>Ga0182012_10001204_pt1 | contig 28533 bp, 25 predicted proteins | sample 612S2SmetaG_FD_120486 | JGI IMG/M metagenome (GOLD analysis project Ga0182012, IMG submission 120486) | Permafrost microbial communities from Stordalen Mire, Sweden - 612S2S metaG | ecosystem: Environmental > Terrestrial > Soil > Wetlands > Permafrost | place: Sweden: Stordalen | collected...
AGTGGCGCAATCAGCGCACCCTCATCGCTCACCCCGGGCGTGTACGCCCTCAGCGGTACCGACGCCGACGGTCACGGAGGCACGGGAGTGTGGACCTTCACCCTCACGGTTGTCGCCGCGTCGCCGACCATCTCCGTGACTCCGGCCGCGCCGGGAGCGGTGGGTCAGACCTACACCCCGGTGGTGGTGTCCTCTGGACCGACGGTCACGATCACGTCGAGCACACCGGCGATCTGCCGTGTGCGAAACGGCGTCGTGACCTACCTCGCTTCGGGTACGTGCGCCTTGAGCTTTGCCACCGCGGCGAGCGTCGACTACGCCGCCGCCACGACGGTGACCCAGCGCATCACAGTTCGGGTCCCCGCGAAGGTTCACCTTACGCTGTTCGATTTTGCCAACGACGAGTGGGCGCTCACCCCGTCCATGCTGAACCGACTAAACGTGCTCGCTAGAACCATCATGCGTGATGACGATACGCACATCTCAATCAGCGGCTACGCCAGTTCCACCGGGGGGGCCGCGCACAACGTTCTCCTCAGCCGCAATCGCGCCGCAGTGGTGACGAAGTACCTACTCGCGGGCTTGAAGCACGACGGTGCGACCGTCGCAGCGTTGAGGTCGCTGGGTCACGGCGCCGCGAACTTCATTTCGCCAGATAGCGCGGCCGCCGCCAACCGGCGAGTCTCGGTGTACGCCTGGTAGGAGGGCTCTTCTCCACCGTGCGCCTCCACTCCTTCGAGTTCCGGCGAGTGCTCGTGATTCACATGTGGAACCGCAATCCTCGTGCCACGCACGCGGGCGCCTCGCTTCACGTGGCGTCGCAGCGTCGGGGTGGTTGCGGCGTTCGTGCCTAGGAACTGGCGCGCGTTGCGTCGCGACCGCCCGAGGCGAGCCACGCGTCGTACATGACGGCGTAGGCGCCGTGCGCGGCCAAGAGTTCGTCCGGTGTGCCCATCTCGACGATGCCGCCATCGTCAATCACCACGATACGGTCGGCCCGCTGGGCGGTCGTTAGGCGGTGTGCGATGAGAATCGCCGAACGACCCTCGAGCAAGCGGTCGAGCGCGCGTTCGATGACGATCTCGCTCTGTAAGTCGAGCGAGGAGGTCGCCTCGTCCAAGATGAGCACCCGCGGTCGAGCGAGGAACGCTCGGGCGAGAGCGAGTTGTTGACGTTCGCCGGCCGAGAGCGTCTGGCCCCGCTCGTGCACCGGCGTGTCGAGTCCCTCGGGTAAGCGCTCGACGAGGTCACGGAGACCCACCACCTCAACGGCGAGTTCGATCTCCTCGTCGGTGGCGTCGGGGCGACCAAAGCGCAGGTTGGTGCGAATGGAGCCCGCGAAGAGGAACGGTTCTTGGGGCACGACCCCGAGCTGGGAGCGCAGCGAGCGCATCGTCACCGTCTTGATGTCGATCCCGTCGAGGAGCACGCGTCCAGAGGTGGGGTCGTAGAAGCGGTTCGCCAGCTTGGCCATGGTGGACTTGCCGGCGCCGGTCGGGCCGACGAAGGCGACGGATTCACCGGGCGCGATCTCCAAGTTCACGTCGTGGAGCACCGGTTCATCAGGTAGGTACCCGAAGTCCACGTGCTCGAAGGTGATGCGTCCCTCGATCGTCGGGAGGGTGATGGCGTCGGGTCCCTCGTCGACACTCGGGGCGGTCTCAATGAGTTCGCGCAGTCGGATGATGGACGAGCGGCCCTGTTGGAGGGTGGTGTACTGCTGCACGAGCAGTTGGATGGGTGAGAAGAAACGGTTGAGGAACAAGAAGAAGACAATGAGCTGGGCGACGTTGAGCTGGTGGCTAAGGACCATGTGCCCGCCGATGCCGAGCAGCATCGCCTGGCCGAGGATGCCGATCATCAACGTCGAGGGCCCGTAGATGGCGTTCACACGGCCGGTGTAAGCGTTGGCGTCGCGGTACGCCCCCACCACGTGACGGTGGTTGTTGATGTTGCGTCGTTGTCGATTGTTCGCCGTCACGACGCGGATGCCGTAGAGGGACTCCGACAAGTCGGCCAGCACCGTGGCGATCCGGTCACGCGCGAGGAGGTAGCCCTTCTCCGAGGCGTGGTGGTACCAGATCGAAAACGCCACCAGCATCGGTACGACCAAGAGCACCGTCCAGGCCGCCAGCACCACGTTGGTCGAGAACAAGATGGCGGTGATGACGATCATGGTCAAGCCCTGCAGCGCGAACTGGCTGATGCCGTCTTGGATGAGTTGCTGGAGGTTCTCGATGTCACTGGTCATGCGGCTCATCAAGACGCCGGCTTTTTCCTCGGTGAAGAAGTCCAAGCTCAGGCGCTGGAACTGCGTGAAGACGCGGATCCGCAGGTCGTGCATCACCCGTGAGGACAGTTTGCCGGTCACCTCGACTTGTTGGCGCTGGAAGTAGACGCTCGCGAGGGCGAGGACGAGGTACAACATCGCACACACTACGATGACCGCGAAGCTCTTGTGATGCTCCATGCCGTGCTCGATCGCGTACTCGGTCAGCAGCGGACCGGCCTGGAGGGTCAAGCTGATGATGATGACCAGCAGCGATCCCGCCACCAACCACTTCGGATACACCGCCACGAGTCGCGGCAGCGTGAGTCGCTCGCGTTCCTTGGCGCTCGGTCGTTGCGTGAAGTTGACGTGAGACTTTTCGTGTTCAGGTTCGGTCGCGAGGATCTTGGTCGCCTCGTCCATCAACTCTTCGGGAATGCCGCCGAAGGGTAGGCCCGCGCTGCCGCTCGACGAGGACGCGCTTGGTCCGAACATCGCGCCGCCACCTCCGCCCCAGGCCATCAGTCCTCCTCCGTCGGGGTCGTCTGCGCGAGGATCTCGGAGTAGAGCGGCACGCGCGCGAGCAAGTCCTCGTGCGACCCACTCGCGACGACCCGGCCCTCGTCGAGCAGCAGCACCCGACTCGCGAGTGCGATGGTCGAGACGCGGTGCGCGATCACGATGGTCGTTCGTTGGCGAAGCAGTCCACGTAACGCCTCGTAGATCCCGGACTCGACGTGGACGTCGATGGCGCTCGTCGCGTCGTCCAAAATCAGGATCGGCGGGTTGAGCAGCAGCGTGCGTGCGATCGCGATTCGCTGGCGTTGACCGCCGGAGAGGGTGTAGCCGCGTTCGCCGACGACCGTGTCGTAACCCTCGGGGAGGCGGACGATGAACTCATCCGCGTTCGCGGCCTTCGCGGCGGCCTCGATCTCCTCTAGGGGCGCGTCGGGACGGCCGTAGGCGATGTTGTCGCGAATCGATATTGAAAAGAGGAAGGGCTCGTCGAGCACGACACCGACGTTCTCGCGCAGCGAGGTCAGCGTGAGATCGCGCAGGTCGTGTCCGTCGATGGCTATCGCGCCACCCGAGACGTCGTAAAAGCGCGTCATCAGTCGCGCGACCGTCGACTTACCCGAACCAGTGCGGCCAACGAGCGCCACGGTCTCACCGGCCGCGATGTGCGCGTCGAAGTCCTTTAGGATCTCCGCGCCGTTGTCGTAGGTGAAGTCGACGTGGTCAAAGTCAATGGCGCCATCGACGTCGATCAAGTCGAACGCTCCCGGGCGCTCGGTGATCTCGGGGTTCTCATCCAAGATCTCAAAGATCCGACCGGCGCTGGCCTTCGCGCGCTGGCCCATCATGACCAGTTGGCCAAGCATCATGAAGGGTGCTTGGAGCATCAAGAGGTACAGACTGAAGGCGAGGATCTCGGGGTAGGCGAGGTCGCCGTGGAGCACCATCCACCCACCGCAGAGCAGCACCAGCGCCAAGCCGAGCTGTGGGAGGTTCTGCACCCACGGCGACCAGACGGCGCGAATGTTGGCGTCTTTGATGTAGGCCCAGGCGACGCCTTCGGCGGCGTCGGCGAGGCGGTTGATCTCGGCCTCTTCCTGGGCGAAGGACTTCACCACGCGAACGCCGTTGACGTTCTCGTCGACGATCGTGGCGACCTCGGCCAGGCGCGACTGGGTGATCCAAGAGATCGGGAACATCACCCGGCGCATTTTGATCCCCACCACGTAGAGGATCGGCATCACGACCATGGAGATGAGCGCCAAGACCCAGTTGATCGAGAGCATGAACCCGAAGGCCACCACGCCGATGCCGCACTGGACGATGATCAGCGGGGCGAAGATCGAGTACATCTGCACGCTGCGGATGTCGCTGTTCGCCCGACTGATGAGCTGCCCGGACTGCACGCGGTCATAGAAGCTGAACGAGAGCCACGTGAGGTGCTGGTAGATCAGCGACCGTAAGTCGGCCTCGACGTTGTAAGCGGTGTTGTAGAGGAACTGGCGAGAGACGATGCCGGTCACGCCCGCCAACAGTCCCACGATGACGATGGAGATGACGTCGGCGTGCAAGCTCGAGACGTGCCTGACGAAAGTGCGTTCGATGTCCGAGCTCAACATGTTGGGCACCAACACCTGGAAGATGAGGCTCACGAAGGAGAGCGAGATCGCGGTGATGAAGGTCCCGCGATGTGACGCAATGACCGGGAGTACCCGACGCCACCAGGGCAGACTTTGGTCGCGGGAGATCTCGCGGCGGGGACCGGGGTACTTCGAGGTCACTCCACCGAGGGGATTAACTGAACTCTCCCGATCACGGTTTGCGCGTTCGGAAAGAGAGGATGCCACCGAGCAATTCTACCGAGCGACCCTTCAGACCAGGCCGGAGGGGTTCTCGACGTAGTGTGACGTCGTGGCATCCCTCCTCGTGCTCGAGCACCCCGTCGTGGCGGACAAAGTTCGTCAACTTCGCGACGTGCGTACCACCAACGCCGACTTTCTACGTCTGGCCGGGGAGATTTCGCGTTTCGTCGCCTACGAAGCCTTTCGCGACATCTCCGTCGAGCACACGACCGTCGACACACCGGTGGTCGCGGCGGCGCCGGCGCTGCGCATCGACACCGAGTTCGTTATCGTGCCCATCCTACGCGCGGGCCTCGGCATGAGTCCCGCCGTCCAAGAGGTGTTACCGCTGCACCGCGTGTGCTTGGTGGGGTTGCGTCGTAACGAGGAGACTCTCTTACCCGACGTCTATCTAGACGGCTTGCCCGTGGACCTCGCGGGTGCCCCGGTGGTGTTGTGCGATCCCATGCTCGCGACCGGTGGGTCACTCGACTGCGTGCTCGAGATGTTGCGCGAACGCGGTCCGGGGGACGTCACCGTGCTCTGTCTCATCGCGGCCCAACCGGGCGTGGACTTCATCTCTGAACGTCATCCGGAGATCCGAATCGTCGCCGCGGCGCTCGACGCGCATCTGAACGACGTTGGCTACATCACCCCGGGTCTGGGCGACGCGGGGGATCGACTCTTCGGACCACCGGTTCGCTAACTAGAGCCCGATGTCCTCGTGCCAGAGTTCGGGGTGTTCGTCGATGAACGTCTTGAGCAACGTCGTGCACGCGGGGTCCTCGAGCACAATGATCTCGACACCGAGCTCTTCGAGCCACTCGTGCCCGCCGACGAAGTTCTCGCTCTCGCCGATCACCACGGCGCCGATGTTGAACTGACGCACGAGCCCCGAGCAGTACCAACACGGCGAGAGCGTGGTGACCATGACGCACTCGGGGTAGTCGCGTCGACGTCCGGCCTTTCGAAACGCGTCGGTCTCGGCGTGGACCGAGGCGTCGTCTTCTTGAACGCGACGGTTGTGTCCGGATCCGAGCAGCGTCCCGTCGCGTAAGAAAAGCGCCGCGCCGATCGGGATGCCGCCCTCGCGAAGACCGAGTTCGGCTTCGGCGTAGGCGACCTCCAGCATCGATGTCGCGAGTTCTCTCGAGAGGGCGGGTCGTGGTGTCGTCATGGCTTCAGTATGCTCCCAGCGTGACGCGAGGAACCTACGCCGTAGAGATCGGATCCCAGCACGTCGATCTACCGATCGTCTCGTTGAACGACCAACTGGCGTTGGCGTTGTTGATCACGGTCGACATGGGGGTCGCCTTCATGGACCGCGCCGGGGCGGAACTCGCCGAGATGTTGCGGTCCTACGACGTCGACGTGGTGGCGACGGTCGCGACCATGGGTATCCCCTTGGCCGTTGAAGTCACGCGCCATTTGGGCCTCGATCGCTACGTGACGCTCCACAAGACGCCCAAAATCCACCTGGCCGACGCGGTGAGCGAGCCGGTGCGCTCGATCACGACGGCGAGCGAGCAGCGACTGCTCTTTGACCGCGCACGACTCGACGACGTGGTCGGCAAGCGCGTGGCGCTGGTGGACGACGTCGTGTCGACGGGCGCGTCGACGGGCGCGAGCCTGCGACTTTTTCGACGCGTGGGGGCCAACGTCGTGGTGATCGGCACATTGGTCACCGAAGCGGGCAAGTGGCGCGGCGCCCTCGGGGAGGACGCCGCGCTCGTTCGTTCGCTCGGGGCGATCCCGGTGTTTCACCCCGACGGCACCGGCGGTCTCGTGGAGGACTGGGACGGCTGACCTACTCGCTCGGGGTGCTCGCGAGCACCCGGTCCTGTTCGTCCGCCTGGGCCCGCACGCCCTTCCACGCGAGCGCGAGGTAGACCAGCGCCGCCACCGCCACGCCTAAGAAGACGCTGAAGTCCGCGCCGTAGCCGTAGCTGTCGTGGGTGTAGAAGGTGATTGGGTTCAGCCACGTCGGGAGGTGGAACGTCGTCGACAGCGCCGAGATGGCCGCGTACATGCCCACCAGTTGGGCGATCATCGCCGGCCAGTAGTACCCGCCGCTGCGGTAGTAGAGGCCTCCCTTATCGGTGCGCTGGAGTTCGGCGGGAACGTAGCGGTACCGACGCAGCGCCCAGTCGACGAGGTAGATGGCTCCCCATGGCGCGATCCAGACAATCACCAGGTCCACGAAGTCCGTCAGGTACGTCGTGAAGGACGAACTGAACACGGCGTACATCGTGATCACGAGCGCGACGGCGCAGTCGATCAGGACCGCCTGGTAGCGCTTGACCTTGGCGCCCATGGCCTGGAGCGTGACGCCCGAGGAGTACATGTCGAGGCTGTTGATGCAGAAGAGCTGCACTATCACGACGATCAAGAAGATCACCACGAACCACGAGGGGATCGCGCTCTGGGTCGCGAAGGGGTAGAGCGAGCCGTAGCCGTGATTCGAGCCCCCGATGCCCGGGATGAACGTCGCGATCGCGGCTCCGAGGGTCATAATCAATATCTCGGGCACCGCGGTGCCGAGGAACACCCAACCGACAATGGCACCCTTGGAGGCGTCGGGCTTGCAGTACCGGGTGTAGTCGTTGCCGCACTCCATCCACCCGAGCCCCGAGAGCGTGATCGTGAAGGCGAGGCCCTCGAACATAGTCTGCCAGTCGGCACCGTGGGCGACACCGTGGATGGTGGCGTGGGGGATGGCGAAGATCAACAACACGCCGAAGAGGATGACGAAAGGGATGGCGAGCGCACGAAGGGTCTTGACGATGGTGGCGTGGCCGAGGACGGGTAGGACCGCTTGGATCGCGACCGCGACGAGAACGTAGATGATCTTGCTGGCGTCCCCGGGTGCGTACCCGGCCTTGATGCCGAGGACCAACGCGGCACCGACGATCAGAATCAGTCCCTCAACCTCGAAACCGATCTGGGTGATCCAGTTGAAAAACGCGATGAAGCGCGAACCGTTCGGCCCGTAACTGGCGCGGTTGATCGAAAAGACCGTCGTGCCAGTCTGGGGACCCTGCAGGCTGGCGAGACCGAGCAGGAAGTAAGAGAGGTTGCCGATGATGATCAGCGCGAGCGCCTGACCGAAGGACACGCCAAAGGACATCAGGATCGCGCCGTAGATGAAGTATTCGACCTGGACGCTGGCGCCGGCCCACATGCCCCCGACCGCTCGCGGCGACGCCCAGCGTTCCGCGACCGGGACGTAGTCGATGCCGTGTTGCTCTATTCGAAAGGCCTGGTCCTCTACGGATCCGTCTAGCGAATCGATCGTTGTCGTCACGGTCGTCGTCCTCCCTATAGATGTTCTGACGGTGACGACTCGGTGAAGAGCCGCTCGTCCGCGCCAAGTATGGCCGAAATCAACGGTCTTCGAAAGGGGAACGACGCTGAATTAGCACGCCGTTCACAAAGACAGATTTAGGTCCTTCTTATCGTCCTTCAATGGCCAGTAGAGACTGGCTGACAATACTGATTGAAGTCCGCCTCACGACGCCGAAGAAAGGAGTGGACCCGCCGATGATCCCCCCCACCGAGCCGAAGTCCGCACTCCTCCACCCGGCCGCTTTAGGACGCGCGGGCCGCGACGCACTCCCCAACCAGTCCACGTCGTAGCCCCACCTCTTTGGGACCCGGGCGGCCACTCCCTCCGCCCGGGCCCCAAAGCAACCTCCCCAATCAGGTCAGAGGCCCGTAAGAAACTTTCGCGCCGTGTACTGGCGGGTACGCCAGTACTTGCTAAGTTCTCGCCCAGTGGAGAAACCCAGAGCGGGCTCTCCGGGGGATTGGGGTCAAGATGTCATCAACGTTCGATCGTCGTTCGTTCCTTACTCATTCAGCTGCCACGATCGGTGGCCTCGCGATGGCGGGCACCGTCGTCGACGGGATGCTCGCCGACGTCGCGGGCGCGACCGTCGGTATCGCCAAGGGCAAGCCGAAACTGGGCGGCACCTTGACCGTGGGCACGCTCTCGGACGTGCCGAACTACCACATCTTCAACGGCTCCCAGGGCAAGATGGACGCCTCGGGGTTCTGCGTCGCGAACGCGCTCTACGACCCGCTCTTCGTGATGTCCGAGAACGGCAAGGTCGCGCTGCCCATGTTGGCCGTTTCGGCCACCCCGAACAGCGACTACACGGTGTGGACCATCAAACTGCGCGAGGGCGTGGGATTCACCAACGGGGCCACCTTCGACGCCGACATCTGCGTGGCGAACTACACCGCGGCGAACGCGGACCCCACGGTGGGCCTGGCCATCAAGCCCATCATCACTTCGGTCACCAAGGTCAGCGCCTACACCGTCGCGTACAACCTGGTGATCCCCTACGCGTCCTTCCCGATCTTCCTCGCCACCCAGCAGGTCGGTTACATGGCCCACCCGGTCTCCTTCGTGCCCACGTACACGGGCGACCCGATTGGGACGGGCCCCTTCAAGGTGAAGTCCTGGCAGGTGGGCGTCGAATCCCAGTTCGTCAAGAACCACAAGTACTGGCGTAAGGACGGCGCGGGTCGTCGCCTGCCGTACCTGGACGGCGTGAACTTCAAGACGATCGTCGACTCGGTCTCGCGCAACGAGGCCCTCCAAGCCGGGGCAGTCGACATGATCATTCAACAGACCGGCACCCAAATAAAGCAGTTGGCGAAGATGTCGGGTGTCACGATGGTCACCGACCAGAACCAGCCGGCAGACCCCGGCCTCAACTGCCTGATCGTCAACACCACCGGGACCTTGAACCAGTACTTCTGTTGGGCCGGTGAGTTCGCCTCCATCGGCGTCCCGGGCGCACTGCCGTCGTACATCGAAAAAGGTCTGCCGGTGCCCACCGCAGTTCAAGACGCCGACTGGCTCGGGACGCTCGGCGCGGTGAACCCCTCCACACTGCAGTGGGACCCGACGTTAAAGCCGGTGCTCAACAACCTCTCGATTCGCCAGGCCTGCGCCATGGCGATCAACCGCAGCACCTACTTCAAGATCATCGACGGCAGCGTCGGGAGCGTGGCGGACGGACTCTACCGAAAGACGTCACCGTTCTACGACAACCCCGGGTACCCGGCCTACAACCCGACCAAAGCGAAGGCGATGGTCGAGGCGTACAAGACGGCGAACAATCTCACCAGCGTGAGCTTCGTGATCGACATCTTGTCCGACGACTCCACGGCCCAGCAGGCCTACGCCTTCTTCGAGCAGCAGTTCGCCGCCATCGGCATCACCACGACGCCGCGACCGCTCGTCCAGAGCACGCTGATCAACAACGTGATCTACGGCGAGTACGACTGCGCGACGTGGAACCAGTTCGGTGGCGTCGACCCATCGATCAACTACGTGTGGTTCCTCAGCCAGAGCGCGACCGCCGCGCCGACGGCCGGTGGCCTCGGACTGACGTCACTTCCGGCGGGCACGAACATCGCGGGTGCCGTGAACTTCGCTCACCAGGGCGACCCCGTAGTCGAAGACGCCATGTTGGCGGCCCTCTCGGCGAAGCCCGGCAGCCCGGTCGAGATCCGCTCGTGGCGCACCGTCAACTCGCAGTTCGCCCAGCAGATTCCCTACCTCTGGCTCGACCAGATCGTCAACGCCTGGGCCGCGCGTAGCAACGTGCAGAACTGGGCCTACGCGACGGCCGCCGACGGTACGACGCGCACCTTCCAGCCCGACCAGGACACCGCACGCTGGGACCAGATCTGGCTTTCCTAAGGCCGTAGTGACGCGCCGAGGTCGATCCCTCGGCGAGGGCTACGGGTTGCTCGGGAGGGGATGCGCCAACGAGCGCGGCGTCACGTGACCATTGACGTGACGCCACCAAAAGAGGGTCGAGAGCGCGAAGCAGGACGACGCCACGGCGATGACGGTGAAAGGTAACGCGGGGTTGATCGTGAAGAGAAACCCCGAGACACCCGCCGCGAGCGCGAGCGAGGCGGTGTTGGACGTGGTGTAGAGGCCCTGGCGTCGGCTGAGTTCGCGGTCCGCCGCGCCCTGGCTCATCAGCGAGGAGATCGCGGGTAGGCAGAGGGAGGCGCCCACCGACTCACACGATCCGAGCACCAAGATGAGGTCGTTGTTGTGGATGTGGGGGTAAAGCGCGAGGAACGCGGCACCGTTCAACAGACCGGCCACCGCCACGAGGCGTCGATTGGCGTGATCGGCGAGCCACCCGCCCCAACGAGAGAGCACCAGCCACGGGACGCCAAAGAACGTCCAGCTCAAGCGAATCTGCAAGGTACTGGCGTGGTGAGCGTGCATCAAGAGGCTCCAGCACGCTTCGTAGACCCCCACCGAAAGTCCCGAGGCACTCGCGGCGAAGAGCGCGCCGACCAGTCGAGTGTTCCACTGCATCCGGGGGAGCGGCGTCGGGTCGTAGGCGAGGTCGCCCAGATCGGTGCGCACGGCCACGACGGCCGCGACCAGACTGATGACACCCGTGGCGAAGAACGCCCACCCGAGGTCACGCACCGACGCGAGCACGCCCGCGACCGGTCCGATCGCGATGCCGAAGAGTTGCGCGGCAAAAATCTGCGAGACCGCTCGGCCGCGCTGCGCTTCGGGAAAGAGCGAGGAGACCGCCGAGAGCGAGGTCACCTCGATGGCGCCCGCCGCGGCGCCCTGGAGCACCCGCGTGGCGACGAACCAAGGCGCCGCGAGCCGGAACAAGTACGTCATACTCGCGAGTCCGTAGACGACGAGGCACACGATCAGCAACTTGCGGCGACCAAAGCGGTCGGCCAAGTGACCGAAGGCGAACTGCGTGGCGACCCCGGCGACGAAGAACGAAGCCATCACGAGTCCGACGACCGACGGCGTCCCGCCCCGATGTTCTAAGAAGAGCGGCAACAGGGGGAGTCCCAACGTCGCACCCATCCACTGCAGCGCCACGATCACCGTGAGGCGCCAGAGCGTCGTTGTCGCGGGGTCCTTTGGCACGACGACCACGCTAGTGGTGGGCCCCTACGCGAAACCTAGAACGTGTGGCACTCCACGAGGATTAACACGCCGAGGAGCACGTATATATAGGGCATTACCGCGGGAGCGTGCGCGGCGCCCCAGGCGACCACGCGCGGGTGCGAGGCGAGACGTTGGGCACTGAGAATGAACACCACGTCCCACGCGGCGAAGGTCGCCACCGTGAGCGCGGCGTGCGCTACCCCGTTCGCGCGCAACAGCGGCAGCCACACCGCCAGATTGTCACCGCCCAGCGCGAGGGTCATCGCGAAGGTCGTCACGGCGCCGCGTCGGAACTGCTCGCGCGGCGCGGCGCGGTGTCGCCACGCGTGAAGCGCGAAGGCGAAGGGGGCGATGCTCAATAGTCCCACCCAGCGCAGGGGAATCGGCGCGAGCAGTGAACCGAGTCCGGCGGCCAGGCCCGCCAGGGTGAGCACCCCGAAGACCTGGGCCCAGCCCACTCGTCGAAACCGGCTTCGCTCGGTGACGATGAGTTGCGCAGCGAAGGCGAAGTAGTTGTCGAGCATCGTGCCCACGAACGCCAGCGACGCGATGACCACGACGCCGACGATGGTATGCACGCGCTGAGATTACTTGAGAGTAGGAAAGAGGGAATTTGCTCGCAGGTAGGCTCTGCACCGATGAGTGAGTCGGTGGCCGCCCCGAGCGACGAGCAGTTGGCGCACGCCCGTGAGATCATCGCGCACTATTTAGTTCCCACGCCCACCGTGATGATTGACGTTCGCGGGCGTCCGGTGGCGGCGAAGCTCGAAAGTCTCCAGGTCACTGGCTCCTTCAAGGTACGTGGCGCGTTGGCTGCGCTCGACGCGGCGCACCGCGCTGATCCGAGTGGTGCGGTGATCACCGCCTCGGCGGGCAATCACGGTCTCGGTATCGCCTACGCGTCGGAACTCCTCAAGGTACGCGCCACGGTCGTGGTGCCCGCCAACGCGTCGGTCGCCAAGGTGAAAAAGCTCGCCCAGTACGACGTAGAACTCATTCAATTCGGCTCGTCCTACGACGAAGCGCAAACCCACGCAAAGGATTTAGCCGAGCAACGTTCGATCCGATTCATCTCACCCTTTAACGACGCCGACGTCATCGCGGGCCAGTCCACCGTCGCCGACGAGATGCTCGCCCAGATGAGCGACGTCGAGCACCTCGTGGTGCCCGTGGGAGGGGGAGGCCTGCTGTCGGGGACGCTCATCTCGCGCGACGCCAATGGTCGCAGCGACATCCGCGTCACCGGCGTGCAACCCGAAGTCAGTGCGGCCCTCTACCACGTGCTGCGCGGGGCGACGATGGCCGAGGTCGTGCACGGTGTGACCATCGCGGACGGACTCGCCGGCGGGGGCGACGACGGCGCCATCACCAATGAGTTGATCGCCAAAAGCGGCGTGGACCTAGTGCTCGTCCCCGAGGCCGCCATTCGCTCGGCCGTGCGAGAGATCGCCGAAGTCAGTGGTCTCGTCGTGGAGGGTTCGGCCGCCGCCCCCTACGCGGCGATCGCGGCCGAGGCGGTCGGTCGACGCGGCGAGCGCTTCGGCTTCATCGCGAGCGGACGCAACATCACCCACGAGCTCTTCGTCGAACTCCTAACCGAGCCATTGGGCTGACCACCACCGATTTTTTCTTCGAACACTAAGGTGGAACGATGGCCGTAGCGCAGCGTTTGAAGGCCCTCGCCCTCGCCGCGGTGGCGCTGGCACTCACCGTCACCGGCGTCGTGATCGCCGCCACTGACTCAAATCCCGCGGGCGTCGCGAAGGATCCGTTGACCCTGAACGGCTATCCGCCCAAGACGGCCGACTTGGCGGTGACCTTGACGGGTGGGGCTAGTTTCGGATTGAGCGCGAATGTCCAGGTGAACTTTCGCACCGGTCGCGTCGCGGCGGACGTGAGCTTTCCCTTGGTCGTGACCACCGCCGAGATCGATCTGCGTCTCGCCCGGGGCCACCTCTACGCCCGTCCGGCGAACGAGTCGAGCGGGCCGTGGCTCATCACCGGGCTCAAGACACCCGCCCTCTTCGGGGTCTCGCTCGAGTTGACCAAGCCCGACATCAATCTGATTACCGGATTTCATAAGCGCGTCACCAAGAGCGGCTACTCGACCACCTATACCTTCACCCGCCGTCACGTCGCGCTGTCGAAACTCTTCGGTTCGACGTCTTCGACATCGACGCTCGGCTCGGTGCGCTGGAGCATCACGGTCGGCAGCCAGGGCGAGGTGACCCAGAGCACCCTGCGCGAGCAGTCGGCGAAGGGCGTCATGACGCTCTCGGTGAGCGTGCTCTCCTACAACCAGCCCGCAACCGTTGTCGTGCCTTCGGCGTCCAACACCCAGCCGCTGTCGAGCACGCTGATCGAAAAGCTCCTGGGGAGTGAGGACTTCACGAATATTTTGATTCCGAAGAGTCTCACGTCGCTCTCGGGAACGTCGGTGAGTTAGCGCCGTGGCCATCGTTCGCGCCGAACAGCGTTGGCAGGCCCGAGTGGCGATCCTCGCGTGCGCGGGCCTCTACCTCGTGCTCCCCAGTCGACTCTCGATCGGTCCTCGCTGGATCGTGCCGTTTCTCCTGGTGCTCTTGCTCATTCCCCTCTCGATCCGCCACCACCGTCGGCCCGATAATGACCCCTGGGTCCGCTACCTCGGCCTGGCGCTCAGTGCGATCGTCACGGTGTCGAACTGCACGTCGGTGGGGCTGCTGGTCCATCACTTACTCGACGCACGTGTCACCCAGGGGCGCCAGCTGATCTACTCCGCGGTGGCGATCTGGGCCACCAACGTCATCGTGTTCGGACTGTGGTATTGGGAACTCGACCGGGGCGGCCCGGGTGCGCGCGCCGGGGAGGATCCTCGCCCGCCCGACATTCAGTTTCCCCAGATGGAGAACCCAACCCTCGCCCCGAGTGACTGGCGTCCCGAGTTCCTCGACTATCTCTATACGGCCTTCGCGAACGGCATCAGCTTCGCGCCGGCCGACGCGATGCCCATGACGCATCGAGCCAAGGCGCTCTTCGCGGCCGAATCGGTCGTCTCCCTCTTAACCATCGCGGTCGTGGGCGCTCGGGCCGTGAACATTCTCCACTAACCAGCCCTACCGGACGAGACGCTCCAGCCACTCGTTGGCCCGACTCTGACGACCGTGCTCGTCGGCTCGATCGGCTCGCGCCGCGAGCGCGAGTCCCGCATTGATGCCGAGCCACCGCAGCGGCTCAACCTCCCAACGACGGCCTTCGTGGTGCACGAAGGGCAGCGCGGTGAAGGGGGTCTCGACGCCAGGGCGCGTGATGAGGTCAGCCAGCGCGTTGGCGGCGACGTAACTCATGACGACCCCGTCGCCGGTGTAGCCACCCGCCACGGCGAGACCGCTCGTGTGCTCGAGCGCCACCGTGGGGGAGAGGTCGCGGGGCATGGCGAGGGGACCACCCCAGCGATGCGTGACGTCACCTTCGAGCACGGGAAAGAGTTCGCGAAGGGTTCCTTCAAGCAGCGCGAAGACCTTCGCACTCTCGTCGTAGCGCGGTTCGACCGTCGAGCCAAAGTGATAGGGCGCGCCACGACCACCAAAGGCAATGCGGTCGTCGCTCGTTCGTTGACCGTAGATGATGAGGTGGCGATCGTCGGCGAACGTCTCGTAGTTCGATAGTCCGACCGCTTCCCAGAAGGAACGCGACTGCGGGGCACTCGCGATCATGAGCGAGTAGAGGGGCGCGAAACGTCGGCGATCTCCGGGCAGCTGGGCGGTGAAGCCCTCGGTGGCGCGCACGACGTAGCGGGCGTGGACCTCCGCGGTCGTTGTAATCACCCGCGGCGCTCTTTCTCGGTCGCCCGGGAGGATGCGGGTGACCGCGGTGCCCTCGAAGATGGACACCCCGAGTCGCTCGTTCGCGCGAGCGAGCCCGCGCACGAGGTGGGCGGGATGAATGCGCGCACAGTGGGGCGAGTAGGTGGCACCGAGCACCCCGGCGAGGTCGCCGCGGGCGCGAGCCGCTCCTTCATCGAGCCACACGAGGTCGTCCAACCCGATGTTAGAAGAGTGCGCGGCCTCGACGCGGGCGCGCAGTCGCGCGACCTGGGCCTCGTTCCGCGCGAAGTCCAACGTGCCGCCGCGGTGGTAGTGCGCGTCGATCCCGTCCTCGCGGAGTGCCTCGCCCAGAGAGATGACGGCGGCGTGGAGCGTTCGGCGCAAGTAAACCAGTGCGTCGCGGCCGTGTCGCGCGATGACGGCCGCATCGCTCACGGGATAGAACGAGGAGGCCCAACCACCGTTGCGACCGGACGCCCCGAATCCGCAGACTTCCTTTTCGAGGACCACGACGCGCAGCGTGGGGTCGCGGCGTAGGAGTTCGCGCGCACTCCACAGGCCCGTAAAGCCTCCGCCGACGATCGCCACGTCGACCTCGAGGTCATCGTGGAGCGTCGCGCGCGCGCTCGGGGGCTGGTCGAGTTGCGACCACCACAGTGAGGGCGGCGGTTGCACTATATGTTGAGCTGGGCGGCTCCGGTAAAGACTTCTCGCAGCACCTCGACCATGAAGTCGATGTCGGCTCGGGTCGAGATCAGCGGCGGCGCGAGTTGCACGACGGGGTCGCCCCGGTCGTCGGACCGGCAGATCAGCCCGCGGCGGAACAACTCGGGCGACACGTAGCCCCGCAAGAGTCGCTCGGCGTCGTCGCCGAACCAGGTGTCCTTCGTTCCCTGGTCCTTCACGAGTTCGATGCCCCAGAAGTAGCCGGCGCCGCGTACGTCACCGACGATGGGGATGTCCTTCAGCGTGGAGAGCCCCGCCTCGAAGTAGCCCTCGTTGGCTCGCACGTTCTCGATGACACCCTCGTCCTCGATGATCTCGAGGGCCTTTAACGCCACGGCGCACGAGACCGGGTGACCCGACCAGGTGAAGCCGTGGAGGAACGAGACGTCGTCGTGCAAGAACGGCTCGGCGATGCGGTCCGAGACGATCATCGCGCCGAGCGGCGCGTAACCGGCGGTGATGCCCTTGGCGCAGGTGATGATGTCGGGGACGTAGTCGAACTTCTGACCACCGAACCACGCGCCGATTCGGCCGAAGGCGCAGATCACTTCGTCCGAGACGAGTAGCACGCCGTAGCGATCGCAGATCTCGCGCACTTCGCGCCAGTAACTCTGGGGGGGCACGAAGCACCCCCCGGCGTTCTGCACCGGCTCTAAGAAGACCGCGGCGATGGTGTCGGGACCCTCGCGCAGGATCGCCTCTTCTATCTGGTGCGCCTGCCACACGCCGAAGGCCTGGAAGTCGTCCGCGTGCTTCTCGGCGCGGTAGAAGTTCAGCGCCGGCACCTTGACCGCGCCCGGTACCAAAGGCTCAAAGGGCGTGCGGTAGGCCTCGAGCGAGGTGATGGTGAGCGCACCCAAGGTGGTGCCGTGGTAGGCGACGTCGCGGCTGATGACCTTGTATCGATCGAGGTCGCCGCGCAACTTGTGGTAGTTACGCGCCAACTTCCAGGCGCTCTCATTCGCCTCGCCGCCACCGGTGGTGAAAAAGACGCGATTGAGGTCGCCCGGAGCGAGGCTCGAGAGACGTTCGGCCAGTTCGATGGCCTTGGGGTGCGCGTAGGTCCACAGCGGGAAGAACGCCATCTCTTCCATCTGGGCCGCGGCCGCGGCGGCGATGTCGCGTCGCCCGTGTCCGAGGGAGTTCGTAAAGAGTCCCGAGAGGCCGTCGAAGTACTCGGTGCCGTTGGCGTCGTAGACCCGCGTGCCCGCGCCGCGCACCATGATGGGCACCTCGTTGTGTTCGTTATACGCCCCCATGCGCGACATCTGTAGCCAGAGGCTGCGGCGAGCACGCTCGGCGTAGTTGTGGCTCGCGTGCACCTCGTCGGTGACGGTGATGCCGTCGGTGATGGTCTCGTGCAGTGTCACTTGGTCCCCCATGCGTAGGTCTGTTTGGCCAACTTCAGATATAAGAACGTCTCGACTTCGGTGACGCCCGGGATGGAGCGGATCGAGTCATTGAGCAGGTGCACCAGGTCGTTGTCGTCCTCGGCGATCACCTCGGCGATGATGTCGAAGCTGCCCGCGGTCATGACCACGTAGTTGGCCTCGTCGATCGCGGCGATCTTGTCCGCGACGAGGCGCACGTCGCCGTGCACGCGGATGCCAATCAGCGCCTCGCGGCCGTAGCCCAACTGGAGCGGGTCGGTGATCGCGACGATCTGCATGGTGCCCGAATCACGCAGCCGCTGCACGCGACGGCGCACGGCCGCTTCGGAGAGACCGATCTCTTCGGCGATGGCGCCGTAGGCGCGTCGACCATCTTGTTGGAGGAGGCTGATGATCTTTCGATCGGGAGCGTCGAGCACGCCGGGGACCGTGTTGATCAACTCGAAGGATGAGCGTTCTTCGCTCGCGTCACTCTGTCGCTGTGGTCGGCTGGCTGGCATTGGGTGCTCCTGGTCCGGTGTCCTTACGGCCCCGTGACTGCGGATAGAGGCAGTATAGGTGACATTCGTGACGGAATGCGTCGTCAATGTGCCCGGGAGTGACTTTTTCCTCACCTCTCCTCGCGAAACCCAAGTAATCTCTGGAGTGACCTCGGGTACCACGTCGGTCCGCGGCGAGAGAAGGATGGGTGTATGCGTCGTCTGGCCAACTTCATCGGGGGCCAGTTCGTGGCACCAGCGAGCGCGAAGTACGTCGAGTTGATCTCACCGGTCACCGGCCTTCCCTTCGCCGAAGCGCCGGTCTCCAATGAGGCCGACGTGGACCGCGCCTTCGCGGCCGCCTCCTCGGCCTTCGCAACCTGGAAGCGCACCACACCCTCGGAGCGTTCGCGCGCGCTGTTAAAGATCGCCGACGTCATCGAAGCGCGCGCCGAGGAACTCGTCGCGATCGAAGCCGAGAACACCGGCAAGATCATCTCGCTCACCATGAGTGAAGAGATTCCCCCGATGCTCGATCAGATTCGCTTCTTCGCCGGTGCGGCGCGGTTGCTCGAAGGCCGCGGGGCGAGTGAGTACATGGAGGGCATGACCAGTTACGTGCGACGCGAACCCGTGGGGGTCTGTGCGGCGGTGACGCCCTGGAACTACCCGATGATGATGGCGGTGTGGAAGTGGGCGCCGGCGATCGCGGCGGGCAACACGATGGTCTTAAAGCCGAGCGACACCACGCCCGCGTCGACGCTCTTCATGGCGGAGTTGATGGCCGAGGTGCTGCCCGAAGGCGTCTTCGGGGTGGTCTGTGGGGACCGCGACACCGGGCGCCTGCTGGTCGAGCACGCGACGCCGGCCATGGTCTCGATCACTGGTTCGGTACGCGCGGGCATGGAGGTCGCGGGATCCGCCGCCAAGGATCTCAAGCGGGTGCACCTAGAGCTCGGCGGCAAGGCGCCAGTGATCGTCTTTGACGACGTCGACCTCGCCAGCGCCGCGGAGAACATCGCGATAGCCGGCTACTTCAACGCGGGTCAGGACTGCACCGCCGCGACGCGCGTGCTGGTGGGTCCCAAGGTCTACGGCGACTTCGTCGACGCGTTGGCCGAGCAGGCTCGTGGTACCGTCACCGGCGCGCCCGAGAACGACGACGCCCTCTTCGGTCCGGTCAATAGTGAGTCCCAGTTCGAGCGAGTGACGGGCTTTCTCTCACGAACACCGAAGTACGCGTCGGTCGTCGCGGGTGGCACGCGCGTCGGGAGCGACGGCTTCTACATCGCGCCGACGGTGGTCGCCGGACTTCACCAGGACGACGAGATGATCCAAAGCGAGATCTTCGGCCCGGTGATCACGGTCCAGCAGTTCTCCGACGAAGCCGAGGCCTTGACCTGGGCGAACGGGGTTGAGTACGGCCTGGCGTCGTCGGTGTGGACCCGCGACCACGGTCGCGCGATGCGTTTCGCGCGGGACCTGGACTTTGGCTGCGTGTGGATCAACACCCACATCCCCCTCGTCGCCGAGATGCCCCACGGTGGCTTCAAGCGATCGGGCTACGGCAAGGACCTCTCGGTCTACGGATTCGAGGACTACACGCGCGTCAAGCACGTGATGCACAACGTCGAGTTCTAGCGAGACTCGAGATCCGAGCAGTCAGTACCGTAGTGACGTCGAAGTCGAGCGAGAGAGCGATGCAACATGATCATCGGAGTTGCCAAGGAGATTAAGACCGACGAGTACCGCGTGGCCCTGACGCCCGCGGGCGCGAGAGAGCTCACGGGCGCGGGCCACCGGGTCCTCATCGAAGAAGGGGCCGGCGTCGGCTCGTCGATCCCGGACGCGGACTACGTGGCTAACGGCGCGACCATCGTCGCCTCGGCCGACGAGGTGTGGGCCGAATCCGACCTGCTCTTAAAGGTGAAAGAGCCCGTCGCGGCGGAGTTCGCCCGCCTGGGCGCGCGCCAGGACCAGGTGCTGTTCACCTACCTCCACCTCGCCGCGTCGAGGGAGTGCACCGACGCGCTGGTCGCGGCTAAGAACGTCGCGATCGCCTACGAGACGGTGCGCTTGCGCGACAACTCACTTCCCCTGCTGACCCCGATGAGCGAGGTCGCCGGACGTATGGCGCCGTTGATGGGCGCTCATCACTTGATGCGACCGGGCGGTGGTCACGGCACCTTGATCGCGGGTGTCCCCGGGGTCGCCCCGGCGACGGTGACGGTCATCGGGGCCGGGGTCTCGGGACTGGCCGCGGCCACGATGGCCGTGGGTCTGCACGCCAACGTCAAGATTCTCGACCGAAATCTCGAACGCCTTCGCCAAGTCGACATCCACTTCGACGGTCGCGTCGAGACGATTGCGTCGTCCACGTTGGCCATTGAAGAAGCGTGTCTCGCGTCGGACATCGTGATCGGCGCGGTGTTGGTGGTGGGTGCCAAGGCGCCCAAGCTGGTGAGCAACGAACTCGTCGCGCGGATGCGCGAGGGATCGGTGCTCGTTGACATCTCGGTCGACCAGGGCGGCTGCTTCGAAGCGACGCGACCGACCACGCACTCGAACCCGACCTTCGAGGTGAACGGCTCGATCTTCTACTGTGTGGCGAACATGCCCGGCGCGGTACCCGCCACCTCGACGAGATCGCTGTCGAACGCGACGTTGCCCTACGTCCTCGAACTCGCTCGACACGGGTGGCGCGAAGCGGTCTTGGCCGACGACGCACTGGCCGAAGGCGTCAACGTCGTCAAGGGCAACGTGACCTACGGCCCCGTCGCCGAGTCGCTCGGCCTCGAGTACACGCCTCTTCGCTCACTCATTTAGATACGGGCAGTGGCGGCATCCACTCTCACAACAGTGTCCTCGGGCCAGGTGCGTGGCGACCGTCAAGACGAAGAGGCCGGTGGCGGGGTCTCGGTAGGTGATCTCACCACTGCGCACCGCCGCCTCGTGCGCCTCGATGATGGCGTCATAGTCCTCGCGACTCGGATCGAGGCGCGAGGGATCCGGGAGAGGAATCGTTTCGGACATTGAGGTCAACCTACGGGCCTAGGCCTCGATGTGCAGCACGACCTTGCCGAACTTGCCGGGCGCGGCGAAGTACTCGTAGGCCCCATTCGCCTCCGCCATGGGAAAGACCTTGGCGAGGGGCACTTCGAGTTCGTGGTGCGTCCAGCGAGGTACGAGGGCGTCACTCACGCGCCCCACGACCTGCGCCTTCTCCTCGCGCGAGCGTGAGCGGAGTGTCGAGCCGGTGAGGTGAGCGCGCTTAGTCATCAGTGAGAGCAGGTCCAACTCCGCGACCCGACCCGCGCCGACACCGATCACGACCACTCGGGCGAAGGGGTTGAGGACGCGTTGGGCAAGGTTGAGGTGCGCGGCGCCGAGTAGTTCGAGCACGACGTCAACTCCCGCGATGGCGCCGACCTCCTCGAGGGTGATCGTCTCGTGCGCCCCGAGGGCGCGCAGACGTTCGTGATGTTCCTCGGTGCGGGTAACGGCGACGACCTCGGCGCCGAGGACCCGTGCGATCTGCACACCGGCGGCCCCCACACCGCCGGCGGCGCCCGAGATCAGCACTCGTTGACCGGAGTCGAGGCCACCCTGGGTGACGAGGGCGTCGTAGGCGGTGATGAAGGCCTCGGGGAACCCACCCGCCTGGTCGAAGCTGACGTCGTCGGGCAGGAACAAGAGGTGTTCGCTCGGCAACGCACAGTGCGTCGCCTGCGCGCCACCGCCCACGATCGCGCAGACCCGCCGACCCATCAGGGGCTCCACCACCCGATCGCCCACGGCGACGATGACGCCGGCGAGCTCCATGCCCGGGATGTCGGCGGGCCATCCGGCGGGCGCGGGGTAGAAGCCCCCACGTTGCATCAAGTCGGCGGCGTTGATGCCGGCCGCGCGGACTTCCACCAACACGTCGAGGGGACCCGGTTCGGGGGTGGGGTGATCGCGGACCTCGAGCGCACCGTCGACGATGGTGATGGCCCGCACGCGACGAGCCTACGTCGAGCAGTTCGTTCTCGGCGCCGATAAGGTTTGGCCATGACTATCTACGACACCCCCATCAACACCCTTTCGGGCGAGCCGAGCTCGCTGGCTGGTTTCGAAGGCGAGACGATTCTCATCGTCAACGTCGCCTCCAAGTGCGGACTGACCCCGCAGTACGAGGGTCTCGAAGAGTTGCAGAAGAAGTACGGCGCCCAGCACTTCAGCGTGGTGGGTTTCCCCTGCAACCAGTTCGCCGGTCAAGAGCCCGGCTCCGCCGAGGAGATCCAGACCTTCTGCTCGACGACCTACGGCGTGACGTTTCCGCTCTTCGAGAAGATCGACGTGAACGGCGAGTCACAGAGCCCCATCTACGCCGAGTTGGAGAAGGTCCCCGACGCCGAGGGCTACTCCGGCGACGTTCGTTGGAACTTCGAGAAGTTCCTCGTGGCGAAGGACGGCACCATTACCCGCTTCGCGCCACAGGTAACCCCCGACGACCCGGCGCTGATCGTCGCCATTGAGAGCGCCCTTAACTAGTCGGCGGTGATCGTGCGACGTAGTCGCACGTAGGTAGGGCGAAAGCCGTAACGACGCCAGAACTGGGCCGCGCGATGATTGCTCACGCGCCAACTCGTCTCCGCGTAGCGAAAGCCCGCGGCCCTGGCGTCGTTCAGGGCGGCGTCGAGGAGCGACCGGGCGACCCCGTGGTGTTCGTGCGTCGGGATCACGACGACGGCGCTGACGTGGACGGTCCTCAGAAACGAGCCCCGTTGGGAGGGCAGCGGATACGTCACGCACTGGGCGACGGCGTCGCCGGCGAACTCGACGAGGTAGTGGTGCACTTCCTCGTCTGAGAGGAGTTCACGCCACTCCTCGCGTAGCGTCGCCGTCTCAGCCCCGACGGATTGGCTCGGCGCGCGCCCCTCGGCCGCGTCGAGCACCCGGTCGAGGGTGAGAGCAACCTCGAGGTCGCCGAGGTCTCCTCGTCGAAGTCGGTAACCCCCAGGCCAGGACGCGGTGCGTGGTGTCGTGAGCTCGATGACGCCGCGCGAATGCGCTCGCGCGAAACCCATTTCGTACCACGGCGCGGTCGCGTCGTCGTCGTCGCGGACCCAGGCGTAGTGCTCGAGCGCACCGCGCGAGACCCACGTCGCTGCGGCGACGTCGTAGAGCGCGAAGAGGGTCGCAGCGTCGTCAAAGGACACCCCGTCCGGACCGATCCACGCGCCCCGGCCGTGCTCGGCGTTCTCCAGGACCGCGCCGTAGAGGTGGCCGACGATGCGTCCCTCGACCAGGGCCACCCAGGTCTGGTCGAGCACGCTGGTGAGCGCGAGGGCGAAGACGTCGTGGGAGAAATCAGGGTTGATCAGCGCATTACGGGTGGCGTCGCCCTGCAGGGACGAGGCGACCCGCTCGACCACTGACTCGATGTCCCCGGTCTCGAGGGGCCGCACCACCATGACCTCACGGTACTTCTGACTGTGCAAAGGTTGCGAGGTGACTTTGCGGGCGACCCTCTTCGACATGGACGGCCTGCTGATCGATTCAGAGATTCTCTGGCACAAAGCCGAAGTCGAAATCTTCGGGGCCCTCGGTGTGCCAATCGGCGAAGCCGATGGTCGTTCGACCAAGGGCATGTTCGTTAACGAGGTGGTCGAGTACTGGTACTCGCGCTACCCCTGGCCCGACGCGTCGACCGGCACCGTGGTGGAGATGCTCTTGAACCGCGTGGGTGACCTCGTGGAAACGGAGGGTCGTCTCATGCCGGGCGCGCTGCACGCACTCGACCTGACGGGCGACCGCGGTCCCCTGGCGCTCGCGAGTTCGACGCCGATGGAGCTCATCATCCGTTGCCTCAAGCACTTCAGTCTCTTGGAGCGCTTCGTGTCACTCCACTCGGCCGAACACGAACCCTACGGCAAGCCGCACCCCGGAGTGTTTCTCAGCGCGGCCCTCTCGCTCGACGTCGCCCCGCAGGCCTGCCTCGTGGTCGAGGACTCGGCGGCGGGCGTGATCGCGGCGAGAGCCGGCAACATGAGCGTCGTCGCGGTACCGGTGGCCGAAGACATCTTCGAGCCGGCCTTCGCTCTGGCCGACCTCGTGCTCGAGTCACTCGAGGAACTCTCCTCGACCTGGCTCGACGAACGATTCGCCTAAAGGACCTTCCTAAAGCGGTACGCCCCCGGGTAGGAGAACGCGTCCGCCGGGAACTCCTCCACCGGAGTCCAGCCGGAGTGCTGGTAGAGCTCGACGGCTTCGGGTTGCGCGTAACCGGTCTCTAAATAGAGCTGCGCGTAGCCGAGTCGCACGGCGGTGCGCTCGACGTCACGCATGAGCGCCGAGCCAACGCCTCGTCGGCGAAGGTCCGGTCGCACCCAGAGTCGCTTGACCTCGCCGAGGTTGAGCGACGCCGCGCCAATGGGTCGCACGCCCACACCGCCTACGGGGTGGCCGTCGACGCGCGAGACGAGAAAGACCCCCCGTGGTGGGAGGAGTTCGTCGACCGAGAGGTGCGTCGCTTCGTCACTCCCGCCGTAGCGGCGCGTGAGCTCGTCGATCGCGGCGTGGTACACGCTCAGGGCGCCACTGGAGGTAATGGGTTCCTCTTCGGTGGTGAAGGCGAAGGACACGTGCTCACAGTAGGCGGAGGAATGGTGGCTTTATCAGGTTCACTACGATGAGAGAGTTCAAATGAGGAGACCCATGTTTCGCCCGGTCAGCGCCGAACTCGACTTTGTGCACATCGAGGAGGCCGAACTCGCCCGCTGGAAGGCGAACCACGTCTTCGAACGCTCGATGGCCCTGCGCGCCGACGCCGAGCCGTGGGTCTTTTACGAGGGCCCGCCGACCGCGAACGGACAGCCGGGCCTCCATCACGTCTGGGCGCGCGCCTTCAAGGACCTCTTCTGCCGCTACCAGACCATGCGCGGACGCTTCGTCGCGCGCCGCGCCGGTTGGGACACGCACGGTCTGCCCGTCGAGGTCCAAGTCGAAAAGCAACTCGGCATCTCGGGCAAGAAGGACATCGAAGAAAAGATTGGCATCGAGGAGTTCACGCGACTCTGTCGAGAGTCCGTGCTGACCTACATCGGTGACTTCGAGCGGCTCACCGAACGCATTGGCTACTGGACCGACCTCAACGACGCGTACTACACCTTCCACCCCTCCTACGTGGAGTCGGTGTGGTGGCACCTAAAGCAACTCTTCGACAATGGTCTCCTCTACGAGGACTACAAGGTCATCCCGTACTGTCCGCGCTGTGAGACGGGCCTCTCCTCACACGAACTCGGACAGCCCGGCGTCTACACCGACGAGACCGACGAGAGCGCCTACGTCACGCTCGATCTCCTCGACGCGCAGGGTCGAAGCGACCTCGGCGCCGCGACGCGCCTCGCGGTGTGGACGACGACGCCCTGGACGCTGCTGTCGAACGTGGCGGTCGCGGTGAACCCCGAGGTGACCTACGCCGTCGTCGAAGGAACCGTCGTGGCCGCGGACCTCGTGACGGCGGTCTTCGGCGAGGACGCGACGGTGTCGGCCACCTTTCCCGGCAGCGCGCTCCTGGGCCTGCACTACCAGCGACCCTTTGACGACGTGGCCCTCCCCGAGGGCGTCGACGTGAACTACGTGGTGGCGGCCGAGTACGTCACCACTGAGGAGGGCACCGGTTTGGTGCACCAGGCGCCCGGATTCGGTGAGATCGACCGTCAGATCGCCCGCGAGTACGGTCTGCCGACCTTGAATCCGGTCGGGCCCGACGGCACCTTCGACGCTCAGGTCGCGTGGCTCGAAGGTCAGCACGTGCGCGAGGCCAACCACGAGATCAACGACGAGCTCGATCGCCGAGGTCGCTTGTTGCGCCGCGCGAACTACACGCACTCGCTGCCGCACTGCTGGAGGTGCGGGACGGTGCTGATCTACTGGGCCAAGCCCAGTTGGTACATCGCGACGAGTCAGTTCAAGGACCAACTGCTGAGTGAGAACGCGACGGTCGATTGGCACCCCGCGCACATCCGCGACGGTCGAATGGGCGAGTGGTTGGCCAACAACGTCGACTGGGCGCTCTCTCGGGACCGCTACTGGGGCACGCCACTCCCGATCTGGCGGTGCGCCGACGGGCACCTCACCTGTGTGGCGTCGCGCGACGAACTCTCGGTGCTCACGAAGACTGACCTCAGTGACTTAGAGCCCCATCGGCCCGACGTCGACGAGGTGGTCTTTGACTGTCCCCAGTGCGCCAAGGAGGCTCGCCGCGTCGCGCCCGTCATCGACGCGTGGTTCGACTCGGGTTCGATGCCGGCCGCCCAGGTGGGTTACCCCCACGTGGCGGGCTCGGCGGAGGCGATGCAGTTCCCCGCTCAGTTGGTCGCCGAGGCGATTGACCAGACTCGTGGCTGGTTCTACTCCCTCCTGGCGGTGAACACTCTCGTCTTTGGCCGAAAGCCCTACGAGCACGTGCTCTGTCTCGGCCACATCGTGGACGAGACCGGTAAGAAGATGAGTAAGTCCTTGGGCAACGTCATCGATCCCTGGGAGGTGCTCAATACTCGCGGCGCCGACGCGCTGCGCTGGTGGATGTTCTCCCAGGGCTCGCCCTGGACGTCGACCCGGGCCGGACTGGGCGCGATCGACGCCGCCATGCGTGAGACGCTCGCGACGCTGTGGAACACCTTCAGTTTCTTCACCACCTATGCGTCGCTCAACGAGTTCGACCCCGCCGACCCCGCGATACCCGAGGTCACTGATCGAAGCGCCATCGACCAGTGGATCCTCTCGCGCTCGGAGGGCGTGACGATGAGCGTCACGTCGGCGCTCGACGCGTATGAGCCACTGGGCGCCACCGACGCGATCAGCGAACTCGTCGATGACCTGTCCAACTGGTACGTGCGGCGCAGCCGCCGGCGCTTCTGGCGCACCGACCCCCACGCCCCGCCGTCGGACTCACTCGCGGCCCAGGCGACGCTGCTCGAGGTGCTCCAGCGCGTCACCGTTCTATTGGCGCCGTTCTGTCCCCTGCTCACCGAGCGACTCTTCCAAGAACTCCATCACGTCAGTGACCAAGACTCGGTCCACCTCGTCGACTGGCCCGTCGCCAATGAGGCACTGCGCAACGAGTCGCTGGAAGCCTCCATGGAGGTGGCACGCCGGCTCACCTCGCTCGGTCGCGCCGCCCGGGCCGAGGCGGGGGTCAAGGTGCGTCAACCCCTGGCGCGGGCACTGATCTTTCTGGCGCCGGGATCTCCCTTGCCGCCCGCCGGTGTCGTCGAGGATGAACTCAACGTCGATGTCCTGGAATACGGTCGAGAACTCGCCGACGTCTTGAGCTTTGAACTGGTGCCGAATTTTCGTGCCGTCGGACCGCGCCTGGGCGAGGCCGTCAAGGAGCTCAAACCCGCGCTCGCCGCCCTCGACGCCGCTGCCGCAGCGGCGTCACTCGAGTCGGGGGGCAGCGTCGAGGTCACCCTCTCGACCGGCGTCTTCGAACTCACCGGCGAGGACGTCGAGCTTCGTGTGAAGGGACAGGGCGGCTTCGCGGTCTCGCGTGACGGTGCCGAAGTGGTGGCGCTCGACCTCGCGCTCGATGACGACCTCCGCCGACGCGGCTACCTCCGCGACGTCGTGCGTCAAGTCCAGGAACTGCGAAAGAACTCCGGCCTCGACGTGGCCGATCGCGTCGTGTTGTGGCTCACCGGCGTCGAGGACCTCGCGGACGGATTTGCGACCCTCGCCGCCGAGGTCCTCGCGGTCGAGATCCTGAGCGTCCCAGGGGAGGGTCCGGGTGCGGCGTTGGAACTCGATGACGATCGGGTGGCCTTCGCCTGGGTGAAGAAGGCTACCGAGCGTCGATAAGTTTGCTCAACAGCGTGGACAACGCGTCGCGCTCGCCGGCGCTGAGCCGTTCGCCCATGAGTTTGTCCAAGTAGTCGAGGTGCACGCCGAGCGCGTCGTCAAGTTTCGCCCCGCCCGCGTCGGTGATGGCCACGTAGACCGAGCGTCGATCGTGTGGGCAGTGCTCACGACGCACGAGCTCGGCGGTCTCGAGACGATCGATCAGGCGAGTAGTGCCACCGGTCGAGTGGAAGATCGCGGTCGCCATCTCACTCATCTTGAGGCGGCCTTCTTGCGACTGGCGAAGTTGCAAGAGCACTTCGAACCAGGCGAGGGGGAGCTGGCAGTTGGCCTCGAGGGCGACGCCGAGGTCCTTCGAGAGACGGGCATTCGTCTCTACGACGAGACCGAAGAGGGCCACCTTCTCATCGCTCGAGGGGCACGAGTTGGTGACGTTCGCCATGCGTTCACTCTAGCATCTACTTGCGTTAACAGATGCTTCTTGACAAGTAATTGCATCAGCAACTATAGTGGGAGAGGACAAATTCCTGTCTCACAACTAAGAGGAGATTTACCTTGAGTACCCTTCCCACTCCTGGCGTTTACGTCATTGACCCGGTGCACTCCAACGTCGACTTCGTCGCGCGACACCTCGTCGCCTCGAAGGTGCGCGGCCACTTCAGCGAATTCGAAGGCACCATTACCATTGGCGACTCGAT
>Ga0182012_10001205_pt1 | contig 28512 bp, 16 predicted proteins | sample 612S2SmetaG_FD_120486 | JGI IMG/M metagenome (GOLD analysis project Ga0182012, IMG submission 120486) | Permafrost microbial communities from Stordalen Mire, Sweden - 612S2S metaG | ecosystem: Environmental > Terrestrial > Soil > Wetlands > Permafrost | place: Sweden: Stordalen | collected...
GACGAAGGCGTAATCGACGCCGAGTACGTAGACGTCGAAGACAAAAAGTAGGACTAGCCGTCCAGGCGTACGCGCCTTCGGCGCGAGAACCTCGGGGTGGGCGACAGTTCGTTGCCCACCCCTGCTTGTTATTTCCGATACGCTGTCATCCTGAGCGAAGCGCAGAGGAGTCGAAGGATCTGCGGTTGCTTTTCAGTGGTCGGGAAGAAATGAGATTACATGGGGCAGTTCGATTCGGAAACCAGCGCTGCACTCGCGCAGCTCAATTACCAAGAACTCTCAACGACACCCGGCGGCGAATTCGTTGGACTCATCAGTGACCTCATTGCGCTGATCGGCGTGGCGGGACCTCTAGCTGTCGCTGGCGGAGCCTCGAATCTCTTGCTAAAGGTCCGGAAACTCGCTGGAGCAGGCTATTCGGAAAACTTGGTGTATGTGATCACGGCAGTGCGCAACGATCTCGACGATCTTTACAAGCGTCACGAGGAGCTTCGCGGGCGCATTGAATCGCTTCCAACAGATCAACGGTTTGCTGAGGCAATCTCGGCGCTTGCTCTTCGTGCGATGCAAACCTCAGTGAAGGAACGGCTCAAACGGTTGGCGCGTATCGTTGTGAACGGGGTGAAAGAGGATGATTTCGAGCCCGAAACCCTCGACGACATGATGAGGGCTGCGGTCGAGCTGTCGCATCGTGATGTTACCGTGTTGGATCGGCTGGTAGATGCTCAGGGTGATCTCAACGTTGCTTACCAGCCGGGTCCGAATGGAACGATAACCAACATAGCTCGTCTGGTCTGGGAGAGATTGAGAGGTGAGGGGCTAATCTCGACCTCAAATGCACTAGAGATCAGGGTGGCTTTGGAGAAACTCCAGTCTCACGGATTCTGTGTAGAGATTCCAGTTTATACTCCGTCGAATTGGCTACCGGATGTGCTGGCCACACCGCTTGGGATCAAATTTGCTCAAAGAATAAGGCAAGCGGAAAAAATGGGAGTTGGAGATGAAACGAATATTCAATCCGCCGCATCCCGGGGTGGGTGTCCCAGGTCTCGATTCTGAGAATGGAAGCCTCGAGTTCATTTTGCGCGAGGCCTGAGCCAGACCTATACTGAGCAATAGCAGCGGCCAGAGGAGATTCGCATGGACTATTCGAAGGTCATCATGATCGAACCGGGCAAGCGCAGCGGAAAGCCCTGTATTCGCGGCCTGCGCATTACCGTCTCGGACGTCCTGGATTATTTGGCCCGCGGAATGAACCAACACCGGGCGATGGATCTTCTTGAGGACCGCGTCCGCAGAGAAGGTAGTTGGAATGCTCCTGTCCGAAGTGCGCAAAGCGGACTCGCCGACGGCAACTCCTGCTGCGCCGGTTCGTACTCGTGACCAGCCGGCAGGACGGCTGAAGGGTCCGGCACTGGAATCCCCACTGGACGAACTGGCGGTGTTTCGATTCAGCGTCCGACGTGCCAGGTTATACCTGAAGCGAAGCGCATGTCGTTCTGGGTGTTCGCGGCGTTGTTGGGCAATGAAGTTCTCACATAGTCTGCTTCAAGCAGGCGCACGCCCAAGGCCTTCGAGAAAAGCAGATTCAGCCCTCCGCCTGCCTCAAGGGCGATCGATCCGGCAGTGGTAACAATTCCGTTCGGACCGGGGAAGGCGCCATTGTATGCGTGAACGCCGCCCACCAGCTCCTGGCCGAAGAGTTGCAGGCGGCGATTGGCCGCACGGTCGTCTCCAATCTTCGCTGTGTAGGTGTAGCGCAGCCCGGCTGCTAGTTGAACTTTGATCAGATTCACATTGGGCGCAATATTCGTGGCGTTGCCGCTGTGGAAGCTGGCAGCCATGCCTAATCCTTTCCAAAAGTTGACGCCGGCGTCCACGCCAACGCCCTGCAACCAGAAACAGCCGCAGTTGCCCGGCGCCAGTTCTCCCCGCTCGGCGGTATACGTCAAGGCCAGGTCAGTTGAAACCTTCGCAAGCTTCGCAGGCGCCGGGGTCTGCTGTGCCCTGGCGCCCATCGCTGTCAAAAGGCCCACACTCGCCAGGAGCACGCTGCGGCAAATTGCGTTACACATGATCGTCCGTCTCCCTGTTGTTCTGTTCAATCTCGTTCTTCAATCTCGTTAATCTGTCTCGTTACTCGACCGTGAGAGTCACCGAGGCGGTGTGCGAAAGCGCGCCCGAAGTTCCGGTCACGGTCACCGTGTAAGTCTGCTGCTGCTGAGGGAAGTAACCGCTGCCGCCGCCGCAACCGCCGATCCAGGTTGTGACTGCCACGCCCGCGGCCAGCAGCAACAGCACGAACATCGTGCGCCCGAGCCTCTTGCCGGTGCGGCGAAGCCTGCCGGCGAAGGGGAGCAACAGAAGCGCCAGGGCAAACGGCGCAAGATGTCCGGCAACGCCGCCGGCGCCTCTGCCGTTTTTGTCGGCCGCAAGCTGTTGACCGGGACGTATCGTGTCCGGTGCAGCGCTGGCCTGCGTCTGCGGAATGTTAATCGTCAGCGTTACGGTCGTAGAGGCTGCACCCGCATTCAATGTCGCCGGCGAGATGGTATACGTCGCTCCCGTCGGCAATCCGTTCACCGTGAAATTCACTGGCGCAGGGAACGTGGCCCCATCCATGGGAGTGACAGTAAATGAAAACACCGCCGTGCCGCCGGGCAGTGCTGTCACCGATGGCGCAGTGATTGTGAATCCGAAATCTTCGACCACCTGTGCTAGCGCGCTGCTTGAAGCTATGGTAAAGTTCGGATCGCCGCCATAGGAAGCTGTAATGCTGTGCGTCCCTGCCGCCAGAGTCGAGATGGTCAGTGTGGCCACGCCGCCCGACAGCGTGGCTGTGCCGATCGACGTTGCGCCGTCATAGAATGTCAGCGTCTGAGTCGGGGTGCCCGCAGTAGAGGTCACCTTAGCGGTGAACGTAATCGCATTCTGCGCCAGCACCGGATTGAGGCTGCTGGTGAGTGTCACAACAGGCGTAGCCTTGCCCACAACCGCGTTGCCAGCCACGTAGTTGAATGTGTAATTCGTGTCCACAGCTCCAGAGCAGGTATTGGCTCCTGCGTAAGTCCCGACTACGGTCGCGGCAGTTACTGTGGAGACGCAGGTGGGCGCTGTGGTAAGACTTGCCGCTGTATCCGACCCAGCAAATGTGCCGTAGCTCGCAGTCACGGAAGGCACAGTTCCGTAGATCGTGTTAGTGCTCGATGCGGTGATCGAAAGCGTAGCCTTGCCCACCACCGCATTGCCTGCAACGTAATTGAAGGTGTAGTTAGGGTCCACGGCGCCGGAGCAGGTATTGGCCCCGGCGTAGCTTCCGGCGGCGGTTGAGGCGGTGACTGTGGAGACGCAGTTGGGCGCCGTGGTCAGGCTTGCCGCTGTATCCGTACCAGCAAAGGTGCCGTAGCTCGCAGTCACGGAAGGCGCAGTCCCGTAGATCGTGTTAGTGCTCGATGCGGTGATCGAAAGCGTAGCCTTGCCCACGACCGCATTGCCCGCAACGTAATTGAAGGTGTAGTTGGGATCCACGGCTCCAGAGCAGGTATTGGCCCCAGTGTAAGTCCCGACGACGGTTGAAACAGTCACTGTTGAGATGCACGTGGGCGCCGTGGTGAGGCTTGCCGCTGTATCCGTACCAGCAAATGTGCCGTAGCTCGCAGTCACGGAAGGCACGATCCCGTAAATTGTGCTGCTGCTCGATGCGGTGACAGTGAGCGTTGCCTTGCCCACAATGAGATTGGACACGCCGGAGTTCGCCGCCGCGTACCCATTGCTGCTGGTGTAAGCCACGGAGACGGTATGCAATCCGGCAGAGAGGCCGCTCACCTGAACCGATGCTGTGCCGCCGGATAATGTGCCGGGGTAGGTTGTGCTGTCAACGGTGAATACCACCGAGCCCGCAGGCACAACGGTCGCGCCGGAGACGGTGACGCTTAAGGTCACGGTTTGACCCCATACCGGCGACGCTGGAGAAAATGCTCCCAGAGTTACCGTCGGTGTGGGCGTCGGCACCGGACCCGTAAGCGTGAGCTGCACCGAAGAAGGCATGGAAAGCGCGGCGTTTGCCAGATTTCCGTTGAACGTGACGGAATCCGTGGTTGTGACAAACGTGGTCGGAGTGTACGTTGCCGTCAACGCGCAAACCCCGCCGATGGCGAGAGTCCCAGCCCCGCCTGCATTCAGCGCGCAGTCCGTGGATGCCGTGGGGGCCAGGCTGTAGTCGGTGGAATCGGAATGCGCGAATGCCGTTGCCGCGTAGACCTGGTTGCCGGAGTCGAGCAGGTTCACGGTTTGTGCATTTGCGCCGGCAGCAAACGGCACATAACCTTGCATCCGTTCCAGTTCCAGAACGCTGCCGCCCGAGCCTGTGTAGAGATTGCCCGCCGAGTCGATTGCCAGCGCGGAGGGTGCAAGGCTGGCTACCGTGAATGGCGAGCTGTTGCCGCTGGCAGGCACTGCAAGCAGATCCGCTGTGTCCGCGATGAGCTGGTTGCCGGCAGCATCCGTAACGATCGCCGTAGGCGCAACTGCGCCGGAAGATACTGTGGAAGTTGCTCCCGTCTGCTGATTGAATCGGTAGATGGCCCCAGCGCCGGGATCGGTGATGAGCAAATTGCCTGAGGGATCGATCGCCAGGCCTGCCGGTGAAATGAGCGTTCCCACCGCAAGCGCATGAGAAGCTCCAGTGATCGGATCGATCTGGTAGACCGCCTGCGCGGAGGAATCGGACACATAGAGGTTATTGAGCCCATCGACAGCAAGACCTGCAGGCGTGGTGAGCTTAATCGCCAGTGTGGAAGCCCCGCTGGTTGGCGAGATCTGCGTAATCAGACCAGTGGACGTGTCGCCGACATAGACAAACCCGCGAGGATCGACGGCGACGGGGCCAGGCGCTGTAAGCGACGCCAGAACGGTGGAAACAGCATGGGTGCCTTGCGTCAGAGCCGATGCAGCAAAGCGAAGCAGTTTCTCGCTCGCTGCATCGGCCACGTAGACGTTGCCTGCGGTGTCAACAGCCACGCCGGCCACTTGAAGATTTGCGCCAAAGCTGTTTTGGCTCGCTGGATCTACTGTCGCTCCAGCACCGAGGCCGGTTCCGGTGAGAGCCAGGTTAGCCGTATTGCTCAGCATACTGTTCACGGTGAGCGGCGCGGAGCGCGCGCCGGGAACAGCCGGACTGAATACGGAGGAAAGCAAACAGTCCTCGGTTGTGTCGGCATTCGTGGTGCAGGCAGGCGTTCCCAATGACCATTCGATGGAAGAGAAAGAAAACGCACTGGACACTGCCGGACTGTCGCCGGCGCTGAAGTGGATCTCGACCGGCTGCGTCTTCGTTGCCGCGGTCGCAGTGGATGGCCATTGCAGGCCGGTAATCACTTTCCGAATCAGGCCGTTTGTGGTGTCGGAGATATAAATATTTCCCAGCGCGTCCGCGCCAACGCCAATGCCATTGCCGCCATCGCCAAAGCTGGCCTGTGTGGCCGGGCAGCCGTCTCCATAGCTATCGGTTTTGGCGGAGCAAGGTGTGGCATTGCTCGCAATCGCCCGCAGGTAGCCGGTATGGAAATCGAGGAACCAGATGAAACCGTTGCCATCGGAGATGTAGAGGTCTCCAGTTGGGTCGAACGCCAGCTTTTGCGGAGACATGGAGACGCCTGTCGAAAGCACCGGCGCAGTGTAGCTATCTGCCGAGGTTGAGCCATTGCCGGCGACGGTGTAAATATAGCCGTTTACGGGCGATGAAATTCCCAGCTTGCCCAGCAGCGTATCAAGCGGCGAGCCAGTTCCGCAGGTCACGCAGACCACGCGGATTCTGCCGCCGCTCGAGTCGGCAATGTAAACATTCAGATTCGCATCCGCGATCACGCCCTGTGGGTTGTTGATCTGCGCCGATGTGGCAACAGCGCCATCGCCGTTCGAGCCCGCCGTTCCATTCCCGGCAAACGTATGGATATTGCCGCTGGTATCGACAACGCGAATTTTGTTGTTCGCTGTGTCAGCAATGTATATGTTGCCGATCGCGTCGCCCCATGCGCCGCGCGGTGAATTTACTTCGCCGGCTGTAGCCGCATTGCCATCGCCGGTCGTCCCTCCCGTGCCGTTGCCGGCCACAAGATAGAGAAGTCCCGTCGAGCGTTTGATCTCGAAGACCTGATTGCCGGTGTAATTCGCAATATAGATGTTGCCCACCGCATCGGTTCCCACGCCGCGCGCTTTGCCAATGCTGACCAGCGTGGGCTTGCAGCCGACGGTTGCGGTGGGAACGCACGCACTGCCGCTCACCAGTCCGGCAAAGTTGCTGATCACGCCGTTGGGCGTAATGCGCCGCACCAGCGCCGCACTGATGTCGGAGAGGTAGACGCTGCCATAGGGATCGGCCACCACCGCACGCATATCGTCGCTGGCGGTGAATGACATGGCAGTGCCCAGGCAGCCATCGCCGTATTTATCGGTTGCGCCTGTGCAGGCCATGTTGCCGCTGCTCGGGATGGAAAGCCCCGCGCCGCCGGCTATGGTTGTCATCGTGTATGGGAACGGAATTGGATTGGCATTTTGGCTAATAATGGTTGGCTGATTGACTGTAATCGGCAATGCACTCGACGGCGACCCGGCAAAGCTTCCGCTGGCAAGGTAAGTTGCCGTTACGTAGTCTGTCCCGATCGGCAATTCAGCCGAGACGGATGCCGTTCCGGCGCTCAATGCGAGGGAGCCAAGCGATATCTGGGTTCCGCCCATGGTAACGGAGTATGTGAAGTTCACCGTTCCGGAAGGAGTTCCAGCCGCCGCAGTGACCGTAGCGGCAATTGAAACCGGATGGCCCAACGTGGTTGTCGCCGCATTCGCCTGCAGCGTAGTAACCGTAAGCCCCTGCGAAACAGTCACCGTTGCGCCAGTCGAACTGGAGCCTGCATTCACAGCATCGCCACTATAAACAGCGGTGATGGAATAAGCGGTGAGACTATAAGGCAAATTGATGCTAGCTGAAGCAGTGCCCGCACTCAAAGCCGCAGTCGCGTAAACGTAGCCGCCTGTTGCACCGCCTCCACTTACAACAAACTGCACGGTACCCGTCGGGTTGCTTCCCGTGACAGTAGCCGTCGCGGTAAACGGCGATCCGTACGGGCTCGTGCTGGGCACCCCAGACAACAGCGTCGTAGTTCCGCCGAGGCTGGCGGAGTTAACAGTAATCACGTAGGGCGAAGTCGTCGAGTAAACGGTCTGCCCGCCAGTCAGCGTGTAGTTACTATCGCCCGAGTAAGTTGCAGTAAATGTATGCGTGCCGACCGATAGAACCCCCAGCGGAATCGAGATCGTGTCGGTGGTTCCCGTCAGCGTCACCGTTGTTGTGTTACTGGTCAGTGCATCGGTAAGCTTGACCGTGCCCGTAGGATAAGCAGCGCCGCCAACCGCTGGCGTCAGAATCACAACCGCTGTCGCATTCTGGCCAAATGAAATGGTCTGCGGCCGGCCAGTGGGTCCGGTCAGCTCCGGCGCAATGTAAGTAAAGCTGCAAGTCGGCGGGAACAACGCGCCCACGGTGATGTTGTTTGTCACCGTGTTGGAATTGGCGCCAACGAAGGATCCGTAGTCCGTAATAAAGTTCGAAGAAACATCTCCTGGCCCCAGGATGAGCGAGGCGTTGGTGGGCGCCGGAGTAAACTCTGAGCTCGGATACGAGCTCGGGAAACTCACGTTGTCCAGCGTCACGCCAAGCTGGTACAAAGTGCCGTTATTGCTGGTGCCGGTAAACTGCGCCGTTCCCGCGGTGAGGAACGTCAGATTTTGCATGAGAATGTTTTCGAGGTTGGGCGATTCGGTTCCCGTCGTGGCCTCGTAATTCGGACTGAAGACGATCTCCGCTTTGTGGTCCTGGTAGCACGAGTTCGAGTATTGAACATTCGTGATCACGCCGCCGCGATCGAATCCCGACTTGATGCGCAGCCCGGTCGAATTGCTGTCGGCAACATTGTTGATGGAGCTTCCAGCGCCGGCAGTCCCATTGCCCGACGACATATTGCTGTCAAAGAGAATATTGCTCACTCCGGCGCTGGTATAGCTGCCGATCGATTCGCCGTGCCCAGCAAAGAAGTGATTGTTGGTCACTGAGATATTCGCCGCGGGGGCCGTCGTGCCCGCCGCACCGACGGCAATGTTGTCGTCTCCATCCGAAATCCACGAGCGGGTAATGGTAAAGTTCGTCGCGTTTCCCGGATCGATGCCATCCGTGTTGCGCGAGCTGGTGGGCGTAACGATCTTGATGTCCCACGCCGTAAAGTTCGAGGCCGCGCCGGTCGTCGAGATGTGGAAAAGCGGCGAATTGCGCAGCGTGATCTTGTACAGAGTGATATTGCTTGCGCCGGTATCGATCTGCACGAAGCGCGGGTTCTGCTGACTGCCGCCGCTGTTCGCAATTGTGGACAGACCCCACCAGCTCTGGCCCTGATAGGGAGCAATCGCGTTGATCAGCGCATCGCCGCCGCGGCCATCCAACTTGCCGAAGCCCATGATGCCGACATTGGTTGACGTGCCTGGTATATCGATCAGCGGCTGGCAGGAGCCGGTCGCACTCGATGAGTTCACCGTGCCGCAGGTGTGCGTGCCGGCAACTTTGTCGTAGTCCTGCGCGTTGCGGGAGAAGTAAACGTACACGCCGGGATCGACCAGCAGCGTTACGTTCGATGGCATACTGAGCGGACCGGTAAGAAACGCATTGTGCCCCGCGCCATCCACCGAGAGCTCAACTGCTTGGCCAGGATGGTTTGTTGAGCAACTGGCCAGCGCTGCCTGAATACGCGTTCCATCGGGATTGGTCACCGTGGCATCGACCGATGTAGGAAGGTCATCGCTGACCGAAGTAAGCGCGGCATTGAGCTGCGCGCAAACAGCCGGAAACGACGGCTCGGTCACGGTGCGTGTATCGCCGGTAGCCACGGCCGGGGCTTGCGGAGGCGCAGTCACAGCGATCGTCGTCCCAGTTGTAGTGCTGCTGGTTGCGTAGTTGGTATTGCCCGCGTAAGAGGCTGTCAACGAGTGGCCGCCGATCCCGATGCCGCTCAGCGACCAGATGCAAGTACCGCCGGAAAGCACACAACTCGTCGCCGCACTGGAAGCGCCATCCAGATATATCGACACGCTTCCGCTGGCTGCGCTGGGCGTTACCGTGGCCGTTCCTGTAAAGGCCGTGCCCTCCGTAAGGCTGGCGCTGCTGGTAAGGTTTAGCGTCGTACTCGTAGAGGCTTGCGCAATGTTGACCACCGTTCCGCTCGAGATGCTTGTCCCGTCATTGTTATCGCCGCCGTAGCTCGCCGTGATTGTCGGATTGCCGGCGTTCACATTGCTCAGTGAGAAGGTGCAACTGCTGCTATTTCCCGCAGCATTGGCCAGCGTACAACTGCCCAGTTGTGAAGCGCCAGAAAGCAGCTTCACTGTGCCGGTAGGATTCACACTTCCCGAAACCGGCGTCACCGTAACCGACCCGTTGATGGACGCACCATACGTAATGCTGGTAATTGGAATGCTCAGCATGGTCGTAGTGCCCACCGCAACCGATGCCGCGCTGCTCAACGCCAGGGTCGAGCCGCCAGTGAACGTAACCGTGTCGGTCGCAGTCGTAGTGTTGGCGGTGACAGCCAGTTGGCAGGTGCCTCCGGCAGCCAGCGTGAACGAAGCAGGCGTGCTGCATCCATTGCTGGCCCCGGCGGCAAAGGTAAAGTCTGTTGCAACATTGATGTCCGAGTTCGAAGTGATGCCGCCCGTATAATTCGCGTTGCCAACATTCGTAATGCTTGCGTTGCCCATCCTCGCGTCGGGAATTGCAGGCAGAATCGCCGCTGTTCGGTTATAGAAATGGATGCCGGCTGCGCTGGCGCTGTCGGCCACATAGAGATTGCCGCTCGGGTCGATCGCAACACCGGCAGGCGTGGTGAATCCGCTGGCTATGGCCGCCGTCGTGCCGCCCACCGGAATCTCCACCACTGCCCCGCTGGTTGAGTCGCCATAATAGACGTCGCCCGCCGCATCCACGGCAACGCTCATCGGAGTTGCGCCGCCAAGCAGCGTCTCCGTCGACTGCTGCGTCACTCCGCCGCCCGCAATCGAAAGCTCTTCAATTGCGTTCAGCCCGGTGTCGGCCACATAAACATTGCCGTTCGAATCCACAGCCAATGAAACGGGAGTCGAGAAGCCGCCGCCCAATGCAGTCAGCGCTCCATTGTTAATCGACTGGAAGAGCACGCTGCCGGGCTCTGCAATGTACAGGTTCCCCAGCGCATCGACAGCTATACCCTTGGGGCTGGTGAGCCCGCTCACAATCGCCGTTCCGGTAATTGCGGTGCTGGTGGTGCTGGCCCCCGGAAACTCAACAATCTGGTTTGTCCCTGAGTCGGCCACGTAAAGATTTCCCGCTCCATCAATTGCTACCTGGTGAGGCGTAGTAAGGCCGCTTCCAATCGCGACCGGCGTGCCGCCTCCGTTCGGCGTGCGGTAAACCGTCCCATTGCTGTAGGCAACATAAGCGTTGCCCGCCGAATCCGTTGCCACGCCTGTAGGTCCGCTCACGCTGCCAAGCGTGGAACTCGTGCCCGGATCGATGGCCAGCGACGAACCATTCCCGATGCCGTTCAGATAGACCGTGCCCAGCAGTTGCGTAACGCCGCTGATCGTGCCTGAGATCTGCACCGCGCCGCTGCGCGCTCCTGCCTTGGCCGGCGTAAATTTGACCGGAACAACGCAAACGCTGCTGGCGGTGTTGGTGCTTGACGCAGTCAAGCCAGCCAGCGTCGTCGAGGAACTGCACGTATCGCCTGTTCCCGCATTCGTGAACTCCGAGCTGGCAACAATTCCCTGCGTGTTTACGGAAACCGGAGAAACGCTGCTGACCGTGTCGCCGGTTGTGCCCGTTTGCAGCAGGAAGGCAACACTCTGCGCGGCCGGGCTGCCCACGGCTGTAGGCGGAAATTTGCTGTTGTAGGTCATCTTGCGTATCAGGTTGTCGCCGCTGTCGGCAAAATACAGGTTGCCGGAGGGATCGACGCCGATGTTTCCCTCACCATTGTCCGCATTGCTCTGCGGCGCTGGGCAGCCGTCGCCATACTCATCGACCGCCGTCGGCCCTGTGCCAGCGGCCAGATTGTTCGAGCAGTAATTTCCAACCGTATACTTGGCAGTCGAAATCGGCTCTCCATCTGCGGAGAGGAAGGAGAGATACCCCGTATTCGCATTGAGCTCCGCCACCTCGCTATGGCTGCCGTAGTCCATGATGTAGACATTGCCATGCGCATCGAGTCCGAGGCCTTCAATCCTGTCAAACGCGACGCCGGCATTGGTGGCCAGCAATCCCGCGCCCTTGCCCGAAGAACCCGCATTGCCGCTGCCGGCAATGGTATACACATTGCCCGCCGTAAGAGTCGGCGATGAGCCGCAGTACGGGGCCGAGCTGTTTTCAATGCAGATCAGATTGGCAGCAGGGTTGCCGGTTCCGCCCGCGTAAATCACCCGTACCGTCGCAGGCACCGTCGTAGTACCCGCGCTGTTGTCTCCTATGTACACATTTCCGCTGCCATCCACCTGGATCCCCATCGGCGCGGCGAACCCAGTCCCGAGAGCCGCTACATTGGCAGACGGCGCGGCAGCCAGCGCCGTGCAACTCGTGCTTGTGCAGGTGGCGTATAGTCCGGCAATCGTATGGATGTATCCCGGAGCGCAGGAGTTCGATGCGCAGATCCCTGACGTGCCGGACGAATTCGTGATGCCCGGCCCGTTGATCATGCGAACCAGATTGTTGGTCCCATCGGCGATGTACACATTTTCATTCGCATCCACTGCTACGCCGTAGGGTCCATGCACCTTGCCGCTCAGCGCCAGCACTCCGTCCGTGTACCCGCCGCCTCCGTTGACAATCGCGTAGATGGAGCCGACCTTGGGCGAAGCCACTGTAGGGTTCTCAAGCGTCACCAACTGCGCGGCCTTGCTGCCTGCGTTGGCAATCACTACGTAGACCAGCGAGTTGCTCTTATCCACAATAAAAACATTGCCCGCGCCGTCCACCGCCGGCCCGTAAGGCCCTTTAAGATAAGAGTCGGTTGCTGGGCAGCCACTGCCATCGACGCTCAATGCCGTGCCGCCCCCGTTGCAGGTTCCCACGCTGCCTGCCGCAAGACCGCCTGCCAACGCATACACGTCGCCTGCCACCAGCGGCGTTGTGATGCTGAGCGATGTGTTCGCGGCCGCAATCATTGCTGTCGCAGGATTCGCCACGCCGTTCACCGTCGTTGCCCCGGCGTAAATCACGCGCACGTAGAGGTGCCCTTCATCCGAGAAGTAAACATTGCCCCACCTGTCGACAGCGGCGCCCCAGGGAGCGGAAACACCCGCCTGATTGGCTGGGCAGCCATCGCCATAATTTGTGCCGGAAGCGTTGGCATAGCCGGTGCAGGCTGTTGCCTTCGAGGTCGACGACAAGCCGGAAACGATATTGCCCGCGCCAACACTGATGAACGGAACCTGTACGACCATCGGCGGCGCGGCCGGTGTTTGTGCTCCTGCATTGAACAGAAAGAAAAAGAACAGCAGGGGCAGACTTGCAGAGGCAACGCGAGTTCGAGGCAGCATGATGAATCTCCGGGAGCAACTCTTATGAATCAAGTATCGAGAGGAACGGAAGCCCGATCCTTCGCACAATGAATCGTTCGGGAATATAAGTGGTCTGACCACTCAGGACCCCAATTATCCAGTCCGGATCGGAAGAGTGTCAACAGGATTCTGACTGTCCTGTCTAAAAGTAGGCGTTCAGCGCATCTATCCATTATTTAACGGGCGATCTCGGCCATGTCGAGCCGGCAACTCCGGCTTGAAGTGGTCCTTCCACTTCGCTTCCCCGGCTTCTGCAACGATCCGCCCGGTGAGTCGCCGATCGAGACACTGAGTTTCGTATCCCTTTTCTAAAACTAACGATGCGCTCCATTCGCGACGCCCCGGACAAAGCAAATCTTTCATGGCAAATCGTCCGGGGTGACACAGCTCTGGGTATTCCCAGGCACATTGACGCAACCACGGATTGGAAGTACTATCGACTTCGCAGCGATAGAGATCAAGAGAAGCCGCCTTCCTGAATGCTGTTCGTTTGTTCGGGAAGGTGGCATTTTTCTTTGTCTTGGGAGTGGGCATCGATGGGAACCAGGCATTTGCCCGCGAGGAGCGCATGAAAACCCGCACTGCCGCCTTGGAATCGATATGCAACCAATCCTTTGACCTTTGTGTCATCGGGGGCGGTGCCACTGGCCTGGGAAGCGCTCTGGACGCGCAGTTGCGTGGCCTCTCGACGGTTTTGATCGACGCCGACGACTTTGTATCCAAGACCTCAAGCGCCTCCACCAAACTGGTGCATGGCGGAGTGCGTTATTTGCAGCAGGCAATCCTGGGGTTGGACTATGGTCAATTTCAGATGGTGCGCAAGGGGCTGCATGAGCGGATTCATATGCTCCGCGCTGCGCCGTATCTGGCGCGCCCGTTAGAACTGTTAGTCCCCTGCTACAGTTGGCGCCAGTTATTCGTCATGGCAGTTGGCATGAAGATGTACGACCTGATCTCCGGCAGGGCACATCTTGCGCCCAGCTGCGTCCTCTCCCGACAGCAAGCTCTGAAACAATTGCCGAGTCTTCGCATGGAGAAGGTAGTAGGCGCGGTGACTTATGAAGATGGGCAGTTCGACGACGCACGCTACGGCATCGCTTTGGCGAAGACCTTCGCACAGTCCGGCGGCGAACTTCTCAACTACGCCCGGGTTGTCGGCTTTGATTTTACTTCCGATGGCAAGCTTGCGTCGGCGCGGGTGGAGGACAAGATCGGCGGACGGCAGTTTACAATCTCCGCACGCGTCTTTCTCAACTGCACCGGGCCTTTTGCGGACGAGGTTCGGCTGATGGCCAATCCGCAAATGGTTCGCCGCCTGCGTATCAGCAAGGGCATTCACATTCTGTTACCTGCAGACCAGTTGCGTAGCGAGACCGCGCTGTTGATTCCTGAAACCGAGGATGGGCGAGTGATATTTGCCATTCCCTGGTTTGGAAGCTTGCTCGTGGGCACCACCGAGGATGAGATCGAACATACAGAGGAAGTCGCTGCAACGGAGTCTGAGATTGCGTATCTGCTCAAGTATGTCAACAAGTACCTGAAAACGAATTTCACGTTTTCCGATGTGCAGGCGGCCTTTGCCGGCGTACGCCCGCTGGTTGCCTCAAAGGATGCGGTCAATACAAAGAAGCTGGTGCGCGATCACGAAGTGGAGACGGATGCGAATAGCGGACTCATCAGCATTCTGGGCGGCAAATGGACCACATATCGCGCCATGGCCGAGGACGGCATCAATCATGTGCAGCGCGCGCTTGGCCGGCCGGTGATCGCGGCTCTAACCCGCGACTTGCCCCTGGCCGGCGCACAGGATTTTCATGAAGACTATTGGCGTACGCTGGTGTCGCAGTACAACTTGTCTGAAGGAATTGCCAAACACCTATCCCATGAGTTTGGAACCGATGCGGTAGAGGTTATCGAAAGGGTTCGGGCCGAGGTTGGACTATTGGAACCAATATCTCCCGGTTCGGATATCATGGTCGGCGAAGTACTCTACTGTATCCGCGAGGAGATGGCGCAGAGCATAGAAGACGTTCTCGCGCGGCGCACCGGGGCTCAGGTTCACAGTTGGGAGAATGCAATCGCAGCAGCGCCGCGCGTAGGGGAATTGTTAGGACGCGAATTGGGTTGGGACAAAGAAACGACTAACACAGCGATCGGCGACTATATCGATAACCTGCGGCGTTTAGCGCGAAAAGCAGCGATCCCTTGAGTGCTTTTTAACTGGAGCGTGTTTCAAGAACCTGCTTTGTGTCAAGATGCTTTTTAACTGGAGCGTGTTTCAAGAACCTGCTTTGTGTCAGGGCACGACTTCAGTCGTGCCGAAATAGGCCGGAAATCTAAGGGGTTTTAACCCCTGAGGGTGAGGATGGATACTTTACGGACACTTCAAGGTCAGTTTTGAAACCCGCTCCAGCAACCGAGGCGAACTAACAAGCAAGAAAAACGGAAGAAACAATGCACGATTACATTGGCGCTATCGACCAGGGGACAACAAGCTCCCGCTTCATCGTCTTTGACAAGATGGGGCGAATCGTCAGCTCCGCACAGAAGGAACACGAGCAGTTTTTTCCCAAGCCGGGTTGGGTGGAGCACGATCCGGCCGAGATTCGCCAGCGCGTGGAAGAAGTGGTTGCCGAAGCCATGCAGGCCAACAATTTGCGCCCTTCCGATCTTGCTGCAATCGGCATAACCAATCAGCGCGAGACAACCGTATTGTGGAACAAGAGCACCGGCAAGCCCGTGTATAACGCAATCGTATGGCAAGACACTCGCGTAGCCGAGTCCGTCGTCGAATTCGCCTCCCGCGGCGGGCAAGACCGCTACCGCGCCAAGACCGGCCTGCCGCTCAGCACGTATTTCAGCGGCTTGAAGATTCGCTGGATTTTGGAAGAAGTCTCCGGCGCTCGCATGGCCGCCGAAAGCGGCGATCTGCTCTTCGGCAACATCGATACATTTCTCATTTGGAATCTAACTGGCGGAATCAGCGGCGGCGTTCATGTAACGGACGTGACCAACGCGAGCCGCACGCAACTTATGAATCTGAACACTCTCGATTGGGACGACGAGATCCTCCGCGACTTTGATATTCCCCGCGCGATCCTGCCGCGGATAGCCTCCAGCTCCGAGGTTTATGGCCACGCCGCTCTCGATTCTGTTCGCGGCGTTCCCATTGCCGGCGACCTTGGCGATCAACAAGCTGCCCTCTTTGGCCAGGCATGCTTCAAACCCGGCGAGGCCAAGAACACTTACGGCACCGGCTGCTTTATGCTGATGAACACCGGCGAAAAACAGGTTCCATCCACCTGCGGCCTGTTGACAACGCTCGCCTACAAGATCGGCGACAAGCCCGCCGTATTTGCGCTGGAAGGCTCCGTCGCCATCACCGGCGCGCTTGTGCAGTGGGTGCGCGATAACCTCGGCCTCATCGAGAAAAGTTCCGATATCGAGAAGCTTGCGCTTTCCGTTTCCGACAATGGCGGCGTATATTTCGTGCCTGCTTTTTCGGGCCTCTATGCGCCCTATTGGAAGGACAATGCCCGCGGCGTCATCGCCGGCCTGACACGCTATGTGAATAAAGGGCACATTGCCCGGGCAGTCCTTGAGGCCACAGCCTTTCAGGTCCGCGAGATCGTCGATGCCATGCAGCAGGATTCAGGCATCGTGCTCGACAACCTGCGCGTCGATGGGGGCATGGTTGTGAATCAAGTCCTGATGCAATTCCAGGCTGATATTCTTGGCAGGCCTGTGATCTGCCCCATGGTTCGGGAAACCACCGCGCTGGGCGCAGCCTACGCAGCGGGTCTCGCCGTCGGCTTCTACAAGGATACCGGCGAGCTGGTGAGCCATTGGGCGGAGGATTACCGATGGAAGCCAACCATGAATGAGGCTGAACGCGAACGGCTCTTTCATCATTGGAAAAAAGCAGTCGCTCGCACCTTCGATTGGGTCGAGTAAGAAAAGCGAGGATAGAAAGAATGCACGGACCAATCTTTGGCGAGTTTCTCGGCACCATGACTCTAATCTTGTTTGGCGATGGTGTAGTTGCAAATGTGCTTCTCAAGAAGTCAAAAGGCGAAGGCAGCGGCTGGATCGTGATTTCCACGGGCTGGGGACTCGCCGTGCTCTCCGGCATTCTGGTCAGCTTGAGTGTGGGCGGCGTGGCGCATCTCAATCCAGCCATCACCCTCGCGCTCGCCTTTGCCAACAACTCTTACGGAAATGTTGCCCCATACATCGCCGCCCAACTTACCGGTGCATTCGTCGGCGCTACTCTGGTGTGGCTGGTCTATCTTCCCCACTGGCGGGAAACTCCCGAGCAGGATTTGAAGCTCGCGGTGTTTTGCACCGCCCCAGCTATCCGCAACCTGCCCTGCAATACGCTGACTGAATTTTTAGTCACGGCTTTCGCCTTGGTGCTGGCCGGTGCCGCGATTGGTTCAAAAGGCGCGGCCTCCGCAGGTGTCACCCCCGGATGGGGTCCGTTCCTGTGGGGAATGCTTGTCTGGGCCATCGGGCTCTCGCTCGGCGGGCCCACGGGATATGCGATCAACCCCGCCCGCGATCTTGGCCCGCGCCTGGCCCACCAACTGCTGCCCATCGCAAACAAGGGCGGCTCAGATTGGGCTTATGCGGCTGTTCCTGTTCTCGCGCCCGCGCTCGGCGGCATCGCCGGAGGCCTGATATGCAAGGCGCTGGGCATCCTCTGATGCCTTTGGTACGCCCGTTCAATATGCGCTCCGCAGTTCGGCCAATTTCTTCTTGACATACGTCACTTCAGATTGCTAGTTTTCTCGCGCGGGAGTGAGCCAGGAAATATCCACCGCCAATTACGGTGCTCTGCATGTCGGCTGAATGCTTAGTTCAGCCGATCCACTGCAAGCGTGTTATTGGGGTGGATTTTTTATTGGAATTTTGACTTTCGCACGAGACGATCCTAATTAGTATTGAGCGTTTAGGAGGCTCTATGAAGTTGAATGGAACGAATTTGAAATTGGAAGCCGGATTGGATAAACAGTACCGGCCGGCCCCTTGCAAAATCACCGAATCGAATCGTACCTTACGTTTACGGGGATGGTTTCAACTGGGGCTCGCGCTTTTGCTTGCGGTTGCCGCGCTCAACTGCTTCGCGCAGTATGAAAACGGCAGCATTTTAGGAACCATTCGCGACTCCTCGGGAAGTCCCGTTGCCGGCGCCGACGTCGCCATCGTCAACACGGAAACGGGCATAAGCACCCAAACCAAGACGAATGCAACCGGCGACTACGATGTGCCTCAGTTGCGCGTCGGTGTCTACACCATCACGGCCAGTGCAGCGGGCTTCTCCCACGCCGTCGCGCAAAACATCACGCTCTCGATCGGCAACCGCCAGCGGATCGACCTCACCCTGAAGGTCGGCTCGGTCGAGTCCACCGTCGAGGTCTCCGACGTTGCCCTGCAGATCGAAACCGAGTCCAGCCAGCGCGACCAGACCATTACGAATTATCAATCCGAAGCCCTGCCGCTTGTCAGCCGCAACTACACTGACCTGCTCGGCCTCGTAGCCGGCGTGCGCCAGGCGCCCACTGCCGCCACAACTTCGTCGAATGGCAACAGCCTCGTCCGCCTCGGCGCGTACAACGTCAACGGCCAGCGCTCGGTGTTGAACAACTTCCTGCTCGACGGCATGGACAACAACGCATACGGTGAGAGCAACCAGGGCTTCGACAACCAGATCATCTCCGTGCCGCCCGATTCGGTTGAGCAGTTCAGCGCCGTCACCAACAACGAGAGCGCGGAGTACGGCCGCGGCTCTGCTGCAACCATCAACGTGGCATCGAAATCCGGCGGCAATGCGATCCACGCCATTCTCTATGACTTCCTCCGCAACACAGACCTGAACGCAGCCGGCTTCTTCAAACCCACGCTGGTCGGCACCGCTGGCCCGGTTCCATTCAAGAAGCCCACCTACAATCGCAATCAGTACGGTGGCAACTTCAGCGGCCCCATCATGAAGGACAAGATGTTCTTCTTCCTCGATTACGAGGGCCTGCGCTCCATCACCAAGCCGCTCTTCGTCTACTCGCTGCCCACACAGAACGAACTCAATGGCATCTTTGTCGTGCCGGTTCGCAACCCGCTGACAGGCACCGTTTACCCGGCCGGCACAAACATCGGCGCCATCGCTGGCGCCGTCAATGCTCTGGCTGTTCCGGTCGTCGCCGCATTCAAGCAGATCACTGCCCTGCCCACATCAGGCTCAGCAACCACCGGCCTGAACACGGACGATTACTCCGTCCAGATTCCCTTCCGCGACTACTCCGACAAGGGAGATCTTCGCCTGGACTATGCCGCCAGCCCCACGTCGCACTACTTCCTCCGCATCAGCGACCACAAGGAAACCGGCATCAACTATCCCACGATTCCCCTTCCGCTTGAGGGCCAAACCGCCGGCCCACAGCGCATTCTCGACGAGCAGATCGCACTCGGCTACAACCGCAGCTTCGGCGCAAACCAACTGCTCGATCTCCGTCTCGGCCTCTCGAAAACCAAAGCCGGCAAAACGCCCTTGAGCGCCGGTACGGCACCGGTCCTCGTGAATGGGGCGCCCATCCCCGGCCTTCCCACGCAGGCCAGCGTGGCTGGCGGACTGCCCGCCGTCGGCATCACCAACTTCCAGGCCTTTGGCCGCCAAACCACCAACCCGCAGTTCCAGAATCCCTCGCTGCTCGATCCCAAAGCCAACTACACCTGGATCCTCGGCCAGCACTCGCTCAAATTCGGCATCGAATACGAGCACGTCTGGATGGGCGTACTGGACAACAACCCGCTCTACGGCTCCTACACCTTCGGCGGAGGTTATAGCGCCTGCCCCTCGGGCACTGCGATTCCGGGCGGCGGCACCTGCTCCTCGGCCACAGGAACACCAACAAATCAGTCGTCGACCAAGGTGGCCGATACCTATTTCGCCGACTTCCTCTTCGGCACTACCAGCGCCTATTCGCTGGCAAACTACTTTGAGGCCCACCTGCGCCAGACACTCGCCAGCGCCTATGCGCAGGACGACTGGAAGGTCGCGCCCAACCTCACCCTCAACCTCGGCCTCCGCTGGGAGTTCGGCTCGCCCTACACCGAGCAGCACAACTACATCTCCAACTGGGACCCGAACTCGCAAACCGTCTTCACCCTCTCACCCGGCGCAACTACCGGCAACGGCATCACGCCAGTCACCGGCTCAAGCTCGCTGGTCAGTCCTGACTACGCCGACTTCTCTCCGCGTGTCGGCTTCGCCTGGTCGCCGCTTCACACCTGGTCCATCCGCGGCGGCTTCGGCACCGGCTACGTTCACTACACCCGCGCCGGCTCGGGTGACATCGTTGCCATCAACGCTCCGCAGGCCCAGTTCGCCGCCGTCAGCCAGTCGCCTGTCGGGTTGCCTCACTGCGCCCCACTTCCCGCCCAGATCATCACCCCAGGCACCACCACCCCCAGTTGCTACGCCACTGCTGACCAGGGCTTCCCGTCGGGGCTCGTTACCACCTTCAACTCCGCCACCGACAACATCACATGGGTGCCCATCAATACGCGCGACAGCTACGTCGAAAGCTACTACCTCGCCGTACAGAAGCAGCTCACCAAGAACAGCCTCGTCGACGTTGCCTACGTCGGCAACCACGGCGTAAAGCTGCAAGGCTTCATCAACGGCAATCAGCGCAATATCAGCGCTACGGGCACTTACTCGCGCCCCTTCACAGCATGGCCTTCCGACATTACGGAAGCGCTGAACGAGTTCTACTCCCACTACAACGCATTGCAGGTCAAGTATGAGCAGCGCATGGTCGCCGGGCTCACTCTGCTCAACAGCTTCACCTGGGAGCACTCGCTGGACAACGCCAGCGCATCGCTCGAAGGCAACACGCCCTCCGTGCAGGATGCCAACAACCTCAAGGCCGACTACGCCCAATCGGACTACAACCTGCCCGTCGCCAACATTACAAGTTTGGTGTATGACCTGCCCTTCGGCCACGGCCGCGCCTACGCGCACAACATGAACCCGGCCGTTGATGCAGTCCTGGGCGGATGGCAGTTGGGCGCGAACAACACCCTGCAGGCCGGCACGCCCTTCAACCTAACCTACTCGCCAAACTCCGCGCAGATTGCATCAACACAGATTACGGCCAACTATCGCGGCCTCAATCTCTATCGCCCCAACGCCGTGCCCGGCGTGGCGCTCACCCAGGGACGAAGCGTCGCCCAGGCCAACACCGGCTACATTCAGTACATCAACTACAACGCCGTCCAGATTCCCGCCATCGACAATGCCGCCGGCGTTCTGCAGCCGCCCTTCGGCAACATGAGGCGCAATCCGGGCCGCACGCCGGCGCTATATCAAACGGATCTCGACATCAACAAGCGCTTCAACACACCCAAGGAAGGCGTCCAGATCGAGTTCCGGTCAGAATTTTACAACATGTTCAATCACACCAACCTCTACCTGCCGAGCACCATCTCCGGCACACAACCCGCAACCGCCGCAACCACCAACAATGCCAGCGGCGGCGGACTCATCAGCAGCACCTTCACCCCGCGCGTAATCCAGTTCGCGCTCAAGCTGATTTACTAACTCGACCCCGTAGCCAACAACGTAATTCGCATCGTCCCTCGGGGAAATCAAGCGCAAGCCTGATTTCCCCGAGGGATTTTTTCTACAGTCTGTTTCAGAAAAGGCTTGTGTCAGGGCACGACTTCAGTCGTGCCGAAAACGCTTAATAATAATTGTGGGCTTCAGCCCCTGCGGGATGCTTCCCTGCCAGTGATTCACCTCATCTTTTTTTTCGCAACCTGTAATGCCCGCTGTTTCCGCGAATCATCTCGGCACTGCCGATCAGCTTGGCGAAAGACTCCATATTGGCAAGGAATTTATCCAATCGAGATCCCGCAGGGGCTAAAGCCCGTGATTCTCTGGTAACAGGGCACGACTGAAGTCGTGCCCTGTTACAAAGCCCGCATGGGACGCGGATCGAACGAGTTTTCAACAAGCTGTGAAACCGCACCCTTTCAAAGCCGGCTTATGAAACCGCTTCTACGAAAAGCGCGTCCGCCGATAAAGCAGGGTTCCGCAGACTCCGAGCGGCACAAGTGTGGCCACCATCAACACGATCATCCACGGCATGTTGACGTAGATTTGCTGTGCCCGCGTCCCCAGCGCCAGCCACACGAAGATGCCCACCGCTGTACACATCACCAGCCACTCCCACCAACGGCGCCGGTACGGCTTCCCGGCATGAGGATCGTCGCCCGCCACCACCGCGGCTACTTGTTCCGTGTTCAAACCGTACCGCTCGCACTCCCGGTCCATGGCCAGCTTCCAGTTGGTCAGCTCCCTGTCAAGCGGCGCGGCCATGCTGATGGCAACAGCGCCGGCGATCATGATTCCCGAACCAGTGAAGACCAGCAGCTTCCCCGTGGAGCTAAGCCCGGAGAGTTCGGCAAACACTAGCGCGCCCCACGCCAGGCCCCAAAGCTGGTTGGTGTTGGAGAGCGGGATTCCGCGGCCGATGCCGATGTACTTGGCGGCAAAGTTCTGAAACAGGTCACCGATGACCCAGCAGAAACCGCCGAGAAACGGCCAGAAGAGCATGGGACGGGCGCGGTGCAACTCCGCAACCATATTGCCTGCGCCGCCAAGGTTGATTGCCGTCAGCAGGGTCACAGTGCCCAACTCGCCGAAAGTAAAGATGGTGACAAACGAAAGCGGGTTCATGCCGCTGATATAGGCCTTGCGATAAGGAATATACATGGTGCCAAGCAGAACGCCCGCGCCCAGCGCAGCCATAATGCCCACCGCGGCCCTGCCCGGCGCATTGGAAGACTGTTGCGCAGTGGCCAGCGCAAGAATCCCCGCGCCCCCGACAATGGCAAATGCGCCGCCCAGCACTTTCGCCCATCCCTTGATTCCCGATCCGCGCAGCTCCTTGAAGAGCAGCCATCCCCAGAAGAGGCCCACAAGGCTATTCGTATTCCACAGCGGAAAGGCGATTGCAAGCCCGACATTGCGCACGGCAAAGATGGTGAGCGTATTGGCCACCGCCCAAAGCATTCCGGCGAGCAGCGCCCACACAATCAGATGCGGCTTGTCGAGTAAATCATCGAATAGAAACCCCGTGCCTTTCAGCAGCGTCGGCACAGTCCAGCGCGCGACAAACGCTCCCATCACCATGCCCATGGAGAGGATGAAGGGCGAGTATCCGGAGTTGACGAGTTTGGTGGGCGCCTCTGCGCTGCCCAGCCAGACGGCCGCGGCCAGCCCGCAGAAGACGCCGAGCTTGTGCAGGGAAAGAGTGGATCGCTCAATTGTTACGGATAGCTTTTCGTTCACGGTTCACCTTAGGGTCATGAGCAGGGTAGTGCCAAGAATCAATACAACCACCGGAACCCAGAGCTGCGGGTCGGTGAGGATGGCAATCAGGGCGGGCCGTTTCATCAGCCAATCTCCTTATGGCGCGCGAATTTCAAGTAGGCGGGACGATGCCCATCATACGACTTGCACACGGCCCGCGCCATGGCAATCTAAATGCGCCCAAGTATAATTTTCCGATGGGCCAGTTGGCGAAAGTGGATCTTGTCGGGGTCGGACTCAACGCGACCGACACCTTGATTTCCGTTGCGGAGTTTCCCGCGCGCGGCTCCAAAGTGGAATACAACGAGGAGACGATCATGCCCGGAGGCCAGGTTGCCTCCGCGGTTGTAGCCTGCCGGTTATGGGGCCTGACCACACGTTATGTCGGGAAACTGGGCAACGACGACGCTGCCCGGCTGCACGAAAGAGAGTTTGCCCGAACCGGCGTTGAGGCGCATCTGATCCACGTTCCAGATGTCGCCAGCCCCAAATCCACAATTCTTGTGGACCGTCACGGAGAACGAACCGTTCTCTGCCGGCGCGACAATCGGCTCATCTTGCAGCCCGAAGAACTGGAGAGGGAATGGATCGTCAATGCCCGCGTATTGCACCTCGACGGCCACGATACTGCCGCTGCCACCTGCGCGGCTGAGTGGGCGCGCGGTGCGGGTGTTCCCGTGGTTGCGGATTTGGACGAACTCTACCCAGGAGTCGAGCGGCTTATCGAGAACGTCGATTACCTGATCGTCAGCAGAGACTTTCCCACGAGACTGATGAAGGAGAACGATCTGCATTCCGCTCTGAGCAAAATGCACCTCCGCTTTGGATGCGACCTTGCGGCTGCTACTTTGGGCGAAGAGGGGGTTCTGGCCTTTAATGGCAAGGACTTTTATCACCGGACGGCGTTTCGTGTTCCCGTAGTCGATACAACCGGAGCCGGAGACGTATTTCATGCCGGATTCATCTTCGGGTTGTTGCAGGGCTGGGACTTGGAACATCGTCTCGACTTTGCCTGTGCAGCCGCCGCAATCAATTGCACGGCTGAAGGCGCCAGGGGCTGCATTCAGTCCGTTGAGGCTATCGAGGCGATGATCAAGGCCGATTGCCGCTATCAAGTGAGCTCGATCTCTTAGCGGAATATCAGGCCCCCACATCGGCTCCTCTACATCCAGTACTCCAACGCTGCCACTGCCCGATGCGTACTTGACGAGTGCTTTCTTGCGTGTGTGCGATTCGCTCCGTCGTGCTGCCAAGGTGTTACTAAATGGCTTTGTAACCGGGCACGACTTTACAGCTCAGTGCGTAGCGCGCTCCCAACCCTCAAACTCTCCATTCCCCATTTTCATTTCGCGCACTCATCGTAGAAACTGGATACATGACATCTACCTTGCCCGCCATCATCTTCGATCTCGACGGAACCCTCACTGACTCCAAACCCGGCATTCTCAGCTGTCTGCGCCAGGTTATTGATGCGCGTAACCTGGGCGATTGCGGCCAGCTCGACCGATTCGTCGGCCCTCCCGTGGAAGCCTGGGCCGTCGATCTGTTGTCGGATTCCACGGAAGAAGACCGCGCTGCATTCGCCCGCGAATACCGCTCCTGCTACGACCGCGAAGGCTGGAGCAATAACTCCGTCTTTCCAGGCATCCGCGAGTTGCTTACTCAACTCCGCGCCCAGGGCTTTCCGTTATTCGTCTGCACTTCCAAGCACCAGCACCACGCCATCCGCATCCTCGATAAATTCGACCTGTCGCACTTCTTCACCGCCATCTATGGCGACAAACTGGATTATCCGGACCACAGCAAGCCGAAGCTTTTAGCCCGCTTGCTCGCTGACAACTCACTCTCCGGCAACAACGCCTGGATGATCGGCGACCGTTCCTTCGACTTCGACGCCGCCCGAGCCAACAACGTCAAAACCATCGCCGCCGCCTGGGGCTACGGCACGGCGGAAGAGTACGCGACCGCCAACACCCTCGCTCCCTCACCGGCAGACATTCTTGCGCTCCTTCTTCCTGCCGCTGGTAGAACTGTTAAAGATAACTCCATGGTCTAATCAATCTCCAACCGGATCATCAGAGGAGAATTACATTATGTCTGACATTGGATTCATTGGACTGGGAATCATGGGTGCACCGATGTGCCGCAATTTGCTGAAGGCGGGCCACAAAGTCGTGGCTTACAACCGGTCCCCGGAGCCGATCAACCGCATAGTTCAATTCGGCGCAGTGCGCGGCGCGTCCCCGCGCGATGTCGCGGAACAATCGAAGATCGTCATTACCATGTTGCCCGACGGGCCTCAGGTGGAAGAGGTCGTCCTCGGCCCGGGCGGCGTGCTTGAGGGCGCGCAACCTGGCTCAACCATAATCGACATGAGTTCCGTCAACCCTCTGGTTTCGCAAAAGCTCGCCGCTAGTTGTGAAGCCATTTCCGTCCGATTCCTCGATGCGCCCGTCAGTGGAGGAGAGCCCAAGGCCGTCGATGGAACTCTCGCCATCATGAGCGGCGGCGATGAAGCTGCGTTCATGGAGGTCAAGCCAATCTTGCAGCTTATGGGTTCCACTGTGACTCTAACCGGCCCGGTTGGCGCGGGCAACATCACCAAACTGGCAAATCAGATCATCGTCGCATGCAACATCGCCGCCATGGGCGAGGCCTTGGTGCTGGCCACGCGAGCCGGCCTCAACCCTCGCATCGTTCTCGATGCCATCAAGGGCGGACTTGCGGGCAGCGCCGTGCTCAACGCCAAGGCTCCCATGGTGATTGACAGGAATTTCAATCCCGGATTTCGAATTCGTCTGCACCAGAAAGATCTGCGCAATGCATTGCAGGCAGCCGAATCCATGAAGGTCGGCCTTCCACTCACCAGCGCCGTACAGCAAATGCTCATCGCGCTCATGAATGAGGGCAAAGGCGATCTGGACCACGCCGCGATCGTCACATTTATCGAAGCAATGGCAGGCGTTGAAGTGAAGCCGAAGTGATTTGCGACTTACACCCCAGTTAGGTCTATTTTGCCTGCGACTCGTCCGCGGATTTCAGAAATTGCACAATCGCTGCAACCTCGTCGTTGGTGAGATCTGAGAAGGCAGGCATCTTGCCCAAACCACCTTTGATTGTCTCCGTGATCTCCTGCGCGGTAAATCGCTTGCTCACGCCGATCAGAGATGGATAGTCCGGCGCGTTGCCCATTCGGTTCGCCTGATGGCAAGGGGAACAAGTCGACTTGTATAAGGAAGCGCCGGACTCAGCCGCTGGTTTTGCACCTGCATCGCCCGAAGTAGATTGAGTTTGGCCACTTGCTGAAGCTGAGTTCTGTGCGGCGCTGTTTGGCGAGACGCTCACACCTGCAAATGCCATCAGTAAGGATGCAACTGCTAAGGTTCGAGCCACGCTGCGCTTGGAAAGAGCGGAGATTTGTATTGCTTCCATCGAAGTCACCTCTTGCGGATTTGAACTGCACCTTTCAAGCCGGATCAATACATTCGACCGCAATCGCAGAATCACCGTGTACATACTATTGCCAAGGCTTGAAAGAAACTTGGCAAGACCTGATTCAAGGCCGTAGGATGCGGAAGATAAATTTGTATTGACTGGGTCGTCTCATCGACTGCTTCAACCTTGCTGAAGGCTGCTTCATAACCCGGTTTTGAAAGGGCACGCTTCAGTCGTGCCGAAAAAAATCCCCGGAACCGCTCGCCTTAGCCCCTGAGGGAAGTTTTCTCAGTGCGAAAAACCGGTTATGAAATAGCTTGATGTAGGTCTCGACTGCCCAACAAGTTGCCAGAGTGACGTGGCTGGCCGCAAAGCTTCTACGCGGAAGCTCGTACATCCAGATTAACAAAATCCATCCTGCACAGGGAGCGACATTCTATATCGCTTTCGATTGCCTCACTGCCTATTCCGCTAGCCGGCGAAGAGTGAGTGGGATGAGACTGCGGTTCTCACCCGCCGCGCACGTAACCGGCTGATAGCCGAAAATTCTCTTCGAGTTGCATCATATTTCTCATATTGCGATACGATTAAACAAGTGCTCCATTTCGGATCAGACCGCGGCTCTGCGACATGCATACGGCCGAAGAAAATGCGCCTATATGATTGATTATATTACCTTTAATTCTATATTCTATCGTTCGCCAAAGCTGATCCGGATGAGGAAATCTACCCATTCGGCCAGTCTTTGGAAGAAAAGTGAGCCCGATGGATCCGTAGATTCCATCTTGCCTCTTTACGATTTTGATGCTAAGCGTGACCAAACATATCTACATGGGGTATATTTGTTCGGGCACGAAGGATGCCTCGGAGAGAACATGAAGCTTATAAGTAAGACCGCCGTTTATATAGCAGTTTTGGCACTGGCAAGCATGGCAGCAACAAGCGCTTTTGCAGGGCCGGTTCCTCGCCTGCAAAATCCCCCGCAAAAAACGGTCAGCGACCGCCAGTTGAACCGAATGATCGCTTCGGCAAAAACACCCGCCGAACATCGGCAGCTTGCGCAATTTCTCAATGACCAGGCGCAGCTGTTGATGAACCAATTGAAGACCGAGGCAGCCAAGGTTCGCGCCTACAAAGAGACGCCCTTTGCGGCAAACTGCGCGCTCTGCGTCGATTCCAGCTACTCCGTCGACGCCGCGATCCGCGCGCTGCGAAACAACGAAGATTCATTGGACCTTCGGGTCACGAAGCTGGAGTTTCTCGCTCACCGGCAAGAACAACTGGCGAACTTAACCGCGGCAGACCGTAGCGGAATGGGATACTAAGAGCGGCAAACTCCGCTTCCGTACAGCACGATTACTGTGACCGCAGGATACGGTATTCAAGACCATGCTGTCTGGGTGCCCCAGGTCTCGATTTTGAGACCTGGGAAGCAGCATAGTTAATCGGCGACGGTCTTACCTGATTAAATTCAATTACGTTTCGTGTCCGAAATACGGCGCTACCAGCCGCGTGTTTGCAGCAGTTCCCGCTCTTCAATCGCCGCAACGGCTAGGCCCTTCATCGTGCCGGTCACTTTCTCAGAAACCTCAGCAAGAATCTTCGCATCCGCATAATGAGTCGTGGCCTGCACAATCGCCTGCGCGCGAGATACGGCTTCCGCCCGTTCCCCGGCATCTCCTTCAACGTCGAGCGGCGTAGCCCGCTCCTTCATGAAGATCCCGCTGCCCACAAACACGGCCTCTGCGCCCAACTGGCGCATCAGCGCAGCATCGGCCGGCGTAGCAATTCCGCCGGCTGAAAAGTTCGGAACCGGCAACTTTCCCGCCCTAGCCACCATCGCAACTAACTCAAAAGGCGCGCGCAGCTCCTTTGCCGCGCAGTACAACTCCTGCGCGTCCAGCACGGTCAGGGCTTTCATCTCTTTCACAATCTGGCGCATGTGCTTCACGGCATGAACCACGTCGCCGGTTCCTGCCTCTCCCTTGGTCCGGATCATCGCTGCGCCCTCGGCGATGCGCCGCAGCGCCTCGCCAAGGTCGCGCGCTCCGCAGACAAACGGTGTTTCAAAA
>Ga0182012_10001208_pt1 | contig 28474 bp, 22 predicted proteins | sample 612S2SmetaG_FD_120486 | JGI IMG/M metagenome (GOLD analysis project Ga0182012, IMG submission 120486) | Permafrost microbial communities from Stordalen Mire, Sweden - 612S2S metaG | ecosystem: Environmental > Terrestrial > Soil > Wetlands > Permafrost | place: Sweden: Stordalen | collected...
ATGACGAGCTGGGCGGCCTCGGGAATGGTCATGAAGTAGCGGATCACTTCCGGGTGCGTCACCGTCACCGGACCGCCCGCTTTGATCTGTTCGTTGAAGAGCGGCACGACGGAACCCGACGAGGCGAGCACGTTGCCGAATCGGACCATGCAGAACCGGGTCTTGGTTCCCCGGCGATGCAACCCCTGTAGCACCATCTCGGCGAAGCGTTTGGTGGCGCCCATGACGTTGGTGGGGTTCACGGCCTTGTCGGTCGACACCAGCACGAAGGTCTCGACCTCGGTCTCGTGGGCGGCTTCCGCCGTGTTCCAGGTCGCGATCACGTTGTTGAAAATGCCCTCGATCACATTCTTCTCGACGATCGGAACATGCTTGTAGGCAGCGGCGTGATACACGGTCTGCACGCGATACGCCAGCAGTATTTCGCGCATGCGCACCTTGTGATGCCCATTGCCGATCAGGCCGACGAGATCGACCTGGAGCGAATTCTGATCGGCGACGGTACGCAGCTCCCGCTCGATGTTATAGAGAGCCAGTTCGGACATCTCGAAGAGCACGACCCGCTTTGGACCGAGACCAATGATCTGACGGCAGAGTTCCGAGCCGATCGATCCGCCGGCGCCCGTCACCATGACCACCTTGTCGCGAATACAGGCCTCGAATAGGCCGGCCTTGGGCGGCACGGCATCGCGGCCCAGCAGGTCGCACACGTCGACCTCGCGGATGTCCTCCACATTGGCCTTCCCGGTGACCAACTGCTCGAATTCGGGCACGGTTTGCACGTGAACGCTCAGGGGTTCGAGGGCGCCCAGGATTTCGCGCCGGCGCCGGCGCGTGAGGGACGGCAGAGCGAGCAGCACGCGATCGATGCGGTGGTCCCTGATGAGATCCGGCAGTTCCTCCGGCGGGTACACCTTGATCCCGTTGACCATGCGGCCTTGGAGGCTGCGGTTGTCGTCGATGAAGACGATTGGGTCGAACGCCCGGGTGGTCGAGAGCACCGAGGACAGCCTCGCCCCCGCATCGCCTGCCCCGTAGATGGCCACTCGCGCCTCGGTCGGCTGGATGTACCGGGTGAGCAGGTAGAAGCGCACCACAAACCGAGAGCCCGCCACGTATAGCAGAGCGAGGCAGGAATAAATGGTCACGGCGCTGGGCGACAGGCCCGGGACATGAAGCACCGAGCCCAGTATCGAAAGGAGCAGGCCGCTCAGTACGACGGCCAGCGCGACGGCAAATACCGCCTTGTGGCCCAGGAAACGGATGACGGCGCGGTACAATCCGAAGCGCACGAATATCGGAAGGCTGACCGCGAGCACTGCGACATACGCCGGCCAATCCGCCACGTTCAGGGCAGGGCCACCGGCCTTGAGACTCAACGCCGACCATAGCGCCAAGGGCATCATGATGGCATCCGCGCACACCGAGAGGAGGCGTTTAGTCGACCGCGGCAGCTCCACAGCACCCCGCAGGAAGTCGTCGTTGCCTTCTACGTTCTTAGATCCCAACGCGAGCCTCCATGATCAAACGCCTTTTTTTCCCGCTCTTGTCCGTCACTTTGCTTGAGCAAGGAACCGCCTTCCCTTCGCGCCAGTTTACAGAAAACGGTCCCAACCGGCTTTACTTTCTAATAATTAACCCGTTGCAATGTCGCGGAAGTCACTAACCAAACGCCGCTCAGCCCCCTTGGTTGACCGACAGATGATCTCAAAGACGCGCGCTTGCAAAATTTTCCTTGAACCATCGATACGTTTGCTCGATCCCCGAACGGAGGGGGATCTTCGGCCGCCAGCCCAGCGAACCGAGTCGGCTCACGTCCAATAGCTTACGGGGCGTGCCGTCAGGCTTTGAAGCGTCGAATGTCAATCGACCATTGTAGTCGATTACCGACATGATCATCTCCGCAAGCTCCCGGATGGTGTTGTCTTCACCCCACCCGATATTGACTATGGATTCGTCGTCATAGTTCTGCAGCAGGTACACGACGGCGTCCGCCAAATCGTCCACGTGAAGGAACTCGCGTCGCGGCGTCCCGGATCCCCAGATTACGACGCTTTCATCCATGCGAACCTTTGCCTCGTGAACCTTGCGAACCAGCGCGGGAAGCACGTGAGAATTCTGCAGGTCGAAATTGTCCCCGGGACCGTAGAGATTAGTCGGCATCAATGAGATTGCGTTGAAGCCATATTGTCGGCGAAACGCTTGACACATCTTGACACCCGCAATCTTCGCAATGGCGTACCACTCGTTGGTAGGTTCCAAGGGGCCCGTCAGCAGGTACTCCTCCTTGATCGGCTGCGGCGCCAGCTTGGGATATATGCAGCTCGACCCCAGGAACACGAATTTTTTGACGCCCGCGCGGTACGCAGACTCGATGACGTTGCTCTGCATGAGCAGATTGGCGCCGATGAACTCGGCAGGGCGGGAATTGTTGGCCTGGATCCCGCCCACTTGGGCGGCGGCCATGATGACGGCGTCCGGCCGGACCGCGTCGAAAAACCGGCGGACCGAAGCCTGATCGGTCAGGTCGAGTTCCTGTCGGGTTCGACAGATGAGTTGCGTATGGCCCCGGGACTGCAATGCCCGCATCACCGCCGAGCCTACCAAACCGTTGTGGCCGGCGACATAGATACGGGAACTCGGGTTGATCTCCACCATGTTACTCGTGGCTGCTGTATATCTTGTAGCCCTTGGTCGCGATCATCGCGTCGCGCTTGGCCGTCTCCAAATCCGCAGCGACCATTTCCGCGACCAATTCAGGGAATCCTACCTCGGCGGTCCAACCGAGCTTCCGACGGGCCTTGGTGGCGTCGCCCAGCAGTGTATCCACCTCCGTCGGCCGAAAATACCGCGGATCAACCCGAACTACTGTCCGTCCGGACCTGGCATCGACACCCATTTCCTCCACGCCCTCGCCCCGCCACTCGATCTTCATGTCGAGCTGTGCTCCCGCGGCCACGACGAAATCGCGCACGGAGTATTGCTTGCCGGTGGCGATGACGAAGTCTTCCGGCTCATCCTGCTGCAGCATCAGCCATTGCGCCCGCACGTAATCCCGCGCGTGCCCCCAATCGCGTCGCGAATCGAGGTTCCCGAGATGGAGCGTGTGCTGAAGCCCCACGTGGATGCGGCTCAGCGCACGGGTTATTTTCCGGGAGACGAAGGTCTCTCCCCGCATCGGCGATTCGTGATTGAACAGGATTCCGTTACAGGCGAAAAGCCCGTACGCCTCGCGGTAATTGACGGTAATCCAATACGCATACACTTTGGCCGCGCCATAGGGAGAGCGCGGATAGAAAGGGGTCGTTTCGCGCTGGGGAGTCTCCTGCACCTTGCCGAACATCTCGGAAGTCGATGCCTGATAGAAACGGGCTTTCTCCTGCAGGCCCAAAATGCGGATGGCCTCGAGCATCCGCAGGGTTCCAATGGCATCCGAGTTCGCGGTGTATTCGGGAGTCTCGAAGGAAACTGCGACATGGCTCTGCGCCGCCAGATTGTAGATTTCGTCCGGCTGGACTTCCTGGATGATCCTAATGAGGTTCGTGGAGTCCGTGAGATCCCCGTAATGCAGTTTTAACCGCACGTCGCTCTCGTGCGGGTCCTGGTAGAGATGATCGATTCGTTGGGTGTTGAATGAAGAGGCGCGGCGCTTGACGCCATGCACGGAGTAGCCCTTGGACAACAGCAATTCTGCCAGGTATGCACCATCTTGGCCGGTAATGCCGGTCAACAGCGCGGTCTTTGTCAATTCGCACCTCTAGTGTAAAACTTACTCGAATTCATCGAAGAGTTTAACGCCGTACTGATCAAAAGTCGCACGTCGTTGGACACTATAAATCGGCTGCTGTTTGCAGTGGAGAGCGCAGTGACGAATCGGAGGTGACCGAGCGCGATCTCGCCAGCTGACGTAGCCTCCTGTATCGTAAGCCAAAATGGAGAAGGGCTTCAAAATCGTTACCCGCGAAAGCATCGGTCAGAGCGCGTGGGAGCAGTTCGTCCTCGAGTCCCGGGATGCTTGGCTCTTTCACACCGCTCTCTGGCAAGCCGCCAACGAGGGCGCCGTCAAAGATCGTTCGTTCGGGCTGGTGAACGGGAACGGCGTCTTGCGCGCCATCATCGCCCTGCACTCGGGGCGCATCCCCGGGATACGTCGGGCGCCCGTCCGCCGACTCTACAACTATCGCTCCGGTCTCGCCCGAGCGGCCGGGATGGACGAGTCCGAAAAGGCGGAGTTGGATGCAGCGGCCATCCGCGCCATCCAGCACGTGGGCCGTTCCAGCGGCGCGCTGCTGGTGAACTGGGAGCTGCCGACTATGGCACCGGGACCCAACGTCCCGGACACCTCGATTCTCGCTCGATTCGGATTCGAAATCAGATCCGTCCCGGCGAAGGTGGTCGACCTTACGCAGACGCAGGAAGCACTCTGGAAAGATTTTCGAAAAGGCTGCAAGAGCGCCGTCAGAAAGGCCCAACGTGAAGGCGTCCGCGTTTCGTGCGCCGGCACCGCGGAAGAGGTCGAGATGTTCTCTGCGTTGCATGCAGAGACGATGCAATCCGTCGGCGGCCGAACGCAGGCTGCCGACCATTTCACCCGGCTTTGGAACACGCTTGCGCCGGCCGGCGGCTGCGAGGTGCTACTGGCTCGACTTGCCTCGGGGATCCCGATCGCGGGCATCATGACGATGAGTTGGAAAGGCGCGACCTACTACCACGCAGCCGGCACTTCGCCGATGCACCGTGACGCAGGAGGCAACACCCTGCTCGTGCACGAGGCAATATTGAGATCGCGGGCGCGGGGCGATCTGACCTTTCACCTGGGGCCCACGCCGCGCAGGGACCAGGTTGACGAAAAGACTTATCTCGTGGGACGTTTCAAGAATCAGTTTGGCGGGGTGGAGGTCCCCTGGCGGACGGCCTCCTTGTTCCTTTGGCCGGGCCTCGCAACCGCCAAGACCTTCGCGCGGAGTCTGCGAGCGCTGAAGGCCAAAAAACAGGAATCGCTCGAGGCGAATGCAAAGTACGGATGAATCCGGGTTATTTGACACCGCGATGGCCACATCCTCGAGCCGCATCAAGAAAGCATGGCGAATGCTCAAAAGCGAGGGGCCCGGTCATGCATTGCGGGCCGCCGGCACGCGTCTGCTCCTATCCGCCAGGGCACGTCTGAACGAGGAATTCTACGAGCGGCGATTCGGCATTCGGACCCGTGGAAAGATTTCACTTGCCGCATTGGAGATCGATGACCCCGACGCCGTATGGTACGCGCCGACCTCCTACGCCGCATTTTTCCGCTCCATGAAGCACGTCCCCGTCTCCGGTGCGTTCGTGGACTACGGTAGCGGCCTGGGACGAACCCTGATTGCGGCGGCGACGTTTCCATTCGTCCGCGTTACGGGAGTGGAGCTTTCACAGAGCCTGGTCACAGCCTCGCTGCAGAACATAGCCAAAGCACGGGGGACCATATGCCGCAACGTCGATGTGATCTGCACCAACGCGGCCCACTGGCACGTTCCTCCCGACGTGACGGTGTTTCACTTCTATAACCCGTTCCTCAAGCAAACGCTGCGTACGGTCGTAGGAAACATCGCCCAGTCGCTCAATGAAGCGCCGAGACAAATATGGATCGTGTTTGCGAACCCTTGGGGCATGGCGCCGCTCATGCGTTCGGGCGAGGTGATTCCGCACGAGTGGCAGAAGCAAAGTACCGATGAGATCTGGCCGCTCCATCCGCGCCTGAAAAACGACCCCGACGGCGCGCGCTATCGAATCTACGCGATCGATTCGCGATGACATCCGCTGCTCAATCATTGGAGGGCCAGAATTCGGTTTGCGTCACGGGGGCGGACTTGGGGTTTGCCTGCCGCGTGATTTTCGTTATCAGAGTCGATGACGGCAACAGGTAGGGCTTGCCTCCGTCGGGCCCGAAGCCGCGGTAGTGACATCGGCGTCCATGATCGAGCCAGCTGAGCGATGGTGCCGGGCTTCCCGGTGCCCAGCCGATCTGCGCAAGCCCGGCGATCGACAAAGTGGCCTCGGGCAGCACGACGCTGCCGGTGCAGCCGTCGCCCAAAGGCGTGGGACCGAATCCGATCATGCTGGTTGTGACCTTGCCGGCGACCAGGGTGGCTATGGTGTTGTTGTTGAAGGCCAGCGAGGTTGCCACTCCCACACCGGGGTCGGACAATGAGACCCGGATGCCGACGCCGTTTTCGGGAACGTTGCGGATGTCGTTGCCGTTGATCGTCCCGGTGCCACCCGCGACCTCGATGCCATATCGGTTATCGGACAGGCTATTGCCATCGACCTGAAAAACATTGCCACTCGGAAGCGGATTCGGGTTGAGCAGTCCGTTGAGAGCGATGGCACCCTTGGGGAGGGTGACGTCATACGGGTCGCTCTGCCCCGAGATGACGTTCTGCGAGATCTGCACATTCATGGCCGAGGCGACATAGATCCCACACGACACCGGAGCGGAGATCTTATTGGAGACCACGCTGATTTCGTTCGGGCGCAGCGAACCGCTGTTCGCGACCGTGCCGTCGTACACCACGATGGCGTAGCGGCCGAGCTCTTTGGATGCGGAGGTCTCGAGGACGCCCCGCCCGGCATCGTAGATCTCGTTGTAGCGGATGCCGATGCGGCGCAGATTACCGCCGAATACACTAATCGCGCCTTTCACGTAATTGGCATGGAACGTGTTCGACACGATGTTGACGTTCGCAACCGGGCCGCTCTGCGAGGCGCCGTTGCCCTGAATCCAGACCTGGTAGACGCCCCAGCCCAGACCTACGGATCCCGCGCAGTTGTCGAGCCCAGGGCGGTGGCCGTTGCCGGCATCGTGGCCGGCAGCGTCGAACAAGTTGCTACCTATGTCGATTCGCGAGCCCACGCCGATACCGGCGGAGCGGTCATAGGCGTGCACATATATCCAGAACTGGCCGTTGAAGTCGTGAAACTTATTGTGCTGAATCGTTATGTTCTCGACGCTTTGCTGGGGCTTCGTGGCCATGATCTCGATCGCATTTCCGAAACCCGGGTACGCATTCGCCGGGCACCCCGTGGAATCTTGGGAGCCCTGCAAATCGAGGTGGCGGATGCTGACACCCGACGCATCCAGGATCTTGAAGAAGCTGTCGTAGTTTCCCTGCCCGTTGGCCTGTGTGCCGACTACGAGCTTGGTCGCTGGATTGCCGAGCTGATCCGCATCACCTTCGATCGTCGTGTTGGCTGGAATGCTGAAGCCGGCGGTCAGCCCCAAAGGAAGGAAGTAATAGGCGCCGGCCGGAATGTGTAGCGTCTGGCCCGCGCAGTCCGCGCTGCCGAGTGCCTCGCGGAGCCCGGAAGAGCTGTCCCGCGCCGGATCGTTCGGATACCAGACGCCGTGACGGGTCGCTTCGCACGTGTGTGCCGCAGCAGGCAGCGGGCGGGCTGCGGGGGCGAAGGCCCACAGCAAGATTCCCGAGATCGCTGCTGCGCGCACGGTGTGGCGCAGATCTCTCATGAAAACCCCTCGAAGCTGCCACACGAGGCTATGTTCGGTTTACCACGACGGCCATCAGCGTGCGCATCAGGATCTTTAGGTCTCCCAGGAGGGTGTTGCCACGGGCATAGCGGGCGTACAGCTCGAGTTTGCGCGGCAGAATTTGCTGGACGTACCGCGTTTCGGCATCGCCGGACTCCCCCAGAAACTGGTCCTCATTGCGGAACTCGATGGACGCTTCGTCCGTAATGCCCGGTCGCACCGACAGAATTATATTTCGCAGATCGTCCGGATACTCCTCCACGAAGCGGGGGACCTCCGGCCGGGGGCCGACCAGACTCATATCGCCCTTCAGCACATTGATGAGTTGCGGTAGCTCGTCGAGTTTCGTGCGACGTAGAAATGAGCCCACTGTAGTCACTCGACGATCGTTGGCGGCCGTCAAAGGCCCCCCCGCACTTTCGGGCGAAAAATACATGCTTCGAAACTTGAGAATTGTGAAAGGCTTGCCCCCTCGTCCGACCCTCGTTTGGCGGAAGAATGCCGGACCGCTCGATTCGAAGCGAACCGCCAGGGCGATTGCGAGCATGATCGGGCTCGCCAGGACCAGGCCACACGCTGAAATGATCATATCGAAGAGCCGTTTTGCCATTACTTGGAAAACCGCTCGCAGACATTGTGGACGGCGCTCACGACGCGCTCCACGTCCTCGTTCGACATCTTCGTGTATATCGGGAGACTTGCGGCGCGACTGTACACGTCGGTCGCCACGGGGAAGTTTTCCGGACGCAGCTGGTAGCGATCCCGCCAATATGGTTGCAAATGCAGCGGTATGAAGTGCACGCTGCATCCCACCCCCTGTGCTGCCATCAATTCGATGAATTGCGCGCGATTGATCGTCAGCGATTCGAGTTCGAGCTGGATGACATACAGGTGCCATGAGTGTATGTCGTCGGATCGCCGGACCCTTGGCGTCCTGAGCGGCAGACCGGTCAATCCCTGATCATACCGCTCTGCGATCTCCTTTCGACGGTTGAGGAATCGGTTTGCTTTGCGCAGCTGATGGATGCCCATGGCTGCTGCAAGGTCCGGCATGTTGTATTTGAAGCCGGGAGCGACCACCTCGTAATACCATTTTGGAGTGCTCGAAGTATATCGGTCGAATACGTCCCGATTGATGCCGTGCAGGCGCATCGTTCGCACCCGCTGTACGAGCTCCGCATCATGTGACACGACCATTCCACCCTCGCCGGTCGTAATGGTCTTGGTCGCGTAGAAGCTGAACACAGTGGCCTTGGACAGGGTTCCAATCATTCGGCCGTTGAAAGTTGCGGGTAGTGAATGCGCCGCATCCTCCACGATCGGAATACCGTAACCCGCTGCCAGGGAGCTCAGCGCTTCCATGTCGCAGCACTGTCCGGCAAAATGCACGGGGATCAAGCCTTTGAGAGCCGGGCATCGCGCAGCGGCATCTGTGGCCATAGCGGGGTCGAGGTTGAAGGTCTCCCGGTCGATGTCGGCAAATACAGGTTCGGCGCCCAGATATCGCACAACCTCCGCAGTCGCGGTGAACGTGTAGGGAGTCGTGAGAACCTGATCACCCGGCCCGATTCCGAGCGCCTCCAGAGCGAGGTGCAGCCCCGAAGTTGCGGAATTGCAGCTCACAGCTTGAACCCCGTCGCCAATAAACGCCGCAAAATCTTCTTCGAAGCGCTTCGCCTTCGGACCGCTGGTAATCCAACCCGAGCGCAGGGAATCGACCACTTCTGCGATTTCCTCCTCGCCGATTTCAGGAAGCGCAAACGGAATAAATCTCGAACCCATACTATCCTTCATGGTGGGAAACTTCGGACCATCAGCACCAGGCTCCTGCCGCTTCGCCGGTTCTTCACCTCGCGTTCCTCGAACTGGTGATTCGCGTAAAAATTCAAAACTAAATCGTTGTTTCGTTTATCAGTCAAAAGATACACCCCTGGAGCACCGGCACCATGGCAGGTATCCAGGAAATATTCCATCAAAGCGCTGGCGATGCCCCTGCGCCAGAAATCCGATGCCACCCCGAGGCTGCTCAGCAGCCAATATCCCGGAAGCTCAACCGGCCGCTCGCCACGGTAGAAGAGCGCCGATGCCAAACGCTCGCCGACGCGTACAGGATGCCTGAGCAAACCCGGGACAGCGGAAATTGCCATGGGAACCGCCTGTCGCTGCCGCATGAGGCCAAAAAACTCGGACGGCGCGCGTGCCGCGGCCAGGAGGCCGACCACGTCTCCCGCGCTCTCTGCAACCAGCATGGTGCCTCCCGGAATGGTGACGAATCCGGCATATAGATGGGCCAGGAAGCGCGGTCCTAGGTCGGTCAGGAAGAAGCCGCGAAAAGCCTGCTGATGCACGCGCACGATCCCCGGCACATCGGCAAGAACCGCATTTCGCACCAAAATACTCACTTCGTTGCGCAAATATTCCGAAGCAACGAGTCATAGCGTTGCACGGCAATTTCCATCGACAGGTTATGGACCGCGAAATTGCGGGCCGACTCGCCCATTTGACGCGTGGCCGCCCGGCTGCAATATGCGCCCTCGACGGCCGCCGCGAGCGCCTCGCCGTCTTCTGCAGGCACCACCACCCCCGCTGCGGCTCGTCGAATCATCCGAGCGGTCTCGCTGTCCTCCGGCACGGATGCGATTACCGCGCGCCCAGCGGCAAAATAACTCAGCACCTTGCTCGGCACCGAGACTTCCGCGATGCCCCGCATCAACGTCACCAGCGACACATCCGCGCAGCTCTGCATGGCCGCCAAGCTGCTCTCCGGTTGAAATGGCATGAACGTTACGTTGCCAAGCCCCAGAGCTTTCGCCCGGGCGACGAGAGAGGGTCGCACAGGACCTTCGCCGACGATGAGGAAATGAACCGCCGGATGGTGTTGCAAAATCCTGGCTGCGTCGATGATGGCCGCACTGCCTGAAACGTGGCCGATTGTTCCCGCCCACAAGGCCACGAAGTCCGTATCCTTCAATCCATGGTGGCGCCGGAATTCAGCCGCAGCCGCCGGCTGGGGCCGGATCCTTTCCGTGTCGACCCAATTCTCGACCAAGTACACGCGCTCGGACGGTGCGCCCCGCGATATCACATGCTGTCGGAAACGGTCGCAGATGACCGTCAGCGCAGCGCAATGGGCGTATGCATATGCCTCGACCGCGCGCAGTGTCCGGATGAGCCAGCGATTTCGCACCATTCCCAACTGTATCTGGGCGTCCGGATGCAGATCCTGAATATTGAACACGAGGCGCGCCTTTTTTAAGCGTGCAATTGCAGGAAGGGTGATGCCGACACTCAGCGGCTGCAGCACCGCGAATATCACGTCCGGGCTGGGCGCGATCAACAACCGCCACGATGCAGTCATCGTAAAAGTAAGAAATGTCGCAAGTCGCGCCGGCAGCGCACGATGGGTGAAAGTCGCCAACCATACACGCACCACCCGGACGGGACCCACAAATTCCTCCGTCGACCAGCGCTTGCGATACCCGCTGAAAACCGATCCTTGAGGATGGTTGGGGAAGCCCGTCACGACGGTGACGTCCCAGCCGTTCGCCGCCAGTCCGTTACCCAGCTCCGCCATCATTTTCCCAAATGGGGCCTGCTCGGGAGGAAACCACTGCGTAATGATCGTAAGCCGCCGCGCTGGAGATCTCTGCACGTCCAACCCGCTGATTATTTCGCCATCGCGGCCGAGCTCGCGCAGTCTGGATAACCGCGGGGATTTTCTACGGCGAGGCGGGCCCAGCCACATGATGAAGTCGCCCCGCACCCGAAGGCAGATTCTTCCAGGCGTCGAGATTGAGATTCATCATAGTTTCGAGCTTGATGATGTCGGGCAGATAGTACTCCAACAGCCTCGCCCGGATTTCGCCTGAAATCACCGGCCGTGTGTCAACCGCCATCATTCTCGAGAAACCCGAGATGCGGCTGGCAAACACAGCCGAGATTCGGGCTGTCTTGGCAAGGATATTTCTACGTTGCTCCGCGACGCCGGTTGGCCGGACGAAGGCGTGGCCCCATGCATTCAATGGCCTGATCAGCGACAGGAGCGGCAAGGAGTACACCCCTTGATTACGCCGCCACGAAATGGTTTTCGGTACGAAGTCATCGGCCACCCCCACGAAACGACAGACCTGCTTGAACAGATCCGACGAATCTCGATTCAAGTCCAGGTCCGTGAACACTAGAAGTTGCTGCGCGGGAAACGACCGCACATAGTCGGACAGTCCCGCCGCATACAAACCAAACTTTAGGATAGCGCGATCCAGAAAGGGATACTCGAAATGGCCGTTAAGATATCGGCTAAACGCGCTGTTGGGATCCTCGACTGGTATCCGGCCGGATCGAACCATATGGAAATACTGGGACACGGCGCGCTCGACCGGATTTCTCAGCATGGCGATCAGCCGGGCCTGCGGTACGTGTGCGGCGAGCCGTTCGGCACATCCGGGAGTACAAAGGTAGTTGGGTCGCTTGATGCCCACCACCTGGGATGGCAGGGCATTTTGCAACGCCAAGAACAGATCCCTCAGGTCGGTCTCGCTATAATAGGGATCCTCGAAAAACGGGGTTTCATACTCGGGCAGGAAAATCTGATGATGCTTGCGCAGCGCCATGTGCAACCAGGTGGTGGCTGACTTTCCGGCGCCAATAATCACGAAATCCGGCAACCTGTTCATCCCCACCTGCTCGCCACCCGCTGCTATTTGCCAAACTAGTCAGAATCTTACACAATTCAACGGGGGGAGAAGCAAATTGTGGGGTTGCCCGCGAATGCCGCGTTTGATTTAACGTGGCCGAGTTGCCGCTCTGCCGGCAGTCCGCGTGCATTACCGCTCAAGGCGGGAATGTGAGCTAGCGTTTGCGCGATCGCAGGGAATCAAAATCCCTCGTAACGGCGGGAGTCGGCATGAGCCGCAGCAAGGCGCCGACCAGCCGTAAAATCGGCCGTGTCAGCAGCATGCGGGCCAGCGCTTTTTTCACGCCGCCAAAGGTGCCGGATTTGACGAACAGCCAATAGTAGCCTTGCCCGACGACATCGAATCCCCACCTCTCGGCAATGAGCCGCATGGCGGCCCGGCTGTAAAAGAAAACATGTTGGCCTGTTTCAGGAGTCAAATACCACCAATCCGACCCCTGCGTGTCATAGGGAACGGTTGAGGCCAGCAACGCCCTGGGCTTGCTTTGAAACAGCGTCTGTAGGTCGCGCTGCGGATTCTCGAAGTGCTCAAGGACCTCGAAAGCAAGCAATAATTCCGGCTTTTCGAAATCGGGGCGCGTGAAGCCGAGGGCATACGATGCTTTTGCATATTTGTCCTCAACGAAACAATTGAGGCCGTGGTCACGCAACAGCCGGCACAAAAGGCCGTCACCCCCGCCAAAATCAACAAGGTCCCTTGCACCCAACAAACGAGCGACCACGACCGCGGCCGAAAGATTGGCGAGGTTCCTTTGTGCCGCCCCGGTATCTAAAATAGCGAGGTTGTGTTGGTAGGCATCCTTGAGCCAATATGGTGGTTCGGTCTGCAGGGAGCCGCAGAACAAACAGGAAGAATATTCAACCGTATGCCTTTCCAGGACAGGAATTGAGAACTGCAATCGCACCTCGCCATTGCAGAGCCGACATCCTCCTCCCTGGTGCGCCTGATTTTCCGCGTCGGTATCCAATCCTGGCACCATCCGTATTCCCGATCCTGCGCTAACCAGACAGAGTGACAATGAGTGATATTGGCATATTAGCAGTGTGCGAACCGCAATTCGGCGGGACATTTCAATACACACTGTCGATGATAGAGGCACTGCGCCTGATCCCCGAACATCGCTATACACTGTTTACCACCAAAGCCAATCATTGGTACGACGACCTCGGACTTCCGATCAAACGACTGCCCGGGGCGGCGAACGTTCTGGTCCAGGCGATTGCACGCCCGCTGGGATCCAAGTCCTCCTTGGGCCTTTTCTCCGAGGTTGAGAAGGTGATTGCCCCGATCTATTCGAGCTACCTGCTGGCGTCCTCCCGAGCATTCGCGTTCACGCTGCACGACTTGCAGGAGGAATATTTCCCGCAGTACCTGAGCTACAAACAACGGGTATGGCGCTTCATCATCAATAGGCTGTTGGCGCGAGCTGCAACCCGTATCATTTGCGAGTCAACAAACGTCAAGGGCGACATTCAACGGTATCTCCGGGTCGAGCCCGATCGTATCGCCGTGATTCCAGCACCACCCGTGTCGCTGTTCAGAGACGTGGCGAGCGATCAAATACACCTGCAGGAAGTCCGGCAACGGCTGTCATTGCCGCCGCAATACCTCTTCTATCCAGCCCAGTTCAACCCGCACAAGAATCACGCGCGGTTGATCGACGCGTTCGCCCTGGTGGCGCGGCAATATCCCGATTGTCATCTTGTGCTCACCGGAGCGATACGGCTCGAGTTCTCGAGCGTGATGTCGAGAGTCAAAGAAAAGGGACTGGAATCTCGAGTCCGGCACCTCGGGCAAATCGACGTATTGGATCTCGTTGCGGCTTACAAACTGGCGACTTTGGTGGTGGTTCCCACGCTGTTCGAAAGCATCAGCATTCCCATATACGAGGCTTTCAGCTGCGGTAGTCCGGTCTGTTGCTCCGGGATCCTGGCGTTACCCGAACAAGCCGGCGGCGCGGCGGTACTGTTTGACCCGTTGTCCGTGGAGGACATGGCGCAGAAGATAGCGGCAACGCTCGCGGACCCCGCGCTGCGCGCCGCATTGGTACGACGCGGTTTTGAGCGGATCCAGGCAATGAGCGTCGAGACGTATGCCGCGAGCCTGGCGCAACTCCTGGACGAACTTCCGGGGAAGCAAAGCCAGGGTAAGCGAACTTTCCGGGCTCAGCTCTGATGACAATTTTTCGAACGTAAGGCGGCGCTGAAATCCTCGAAGCGCTTTTTGGCGGCGATGTCCCATGTGAAATGCTCCCGCATCTTTCGTGCGCCGATTTCACCTAGTAATTGACGTCGCGACTGATTGTCCAGCTGCCGAAGCGCATCGCAAAGACTTTCCAGATCATTCATGCGGTAGGCAATGCCATTGCCGCTGACGTGGTCCTGATAGATACGATCGCTGACAATGATTGGCAAACCGCAGGCGACGGCGTCGAGCATCGACGTGCTTTCGCTGGTCGGCCATACTGCAATATCGCATGCGCGGTAGTAGCGGCCGAGCTCGCCCACATCCATGAAATCCAACACCGTACACGCTTCGCATTGCGCCACCTGGCTGCGCTGCGCCCCGTCGCCGATGAATAGACCGTAGAAGGCCCTCCCCTCGCTGCGCATCCGCCCGATGGCGCGTGCGAGGAGCATTGGATTCTTCGCCTCCGTCATCTTTCCGGTGTAGATGCAAACAACATCGGCCGCCGCAACCTTCAACCCGCTTCTGATGGCGCGGCGGGATTCGCGATCCGACTCCGTTGCAACGGGAAAGAACAATTCGCGATCGACCCCCAGATAGACAACCTCGGTCTTCGACTTCTCCACGCCGAAATATCGCACGGCCACCTCGGCGCTATCACCAGTGGGACAGTAACACTTGCGAGTCAACAGGCTGACGAACCGGCCCGGCAACCATCGCATCGCAAACTGGCGAAGGCCGTACCAGAGCGGCTCACGCTTCGGCTTGCTGGCCTCGAAAGCCAACAACGTCGTATGGCTTCCGGTAAACAGCTGGTAGTGTCCCCAGAATTTCAACAGCGCTGACTCGAGCGGCATCCAGCCGATCGCCAACACGCAGTAGACAACGTCGGGCTTCAATTGAAGCAACTTCTGTCTCAGGTTCCTCATGCGCACGTGACCGAGCAGCCGCGAATGAGCCTGGATGTGCACTGTGTAGCCGTCCACTTCCCGCACAGTTCCGGCAGGAAACGATTGGTCGCGAATAAAATTCGGGGCGCCATTACGAAATTCGTCCAACCCATGATAGGCGGGCAAATCAGTCGCCAAGACGTGTACCTCCACGCCAAACCGGCTAAGATGCTTGGGCAGCATGGTACCCAGATAACCCATATTGGGCGAAAAAGTCTCATTGATGATTACGACGCGCATACTTCCTGGAACAGTAGGGCTCGATCTGCCTGCAAAAAAGCTGTTACCGGTCAGGGCCGCGCGTTACCCTGTTACGCGGCGAAACGGGATTATATCCTCGAAAACTCCCCGCGAATCGCCCAAGCGAACAAATGAAAACCGCCGGGGGGAGGCGGGATTTTATCCAACTGGAGATCCATAAATTGAAGCGCTTTCTCCCCGTGTCGCAGCCGGTAATCGGCCCGAAGGAAATCGAATACGTCACCGATGCGGTCAAATCGGGATGGGTCTCATCCTTGGGCCGGTACATCGAAGGCTTCGAGCAGGCCTTCGCCGCGTACTGTGGGACGCAGTACGCGCTAGCCGTGAGCAATGGCACCACCGCGCTTCACTTGGCACTCCTCGCCGTCGGCATTAAACCGGGAGATGAGGTCATCGTGCCCGATCTGACGTTCGTGGCAACCGCCAACGCAGTGGCATATACCGGTGCCACTGTGGTTCCCGTCGACATAGAGGCACACAGTTTATGCATCGATCCAGGGGCAATCAGCGCAGCCATCACGCCGAGAACGCGGGCCATCATCCCGGTTCATTTGTATGGTCAGCCCGCGCGGATGGACGCCATCCTGGCTTTGGCCGCGCAGCACAACCTCCGTGTGGTCGAGGACGCCGCCGAGGCAACGGGTGCGGAGTTTAACGGCCGTAAAGTCGGTTCCCTCGGCGACTGTGGAATATTCAGCTTCTACGGCAACAAAATCATCACCTCCGGCGAGGGAGGCATGCTGACCACCAATTCTCTGGAATTGTACGAGCACGCCAAGTTGCTGCGCGATCATGCGATGAGTCCGGTGAAGCGCTACTGGCACACGCACGTGGGCTTCAACTATCGGATGACCAATCTGCAGGCCGCGCTCGGGCTCGCACAATTGGAGCGCATCGGGGAGTTTCTGCAGAGCCGGCGCCAGATCATGCAGTGGTATCGGGATGAGCTCGAAAATGACCGGGAATGCCGTCTGAACCGCACGATCGAGGGCGCACCGAGTGTTTGCTGGATGGTATGCGTCGAAATCGACGGCCTTACCTACGAAACCCGCGATTCATTGCTCCGCGAGCTCAAGGCCGGCGGCGTCGACAGCAGACCTTACTTCTATCCGGTTTCCGATCTGCCGATGTACGAACGCGCCGATACCCCGGTTGCACATGAAATCTCGCCAAAGGGCCTGAATCTTCCATCGTATTTCGATCTCACCAGAGCCGACGTCACCTACATTTGCGACGCACTTCGCGCCGCGCTGGTGACGATCGGCCTCTCGCGGCGCTGAGGTCAAACTTCAACGTATGGCAGGTGCTTGATGCGGGCCCATTGTTCCTGGGCGGTGCTGCCTGACCATTCATTTGTCAGCCGATTTTCGCGGTACGCGGCGGCAGCATCGATGGCCGGCAGCGGATTCTCCTGCCTGACGAAAAACGCGTTTCCACCCGCTTCCGCAACCGAAACGAGCTTGAAACCGTGCTTATTGCACAATTTGTTCAGCGCAGACAGGGAAGCCCCATGATACCAGCCGCTGCTGTCCTTCCGATGTCGTTCGAAGACGGGGTCATAGGGGACCGTCAGCGAAGCAGAAAGGAAACTCGCGTTGTATTCGACAGCGATGACATGGGGACGCACCGGCAACAACGCTTCGAGAAACCAGTAATCGTTGCCGTCCACGTCGATCGATAACACTCCCAGCTCCGGGTGGAAGGTCGCCACGAAATCCAGGTTCTCGAGAGTCAGAAACTGTTGTCGAACTTCGATACGCTTGGGCAATATGGATCGGGCAAGTTTGACGGTCCCGGGATCTCCGTCAATCAATAGCCCGGAAAACTCGGCTAGACCGACACAGTTATACTCGGTGGGGTGGAACCCGAATTCCACAAATGTTTTGGGGCACGCCGTGGCAAGGCCAACCAAAATGTCCGCCTCGTCCGACTGGCTCGAACCGCCCCGCAACGCCTTCAGGCGGTGGTAAAGATACCTCATCGGGGTCTTCTTCAAGAGCTCATAGACCCCAGACTTCAATTGGCGCATTCACCACCCATACACAATTTTCCGTATACGCCCACTTTACTCCGTTCGTCCCATTCTACTTCGTTTGTCAACTCACAACGACTGGCAATTGGTTTGCCGGTCGCACAGAAACCAAGACTATGGCAAGGTAAATCAGGTAGCTGACGATGACCATTCCCGAATACCACATCAGACCCCTTGTCAGCGAAATCTCTGCGTGCGCTGCACCGACCAGGGCCAAGACAGGCAACACCAATTTGATCACGTCCGCCAGCAGCTTGATTTGTGGAATCTTGGACACGAAAATTGCCCGGCTGATCGGGCTCACCATGGTGGTAATGATCGTCGATGGCGCCAAAATAGCCACGAACAGTCCGACCCGCGCCCACGGGGCGCCAAATATGGGCGCCGCCACCCATGGCGCTACGCAGGCGACCGGGATATATACCGCCGTTGCGATCGCCAACAGGCGCAAAGCGGTCCGCAAGACAAATTTCGGCAGTTCCACCGGATTTTTGCGCGTCCCGGGAATCAACTGCGCGTGAAAGACATCGCCCAAGGAGTTGCATATCAACGCCGAGGGCGCTGACACGATTTGTTGGGCCAGCAAGAATTCGCCCCCGGCCGTCAACCCATAGCAGGCCACCACGACCGGGACGATGAGTGCCCCGGACAAGGCGTCGAGCATCGAGGATGGCAGGAAAACCAATGGATACTGGCGATATTTGCGCGAAAGCCTGCCGAGCCGCGACTTATCGACCCGACCCAGGTGCATCAACAGCGGGATGACCTGCCTGCCAAGACTGCGAATACCGAAGGTCCTGCCTGAAATCTCGCCGCCCATCAAACCCAGCCAGCCCCAATTCAGAGGAGAAAAAAGAATTGGGGTCAAAGCTCGCGCGAATCCCTGCGCAACCAGGGATCTGCCAATTTCCCGGAAGTCGCTATGCCGCACGTGCCAGTAGCGGAATATCGAAAATGTCCCGGAAAGCAGCACCGACGACACTATCAACAGGGCGGCCAAGGGCGCCAGCGCACCGAAGCCAAACAGGCCTCTGAGCGAGAGGGTCAAGAAGATCGCCCCCGCCAGGAGCGACATGGGAATACTCGAGATCAGCGCCAATAGCACGAGCTCAAGGGCTTCGCCTTCATCCGCGGCTATCGGTATCGCATATTCAAAGCGCAGGCTTACAGCCACGGTCGCGGCGCTCAGGAACGAGAGGACGAGGCCGTATTGCCCAAATGCCGCGGGATTGTACAAGCGCGACCATATGGGGCTCACCACCACAACAGAGGCTTGACCGATTGCAGTTCCAGTGCCGAGTGCAAAAGCCTGCCGGATACCTCTGCTTTTTAGGAGTTCCCTAAACAAGGAAAACCCGTCGTTCGCGGTGGAGCATTGTGATGCGTCTCATGGCGGCGCGCCGCCCTTCTAGACCGAGAGGGGGCCGTCATCCCGCGGCATGAAAACACATATCAGAATAAAAAAGCCGAGGCCACCGGTCACCAAGGTCGTAAAAAGCGAAACGTTGGCAAAAGATACCAAAATTCCCACCAGTGCCGGAATGACGAACTTCATGCTGAGTCCGCGGGTCACGCTGTCGAGGATCCAGAAGACAAACGCCGCAATGACCGAAACGAGTCCGAGGCCGATGACGCCGAAGCTCGCCAGGCCGTCCTGGGCCCAAAAGTTCGCATTGGCCGTGACCAGGGTGCCGTAATAATAGTAGCCCAGGGTTTGCGGTATGTCGTAGTCATACGGGTAGTCGACGAGCCAGCTCAAGCCGGTTATGTGCGACCCCAGGGTCAATGGATGAGTCGAAAAGAACTCGTAATATTGGGCAATCGCGATGCCGGGACTGGAAAACGTCCGCATATTGACGACGGCAATCCACCCCAATTTGATCAAATGCCCGATGCCGTCTTCAAAAGGCAGAAGTGCCGGGAGCATCAGGGCGAAGGTCAACCCGGCGATCATCAACAACGGCATCCGGGCGCTGCCGCTTGATGCCCATCTGCTGGCGGCGAGGAGAATGATCGGGTCCGTGAGCGAAGTCTTCGAGCCCCAGATCCCGAACAGAAATCCATAACAGACGACGATCGGCAAGATCACCACATAGTTCGACTTTTGCATCGCCCGCGAGTAAATCATCGGCAACATCAGTCCGTTCAGCCACGGGAAGGCATACCTGAGCAGGCCGCTTCCCGACTCTTTGATCAGATCGGTCGCGCTGTCGCGGAGCGAGTAAATCTCACTGAGGCCCACCAGGCGGAAATTCCCGCCGAGGCCCACGATCAATATGAGCAACAGAATCCCGGCGATTGCATAGATGACCATCCACATCAACTGGCCGTTGACTCGGAACTGCGGAAAGTTGATCAAGGGAAGCCGATGATGCGACCAGAGCAAAATTCCAAAACTGCCCAGCAGCGCGCCGCAAAGTAGCGTCCGGTCACCCGGGTTCAGCAGCGGCAGGATCGAATACCGGGTCATCCACACCGCCGGCACATAAATGAGCAGATACTGGATGTAGATGAAGACCGCGGACGGGCGATCGAACGTCTTGGGCAGCCACATTGACGGTAGGAGCGCCAGGCACGTGACCACCAAAAGGTCGGCGTCGGACCAGTCAACCGGATAGCCAAATCCAAGATCCGAGAAATTGTCGTTCACGTAAACGACATAGGTCCATCCGAATGCCGCCAAATACAGCGCGGCAAACACCAAGATCCGGATGCGCGCGCGACTGATCGATCCGAATCGCTTCCCATATTCGGGACGGGCGTATGCCGCGGCGATATGTTGGGAGGCCAACTAAGAAGAACCCCTCTTCATCCATCGAGATCGTATCGCGCCGAACGCAAGCGCGCCGACAATGAGCCCGACCAGCCCGAAGACCACCCGTTTCGGCGACACCATGTCATCGGAGTCGGGCATGACCGCGGCATCGACGACGCGAAACGCATAGTCTTCTCTCGCATTGGCGAGTGCGAGAATTCTGTATTCCGTCTCAATTATTTTATCCAGACCCTCTCTGACCTGAACACTTTGGGTGTTCTCGATTTGGCCCATCAGATAGGAGAGCGTGTTCTTGGCATCCGCGATTGCCCGGGTCCGCAATCCCTCATTCGCCATGCTCACGAATTCATTCGCCCAACGATATGCCAGAGCGGGATCGGGCCAATTGAAATTGACCGTCACGAGGCTGGTGCGCTTGTCTTCCGAAATCTTCAGGACGCGCGCGTGAAACTTTCGCACCCCCGCGGCTTGCGTCGGGACCCACCCAAAACGGCTGGGAATCCATTGACCCCGGCGCGCGTCCCACCTGCCGGGGAACAGCAACGGCATCATTTGGTGCGACTCTATGAACTGCGCCGCCAGCGTGTTGGATTTCAAATATTCCGACGACACGACTTGTGCGTCGTCGCTCTGCGAATTGATGCCCGCAAGCGCCGCCAAGCCGCCCATCTGACCCGCGATCCCACCCAGTCCATTGGTCGATTCAGGCGATTTTGTGGGCAGCATGGTGGTGGTGGCCCGATAAATCGGCGTGAACAGCCAGGAGGCACCAAAGCCGATCAGCGCTCCGCAAACAGCGCCGACGAGCAGCGTCCACTTGATCGGCGCGATTGCACGCGTGATATCCGAAAAGGAAATGGACTCTTCGGATCGACGCGAAGGTTGGTTATCCATTTGACGCTTGATCATCCATGTGTAGATGCGAAGGAGGACACTGCATCGACAACCAAGCCGATCTGGCGCGCGCTGATTTCTGCGGACATCGGCAGAGAAAGCACTCTCGACTGATTTCGATGGGCATTGGGATAGTCCTGCTCGCGACTGCCGAGATATGCATACGGAGGGAGAAATGGCAGGGCGGTCGGATAGTTGATCACGGTCTGGACGCCGGCATTCTTCAGGTAGGCCGATAATTCCTGCCGTCTCTCATGGCGGATCACATACAAATGGTATACATGCTCACGCCCTTCAGCGACCGCAGGGACGACCATTCCCGCCACCTTGGCGAGGGCCGCATCGTACTGCCGGGCCACTTCGCGACGCCGCATGGTCCACCCGGCCAGGTGCTTGAGTTTCACCGAAAGAATCGCCGCCTGCAGCCCATCGAGTCGGCTGTTCAACCCTTCTATGAGGTGCTCGCCCTTCACCAGGCCTCCGTGACGGGCGAACATGGCCATTCGACGCGCCAATGCCTCGTCCTGCGTGATTATCGCTCCCGCATCACCGAACGCGCCGAGGTTCTTGCCCGGATAGAAGGAAAACGTGGCGGCATCGCCGAAAGTACCGACGAGCTTGCCCTTGTACCGCGCGAGGTGCGCCTGCGCACAGTCCTCGATCAGCCATAGCTTGTGCCGGCGCGCAATCGCCAATATGGGATCCATGTCGGCGGACTGGCCATACAGATGTACCGGGATGATTCCGACGGTGCGTGAAGTGATCTTCGCCTCGATCGCATTGGGATCGATGGTGAACGTGTCCCGATCAGTGTCGCAAAAGACCACTTTGCCCCCAGCCCGGGTGATCATTGCCGAGGTGGCTATCCAGGAATGCGCGGTGGTAATGACCTCATCGCCCTCCGATACCCCGAGCGCGTGCATTGCAATATGAAGTGCGTCCGTCCCGTTTGCGCAGGATACGCAATGAGCAGCACCGCAGGCCGCCGCGAATTCCATTTCGAATCTATCCACGAACGGGCCGCGTATGAACGCGGATTCACGGATCACAGCCGAGATTGCCTCGTCGATCTCGCTCTGTATGGAACGATACTGGGCGTAAAGGTCCGCGAATGGAACAGCTGGGGGGTTCATATGGGATATCGCAGCCTCACGGCTGAGGTGCATCGATGACCCTGAGCAGGCGCGCAGGATTTCCCGCATAGACGCCGCATGCGAGTATGTCTTTGGTGATCACCGCACCCGCGCCGATCACAGCTCCATCACAGATCGACACCGGCAGGATCGTGGCATTGGAGCCGATTGAGACACGCGCGCCGATGCGCGTCGGTTTCCACAGGTGCTTGCGGCCGCGGGCCGGACCGCCGTCTGAAAACGGATCGTTGATGAACATCGTCCCGTGGCCCACGAAGCAATCATCCCCGATCTCGACCATCTCACAGATGAAGGCATGCGACTGAATCCGCGTCCGGGAGCCGATCGACGCATTCTTTTGAATTTCGACGAACGGCCCGATGAAACAATCGCTGCCGATCGAGCACCCGTACAGATTCGCGGGCTCGACCACGGTCACTCTCTCTCCGAATGAGACATCGACGATTCCGGATTTTCGAACAACGGGCGAGCCCATCATTTCCCCCCGAGCCGGCTGTGCCGCGGCCTGAAACGCATGTGCACCTCCTGTTGCGTCTCGATTGATTCATAAATCGCGCTGATCAGCTCGAGACTCTTCCGACCCCGCAGACCATCCACAAGTTGCGCTGAGCCGCGCAGAACGCAATCCACCACGTGCTCATAGTACGCTTTGTGCCCGAATCCATAGACGTTGGGCGGATTTACCGAGCAGTTCTCGATGGTGTCCGCGTCCTCCGGCCGGTCGTGCGTAAACTTCCACACCTTCAACTGGTTCACCGCAAATCCGCCGATCTCCACGGTACCGCCCTCGCCCAAGATCGAAATGGACCCTTCCAGATCAGACGGCCTCGTCGCGGTGGTCGCCTCGATCACTCCCAATGCACCGTTGAGGAATTTAAGCGCGACCACCGCAGTATCCTCGGTCTCGATTTTGACGAGCGAAGTTGCCGACATCGCAAAGACGCTTTCGACGTCGCCCATCATCCACTCGAGCAGGTCGATATGATGGCTGGCCTGATTCGTCAGCACACCTCCATCCAGCGCCCACGTCCCGCGCCAGCTGTCCTGATCGTAGTACGACTGTTTTCGACACCAGCGCACTCTGACCGTGCCCAAAACGAGCTTGCCGAACCGGCCGGCCTCGAGCGCCTGGCGAAGTTTGAGCACCGGAACGTTGAAGCGATTCTGCTTCACGACGAAGAGTTTCACGCCTGCCCGGTCGCACGCCTCGATCATTGCGTCCGCGTCGGCCAGTGTGAGGGCCATCGGCTTCTCCACCACGATGTGCTTTCGATACTTGGCGAGCTCCACCACATGGGCCGCATGACGGCCGCTCTCGGTTAGCACGACGGCCACATCGACCGCCACGCTCCGCATCATTTCATTGAAATCAGTGAAATGAGGAACGGAATGTTTTTCGCCTAATTGCGCCGCCTTTGCCTCGACGATATCGCAGACGCCGACCAACTGTGCATCTGCGATCTGGCCCGTGCCCAAAAGATCCGCGTGTCGTATCGCTATACGACCGCACCCAATCAGCGCAAATTTGAGCATGGCGAAATTATAGGTCCGATGGACCGGCGCTGCTATGCACTTCACGCCGGTTCAAATAATGGGGGATCGCGCTGCGCTCAAGCGTATGCATGAACCAACAGATACCCGATTGCCAGGTTGTAGATGATCGTCGTGATGGCCTGCAACAACGGGAGCAGCGGGACTTTCTGTGTATCGAGCGGCACGACGATCGTGTCTCCCGCCTTGATCTCCAGAGCCTGACTCCGCCGGAACCAGCCCCCGCGGCCTCCCGAAACGACGTCCCCGTTCGCACGTACGATGTAGATGCGCTTGTGATCGGCGTGCTGAGTGAGACCGCCGCTCCTGGCGATATAGTCGTCGCGGCTCAAGCCGGGTTGCCAGACATGAGAGGTCGGACCCTGCACCTCGCCGAGAATGGTCACGTCTTGGGATTTTTTCGGAATGATCAACTTGTCGCCATCCTTGATGGTCACATCGTGAATCCCTCCCGTTTTCTCGGCCAGAACAGCCTCGGCGTTGATGACGAGGCGGCCGACGGGTTTCGTGTTTCGCAGCTCGATCAGCAACTGCTGGCCGATCACAAGCCCTTGACCGGCGCTCGCGCCCGCACCTCCCGCCGTGGCGACTGCGGCGCTGGTGGCGACGGCCTCCAGCGAAAGCGCCGCCAAGTCACTTTGCAAGCGATTCGCCAGCAACTCGATCTGGTCCTTCTCGCGTTTCTTGAGGTCTTCACGAACGAAAATCGCGCCATCGGGAAATGCGCTTTCCGTGAAGCCTCCGGCCCGAACCATGATGGAATGGAGGGTCTCTCCCTGATGAATCGGATACTTCCCGGGGAACCTGACCTCGCCCAAAACCTCGATCGTGCCCGGCTCCATCCAGGAGGGAATCGGCTTGACGACAAGGGTGTCATAAGGCTTGAGTGCGATATCGGCGGCGCGATCGCCCCTCCTGATCGCGGCGAGGTCGACGGTGATGAGATCGGTCCTGCGGGCATTGCCGTCGACGACTTCATACCGTGTGAGCTCCGCCTCTCCGCGAAAGGCCGCATCCTCCAGACTGCCGCCGGCACGGATCAGATCGCTGACGTGCATCGTCGGCTCGAGCGGATATTTGCCAGGAGCCTTGACCCGGCCGTCGACGTTGACTATCTGTTCCGGCTTGTCAGGCGTCGCCTGAAGCTCGAGCTCTCGGATCAGCGGCGCGAGGATCCGAGCGCGTTCCGTGGACAGGTTGAATACCGTGATTTCATCACGCGGCCGCAGTTCCGGATCGGCGGCGCCTCCCTTGGCGAGCAATGCCTTGCGGAGGTCCGCCGAGATCACCTCGACCCTGGAGTCCGGCTGAAGCGAGCGACGGATCATGACGTAGTGCAGGTCGGCATCGCGCCTGACCTCATCGAGGCTCTTGATCACATCGGACAGGCGCAGCCCGGGATGATATGCAAAGGCACCGGGCCTGAACACATATCCCGCAAGTTTCACCGAGTTTTCGAGCGTCGGGCGGATCTCGGGAACGCGCAATTTGTCCCCGTTCGTCATGAGCGTGGCGCGGCCGGACTCCGTCATGAGGTCGATGTTGTGCATCTGATGCACCTGGGATTGGGAGATTCTCTCGACCTGGCCGAGCGACGGATCGGCATCGGGCATCAACCCCCCGGCCAATTGAATGACCTCCTCCGCGGTCTTCTCACCCTTGAGCTCGTAAATCGCAGGCCGGCGCACCGACCCGTACACGGAGACGATATTGCCGATGGGCGGGATGAAAATGACGTCGCCCGGGAGCAACTGGTGATCACCGCTGGTGTTTCCGTGCAACAGAAGGTCGTACAAATCGAGCGTCGATACGAGCCGCCCATTGCGCTTCAGCTGGATGTTGCGCAGCGAGCCTATTTTCTTCACACCGCCGCTCACGAACAGCGCGTTGGTCATCGTGGACAGACCGCTCACGGTATAAGAGCCCGGCTTCAGCGCCTCGCCAAGCACGAACACCCTGATCGACCGCAGTTCTCCGGCGGTGACGCTCACGCGGGTGCCGATGAGCTGCTTCGAAACACGCTGCTCGATGGCCTCGCGCGCGGCATCGAAGCTCATTCCGCTGACCATGATGGGACCGATTTTTGGAAAGTTTATTCGGCCGTCGCGCTCCACCGTGAGCTCGTAAGTGTACGGCTCGTTGCCGTACAGTTGGATGACGAGGGTATCGCCCGGCCCGACTATATAGTCGACCGGAACTTGGATGTCGGATACCGGAGCAAATGTCGATGGATTGCCCTCGAAGAGATCGTAGCCGAATTGTTTCAGCCCTTCATCATTGGTCGGCATGAGCCGCAGCAGGGTCAGGCGGACGAAATAGTCATTGAGGTCGGGATCGATGGTGAGCCGCTTCGTCGCCTCGGATGCCGTCAGCCCTGCGACGGGCATCGACGGCAAACCGGGTACCTCAATCACGCCGAATCGGTTGACCTTGTACGGATTGCCGGCCAGGATCCGCTGCTCAAAGCTTTGCTCCTTATCTTTCTGCTCGTCGGTTTTGGGCTTGTCCGTCGGCAACGGGCAACGGGTCAAATCGAACCAGTTCGTGTAGCTGGCGGTGGGGTTGTTCTGGTTGGCAGCCCCGATCCCGCCTATGCCGTTGATGCCGTTGATGCCGTTGAGCCCGCCCGCCCCCCCGGGGGTCCCATTGAAAACGCCGAGCCCGGAGGCGCCGGGCGAGCCGGAGGCGGCGATGGAGCTCAGCGCGCTGCTCAGGGAATTTGCGCCATTGGCAGAGATCGCGGGGTTCGCGGGATTGACCGGATTCTGGCCGTTGTTCTGGATGGCATTCGGCCCGAGATTGAATCGTTGGCAGACTTCTTCGATCGGGCGAATTTCAATCATCACCGCGTCGTCGGCGCGAAGCTCCGGATCTTCGTTGAACTGTCGAAGAACGCGGCCGTCGCGGGTCTTGATGTCCCTTTGGGTAAAATCCTGATTGGGAGGCGGAACGACCGTTTCCGGATTTTCGAGCTTCTTATCCGTTTTTTTCGCGCCCTGTGCTCCATTGCCGAGGACGCCCTGAAGAAGCCCCCCCTCCTGACCGCCGCCGGTCAGCGCATCCTTGATGGATTGGATAGGATCCGAATTCTGGGCCGAAGCCGTCAGAACAGCGGTAAACAGTAAAAGCGACGCACTGAGGACAGAGCGCTTCAAACGCCATTTACGCGGCATGGTGCGAACCGATGAATCTTACCCTCGAAAAGCCCGTGGTCTGCGAAAAGCCGGAAAAACGCCTGATCATGCCCGCGGATACCCATTGTTGACCCAATCTCACATCATATCCTCTGCGGCGCAGAGGGCAACTGTTTCGGGCTGGCCGCGAACGTAAGTTGCCTTGGATCCGCTAGCGGCGAGCATAGTTGCCGTGTATCCACGTTGAATATTCATCGTCGAGCAAAGCCTCCCACCATGCACGGTTGGACAGGTACCAATCCAATGTCTCCCGCAGGCCCGCGTTCAGATCGCGCCTGGGGGCGTAGCCGATTTCGCGAGCCGCCTTCCGATGGTCGATGGCGTACCGGCGGTCGTGACCGGGCCTGTCGCGCACATGCGTGATCAGCTCCGCCGAACGGCCGCCGTTCGCAGCCGGGGAAGTCGCGAACACGGAGCGAAGCTCCGGGCGCTCCATCAACGTCTCGTCGATCAGCGTGCATAAGGCGTGAACGACCTCGATGTTGGGCGTTTCCGCGCTTCCCCCAATGTTGTAAACCTCTCCCGTCCGCCCTCGCGCGAGCGCCAGCCCGATGGCCTCGCAATGGTCCGACACGTACAGCCAATCCCGCACCTGCAGGCCGTCTCCGTAGACCGGCAGCCTCTTGCCGTGCAGGATGTTGATGATCGTGAGCGGAATCAGTTTCTCGGGAAACTGGTAGGGCCCGTAGTTGTTCGAGCAATTGGTGACCGTGGTCTCGAGCCCGTAGGTTTCGTGATAGGCGCGCACCAGGTGGTCCGAGCCCGCCTTGCTGGCGGAATACGGCGAATTCGGCGCGTAGGCAGTCGACTCGCTGAACGGCGCATCGCTCGGGCTCAGGGATCCGTAGACCTCATCCGTGGACACGTGGTGAAAGCGGTGCGCCGGCACGATCCTTTGATCGATCCACAGTCGCTTCGCTGTCTTGAGCAGGGCATGCGTGCCGACGACATTGGTCCGGATGAAGTCGTCGGGCCCCAGAATCGACCGGTCGACATGCGATTCTGCAGCAAAATGGACGATGGTGTCGATGGCGTATTTCTCAATCAATTCACGCACAGCGTCCTCGTCGCAGATGTCGCCGCGCACGAACTCGTAGCGCGGATCGGGGTCGAGCCCCGCAAGATTGTCGAGGTTGCCGGCATAGGTGAGCGCGTCGAACACCACCACCCGCCCCTCGCGGCTGCGGTTCAGCCAATGGCGCACGAAGTTGGCGCCGATGAAGCCGGCTCCCCCGGTGACGCAAAGATTATGCGGCTCG
>Ga0182012_10001209_pt1 | contig 28450 bp, 10 predicted proteins | sample 612S2SmetaG_FD_120486 | JGI IMG/M metagenome (GOLD analysis project Ga0182012, IMG submission 120486) | Permafrost microbial communities from Stordalen Mire, Sweden - 612S2S metaG | ecosystem: Environmental > Terrestrial > Soil > Wetlands > Permafrost | place: Sweden: Stordalen | collected...
CCGAATCAACAACTTAGCGACCAGACGAAAATCGCAGCATAGTTTCACTACACTGTTGCGCTTTGCATCGCACAGTCAAAAGTTATCCACAGGATTGGCCAAGTGGCCCAAAAATAACCGCTCAGCAGGAGAGTTCATCCGCCAAAGCGACAAAGTCGTCCGCAATCACATCCCACTCCTCATCAGGATGCAAATCTGTGGTCTGCCCAGGTCCGTGCTCGAAGGGCCGAGGAACGAAGACCGTTTTCAAGCCGCACGCGCGTGCCGCGGCAAGATCAGCGTTGTGTGCGGCGACCAGACAAACCTGCTCCGGCTGCATCATTAGTAAGTCAACGGTGCGCAGGTAAGATGCAGGCGTCGGTTTGTACGCCTGCACGGCTTCCGCGCCGAGGATCGCATCCCACGGGATTCCCGAGCGTTTCGATAGATCGATTAGCAGGATCGTGTTGCCGTTTGACAGGGGCGAGATGATGTAGCGTGTCTTCAGTCGGATCAGTCCAGGAATCGCGTCCGGCCACGGATCGAGCCGATGCCAAGCCAAGTTCAGTTCATCCAGTTCCTGGGCGGCTACGTGTTCCGGCCGAATGCCGAACTCCGGCAGCAGTTTCTCCAGGTTTTCCCTGTGCAGCACATCCAAACGAGTGAATGGCCGCTTTCCACTCCGGACTTCCTCCATCGCAGGCTGATAACGACGACGCCACGCGTCTGCGAAAACAGAGGGATCGATGTGCCTCGCGCCGTGGCGGACAAGAAAGGGTTCGGCCTCACGTGCTACTCCGCCCCGCCAGTCCACGACCGTGCCGAAAATGTCGAAGAGCAGAACTTTGACTCCCTGCAGGGTCATCGTGAGCATCTCCTACTTCTCGGGACCTTGCTCCCGGGAGTTCTTGTACACCACTCCATTCTTCATCACGAAGCTGACATGGGTGAGAGTAGAAATGTCGGCAAGTGGGTTTCCGGGAACAGCGACGACGTCTGCGAAGAATCCAGGTTTGAGTTCGCCAATCTGATTCTCCCAGCCGAGCAACCGTGCACCATTGATGAGGTCCGCGCGAAGCACATCGGCGGGAGACATGCCGTACTGCACCATAAGTTCGAATTCGCGAGCCTGCGTGCCGTGCGGGAATGGCCCGACGTCGGAACCAACCACCATCGGAACTCCAGCGGCAAGTTGCTTGCGGAATTCGGCGGCGTGGAAGGCAAGCTGGCCACGCTGGCGCTCGGCAGAGGAGGCGGATTCAGCGTGCGCCGCGAAGTACTCAGAGATCGCAAAGGTTGGGACGGCGTAGATCCGCTTCTCCCGCATTAGGCGCATGGTTTCGGCGCTGAGCTGGTATGCGTGGTCAACGGAAGCAACGCCTGCCTGCACGGCATAGAGTGCGCCGGGCTCTCCCGTGGCATGAACGCCCACTCGGGTGCCAACGCGCGCGGTCTCAGCGACCGCCGCCTCGAGTTCGGCACGAGTGTATTGATAAGGCGTGGTGAAAACGCCATCCACAAAGCGGTCTGGCCCAGTCTGGTAAATCTTGATGAAGTCTGCGCCCTCTTTGAGCTGCTCGCGGATCACCGCGACAAGTTCGCCAGCGGAGTTAGCATAAGTGGCGTTGGAAGGAACATGGGCCGCCGGATTGAACTTGTTGGCATCCTCATGACCGCCAAGAATGTCCACGGCGTTGCCGCTAATGCGAAGACGCGGCCCGGGGATGAGTCCGGCGTTGATCGCATTGCGAACGGCGGTATCGGCCGAGCCCGCGCCTTCGGTTCCCATGTCGCGCTCGGCGGTGAATCCGGCCATCAGGTCGTCGCGCGCAGCAATCGCCGCCAGAATAGTGCGCTCGGGCACTGACTCCAGGACAGTCTGAAGGTCTTCGGCTCCAGGATGAAGAAAGAGATGAACATGCGCGTCAATCAGTCCCGGCATGAGAGTGGCCTCGCCCAAGTCGATGTCCGTCGCCCCGGCAGGGCGGGAAACCTTGGAACCGACCTCGACAATGCGATTGCCTCGGACGAGAATTTCACCGGGAGTGATGAGGGCGCCATGCTCTACGTCCAACAGATGGGCTGCGTGCAGCACAATCACCGGCTGCGGGGCTTGGCCCACGAGAAACGGCGCAGCGAATAAGAGGACTATGGCGAGCGAACACAACGTACGCGAGCTAATCATGCGCGAAATATTAGCACGCGCGGACTTCTTACCCTCGTTCGCGGAAGCTGATGATCTTTCGACGGTCATGCTTGGATGGACGCGTCGGCGGAAGAACCTTCCACTCCTGCAGGGCTTTGCGTTCGGCAGCCGCCTGTTTGCGTCGCTCAATGCTCTCTTCACTCTCCTTATACAGAGCTTGGGCTACCGGAGCTGGGCCGCGAACATCGCTAAGGCCGAGCACCTCGACCTCGAATTCGCCGCCATCATTCGTGACGCGGAGTCGCGCACCAATGTGTATTTCGCGGGCGGGCTTTGCGGGTTGTCCGTTCAGCAGAACGCGGCTAAGCTCGCACGCGCGCGTAGCCAGTGAGCGCGTCTTGAAAAAGCGCGCTGCCCAGAGCCATTTGTCGATGCGCACGGAGGTCATGCTTCATTTTCCTACAGAGGACGGGGCTGTGGCGAAGTGAAAGCTAATCGATTCGCATATCGCTGTCGTAGCTCACAATCAGGAATTTGTCGGTCACACGCACCTGCCGAAGATCCAGCTTTTCGAGCGTCAGAGGAAACCCGCTGGTTTCGGTGGACTTTGTCAGAATCTCGCGCAGCATGGTGGCCGCGTTGATCTTGATATTGTTGGGCAACTTGTGCGTGAGAAACGGCGAGAGGATGAAGTTCAGCTCCGCCGAATCGCTAAGCCGGTCCATGCGCGCATCGGTCACGCCAATCGTCTCTCCCTCCGTCGTCGGAGCCAGCGAGATCACCGTGTTCATCGAAACAGGAACGCCGAAACAGCGACTGCCAACTTGCCTCCCAAACTTGCCCGCAGTGTGCACGCGCACCAGAATGCGGTCTCCAGAGAAAGAGAGGTGTGGATCCTCGGCATAAAGATGGCACGCCGAAAGCGCGTCTCCGCGCAAGTAAAAGCGTTGATCGGGAGTATTGAAAAGACGAGCCCGCAGGGTCCGCTCCAATGCGCCGGAGGAAACCTTGAACTCTCCAGCCTGAGAGGCCGGAGCGCAACAAAGCAATAAACAGCAGGAAAGCAGTACAGAACGAATTGACATGGCCTCAGAAAGAGCCGCTACCTAAATCTGCAACCAATTCAGCGCGCCGAGTCCGGCGAGCATGAAATGTAGGTTGGAGAACAGCTCTGGTTCAAGGATACTCTCTTGAACTCGGCATCGGACGAAGAAGACGTCTCGAGGCGGAACACAAAGGGCGCGCCGCATATGTTTGCAACGCGCCCAATAGTTTTCAGCGTTCCAGTGAGAACTCAGCTTGCCTTGTGTTTCTGTCGCTTTGCTTTCCTGTGCGCCTTCGCTCTCGACGCAACGCGGGGAACTGCCTTCACCTGTTTCTCATCCACAACCGTCGTGCCCTCGGACAAGAAACTCGACCCTGCCGGAACCATCCACAGTTCAACCTTCTGACCGTCACCGCCGCTGGTGCGAGGCTCGATGCGCGCCGGGTCTACCGCCTTGTCTTTGATCAAGTAGTCCTTGGTGTTCACCGAACGCAGGGCTGCAGAGTTTAGCGATGCACTGTCCTTCTTTTCTTCCGCGGAGGCGTATCCAACAACAATGCCCTTCGCATCCGGAGCTGCGGCCAGAGCATCGGCGAAACGGTCTAGTTCCCCCTTTGCCTGGTTATCCACGCGGGTTGGGCGCTTGGTATCGTGAAGAAATTCGATGGTTCCAAACTTTGTGGCCGGAGGAGTTTCACCCTTCGGGGTCGTCACGGTCACAGTGGCGCTGGCCGAAGCGCTGAGACTGCGGTCGTCGTTCACGGTGCACTTCACAGCGATCGTACCCTCAGAGACTCCCGCCGTATCCAGCTTATAACTTGAACCGCTTCCGGCAAGATGTCCGCCATCGGCGTCACAACTATAGGTCAGCGGCCTGTGGTTAGGACTGTTTCCGTTGGCCGTAATCTTGGCGGATTCGCCCGGAAGCAACGAGCCCGGATCGGCAGAGACAGAAAGCGTGGGCGGCAGCTTTTCCTTCACCTTGAAGTTTGCTTCGCAGCTAGCTGTCTGCTGGTGCTTGCCCTTGCCGTTGTCCACCACCTTCGCGACGACCGTGTAGGTTCCGGCCTTCACTCCAGTAGTGTCCACAATAGCCGCATCCTGTTTTCCAGCGACACTGCCGCCGGTGCTGCCATAGACATAGCTCAACCTGCGCTTGGGCAGAAATCCGCGCGCAACTACGCTCATCTTAACCAGTTCACTGGCATCCACCTCAGGTGGCGCGATGGCGCAAGTAGCCTGCGTCTCCCCCTCACCCGAAGGTAAGAAGTTGTAGATCAAGCCAGCCTGCGCGCGAACCCCATTGAAGATATTCTTATCGCCGGTTGAAGTGGTAGTGCTCGCGTTATAGACAGTGTTGACGTAAGAGAGCTGGAATGGACGGACAGAAAATCTGGGCGTGACCTTGATATCCAGCCCGGCACCGCCAATATAAGTGGGCGTGTTCTCGCTGGTGAGGCCCTTGGGACTGAAGTGTTGTGCACCCAGCAAAACCTCTCCGAACGGAACAAAGCGACCCAATGGCCGCTGGAAGCGCACTCCGAGGGCAATATCGTGGGCCGTGGCAAAGCTGTTGTAATGGCCATTCACGTCCACCACAAGTCCCACCCAGTGAGTCGTGTTGTAGATGAACTGGCCCGCCCAGCCGATTGTGAAGTCCGGCACCGTGACGCTGTTCAACTTGCCTCCGGCTCGATAACCGGAATACCCGCCGAAAACTTCAGCCACTGGATCGTTCGGTCCCCGCGAGGAGAGACTCTGTGCGGATAAAAGCGGCGGGGCGCATAGAGCTGCCGCCAAGGCAAACAACACTGGCAAACGATGCACAAACAACGGTCCCTCCGAAACGCTCGGGAAGCAACTCACTCACATGGCGAGCTATCGTCAGGCTCTCTGCGGGGCGCAACTTATGAGCACCACGGAAGACCTTGCGAATCCTACGCTTGAAAATTGTGAGTTCCTTGATCATACGGGGACCGACCGGCTCTACCCAAGCGAAATCGAAGCCCTGGAGTTACTAGCGAGTACCGGCTTCGTCATCAGCAATCCTGAAGTTGCCGAATCCAGGGGTCTTCCGCGAGGGCAAGTTGCGCCCACTGTCGCCTATGCTGCGCGCTTCTCCGCCGACGAGCCGATCATTGCCGTTGGGAGCGTCGCAGCCTGTGGTCTTCTGTTTTGTGCATACCTGGCGAGTAGTTTGGCGGCTCCTCCCGCCAGCAGCAGTGCTGCAATCCATCGCGCCAGCATGGTGATGGACGCGGCATTCATCACTGGCCACCTGCTCTGCCACAATACAGCCCCGCGCTCTATCATCCAATGCCAAGCCGTGTGAGCGACGAACGCCGAGAGGACAATCGCTCCGGTTCTCGGATGGCGCACATGGTGGTACATGAGCCACAACCCAGCCCCCATAACGGTCAACATGAAGAGCTGGCCAATTTCGATTCCAACATTAAATGCCAGCAGTGATACCAACAAATGCGAACCGGCGAACTGAAGGTTTTCCTTGAGCGCATAGGAGAAGCCAAAGCCGTGTACTAAGCCAAACAGACCTGCGATAAGCCATCGGCGGTCGAGGTTCGCACCGACGATATTCTCAACCGCCATATAGACGATCGACATAGCGATGGCTGTTTCCACAAATGGAGGGAACCAGTTGCCGCTCGGGGCAAGATTGTAAGCCGTGCCAATCAGCGTCACGGAATGCCCGAGCGTGAACGCCGTTATCACCGGTATCAGCACCCGCAACCGCCGTATAGGAATTACAAGGCAGAGCAGAAAAAGAAGATGATCGATGCCACTCAGAATATGGCTGACACCAAGCGCAACAAAACCTTCCGCAGCACGATACCAGGGCGGGTTAAGAGCGACGCGCCCTGAGGAGGATGTAAGCATGAACACCCGGCTGCTCGCGCCAAGTGGCATAAAGCGAACCGTCAGTTTCGCATAATCTCCGAGGTCAGGCGCCAGGACTGTCCTTATGGCGAATACAGATTTCGGTGAGCTGATTGGATATACAAAGTGGGCGTCGAGAAATCCCTGATCAAAATAGATTTCTGTGCTGGTGTCCATGGGTTGCGCCAGCACTGCGTTAGCCTGCTCATAATCCTCAAATGATCGATCCGAAGGCAAGGTCAGATGTCCGGTCGCACCGCTGGGAAGCAGGCGCACCCCGTTCTCCTGTATCTCAATGTCATTGGCAATACCGCTCAAAGCACTTTGGATTGCAGGCCCCGAAGACTTGAGATCGTATCTTCGGCCATTCAAGGGAAAAGGCACTGAGTGAAGCATATCCAGTGGAACGCGGATGATGAGGTCAGCATGATTGGCATCGACCTTGACGAAGCAGTTCATCACCGTATGTAGAGGAAAATCGTGAGCAAACGCCTTGGGCGCGGCAACGGCGGAACATATGGCAAGAATGAGAACAGCTACTCCGCCTCTCCACCAACGTTCGAGCATGGATATCTTTCCTCCTGAGGACGGCAGCCAGAAAGTGTAGTTCCCGACTACCGTCCAGAGTGTCGTCCGCTTTATCTCTCTTGTCCGTTCAGTACGAATTTCTGAATACGCCTGCCGGTAATCGTCTCTGCGATATAGATATTGCCATCGGAGGTAGTCGCCCCCGTATGCGCGAAGGCAAACTGCCCCGCACCGTGTCCAGGACACGGGCTTAGTCCACATCGCCCAAGAGCACCGATCATCCCGCCGCTCTCCTTATCGAGAATCCAGACATTGTCGTTCCCGAGATCCACGTTGATGAGGAGTCTCTGGCTGGTAGGGCTCTTGTCGGCAAGAAAATCAATGTTCGGCCAGAAATCCAAGTCACAGGCGCGAGTGCCCGCTTTCAGAATGGCCGCTTTGCTTCCCGGGGATGCGGCGGGTGATGGATCAACAGGAATGGACCTGACGAAATTGCCCGCCTTGTCAAAGACTTCAAAACGGCTGTCAGGACGGTCGCATGTGTAGACGAGGTTGTCATTACCGAGGACCACGCAGTGCGGATGCCCGCCGCCGGTTGCTCCAAAGGTGCCATCAGGACAAGACGGGCCCGTCGTTGAGCACTTTGTGCCAAACTGGCGAAGGAAGTTTCCGCCGGAATCGAACACCACGATGCGGTGATTTCCGTATCCATCCGCAATGTAGATGTCACCGGTCTTGCCCGTAACCGGATCCGGTTTCGGATCCACCGCAATGTCCGCAGGTTCATTGAGAAGTGTGTGGCTGCTGTTGTAATCTTCGGCCTCACCACAGGTTGAATAAACGGTTGCGCCTCCTACCGTGCTGTTGTTCGCCGGACCGTCGCACGATCCTTTTGTGCCAATCTGCATGAGCAGCTGACCGCGTTGTGAATACTTCTGCACAATGCCGTCACCGTTGCCGCCGATCCAGACATTGTTCTGGTAATCCACGTAACAACCGTGTAAGCCGTGCGGTAAGACGGCAGCCGCGCCATAACTCGGACCGCTCTGAACCAATGTCGGGTCTCCGAAGCTCGCCACCACATCGCCGTACTTATCGTAGGCAACAATCGGCGGAGAAGGGATTGCCGAGGCAGTAGCATCCTGGCCGTCGATCGCGCCAGATTCCGCACCCTGCAACACGCCATTCAGAGTCACGCCGACCTCCCAACCCCGGTTGACCGTAAAGATGTGATCACTGGAGTCGATGCAGGTTCCGGCTACTTCGCCCGTTACCCATCTGTGAGCCAAACCGTCGCTACCCACTGGCGCAGGCAGTGGCTTAGGCCAACTAGGGTCTACAGTCCACGAGGGCTGATCGTATGCGCTCGCCTTCACCTGCTTCGGCTGCCAGATTCCAAACCCAATCGCAAGTGCAAGCAGCACTGCGATTGGATAAACATAGCGCCTGACTTTCATAACTTTCTCCTTACTTAGCCGCGTTTCCGCAGCCTAGCTAAGTCGATTGTTTGTTCTTGAGGTAACTTCCTGCATGGATAAACACACCCCCGCTTCTCCGCCAGGCACTTTGCTTGTCAGAGCGGACATTGCCTCAAATGTAAGGTGAGATCAATTACTCTCACCGCGTCATTCCGACGGGCGGATCGTTTACGTCCGTGCATGAGCGGCAGCATGAAACAGGTGTGCAGCCAATGCGCGTCGTGTGATGCCTTCAGTGAACTTTGAGGTTTTCGTTTATTGAAAATCTATTTCAGCAGTTCAGCCCCGCGCCATAAGCTCATGCACGCCCACTCCCGGAAGGCATACACAAAAAAGCAGGCCGCCCGGAGTTGGCGGCCCGCTCTGTTTGGACTCTTCTGCGTGGAGTGTTAGTGAGTGACTACAATGGCCACTCCGGAGCAATTATTGGTTGTGCTGCTCTCCGCCACCTGGTTGTTGGCGTTGGCGCAGGCCACTAAGTAGTACTTGCTATTCACCGCCATTCCAGTCGGCAGTTTCACCGTGGTTGTCGCTGAATAACTGCCGTTGGTGGCCAGCGGTCCTACTCCGTGTCCTCCCAGGTAACTCCCCGTCGTCGTCGGATTCATGGACAGGTAGATATACGTTGTCGATCCACCAGCCGCAGCCCCAAGGTCGGTCGTGACATCGGTTACCTGCACACTGGCGCCATTGGCAATCGTACCTGCGACGGTGACACTGGACTCGGTCAGGTCCGGTAGATACACCACGTTAATTGCTGTCGATGCAGAGCAGTTATTGGTTAAGTTGCTCTCCGTCGCCAGACCATTTCCGTTGGCGCATGCCACAAGATAGTAAGTGCCGGAGAGGCCACTTGGCAGAGTCAATGAGGTGGTTGCCGTCGATTTACCATTGCTGGCAATGACCGGCACATTGCGGCTACCCAGGTAAGTTCCTGCTGAGGTTGGTGTCGGCGACAAGTAGAAGTATGTCGTCGAACCTCCAGCCTCACCTCCAGTGTCGGTTACCGTATCGGTTACCTGGATGGGGGCGCCACTGTCGGTAGTGCCGGTTACAGTGACCCCCGACTCGGTCAGGTCAGGACCAACCACGGTGAACGACGCGGAAGCCGAGCAGTTGTTGGTTTGGTTGCTTTCCGGCACCGCATTGTTACCGTTGGCGCAGGCCACAATGTAGTAGGTCCCCATCATCCCCGGGGGCAGTGTCAGCGTCGTGGTGCCCGTCGAAGTGCCGTTCACTGCAAGAGCCGGTACGATCCGCGCGCTCAGGTAATAACCCGCAGATGTCGGAGACGTGGACAGGTAGAGGTACGTCGACGACCCTGCTGCGGCAATAGCCCCGATATTGCTGGTCGTGTCAGTCTCCTGCACCGTGCCACCGCTTACCGGAGTACCCGTAAGGATCACGTTGCTTTCAGTGAAGTCGACGCCGACGATCGACAGCGACCCCGCCACGAAGCTGAACGTGTAATTGCCTGCCGCCAGCGTGCCTTGCGTACAGGTGATCGGATACGTACCAACTGGACTGAGGGTTACAGCTGTCGTGGTGCATGAAGCAGCACCGCTCACCACAGAGTTGGAATCTCCGTTGACGAATCCAGTGACCGCGTAAGTCAGTGCCGGATTCGCTGCATTATAGTTCCGGCTCAGGTTGGTGGCCGTTACTGTCAGCTGCGCCGATCCCACCGTCAGCGTTCCCGGTACGAAAGTGATCGAGTAGTTTGCCGAAGTGACACCGCTCGGCGTCACCGCATAGGTCCCTACTCCACTCGATGCCGTTGCACTCGTGGTGAGCACCAGCGTGCCGGTGAGCGATGCCGCCGTATCGCCGTTCACAAATCCGCCGTAAGTCGGCGTAAACGTCGGGTTGGGCGAGCCATAGGTCTTCGCCGCCGGTTGCACTCCGATTGATAATGCACTCGAAGTCACCGTCAGCGTTCCCGGCGTGAAGCTGATCGAATAGTTCGCCGAAGTCACGCCACCCGGAGTTACCGCATAGCTGCCCACTCCACTCGATGCCGTGGCACTTGTGGTGAAGGTCAGCGTCCCGGCAAGCGCCGCAGCCGCATCGCCGTTCACAAATCCAGCGTAAGTCGGCGTAAACGTCGGATTCGCTGAACCGTAAGCCTTGGTTGCCGGTTGCACACCCACAGCCAGAGGAGCCTGGGTGATCGTGAACTGCGCGGTATTGTAAGTAATGTTGTAGTTGCCCAGCACATTCGCCGGACTCAGCGTCGCACTGATCGTGTACGCACCAACTCCCTCTCCCACCACGCGTTTGTAAGTTACGGTGACATTGTCAGAGGACAGGAAGCCACCCGACGTTCCCGCGAGCACCGGGTCGATAACGCCATATACCTTGCCCGCTGCCGCTGGTGTCACCCATGCCGGTGCCGGCGTAACGGTGAGGTTTGCCGGGACGTAAGTGATCGTATAGTTGCCGCTCGCCGTCAGCGTTCCCTGCTGGATCGGATACGATCCAACACTCTCGTCGGCCGCGCGCGTCAGGGTGCCGCTCAGTTGGTCGCCATTGACCAGTCCAGCGGACGTGTAGGTAAGCGCAGGGTCGCCCGTGCCATAGACCTTGCTCTTCGTGTCCGCAGTGATGGTCAGTGCCGCCTGTGTAACCGTCAGCGTGCCAGGAGTATTGCTGACCGTGTAGTTGCCCAGCGCGTTACCCGGATCGTTCAGCGTTGCCGTGATCGGGTAGCTGCCCACGGCGCTCGACACCGTCGCCGTCGTGCTGAAACTGGCGTTGATGTTGTCGCCCGTTACGAGCCCGGTCAGCGTTCCCGCAAACACCGGATTGGCTGCCCCGTACGGCTTGTTGGCGTTCGCTACCGTCACCGTCAGTTGCGTCGGATTCACAGTCAGCGTCCCATTCACAAACTGGAAGCTGTAGTTCGGTGCTGCCAGCGTGCCAGCCACCACCGTAATCGGATACGAACCCACCGCACTCGAGGATGTCGCCGTTGTGTTCAGTGCCGCCTGGCCCGTAACGATACTCGTCGATTCCCCGTTCACAAATCCGGTGACCTGGTAAGTGAACGTTGGATTCGCTGCACCATAGCCGCGCGACAGACTATCCGCCGTAACCGTCAGCACCACCGGATTCACGTTAATAGTTGCCGACGCCGACTGATTCGAATAGGTGGCCGTGTCATCCGGCGTGAAGGTCACGGTCAGGTTCAGTTGTCCCACCGCAAGCATCGCGCCGATTGCCGGATTGTAGTTAAACGTGCCGTTGACCGCATTGCCATTGCCATCGGTCGCCGTGGCATTCAACTGCGTGCTCCCGAGTTGCGTGCCATACGCGATGTCTGCCGGATTCGCCCAGGTGATGACAGGGGCAATCTTGTTTACCGTCTCCACCGTCACCGCCGAACTGCTTCCTGCAAACAGTCCGTTCGAGTTCACGTACGTGGCAGAGATGCTGTGCGAGCCCGCTGCCAGCGCCGAAGTTGTGTAGCTCGCAGTGTACGGCGAGGTCGCGCTCAATGCGGTAGCGCCGATCTGCACGCCTCCGTCGTTGAACTGGACTGTGCCTGCCGGAGCCTGCGCACTTGGATCGAGCGACGTCGGGGTCACGGTAGCCGTGAAGCTTATCGGTGAGCCGACGTTCACGGTCGTTCCCGATGTCGCAAGAGTCACGGCAGTCGAGTCAGCCGTAACCGTGTGCGTTACCGTCCCGGAGGTGTTGCCTGCATAGAAAGTGTCGCCGCTGTAGATTGCGTAGACGCTATGCGGGCCCGGGGTCAGGGTTGCTGTCTGGAACTGGACAGGATTCGCGCAGTTTGAACCGCTTAGCACGACGGCAGAGCCCGTCGCCTGGGTGTCCACATAGAACTGCACTGAGCCGGTCGGGCATGGCGTGGTCGCCATTGCCAGTTCGTAATACACCATCGTCCCGTAAGGCGAAGGCTCTGGCATACCTGTGAGCAGTGCCAGATTCAATGCGGGATCCAACTGGTTGATGGTCAAAGCTCCGCTGCCCTGACCGATGTAGTTAGGATCGAACACCGTCGCCACTAGCGCGTAGCTGCCCGGATTCGTCGGCGGAGTTGCATTCGATGCGTAGCTCGTCGGAGCGATACCCGTGTAGCTGAACGTGAGGCCTAACCCAGTCGGCGTCGTCGAAACCGAGGCGGGCTCCGGAGAACCGCTGTACGTCTGCGTCAGGTTGCTCAGGGTAACCAGCGCCGTCGCCTGCGTGATCGTAAACGGCGCAGTGTTGTAGGTAATGTTGTAGTTGCCCAGCGCACCCGCCGGATTCAACGTCGCGCTGATTAGATACGGACTGCCCGCAACATTCTCACCCGCCGTACGAGTGTAGGTTGCGGATACTCCATCTGCTGGCAGGAAGCCGCTCAGCGTGCCGCCTAATCCCGGATCCGTCGTGCCATACACCTTGGTGGCCGCGCTCGGAGTTACCGATGCATTTGCCGCCGTGATGGTGAACTGTGCCGTGTTGTAGGTGATGTTGTAGTTGCCCAGCACGCCCGTCGGACTCAGCTTGGCGCTGATGACATACGGACCACCCGCGACACTCTCACCCGCTGTACGGGTGTAGGTTGCAGAGACTCCGTCCGTCGGCAGGAAGCCGCTCAGCGTTCCCGTGAATGTCGGGTCTGTAGCGCCGTAAACCTTGGTGCCACCGTTCGGAGTCACCAGGGCGCTGGCCGCCGTGATGGTGAGGTTAGCCGGGACATAACTGATCGTGTAGTTGCCGCTCGCCGCCAGCGTTCCCTGCAGGATCGCGTACGATCCAACATTCTCGCCAGCCGTGCGTGTCAGGCTTCCGCTCAACTGGTCGCCATTGACCAGTCCAACGGACACGTAAGTAAGCGCGGGGTCGCCCGAGCCGTACACCTTGCTCTTCGCGTCCGCCGTGACCGTCAGTGCCACCTGGGTGATCGTCAGTGTGCCTGGCGTCTTGGTCACCGTGTAGTTGCCCAGCGCGTTGCCCGGATCGCTCAGCGTCGCCGTGATCGGATACGTGCCGACCGCGCTCGACACCGTCGCCGTCGTGCTGAAGCTGGCGGTGATGTTATCGCCTGTTACTAGTCCACTCAGAGTCCCGCTCAAAGTCGGATTCGCAACACCGTAAGCGCGTGTAGCGTTGTCAGCTTGCACCGTCAGCGCCGCTGGCTTAACCGTCAACGTTCCCGGTGCATAGGTAATTGTGTAATTCGGCGCCACCAGCGTGCCGGCAGCCACCGTGATGGGATACGAATTCACCGGGCTCGATGCCACTGCCAAACTGCTCAGCGCGGGTAGGCCGGTGGTTGCCGTGGCAACCGTATCGTTATTAACGAAGCCTGCAATCTGGTAAGTGAACGTGGGATTATCCGTCCCGTACACTCGTGACAAGCTGTCAGCCGTCACCGTCAACGGCGCAGCCGTCACGTTGATCGTGGCCGTTGCCGTCTGGTTCGTGTAGGTCGCCGGATCATCCGGAGCAAACGTTACCGAAAGGTTGATCTGTCCAACCGGCAGAACCGTGTTCGCCACCGGATTGTAGGCGAACGTGCCGTTCACAGTATTACCGTTGCCATCCGAGGCCGTGGCATTCAACTGCGTGCTGCCCAGTTGCGTGCCATAAGCAATGTCCGCCGGATTCGGCCAGGCGATGACCGGAGCGATCTTGTTCACCGTCTCAACTGTCACTGCCGAACTACTGCCCGCATACAATCCATTCGCCGTTACATACGTCGCCATGATGCTGTGCGAACCCGCCGCCAGCGCCGATGTCGTAAAGCCCGCCGTGTACGGAGCACTTGTCGTCAGCGTGTTCGATCCAATCTGCACGCCCGAGTCAAAGAACTGAACACTTCCCGTCGGAGCCTGCGCGCTTGCATCCTCCGGCGACGGAGTCACCGTAGCCGTAAACGTCACCGGCTGCCCTACGTTCACGCTCTGTCCGGAAACTGCCAGTGTGACTGCCGTGGTATCGGCAACCACCGCATGAGTAACCGTGCCAGAGGTCGCCCCGGCATAATAGGTGTCGCCGCTGTACACCGCCGTTACCGTATGCGATCCCGGCGTCAGTGTGGCCGTCTGATACTGAACCGGCAGTGTGCAACTGCTTCCGGTCAAAGTCACCGTGGAAGCAAGGCTGCCATCCACATTGAATTGCACTGTGCCCGTCGGGCAGGGCGTCGTCGCCATCGCCAGTTGGAAGTAAACCATCGTTCCGTACTGCGACGGTTCCGGCATACCTGCCATCAATGCCAGGTTCAATGCCGCACTCAGTTGATTGATCGTCAGCGTACCCGAAGCAAAGCCCGTGTAGTTCGGATCAACCACTGACGCCGTTACCGTATACGTTCCCGGATTCGTTGGCGGTGTAGTCGTAGAACCATAGCTGACGGAGATACCCGCGTAGCTAGGTACAACTACCAAGCCGGTCGGCTGCGTAGAAACCGATGCCGCCTCAGGTGAGCCACTGTACGTTTGCGTAAGATTGCTTAACGTCACCGTAGCCAGAGCCTGCGTGATCACCAGTGTGCCCGTTGCACTGCCCTGGTAATTTGCATCGCTGATCGTTCCCACCACCGTGTAACTACCCGCCGTTGTGGGGGCCGTCGGCGAACCGTTGTATGTGAAGGTCACCGTCAGTCCAGTAGGATTGGTCGTTGCCGTCACAGGCTCCTGTGCGCCGTCGTAGGTCTGGTTCAGACCACTCAAAGTCACTGAAGCGTTGGCCTTGTTTACCGTCACACTGACCGAGCCCGTCACAGAGTTGTTGTCCGCTGCATCTGTCGGCGTGAACGTCACACTCTGCGAAGCCGTACCTGCGCCCGGTGCCGTCGTCGGCGCCGTGAAGGCAAAGCCGCCGCCAACCGAAGCCGTGCCACCACTCAGTGCTGAAGACGCCAACGTTTGTCCGTAAGTGATCGCACCTGCTGTCGGCCAGGCGCTTACCGTCGGAGTCGCCTTGTTCACCGTCACACTTGTTGAACCGGTCACACTGTTGTAGTCAGTCGTGTCCGTCGGAGTGAACGTCACACTCTGCGAAGCCGTACCTGCGCCCGGTGCCGTCGTCGGCGTAGTAAAGGCAAAGCCGCCGCCAACCGATGCCGTTCCGCCGCTCAGCGATGAAGAAGCCAACGTTTGTCCGTAGGTGATCGTGCTTGCCGTAGGCCAGGCGCTTACCGTCGGAGTCGCCTTGTTCACCGTCACACTTGTTGAACCGGTTACGCTGTTGTAGTCCGTCGCATCCGTCGGAGTAAACGTCACACTCTGCGAAGCCGTGCCTGCGCCCGGTGCCGTCGTCGGCGTGGTGAAGGCAAAGCCGCCGCCAACCGATGCCGTGCCGCCGCTCAGTGCTGAAGACGCCAGCGTTTGTCCGTAAGTGATCGCACCTGCTGTCGGCCAGATACTCACCGTCGGAGTCGCCTTGCTCACCGTCACACTTACCGAACCGGTCACTGAGCTGTAGTCCGTCGTGTCCGTCGGAGTGAACGTCACACTCTGCGAAGCCGTGCCTGCGCCCGGCGCTGTCGTCGGCGTGGTGAAGGCAAAGCCGCCGCCAACCGAAGCCGTTCCGCCGCTCAGCGCTGACGAAGCCAATGTCTGTCCGTAGGTGATCGTGCTTGCCGTAGGCCAGGCGCTTACCGTCGGCGCAGCTTTGGTTACCGTGACACTTACTGTGCCAGCCACAGTGTTGTAATCCGTCGCATCCGTCGGAGTAAACGTCACACTCTGTGAAGCCGTGCCTGCGCCCGGTGCCGTCGTCGGCGTAGTGAAGGCAAAGCCGCCGCCAACCGATGCCGTTCCGCCGCTCAAATTCGAAGAGGCCAGCGTCTGTCCGTAACTGATCGTGCTTGCCGTCGGCCAAGCGCTTACCGTCGGCGTCGCTTTAGCCACCGAAACGTTCACCGTGGTGGTCACAGTGTTGTAGTCGGTCGTGTTCGTCGGAGTAAATGTCACCGATGCGGCGTAGGTTCCTGCACCCGGAGCCGTGCTCGGAGTGGTGAACGTGAAGCCGCCAGCTACTGACGCCGAACCGCCGCTCAACGTCGAAGAGGCCAGTGTCTGCCCATAGGTAATTGGGCTTGCCGTCGGCAACGTGGTGATCGTCGGAGTTGCCTTGATCACCGTTACGTTCACTGATCCGGTCACTGTGTTCCAGTCCGCCGTGTCCGTCGGAGTGAATGTCACAGACTGCGTGGCCGTACCCAGTCCCGGCGTTGTACCCGGCGTGGTGAACGCATAGCCGCCGCCAACCGAAGCCGAACCGCCGCTCAAGGTTGAGGATGCCAGCGTCTGACCGTAGGCGATCTGGCTTGCCGTTGGCCATGTGCTCACCGTCGGCGTTCCCTTGCTCACCGTCAGCGTGAAAGATTGATTGTTGGTGCCGGCAACGTTCGTTGCCGTAATCGTGATCGGATAAGAACCCGCTGTTGTCGGCGTGCCACTCAGTGCACCCGCCGAGCTCAGCGTCACGCCGCTGGGCAGCGTCCCGGTTTCCGTAAATGTCGGCGCAGGAGTTCCGGTCGCAGTCACCGTGAAGCTGCCTGCCGTCCCTACCGTGAATGTCGTGCTTGTGCCGCTTGTGATGGTGGGCGGCAGGTTGACCGTCTGCGTCAGCGTCGGCGAAGTGCTCGCCGTGTAGTTGCTATCCGCACCGTAGGCTGCAGTGATCGAATGCGAACCCACCGCAAGAGTCGTAGTGGTGTAGGTCGCCACGCCTGAGCCGTTCAGTGTCCCGGTGCCCAGCGTAGTCGTGCCATCTTTGAATGTAACCGTTCCAGTCGGAATCCCAGTGCTCGGCGCGCTCGCCGTGACCGTATCGGTGAAGGTCACGGACTGTCCGGAGTTCGATGGGTTCAGCGAGGAGGTAACGAGCGAGGTCGTAGTGTCCGTGTTGACCGTGACGGTGGACATATTCGTCGTCGCCGAACCTCCGCTGTTTGTGAACACTGCCTGGAGGTAATAGGGCGAGCTCGTAGTCACCGGATTCGCGATGGTGTACGTAGGGCTGGTAGCTCCGCTGATATTGCTCCAACTGAAGCAGGCGATGAAATAGAAGCTGCAAGATTGCCATTGCACGGTCGGAGTCGGATAGCCGCTTGCCGCTGCCGTCAATGTAGTGCTCTGCCCGGCCACAACCGTCGGAGACGCAGGCTGAGTTGTGATCGCCGTCGTCTGGTTCACGTTCAGCGTGAAGGCCTGCGTGCCCGTGCCCTGCGAGTTGCTCGCAGTGATCGTGATGGGATACGCGCCACCTGTCGCAGCCGTGCCACTCAGCACACCGCTGGTCGAGTTCAACGACACGCCACTCGGCAACGTTCCTGTTTCGCTGAACGTCGGCGCCGGATAGCCCGTCGCTGTCACCGTGAACGTACCTGCGCTGCCCGCTGTGAACGATGTACTGGTCGCGCTCGTGACGGTCGGTTTCTCATTGACCGTCAATGTGAATGTCTGTGTCGCTGCGGTCCCCACGCCGTTGCTGGCCGTGAAGGTAATGGAATACACCTTGCCGCTGCCCGCCGCGGGAGTGCCCGCCAGCACGCCTGTCGCGGAAGTAAACGTAACTCCGCTCGGCAACGTGCTGCTCGTAGTAATCGTCGGAGCAGGAGTTCCGCTCGCCGTTACCGTAAACGTTCCAGCTGTTCCCACCGTGAAGGTCGTGCTGGTGCCGCTGGTAAAGGCCGGAGCCTGGTTCACCGTCAGTGTGAAGCTCTGCTGCGCCGCGGTTCCCACTCCATTTGTGGCCGTGAAGGTTATGGGATAGCTACCCGAGGATCCTGCCGCTGGAGTACCACTAAGCACGCCCGTCGTCGCGTTGAAAGTAACTCCGCTCGGCAGCGTTCCGCTCTCGCTCAGCGTCGGCGTTGGAGTACCGGTCGCCGTCACCGTAAAGGTTCCCGCCGTCCCTACAACAAACGAAGTGCTGGTTGCGCTGGTGATGGCCGCAGACTGGTTCACCGTCAGCGTGAAGCTTTGCGTCGGTGCTCCGGCAGTATTCGTTGCCTTCAGAGTGATTGGATACGAGCCGCCCGTTCCCGCCGCAGGAGTGCCGCTCAATAATCCTGCTGTGCTCAGTGTCACACCGCTCGGCAGCGTTCCAGTTTCCGTAAATGTCGGCGCCGGATATCCACTGGCCGTCGCCTGGAATGAGCCCGCTGTACCTACCGTGAACGTCGTGCTCGTGCCGCTGGTGAAGGCTGGCACTTGATTCACAGTCAGCGTAAAGCTCTGTGTCCCCGCGGGAGTAATCCCGTTGCTCGCCGTAACCGTAATTGGATAAGAGCCGCCCGTTGCCGCCCCCGGAGTCCCGCTCAACACTCCTGCCGAACTCAGCGTCACGCCGCTCGGCAATGCGCCGGTTTCGCTGTAGGTCATCGTCGCCGGATAGCCACTGGCTGTAAACGTAAAGCTGCCTGCGGTCCCAACCGTAAACGCTGTGCTGCTCGCGCTGGTAATCGTCGGAGCCTGATTCACCGTCAGCGTAAAGCTCTGCGTCGCGTTTGTGCCCACGCCGTTGCTGGCTGTGATCGTAATCGGGAAGCTGCCAGTGGCCGTTGGTGTGCCACTCAGCACGCCGGCTGTACTCAACGTCACGCCGCCAGGCAGCGTCCCTGTTTCGGTAAATGTCGGTGCCGGGAATCCGCTCGCTGTTACCGTGAACGAACCCGCCGTACTTACTGTGAAAGCCGTGTTGTTGGCGCTGGTGATCGCCGGTGCCTGGCCCACTGTCAGCGTAAAGCTCTGCGTCGCGTTTGTGCCTACGCCATTGCTCGCCGTAATCGTAATTGGGAAGCTGCCAGTCGCCGTTGGTGTGCCGCTCAGCACGCCCGCCGAACTCAACGTCACGCCGCTCGGCAGCGTCCCTGTTTCGGTAAATGTCGGTGCCGGATAACCGCTCGCTGTCACCGTAAACGTACCTGCCGTGTTGACCGTGAACGTCGTACTCGCAGTGCTGGTGATTGCCGGAGCCTGCTTCACTGTCAACGTGAAGCTCTGCGTGCCTGCCGGGGTAATCCCATTGCTCGCCGTGATCGTGATCGCATAGCTCCCGCCAGTGCCCGCCGCGGGAGTGCCACTCAACACGCCGCCAGTAAACGTCACACCGGTCGGCAGCGCCCCGGTCTCGCTGTAAGTCATGGCCGTCGGATAGCCGCTCGCCGTTACCGTAAAGCTGCCTGCCGTTCCAACCGTAAACGCCGTATTGTTGGCGCTGGTGATCGTCGGTGCCTGGCCTACCGTCAGCGTAAAGCTCTGGGTCGCATTCGGAGTCGTTCCATTGCTCGCCGTAATCGTGATGGCGTAGCTGCCCGTCGTTGTAGCTGTGCCACTGAGTACGCCCGTCGTGGAGTTTAGCGTCACGCCGCTCGGCAATGTGCCCGTCTCGCTGAATGTCGGCGCCGGATAACCGCTCGCTGTCACCGTGAAGCTCCCCGCCGTGTTTGCGACAAAAGCTGCACTGGCAACACTGGTAATCGCCGGAGCCTGATTCACAGTCAGTGTGAAGCTCTGCGTCGCATTGGGCGTAGTGCCGTCAGCCGCCGTGATCGTGATCGGATACGAACCGCCGCTTCCTGCCGCAGGAGTACCGCTCAGCACACCCGCTGTACTCAACGTCACGCCGCTCGGCAGCGTGCCCGTTTCCGTAAATGACGACGCCGGATAGCCGCTAGCCGTCACCGTGAAGCTCCCCGCCGTCCCAACCGTGAACGTGGTGCTGGTGGCGCTGGTGATTGTCGGTGCCTGGTCCACCGTCTCGGTCTGCGTTGGAGCGCTGGCAAAAGCGCCCGTACCGCTGGCCGTAATGACCGGAGCCCCACCCGTGGTGTCCTTGAAGTAGAAGCTGGCCGAGTTCGCCGTTGTAGGAATGCTGAGGCTGGTAATCGCCGTCGTACAGGTACTGTTTGAGTAGTACGTCCCCGCCGCCCCGGCTGTGCTGCTCAGCGCCACTGTCTCCGTGCTGCTCGGGTTTGCGCCCACGCTGCCGCTGGTCTGCGTCTGTACCGTAATAATCGAGGAGCAGCTACCGGCTGTCACCGTGACCGCTGACGTGGTGAACGCCAACTTGGTCGCTGGGACAAGAGTGAAGTTGGCTGTCACGCTGACCGTGTTCCCACTTCCACTCGGCACCGTAACGTAGCAGGGATTTGTAGTGCCGCCGTTTGTGCACGTCGCCGGAGTGGGCGCTGTAGCGTACGAGTAGGTCCAGGATGAGAACTGGTATCCAGTGCCCGGCGTAGCCGTGAATGTGATCGTATCGCCGCTGCTGATAGTCCCTGTAAAGGTCGGGCTGCAGGAGGCTGCGGTGCAACTAGCGGGAGTAAACGTGGCGCCGCCGCTGTCGACAAGGCCTATCGAGTTACTCGCAGCAGCCGGGCTCACGCCGATGGTGATGTTGCCGCTGGAGTAGTGATCCGTGAACGTGTTCTGCGCCTGCGCGCCTGAGGTCGCTCCCACCGCAGTCAGATAAAAGCGGGCGTTAAGATCGGTGGTGTCAGGAGCCCACGCGCCATCCAGAATATTGCCGTTGGCGTCTGCCACGGTCGTCATCACCGGAGGCACGTCGGCACTTTGCGGGAACGCCTGCATATAAAGAGACACATTCTCCGACGGCTTCCAGCCCGTGCCGGACATGATCACCGGGGTCCCCGGCGAATAGTCGGTCGCGTCTGTCTCAATCGTTGCGAAGCCGTACAACTCGCTGGTGCCCGACGTTGTCGTCGTTACTGCCCCGCTCCCATCTGTTTGTTGATTGCTTCCGCCTGCCACCAGCAGTTGTCCATCTGCCATGGGGAACAGCGCTGCACCGCTTGCGCTCGAACGAGGAGTGGACATCATTCCCGTCGCAGTAAACGTGGCCTTCCATGGCGTGTAAAGCTCGCTGCTCGCAAGGTCCGAACCGTTGTAGGTTCCGCCTACCAGCAGGACATTATTATTGTTGGGCAACAGAAACGCCTGATGTCCTGCGCGAGCCTGCACCAGATTTCCGGCCACCGGCGTGATGGTGCCTGCCACCGGATCGTAAATCTCGGCCGATCCCAGCTCGGCGATGCCGCCGTTCGCGGCCGCACCTTCCGGATAGCGGCCAGCGGCGATCAGAACCGTGCCGTCCAGCAGCGTGGTTGCCGTGGCATTGGCGCGCGGCGTATTCAAACTCGGACCCGATGAGATGGTGCCCGCCACCGGATCGTAAATCGCGCTGGATGCGAGCGTGTTGCCATTGCCATCCGTTCCGCCAACGATCAGGACGCGTCCATCCAGCAGCGCTGCGGCGGCGTGGGCCTTGCGCGCCGTGGACAGTGCGCCCGCATACACGAACTGCTGATTCGTAAGACCAAACTGTTCCAGGTCGGCAATCACCACCGGGGAACTCACGCTCCCGGAAGTGCCGCCAGACAACAGTACAGAGCTATTCGGCAACGCTGTGGCGGGATGTCCAGTACGCGCCACAACCATGGGCGATGGAAGCAAGGTCCAGGTGTTCGCCGTTGGATCGTACAATTCTGCGGAGGCAAGAATCACTCCGCCTGTACTGGCGCCGCCGGTCACAAGCACATATCCGCTGGAACCACCCGAGCCGTTCGCAAGCCATGTCGCCGTGTGTCCCGTGCGCGGTACGTTCATCGGCGCAACCACCGTAAACGCACCCTTCGAGCCGTAAATCTCAGCCGTAGCCAGCACCACGCCACTCGCGTCCGTGCCGCCGGTAACAAGCACAGCTCCGCCATTCATGGCCACCGCTGCGGCTCCGCTGCGCGCCTGCGACATCGCACCCGTCAATGACCAGGTTCCCGTCGGACTCGGCGTCAGTGACTGGGCATTCAACACACCCAGCAGGCTAAAAATCACGAAAGCTACCAGAAGAGAGCTCGAGATGGATTTGCGCATACAGAACCTCCAGCAACATGCAGCGGTCTCGGTTACTGCAATCAGGCGCGCGGGGAAGCGGCGCATACATATGCGTCACGGCGCGGCATCAGAACCTGAAAATGTCTGTAAAACTGCTCTACGGGGACCCGGAACAGAATTAGTTCTTTATTGATCCAGCTACTATGATTCGCATAGTAGCATCAGAGTTGCTCAATGCAAATCTTAAGTATCGTGCCGTAAGTAACTTTTAATATTTTAGTTATCTTGAGCAGGCACGCCAGAAATTCCACTAATCGCCAGTCTGGCTGGCACCGATGAGCTGCCGATACTCCGAGCCTTCGCGGCAGCGAGCCCAACTTAAGCTTCTTGGCGAGCTTGCGGTTGTGAGCCTTTTGTAAGTCCGACCAACAAGAAACAGGCCGCCCTTTTAAGTGGGCGGCCTGCTCGGTCCGCGATCCGATAACCTTCCGGGATGAGACTCAGTGAGTCACTGTAAATGCTACCCCGGAACAGTTGTTGTTTGTGTTGCTCTCCTTCACCTGGTTGTTGCCGTTGGCACAAGCCACAATGTAGAAGGTGGTATTCACCGGTATTCCAGTCGGCAGTCTCACGGCTGTGGTAGCTGTCGAACTGGCATTCGCGGCCAAGGCCGGTACACCATGACCTCCCAGGTAGCTTCCGGTCGACGTCGCACTCCGCGCAAGATAGATGTCTGTCGTCGAGCCCGGAGCCGCACTACCAACATTGTTAGTGGTGTCGGTCACCTGGATCGTGCCGCCATTGGCAATCGTACCCGCTATGCTGACCCCAGACTCGGTGAAGTCAGGCAGGGTTGACACGGTGAATGCTGCCGATGCAGAGCAATCGTTGTTCACGTTGCTCTCCGTCGCCAGTCTGTTGCCATTGGCGCAGGCCACAATGTAGTAGGTGCCCGAGAGTCCACTCGGCAGGGTTAGCGTCGTCGTTGCCGTCGAGCTGGTGTTGCCGGCAAGGCTCGGCACGCCGCGACTGCCCAGGAATGCTCCCGTCGATGTTGGAGACGTGGAAAGATAGAAGTACGTCGTCGACCCCGACGCCTCACCTCCAGTGTCGTTTGTGGTATCCGTTACCTGAATCGTGCCTCCACTGGTAAGGCTGCCCGTTGCAGTGACCGATGACTCGGTCAGGTCGGGACCAACCACCGTAATCGGCGATCCGGAGCAGTTGTTGGCAAAGTTGCTTTCCTTAACCAGGTTGTTGCCATTTGCGCAGGCCACAATGTAGTAACCGCCCATCGCACCCGGAGGCAGTGTCAGTGTGGTCGTGGCCGTTGAACTGCCATTGATGCCAAGGGCCGGAACACCGCGACCGCCCAGATAGGTTCCCGGTGAATTAGCAGAGTTGGACAGGTAGAAATACGTCGTCGAACTCGGCGCCGCACCAGCGATGTCGTTCACCGTCTCGGTTACCTGGATACTCCCACCGCTGGCAAACGTACCCGTTACGCTGACCCCAGCCTCGGTTAAGTCAGGGCCGGCCACCTGTATAAGGGACGATGTCATGCAGTTGTTGGCGTAATTCGTTTCTACAACTGCATTGTTATAGTTCGCGCAGGCTATCACATAGTAGGGTCCATTGAGATTGGTCGGCAGCGTGACGGTTGTTGTCACGGGGCCGGAACTTGCTCCCACCGCCAGGGCGCCTACCGAACGGCTCCCAAAGAGTGCGCCAAGAGTTTTGCCATCGATGGACAGATAGAAGCCCGTCAACGAGCTGCCCGCACTCACATTTCCCTGGTTTGCCGTTGTGTCGCTCACCGACAAACTACCACCGGTCTCCGGGTGCGTCGTGAGGACGCTGAAGCTGCTTACGATCAAATCCGGACCACCTACCGTAATGCTTCCTGAGGTGCCATTGATCGTACTGGTCGCCGTATCGGTTGCGGTGATCGTCTGCGTCCCGTTTGTCATCAAGGTTGCGGAGAATGCGCTTGTGCCGTTAACAAGGGTGGAATTGGCGGGCAGAGTGGCCTTCGGGTCCGAACTGGTGAAGTGCACTGTGCCAGTGTAGCCAGGGCTGGTGTTTCCTGAGTTGTCCACGGCGGAAACTGTGAAAGTCATCGGTGTGCCAAAAACCACCGAGGCTGGCGCGATCACGAAAAGATGCGTTGCAAAACCAGGGCTGACCGCGACGTTGCTGGACATTCCAGTAATCTCGCTGTTGACCGTATCGTTCGCCGTGATCGTTTGCGATCCTGCTGTACGCAAAGTGGCGGGGAAGGTTCCTACGCCGTTGGTCAGCGTAGTATTGGCCGGAAGCGTTGCCAGTGGATCGGAACTGGTGAAGTGCACCGTGCCACTATAGGCCGGGTTGAGATTTCCCGAACTGTTCAGCGCTGTGACCGTGAAGGTGAACGAAGTTCCCGAGGCTGCTGTGGATGGACCGCTCACGGAAAAGTAACCGTAGGCATTGCTGTCAACGGTTACCGTAGCGCTGCCGGTGTAGCCCCCGGAGTGTGTATCGGTCAGCGTGATCGTCTGCGATCCAACATTCTTAAGTGTTACAGCGTTGCTGAATGTGTGTGTATTGTTGTCAGCAACCGTAAATGTGTAGTTTGCGGGAAAGGCTGCGGAGCCATCGCTGCTTGTGAATTCTACCGTGCCAGTGTACGGCGGATTGAGAGCAACTCCAGTGCTGCTCTGTACGCTGAGAGTGACCGTGATCGGAACGCTGGATATTGCACTGACCGGGGCAGACACTGTGAATGTTGGCGGCGCGATAACGCAGTCCTGTTGCAGGTTGGACCACTCCTTTTGCACTTTATAACTGGTCCCGGGTAGCACTGCCTGATTGGAGGGCTGGCCGCTTCCGTTGCAAATGTCGCCCACCTCGCCGTTGGCAACATCGTACCAAGCCAGAGGCGGCGCGTAATTAACTGCCAGTCCAACGGCGGTATCCGTGATGGACTCAGAGAGTTCGTGCGAGGAGACGGTCGTAAGATCGTCAAACTCCGATCCTTCAGCACAGCCGGTATAGCAGGCTGTAGTGGGCCCTAGGTCAGGCATCACCCCATAAGGGACCGCGAGAGTGCCGCGCGTCACCGTGCTGTGGTAAGCGCAAAACTGCACACAACTGGAATCCCCATCTAACGTGATCGTAAGTCCCGGCGGGAAGTAGATCATGTATAGAGTGGTGTCTAAGTTGTTGCTGTCTGTGGTCGGCGCGGGCAAGTGACCAGCCTCGATCTGAGAAAGCAATTCGGACTCGATCTGCGTATCGTCCACAACGGTGCCGGAATTAGGGGCAGAAGGCGTGATCGTGTACACCCCGATCATCGAGCCACGGCCAATCGATTCGATTCCGGGCGCACCGCCTCCGACCGGATTTACTCCGTTCGTGCTGTACTCAGACAACAGATCAAGATAGGTGCTGTTGGTGATCGCGCTAAAGAAGTCGGGGATGCCTGTCGTGGTCGTCGGGTTGACGTTGTTACCCCAGTAAACCACCACAACTTGCACGTTAGATATCACCGGGCCGCCATAGTACTGGAGATCGGCGTTCGGCGCTGGATTGGAGTCCACGGCGTTTGATTTGCCCAATACGTTTGAAGCACTCGGGCGGTTCTTACTGCCCAATGTGTAGATGCGCACGGGGCGTCCCGACGTACTACCAGAGGAGTTTGCCGAGCTGGCTTGTCTTGGCGACGTCTGAGCGGCTAAGAGCCCAGGCATCATAAGCAGTAAAGAGAGGCAGTGAATCAACCGCATGCGCGGGATCCGGCGGACACTTTTACAGTTGCACAGGCAGAGCACAGCCCTGCCTAATCTGGCGCAATTTGGCCAATTCATCGGCTTGCCTTTCAGAAGAGGCAAGCCGATAATCGTGAGCCAGGGAGCTAGCAGCTATCGGCTTGCCGAGTTGTTAGTTTTAGAGCCCGTCGGTAGTTTTCGGCTACCGGCGGGCTCGCCTGTTTAACTCTTGTCTGTCGGGGCCCATTCGTGCAATACGGTCGGTCGGTCAATACAGCTTGAGGGATTATCTGGCCAGCTATTTCGGCCGTAGTTGATTGATGTTCGATGCATCTTGCTGGTTGTAAGCGCAGACGCCTCAGGGGTTCCATCCAAGGCTGCTTTAGAAATTCTTTAGTTGTGACTGACTGACACTACTGAGCACAGGCCAAACTCACAGCCTGGGCTGATGACAATTTTAAAATTAACATAGCTGGAACAGCTCAAAACTGAAGCGCAAGGCAACCCGTCCGGACTAAGCGCTGCGACTGGATAAATTCCGAGACTCACTTCTGTCCAGGTATTGATCGAGTCTGCTTTGGCCGTGCTCTCACGTTCCTGCTTCGTCGTCAGCGCTCCTGAAGTTGTAGGATTACTAGGGAGCCTTCGCCATGCACTCCTTCGAATTCGCTACCGCCCAGCAGATTCTCTTTGGACCCGGAAAGATTACTCAGCTTCCCGCGCTCGCCGCGCAGCACGCACTCCGCCGCTGCATGGTCATCACCGGAAGTTCTTCCGCTCGTGTGCAAACGGTCATTGATCTTCTCACCAGCGCTGGCGTTGAGGTCACGATCTTCAGCGTCGCTTCCGAACCGAGCGTGTCCATGCTGCGCGAAGCCGTGGCCATGGCCGTCGCGGCCCGCTGTGACGGCGTGGTCGCCATCGGCGGCGGTTCTGTACTCGATACCGGCAAGGCCGTGGCCGCGCTGCTGCGCAACACCAAAGACATCTTCGAGTACCTCGAAGTCATCGGCAAGGGTCGCCCGCTCGAACACCCCAGCGCACCTTGCATCGCCGTGCCCACCACCTCTGGCACCGGCGCGGAGGTCACGCGCAACGCCGTTCTCTTTTCTCCCGAGCACGCCGTGAAGGTAAGCTTACGTTCCGTCTCTATGCTGCCCGTAGCGGCCATCGTCGATCCCGAACTTACTCGTGAGGTCCCGCCCGCAACCACCGCCGCCAGCGGCATGGACGCACTCACTCAGCTCATAGAGCCGTACACTTCACGACGTGCCAATCCACTTACCGATGCGCTCTGCGTCGAGGCCATTCCGCTCGCCGCGCGCGCGCTACTCAAGGCCTTCCACGATGGAGCCGACATGGAGGCACGCGCCTCCATGTCACTCGCCAGTCTCTTCGGTGGACTCGCCTTGGCCAATTCCGGGCTGGGCGTCGCACACGGCTTCGCGGGCCCGCTCGGTGGAATGTTTGACGCACCACACGGAGCCATCTGCGCCGCCATCCTGCCGCACGGAATGGAGGCCAACATCGCGCACCTCAAGCGCTCGCCCACCTTGGAAGCGGCCGCCATTCTTCAGCGCTACCGCGTTGTCGCCCGCCTGCTCACCGGACGCGACGCAGCGCAACCCGAAGATGGCGTGCTCTTCGTGCACGAGCTCAGCCGCGAACTTCAGATTCCATCGCTCGCAAAATTTGGAATGGGGCCTGAACACGCGAAGGAGGTCGTGGAGAAATCCGCGCGCGCCAGCAGCATGAAGGCGAATCCGGTCACGCTGTCTAATGAAGAGCTAACGGAAGTGTATTTACATTCTCTCTGAGCGGGACGCTACGATTACTATTCTGGTCAATGGTTGCGACCCTGCCCCGTGACTAACCTTGCAATCGTTCGACTGGGTGCTGAACGATTGCTCAAATGGTAAAGTTCGCCTATTCAACCATTGCCTATCTCAACAATCGTTGTTCCCGCTCCAACGTGCCGGAATTCTGGCCGCAGCGGCTCTACTACTCCTCTTCCGAATCGTTGTATGCGCGACGCGCGCGGAATTCCAGCCTCGGATCGCTGGTTGCAAGAACTCGAACTGCATGCTGCCCTCCCGTCTGCTCTGGCAGCGCATAGGTCAGAACATACCCGCTGTGCAGATCATCCAGTACAGTGCTCAGCACCTGCTCCACATCGCTTCCGGGCGCAAAGCTCAAGCCACCTGTATTCGTCGAAAAGTATTGCAGCACGCCATCTCCGCGGCCTGAGCCCAATTTTGCAGGACAGGGGTTGACGCTGTAGATGGCCGACTGGAGATTCTCTGAGGCCTCGATTACAGAGGGCGCGCTGTGCATGCTGATGGTGTCCACGCCATCGGAGAACAGGATCATCGCCAACCGCGACTGCGGATCACGGTCACGCTTCAGAAGTTCCGTGGCTTCGAAAAGCGCATCATAGAGCGGTGTGGCGCCGCTTGCTTGCAGCGAATCCAACTTCTGCTGCGCGGAGTCTGCGTGGCAGTTGCGCGCGCAGAGCAGTTGCGCCTGCAAGCCTCCGAAGGTGATGATTGAAACTCTGTCACGTTCGCCCCACTTTGATTTTTCAATAAAGCTTTTCACCTCGGCAACCTCCTGCGGAATCTTCGTTGCCACCGAGTCGCTCGCGTCGAGCAGTATTACGAGATCCAACGGGCTCTCCGAAGCCGCGCGGAAGCTGCGGAAATGGCGGATGATCGCTCCGTTGTCCGCCACAGCAATATCCGTTGCATGCAAAGTCTTGATGCTGTGTCCCTGCCGATCAGAAGCTGCGAAAGCCAGTCGCACTTCGTTCA
>Ga0182012_10001211_pt1 | contig 28435 bp, 29 predicted proteins | sample 612S2SmetaG_FD_120486 | JGI IMG/M metagenome (GOLD analysis project Ga0182012, IMG submission 120486) | Permafrost microbial communities from Stordalen Mire, Sweden - 612S2S metaG | ecosystem: Environmental > Terrestrial > Soil > Wetlands > Permafrost | place: Sweden: Stordalen | collected...
GCGCAGTTAGAATAGCAACTTCAGCGCGAACTGAATCTGCCTGGACGGGTAGGTAGTCCGAATCGTACCAAACGCGGCGTCTGTGGTCTTGGTATCCGGCACTCCGAAGTTTGTGTGATTCAGCAGATTGAAAAACTCCGAGCGGAACTGCAGATTGATCCCTTCGCGAATCAGGAAACTTTTGTCGGCGGCAAAGTCCCATTGCTCAAAGCCAGGCGCGCGAAACGCGTTTCTGGACAGGTCTCCGTATGGGGCAGTGGCCAACGGAGTGGTGAACGTGTAGCCGGCAAAGTAGGTGTTCAACATTTGCGAAGTAGTCTGGCTGGCCGCACTGCCGCTGACGTTTGGCCGCAAGAATGCTTGCCCTCGATAGTCGTTCGACAGACCCGTATTGTCGTTAATCGTTGAAGGCGAATAGACAACGTCTAGCGGCGAACCGGTGTGAGCTGTATTGATCGTGTTTAACTCCCATCCACCGATGGCCGCATTCAATATGGGATTAATAGTCGCTCCATACTTCTTTCCTTTGCCAAAAGGAATCTGGTAAACGATGCTCGTCACATTGTTGAATTCGACATCAAAGCTTGAGGGTCCGCGCTCCGCAGCCAGGTTGTGAATATTTTGCGGATTCGCCTCGAAATATCCAGCAAAATACTCCAACGCCTGCTCGGAATCGCCCAGCGCTTTGCCCCAAGTAAAGGAGTTTAAGAAATACAGGCCGCCCCCGAACCGATGCTCGATCCGCGCGGACAGTCCGTTGTAATCGTTGTCTCCAGCGGGATCAACCCAAGTGATTGGCCCATAGGATGGGATGGGCCGCCGCGCCTGGACGCCTAAACATCCGGAAGTGACGTTGAGCAAGGGGTTGTACGAAGGGTTGCACGAGTTCGACAGAACATTGGGATTGGCCTGATTATAGTCAGCAAGGATGGGCAACCGCAGACTGTGGTTTCCATTGTAGGAAAGCTCCACCAAAGTACTCTTGGAAATCTCCCGCTGCAATGACAAAAACCAGTTCTGAACATACGGCCATTTGGTGTTTGGCGGAATATAGACCACGTTGGAATTGGCAGGATTGAAGCTAGAAGGATTGGCAATTCCAAGGGTAAAGCTGTTCTGCGTTGTTAGAAAGTTGGGAGGCACAATTCCTTTCGTTATGCTCTGGTTGAGCACACCGAACAGAGCTTGCGGCGCATTGATTCCTTCCAGCGCACTGCCTACCCGGTTGAAGAATGTATAGCTGATTCCGTAACCGCTGCGCAAAACAGTCTTAGAATCGAGACTATAGGCGAGCCCAAGGCGCGGACCGAAGTCTTTATAGTCGGGATGAACCAGACTGCGGTTGTACAGGCTGCCCCCCGTCGCTCGTATCATAGAATCGGTCGTCGGATCAAAATTCGAGTAGTTATTATCCCGCTCAAACAAAGGCGTTGCAAAGTCCCACCGCAACCCAAGATTCACGGTCAGCTTGCTGCTCACTCGAAAATCATCCTGAGCATAAAGTGAATGGACGTATTGCCGCAAGTTCACAACAGTATAGCTGCCTTGATTGATCTGGCTGGGCGTTCCAAAGATCAGATCCGCCAGGTTGTAGCTAGTTGCATCCGAGGCAATCGTGCAGCCCCCCGGCAGTCCTATTTGCGTACAACTCGTTGGTTTGCTAAACGACCCGGCATAGACATCCTGCCCATACAGTGGGTTCACATCCAGAATCTCGGTATGAATATTGAGATACTCCCAACCCATCTTGAGCGAATGCCTTCCTGAGTTTTTTGAGAAATTGATCTTGGGATCCCATGAAGTCGGATTCTGAAACTGCGGATTGCTGGTTTGACGACCCATCGCGGTAAATCCGCTTACGGACTGAGTGTTGAAGCCACCCGTCAGATTGGGCGTTGTTGGTAAGCCTTGAATCCCATAGAGGGATTGAAGGCTTGGCCCTCCGAGCAAAGCAGGTTCTTTGCCAGCTAACACGTGAGTCCAGCCAATTCGAGCCTCCAGAATTGAGCTAGGCGAAACGGTCCAGTTATAACCGGCAGCCGCATTCTGACCAATGGCATGAATATACCCGTTGCCGTCGCCACCTGAAGGACCCGGATAAGAGGGCTGATAATACTGCAGATCTTTGCGCTGGCTAAATCGCAGAAACGCAGTCATTCGGTCGTTGATCTGGCCGTCAATTTTGGCGTCGAACTTGTCGCTGTAATCGCGAATCAACAAGAGGGCTTCATAGTCGTTTGAGCGGCCAGGGCCATTTGGCGTTGGAAGACCGCTCAACAGTGCGTATGCGAGGGGGTTGAGCGCCGAAACGGGAATCTGTGTGTTCGCGGGATAAACTGCGCCTGTCAGTGGATTCACCACAGTAACAGGCAAAATGCCTGCTCTGTCGGTCAAATTTGGCAGCGAATCGAAATTAAGATAGCGTTGCAACTGGCGGTAACCTTCGTAATCGGCAAAAAAGAACAGCTTATTTTTTATGAGTGGGCCACCAATAGTAATACCGAACTGATTCCTTTGAAGCGTGGGCTTGACGAACACTGCCGGACTAAAGAGGAAGCCTGTCGCATTCAAATCGGTGTTGCGGAGAAATTCATAGGCCGTCCCGTGGAAAGCATTCGTCCCCGATTTCATGACGGCATTGACGACCGCCCCGCCCACTCGGCCATACTCGGCGCTGTAGTTGCTGGTAATCACCTTGAATTCAGCAATAGCGTCAGGAGATGCCTGCACTACTTGAGACGAATAACTCTGGTTACTTGTTCCGTAGGCGTTGTTATCGAGACCGTCCATTTGAAAATTGTTATAGGTGCTACGCATACCGTTGACGTTGAACGAGCCTTCGCGCGGCGTGCCGCTCGGCGAGAAAGACGCTGCAATAGGAGACTTCACAACATTGGCGGACAAAAGCGCCAAGTCGGCATAATTCCGGCCATTGAGGGGTAGTTCGACAATTGATGCACTGTGGATCACCTGTCCGTGCTCGCTGGAATCGGTTTCCAAAGCGGCGGCAGCGTCGTTTACTTCCACTGTTTGACTGACCGATCCCACCTGCAGAGCAAAATCAACACGTTGCCGAGCGCCAACGTTCACGGTGACATCGGCGGCAACTTCTGTGGAAAAGCCGGTGGCTTCGGCAGTCAGTTTGTAGCGGCCGATTGCGACATTTGAGAATGTATAGTTACCGCTATCGTCCGCTGTGGTTTTCGCCGCAAGACCGGTGTCGACATTCAGCAGCGTGATGGCCGCCTTCGGAACAACAGAACCGGACTGATCGCGAACAGTACCTAGAACTTCTGCGGTATCAAACTGCCCGAACAAGGGCGTGATCGCCACCACAAAAAAAACAAGAATCCCCAAAACACGAGACATTGCGCAAACCTCCCTCGTGAGAAGGTATCAAACTGAAATTGACATCACGTTACAAAAGGATCAATAGCGAGATACAACTAATCGACTTCCCACATACGAAACTGATGTTGGTGCAACGTGAGATCAACGCGGCGGCCACGAAACGTGACGCCTTCCATTTTCAGCCGTAAACGCTGCTCGGCGCCGGCTTCGAAAGGCAATTTGATTTCGCCACCGGCACCCACCACGCGTTGCCACGGCAAGCGATTCGGCGGGTCGGTGCGAAGCAATCTTGCCACCGCTCGATGATAGAGCGGGTATCCGGCCGCCGCGGCGACTGCGCCATACGTGGATACTTTGCCTTTTGGAATTGATAAGATGACGCGACGAAAAGCGGCGTCGCGGACTTCGTTGGGACGGGTGGATTGTTTTTGGATGCGTTTTAGTGTTCTGGAATCGCGCACTTATTCGCCTCGCAAGTAGTGCAGGCCCTGCGCCAACAGAGTCTCTCTCAAACCGTCGTCGCTGTTGAGCGTGATGTGCGGGTAGTCAATGGTTTCGAAACTTTGCTTCACCTTTAGATAAAGAGCGAAGTCGCGATTCTTGGCCACATGATCCTGGGCGAGCCGCTGGCGCGCTGTTTCATCGGAACAAGTCAAATGAATTAGCTTGGTGCGGCAGCCTGAATTTGTGGCAAAGGCGTCAACGCGCTCAATCTGGTAGCGCATGGAAAAGGTGCGGCCGTCGATGAAAATAAACCCCGGGGGATCTTGTTTGCCCGCTAAATAGGCACCGGCCTGCAGCAGGAGATCAACGCAGAGGTCATCTTGCTCGCGCGAATATTCGGTCCACTTTTCGCCGAATAATGCCGCCCGCACCAAGTCCTTGTCCAAAACAACGCCATCGAGCCTGGCCGCCAGAGTTCGAGCGAGCGTACTCTTGCCGGTACCGGGTAGGCCCGCCATAATCACGAAACAAGGCCGATTCATTTCTATCTTGCGGCGAATTGCAGCATCCAATTTATTATCGCCACTACAAAGATGACCCAGCGCATTGCAGTTGCCGGAGTGACGGGGTACATTGGCGGCCGGCTGGTTCCGCGTTTATTGGACGCGGGCTACGCAGTACGGTGCCTGGTGCGCTCTCCTCAGAAACTGCAAGATCGCGAATGGGTTCATCGTCCGGGCGTGGAAGTTTGTACCGTCGATCTGAACGACCCAAACAGCTTGCAAGATCATTTGGAAGCTTGCGACGCGGCTTACTACCTGGTGCACTCTATGGTTGCCGCCGGCAGCGACTACTCCGCTGTCGATCGCGACCTAGCTGCTCATTTCGCGAAGGCGGCCAAGGATGCGGGTGTGCGGCGCATCGTCTACCTGGGTGGCTTGGGCGAAACAGGTCCACACCTCAGCAAACATCTTTCCTCACGACGCGAAGTGGAGGAGATGTTGGGTTCTGGCGGGGTTCCGGTGACCGTGTTCCGTGCTGCGATGATTATCGGCTCAGGATCGGCCTCATTCGAAATACTGCGCTACTTGGTGGAGCGTCTTCCGGTGATGATTACTCCGAAATGGGTTAGCACCCCTTGCCAACCCATAGGCGTTCGCAATGTGATTACGTATTTACTCGGAGCGCTTGCCGTTGAGGAAACAACCGGCGGCGTTTTCGACATCGGTGGGCCCGAAGTGATGCGTTACAGCGACATCATGCGCGTGATGGCGGAAGAATTAAAGCTGCCGCGCCGCTGGATTATTCCGGTGCCGGTGCTGACGCCACGCCTCAGCTCCTACTGGATTCAGTTTGTTACTCCGTTGAGTCACAACATCGGCGGTCCTTTAGCGGAAGGATTGCGAAACCCGGTGGTGTGCCGTGATCATCGAATTTTGTCGCTCATTCCGCAGTCTTTGCTGACCGTAAGGGAAGCTATTCGCGCGGCACTCAGCAAAGTTGTCGGGAACGATATTGAAACCAGTTGGTCGATGGCGGGGCCCATTCCTGGCGATCCAGATTGGGCAGGCGGCAAAGTTTACCGCGACACCCGCCAGATCGGCATTGACGCGCCGGCGGATTCAGCGTTCCGAGCGGTATGCCGCGTGGGCGGCGGCCATGGATGGTACGCCGCCGATTGGCTTTGGAAAATCCGCGGCTGGATGGATCTCCTCGTTGGCGGGCCGGGTTTGCGGCGCGGCAGACGTCACCCCGAAACCGTTGGATTCGGCGAAGCGCTCGATTTCTGGCGCGTGGTTGGCATAGAGCATGATCGACGATTGTCTTTGCGTGCGGAAATGAAACTGCCCGGCGAGGCGCTGCTTGAGTTTCGTCTCAAGTCACTCGACTCTGAACACTGCGTATTGGAACAGGAAGCGCTTTTTATTCCGCGCGGATTGTTTGGATTGCTGTATTGGTACGCGGTGGTTCCATTTCATGCGGTGGTCTTTAAGGGCATGCTCAACGGTATTCGGCGGGAGGCACTGCAAATTGCAAACACACAAAAGAAGGTACAACCGGCTTGAATTTTAATCATGGCGTTTACGTGATCATCGGCGCGGCTGGGGGGATTGGTTCAGCCCTCGCTCGTTTGTTGCAACAGAATCAGGGGCAGCCGGTGTTGTTTGGGCGGTCGGCTGAACGGTTAGCGCCATTGGCCGCAGAGTTGGGTGCGCCTTCTCATGTAGTGGATGCCAGCAGGATTGAAGAGTTGGAACAAGTCGTCTCAGCGCTCGGGCCGATTGCCGGAATTGTGAATTGCGCGGGGAGCATTTTGCTTAAGCCTGCGCACCTGATTAACGAAGCCGAGTGGCGACAGACCATTGAGACCAATTTGACTACCGCGTTTGCCACAGTGCGTGCAGGGGCGAAAGCTCTAACGGCGCAAGGCGGCTCAATTGTTTTATGTGCTACTGCGGCCGCGCGCATAGGCATGGCAAATCACGAAGCGATTGCGGCGGCGAAAGGCGGTGTTATTGGACTGACTCTCTCTGCCGCAGCGACTTACGCACCGCGCAACATACGCGTGAACTGCGTGGCACCGGGTCTTGTCGATACCCCGTTAGCGGCTCGAATTACTTCCAACGAAGCAGCGTTGAAAATGTCGACTGGCATGCATGCGCTGGGGCGAATCGGTAAGCCGGAAGACATCGCGTCGGGCATTGGGTGGCTGCTTGATCCAAGCAACTCGTGGGTGACGGGGCAGATCCTCGGCATTGATGGTGGTTTGGGCAGCCTGCGCGCGCGGTAGCAAACTACTTTGTCAGTTTGCGAATTTGCGCATTCGGCGGCGGTTCCAGGACGAACTTTTCATCTGTCACGTCCGGCGGGTTCAGTTTGAACTCTGTCACGTTCAGTTGCAGGGAGTAGCCATCTTGCGGCCGCGCCATGTCGATCACCGAAGGGAAACGCACTTTTTCGTGCATATCCCAGCCTCCATATTTTGTTTCGCTGGTTACGTGTCCGGCGACGTCGAAGGTGCGCTGGCGCAAAATATCGAGGGTGTAGCGGTCGAAGTAAACACTGCGGATCAACCGCAAATCGTCGCCGTCGCGCTTGACGAAGATCAGCTTGTACACGGAGATCGTGTCATCGCTGACATCTTCCAAAATGGTTAATTCCCCAGGACCAGGCGGATTGATGAGCAGCGCGTTTAAGAAGGCAATTGGGCGGAGGTTCTCGAGTTTGTTTTTCGAGGTGGCGGGCGCATCATTTGTCCCTTCAATGAACAGGCTCTTTGTTGGAATGGAAACGCGGAAGTCATTTCCTGTTGACACCATGTCGAGAATCGTGCTGTGCACAACGGGGTCCAAGCCGATTACGCGAATCTGATCGGGACGACGAAACAGAATGAATCCGTGAATCGTTGGATAGTCGGTGACCTTACCGCCGAACACGCCGCCGACAGAGGGCGACATGTCTACCTTCAGGCTGAACGATTGGATGGGATCGGCCAATTTATGAATGCGGTCGAGCAACTCCTGCTTGTCGGCGGTGAGCACTGGCCGGTTGGCGCGCTGACCTCTAGGCACAACTGTCCGCGTCCGCACGAGGCAGGAAGTGGAAAAAGAAACTATTAAAATTGAGGCGACGCTAACCCCTGAAACTCGCCTGAAATCTTTACGAAGCACTAATTGCAGTGTAGTAAAGGTATAAACTACGATTGGCGATTTTTATGTCAATGAAACCCAGATCGTTCATCGTTTTGTCATCTGTCCTGCTTGGCTGTCTTTCGGTCGGGCTGCTTGCCCAACTCAACAAAGAGCGCGGCAACGGCCCAAACAACGTTAACGAACTCAACTTTACGGTCCACCGGCTTGGTACCGATCATGCTGAAGGCATCGCGCTGATCGACATGAATAGCGACGGAAAGCTGGACATTGTGAGCGGGGCTTACTGGTACGAAAATCCGGGCGCGCAGGGCGGCGAGTGGAAGCGGCATCAATACCGCATGGTGGAGACGATCCGCGAATTTGTTTCGGATTGCGGCGAATGGGCCGTGGACGTGAATCACGATGGCGCTATGGATCTGGTGACGGTGGGCTGGCAGAGCGATGGGCTGTGGTGGTATGAGAATCCGAAGAAATTGGGAGCGGTGTGGCAGAAGCATTTAATCGCTCACACGATTGATACGGAAGGCGGCTGGATGGCCGATATCAATGGCGACGGCAAACCGGATCTGGCTTTGGCGCACTACGGCCGCACGGGTGTGATTTGGGTGGATTTCGCGGGCTCTGAACCGGTGGTGCACAAGCTTGGTGGCCATGACGAAGATGGCCATGGCGTTGGCATTGCCGATATCGACGGCGATGGAAAGAACGATGTGATTACGCCGTTTGGCTGGTTTAAGAATATTGATGCCAACAACGATAAATGGGAGTGGCACGGCGATTGGAAGCTAGGCGAAACGGGATTCCCGATTGTGGGTTTCGACGTCAACAACGATGGACGGATGGATCTGATTTATGGCCGCGGCCATAGTTATGGTTTGTACTGGCTGGAGCAGAAGGCGGATCACACGTGGGAGAAACATACGATTGACGAATCGTTTTCGCAGATCCATGTGTTGAAGTTGGTGGACATTGATGGCGATGGGCAGATGGAGTTGCTGGCGGGGAAGCGGTATCGCGGGCATGAGGGAAATGATCCGGGGTCTTATGATCCGCTCGTGATTTACTACTACAAGATTGATCGCACGAAGGGGACGTTTCACCGGGTGCCGATTTCGATAGCGGGGACGGCGGCGGCGGGTACCCAGTTTATTACGGAAGATTTGGATGGGGATGGGGATTTGGATATCGCGGTGGCAGGGAAGACGGGGGTGCACCTGATTGAAAACTTGAAGGTGAATAATGTGCCTCGCGAGCAACGGGAGAAGGAGACGCTGATGGATAAGAATTGGCCGTTTCCGGGTGAGGGGACAGAGTTGCCGGCGAAGAAGAAGTAAACGAAACTAGCGCGGGGGGCCGAGAGGATTAACGCAGCCTTCAGTTTCCCGGGTGTCGGAGATGTAGCTGATCTTCCAGCCGGCGGCGGTCTTCAGGAGGCTGAACGAATCGTAGCCGCAGTGGCTGAATGAGCCGTTGTTGTGAAAATCATAGGGCGCCCATACGACGGCGATGCCGCCGTGGACGAGCACGCTGGCGTTCCAGATGCGTTCCTTCCAGACGGCTTTACCCGAGCCGATGGCGTCGAGAAAGTCTATAAGTTGCATCTTGTTCGGCTTGCCCGTTGGGCTTAAAGAGAACAATGCAGCGTCTGGCACGAACAGAGCTTTGGCGGCTAGGGCATCGCGCGCGGCCATGGCGTCGAACAGTTGCTGGACTACGGCGTCGGGTCCCACTTCAGGTGCTGGAGCGGCGGAAGTTTCAGCAGGTTTCTGCTTAGGTTCGGCAGGCTTGTCTTGCGCTTGCGAGAGAGACGCGGCTACCAAGATGGCTAACAAGAATCGGCTCATAGCCGTCAGTGTACGCCACCCATTCCCAACGCCTGTAGATAGCCGTGGTTCAGAGAGCAGCCGGCAAACTCGATCTTGGCGAGTAGGTCTTTGAGTGCCTCGCGCGAGTGTTCCAAAGAAGGCCGCGCAGCGATGCGCTTTTCGGCTGCGCCTGTTCCGCTTGGCATACTAGCGAACGCGGTGATCTCATCCCAATGCGAAGGCTTCGCGATAGAGACCATACATGATGTCTTCTCCATTTTCTTGTACGGCCAGAAACACCAACTGACGGAGTTCTGTTCTAATGTCTGCACAAACTGGCCAATCCACTCGTCGGTGTTCTCACCGGATTCACCAAGCCAGATCGGGACGTCGTAGCGGTCTCGGAATTCGAGGTACTCTTGGATCGAGTCTTGCGATGGTGCGATCCAATACTTGTGAAATTGGTAGACCGATTTCGGATCGAACGGTGCGCCGAAGACCTTAAAATTGCTGGCCCATTGTGCCTTCGAGGAAAATGAGATGCTCGGCATCGACCTCGCGAATGGCGCGAGTGATGCGACGGTAGAGAGGTTCCAACTGGCTGTTGTATTTCTGTAGCTGTTGAAAGTGGGGGATGGGTTCGTTCAGGAGGTCGTAGCCAATGACCGTGGTGTCATCTGAGTGGTGTTCCGCGATGCGCTTCCACACCTGGCACAGTTGCTCTTTGTCTTTCTCACTTTCATAGAGCCAGGGATAGCCCCAGCTATCGTCGATGTTTGTTCCGGTCTGGCCGCCGGGCGCACAGTGCATGTCGAGAATGACCCAGAGGCCGGCTTGGCGGCACCAGCCGATGACTTGATCGAGTAGGCGAAAGCCCTCGTTTCCACTTACAAAGAATTTGTAATGGAATGGGATTCTGACCGAGTTTAATCCTGACTGCTTCAGAAATTTGATGTCGGCCTCTGTGATGAAGAGGCGGCGATAATCGTGCCAAAACGTTTCGGCTTCGGTGGGACCGACGAGCTCATTGACGAAGGCTTCAATCTCGCGAGGAGATTGCGGGCCGCCTTCGAACAGGAACATGTAGCCTTCGGGTTCTAACCAGTTGCCCAGATTGATGCCGCGGAGCAACAACTTCTTTCCGTTGGGATCGAGGAGCGACTTGCCCTCCGCGCGCACAAACTGTTTGGCCGACTTCTTGGCAGGCTTCTTAATAATTGTCGGCCACACAGCGGCGGAACCGAAGGCTGCCACAAATCCGCGTCGGGTAAATGTCATCTCTGACACATTATCGACGAGGGGCTTGGTCTACTTGGCGGCTTTCTCGATCTCGTCCCATTCGCTATCGGTCAACTTGACTTGGGCTGAGGCGACGTTTTCTTCGAGGTGCTGGATGGAGGTTGTGCCGGGTATCGGCAAGATCATGGGCGATCTACGCAGAAGCCAAGCGAGCGACAGTTGAGAGACGGTTGCGCCATTCTTCTTTGCGACGGCGTCGAGTTTGCCACCGGGATTTGCTAGTTTGCCGGCGGCCACCGGGAACCAGGGGATGAAGACGATGCTGTGTTTGGTGCAGTAATCCACAACGTCGTCGTGCTCGCGATCGCCTATGTTGTACCGGTTCTGGACGCTGACGATGTCGATCACTTTGCGCGCTTTGTCAATCTCGTGGGGCTTGACTTCGCTTAAACCAACGTGACGAATCTTGCCTTGCTCTTGCAGTTTCTTGATGGCGCCCAAGGACTCTTCGACAGGCACCTTCGCATCGATCCGATGCAGCTGCCAGAGGTCGATGCGCTGCAGCTTTAGACGGCGGAGACTCATTTCTACTTGCTGGGTTAGATATTCAGGACGACCGACCGGCAACCATTGATTGGGACCTTGGCGGGTCAGGCCAGCTTTGGTGGCAATTACCACACCTCCGGCGTAGGGAGCGAGAGCTTCGCCGATGAGGCGCTCACTCACCTCGGGACCGTACGAGTCGGCGGTGTCGATGAAATTGACGCCTAATTCGACGACGCGTTTTAGGACGGCTTTGGCCGCGTTAGCATCTTTGGGCTCGCCCCAGATTCCTTCGCCGGTAATTCGCATGGCTCCGTAGCCCAGGCGGTTGACGGTGAGGTCGCGACCGATGTTGATTGTGCCGGCTGCATTTGCAGTTAAGACATTTGTCATAAGGGTTGGATGCGCAGAAGGCGCAACATGAAGCCCGGTAATTTACGGGTTCGCCCTTTCTCGCAAACCGGCTTTGCTGAGTAGTTCCAAGAACTGGCGGCGGGTGCGCATGTCGATCGATTGGGCGACTAGCTTGCCTTGGCGATCGTAGATGAAGCTTTTGGGGATGCCGTCGACGTGAAAGGCATCGTTTACTTTGCGGCCGGGATCGAGAAGGATCGGATACGAGACACCATGGGTGCCGAGGAAGGTCGTCACGGTGGCGGGTGGTTCGTCGGAGATGGCGAGCACGATAAGACCTTGGGATTGGAAGCGTTGGTAGAGGGCATCAAGATCGGGCATCTCTTTGCGGCACGGCGGGCACCAAGTGGCCCAAAAGTTAACGAGGACGACGTGGCCATGCATGTCTTTGAGTCTCCAGGATTTGCCGGTGATGTCGGTCAAGGTGAAGTTGGCGTTTTGGCGGTCGCGGTCATGGGCTTCGAGATCGGCCATGGCTTGCTTTAGCTGAGCGTTGTCGAAGGACACTTGCACGCCTTCGTAACGGATGAGTTGCGCGAGTTCGGAATAGGTGTTGGCGTCTTGTGCCGGTTGTTCGCTTAACGCCTCAGCGAGAGTGGTGCCGACTTCCTGCAAAGTGTCATGGCCGAAATCGCCTTCAGTTGAGAGACTGGCGAGTCCGTTGGCTAGCCGCACCTTGGCGGTGTCGGGAGGAAGGTTGCGGATCTCGAGGGCGATTTTTCTGGTGACTGCGCCGCGCTGGTCGTCGGAGACGCCTCGGAGGCCTTTGAGTTGCTCGATGATGGGCCTTTCCTGGTCGGTATAGACTGGCCCTTTTTGCTGTGCTGGCAAGAGCGTGGCGAGAGTTGAAAAAACGAAGCCAAACAGTATGGGTTTGAGCATGGTAGTTAGTTTATCGGGTTGTAGCTAGTGATTTTAGGCGGTTTCGGCTTTTGTAAATTCGAGGAAAATTTCGGGTTGGTCGGTGGCCTGAGGGTTGGACGAGTGCGGTGGGTTGCGGCGCTGGATCTGACACTCACGCACGTTACGATGCCGGCGCAAATGAAACTGGCCGTGTTGACGGCGGTGACGAATGACACAGCGGGCAATCTTTCGCGAGTGGAAACCGGGGCTTGGCTCATTTTGAGTTCGAGCTATTACAACGTCTGGCATTAAGCAGGAGACATAGACATGTTAATTCGCTCAAGACGGGCATTTCTGCGGGCCGCGATTCGGTCGGTCTCGGCAGTGGGGGCGTTGGGCGGGCTGATGAAGTTCGGCGAAATGAATGCGATGGCGGCGGGCAGCGGCTATCAGGCACTGGTTTGGGCGGTTTACAACAGGAATAACAGTTCTATTCTGCCGAATGCGTTGTTCTCGCATTCGGACCAGATGAGCCAGTGGCAATCGTCTATTCCGACGGGGTTGGGCAGCACGGGTTGGGGCGGGCGGATGGCGGATCTGCTGCAAGGGTCGAATACGGGCGCGTCGTTTCCGGCGATGACGTCGACGAATGGATCGAGCCTTTTCTTGACGGGGCAGCAATCGTTTGCAGCGAATGTCCCAACGGGTTCGGCAAAGCCGTTGAACTTTGGGAATGCGGCGCGGCAGGCAGGATTGCAGCAATTGCTGACGTTCGACAATGGGCTGCAGTTGGTGCAGGCGGCGAATGCGACTCTTGGACGCGGACAGAGTTGTGCCACGGCGCTAGGCGTCGCGTTGGCGGGTGCAACCTTGGCGACGCAGTTTCCGGCGGGTAACCCGCTGGCGACGCAGTTGCAGACGGTGGCGCGGATTATTAAGGTGCGCGGCAGTCTGGGGCTATCGCGGCAGATCTTCTTTTGCGAGTTGGGTGGCTTCGATAAGCATGGTGGACAACTGGCGATTCAGAGTGCGCTGCTGCAACAACTGAGCCAGGCGGTATTGGCGTTTTATCAGGCGACGCAGGAGTTGGGCGTGGACCAGAACGTGACGACGTTTACAGCGTCGGAGTTTGGACGGACGCTGGCGCCGAATAGTTCAGGAACGGACCACGCTTGGGGGAATCATCACTTTGTAATTGGCAGTGGAGTGAAGGGTGGGCAGTTCTTTGGGCAGTTCCCTTCTCTGAGTTTGGGCGGGGATTCGGATCCGTATAGCATGGGACGCTGATACCGACGGTCGTCGGTGCATCAGTATCGGGCGACGCTGGCGCAGTGGTTCGGGGTTTGGGCAGGGAGTTTGCCGGTGATTTTTCCGAACATTGGAAATTTGCGACCGCAAATTTGGGGATGATGGGGTAGGCGACAGTGCTGTCCCCATCTCCGAGCTAGAAGAGCACGAGCGGGATGCTGGCAAGGACCAGGAGGAGACCGTCTGCTAAGAGCCATGACCAGCGGTTGCCAAAGTTGAGGGTATAGCCGAAGCCATCGCGCTTTTCGACGACGAGGGCCATGCCGTGGGGATTGTGATAGATAACGCCAGCGCTCCAACAGGCTTCGGGTGTTTTTTCGGGCGGGTCGGATGGTTGGGCGGCCTTCTTCATCGCAAAGAAGATGATCAGTGGCAAAGGAGCCATGGCGATAAGCAGGGTGAGCCAAACGGGAAGGTGGATCATGGGCGATAGGGCAATAAAGCTGAAGAGGAAAGCGGTGAAAGACTCGACGGCGATCAAGATCTTTAAGACACCGAGTCTAGGAGTCGAGCGGCGTGCGCCGAACCACGTAACAACCGCCATAACGGCCAACCAGACGCACACTTCGCTACCAACGAACAGCAGACCGAACACCCCCCTTACTGTCCTATCGGACCAGCCATTGGGTGTGCCTGGTGGGGAGTCCTCAAAATTAGGTTGTACGCGAACGGCAAATAGGAAACCGCGGCGCATGAATTTGGGTGTCAAGAGTAGATTTGAGCCGGTGATGGCTAGGGACGCAATTTAAGAGCTTCATCATTTCTCCAGTCCTCCTATTACTGCTTTTAGTTCGGTTGCGATGCTGGCGGGGGAAACGCCGTCCGACCGCATCTGGGCTACTAAAACGCGCAGGCGTTGGCGGAAATCTGCCAAACGGCTGCCTTCTGCTTCGGCGGACACAGCTCGATTGATGACGACTGCGCCGCGTCCGTGTTTCTGATCGAGCCAGCCTTCAGATGCCAGTTGCCGGTAGGCTTCGGCCACGGTGTTGAAGTGGACGCCCAGTTCCATGGCTACGCGGCGGACCGAGGGTAATTCCGCGCCGACGGATAACTGCCCTTCTACCAACAAGATGCGTAGGCCATCGGCGATTTGTCGGACAGCGGGGACGTTGGAGTTGGGATTGATGCGAAGTTGAGGCGATTGCTCCACCTGTGTACAGTGTACATGTATAGTATACACTCCGTCAATAGGGTTTTGGCTGGGGACGAGAAAGTTTTGGCCGGAGTCCTCTTCGGGTGTACAGGCCAATCTGATCTAGAGTTCGCGAGGGGGTGCTGCACCTAGCTTCTGAGAGCCTCTCCCGGAACACATATGCGGACAACTATTTTTTCAATCTTTTTGCTTCTTGTGTCTCTCCCTCTGTCAGCGGGCCACGCGGGCGCGCACGCGGAATATGTTGGCGGCACGCGGGCCGACATCCCTTCGAATAACAACGGCGACATCCAGGTGATGGACAATACTTACTTCGTTTTCCTGTCGAGGAAGACGCAGATTAAGATTCCGTACGACCGAATCAATCTTGTCGAATACGGGCAGAAGGTAGACCGCCGGTACTTGGCTGCGGCAATGATCTCACCCATGTTCATGCTGGCGAAAACGCGACAGCACTTTTTGACTCTAGGGTTTCAGGACGAGAACGGCGTGCAGCAGGCGTTGGTGTTCCGCATCGACAAGAAAGACATTCGTGTGGCGCTGGTGGCTTTGGAAGCGCGCACTGGGCAACAAATTCGTTACCAAGATGAACAAGCCAGAATTGCGGGGAAAGGATGAAACTACTGCTGTGTAGTTTGTTTTTTGCGTCGATGGCTTTATCGCAAGAGGTCAAACCGAGTACGGGCGCCAACAGCAGTGTAGAAAGCTTGCTCGACGTGAGGCGCTTGTATGTGGGTGATCTTGTGGGTGGGTTGCAAGCAAGCGCCCTGCGCGAACTCATCATCGCGAGCCTCAATTCCACCAAGCTGTTCATCCTAACCGACAATGAAGCGCGCGCCGATGCGGTGCTCAAGGGCGCGGCCGATGACAAAGAGTTTACCGATACGTTTGACACATACGAAGCCCAGACCGGGCGCGATAGCCTGGGCAAAACCGGGAGCGCGCTAACCACTAAACTCGGCAGCATGACTGGAGCAAGTTCGATGGGCGAGACCGAATCACACCATAACAAAGAGCACAAACATGAGGCTTACGCCACGGTGCGGCTTTGCAACAAAGATGGCGATGTGCTGTGGTCGACCACGCAGGAAAGTTTGGGCGCGAAGTTTCGCGGGGCGAGTGCCGATGTAGCGGCAAAAATCGCGCATCAGATCTCGCTTGATTATGAACGGGCGCGCAAGACGGAAGAACCGGATGTCACCCCAGCTTCTGCGCCGACGGCTCCCAAGAAATAGTCATTTTCGGACCCGCCAAACTTTGCGCTGCGAGGTTTCACCGCGGAGTAATTCTACGTTGCTCTTTGGCACGGCAAACCAATCGGCCAATATGTCACGCAGTTCCTCGTTGGCCTTGCCCTTATCGGGTACGGCGGCGATGCGCACTTTCATGGCGCCATCGGTGGTGATGCCGGCAACTTCGCTTCGGGCGGCTCTGGGCACTGCCTTTACGTCGAATGTGACGACTCTGTCTTTGGCAAGTTGCATGCGCAGGCCCACGAGTATTGGATCTTCCTGCGCGGCTATGTCCGTGAGCTTCTTCACCAGATAAGCCGTAGAAGAGCCTTTGACAATTATTTCTTCCACCAGACTGCGTTCCGCCAGTGTGTTGAAGCGCTTGGGATCGCCGCCCGTGAGAACGAAGATGCGGATGTCGGGATCGAAGTGCTTCAGGTCACGAATGAGCGCTAGGCCGAGGGCTTCGGTGGGAATGTTTAGATCGACAACAGCGCAGTGCGGACGATCCCGTTTAGCCTTTTCCAAAGCCGCCGCGGCCGTTGCGACCGCGATGGTTTGGTGGCCGTGTTTAGCCAGCAGCAGGCAGCGCAAATCGAGTTGATCCTGGTCATCGTCCGCCAGCAAAATTTTCATTTCGACTTAATTCGCAAAGGTGATTTGAGCAATGACCATCTTGGGCATGGCTTGGTTCCAGCCATCGGGCAGTGTGTCAAAAGGCATGCGGAATGATTTGGTAGCGCCGGGTTTCAACGAACCTCGGGCGGCCACACCACCAACAATGCGCAGACGTTCGCGATGCAGCTCGCGGTTATCGAGTCCGTAGAACAGACAGTACACGTCAATCGATTTCAATTCGCGCGGGCCGTTGTTTGAAATATTCCCCAGCACTTCCACGACTTTCTGGTTTACGAGATTTTCGGAGGCTTGCATGTTGACGTCGCTCAGCGCCAAGTTGGCCAGATAGGCTTTGGCTTCTTGCGAAGCAGCAGTCTCTTCAGTTTTGGGAACGGGCCGGTTGAGGTAGAACCAAGCCACCAGCAGGGCTAAAAGCACTGCGGCCGCCGTGAGGGCGGGCACGAACGGGAAGGATTTCTTTTTCGTTTCCGCTGCGGACGATGACATGGCCTACAGCAAGTCTAACGCGCCGTGTACGGGCCGGGCAGCATCCAACCAGAGTGACTACGTTCGGGCACGCGAAAAAGATAGGGCGCAAATTTCAGAATCCGGTAGAGACGCACATGGGCGGCTTAGGCATGATGTCCAAGGTGCTCGTTCTTTACCTGAAGAATAAAGACGAGCGAGTTCCCAAGCAGCCGCTGCCACATTTCAGGACGGACGCGCGCGTGTATGAGCAAGAGCCGGCGAGCGGTTTGCGTGTTACCTGGATGGGACATTCTTCCACACTGGTTGAGATGGACGGGGTGCGGGTGTTGATCGATCCGATGTGGGATCTTCGGGCATCGCCATCGGGCTTGGTTGGTCCGAAACGATTTTTTCCAACGCCATTGGTGCCTGAGGAATTACCCAAGATTGACGTTGTGCTACTTTCGCACGATCATTATGATCATCTAGGGACGCAGACAATTCGGAAGCTGGTGCAAGTGAATGCGACAAAGGAAAGCCGCTGGGTGACGTCGCTCGGCGTGGGTACCCAGTTGCGCAAGCTTGGTGTCCGTGCGGAGCGTACGACCGAACTCGATTGGACTGATGATGTGACCGTGACCAGCGAGCGCACGGGTGCGCAATTGAAAATCACTGCCCTGCCGGCACGGCATTTTTCAGGACGAAGCTTGTGGAACCGGTTTGAGACGTTGTGGTCATCATTTGCAATACGCGGACAAAAACACAAAATTTACTTCGGCGGCGATTCTGGCCTGTGGGATGGGTTCGCGCAGATTGCGGCTGAATATGGCCCGTTTGATCTGACGATGTTGGAGGTGGGCGCTCACAACAAGTTGTGGGAAGCGATTCACATGGGACCGGACGGAGCGGCGCGAGCTTTCCAGGCCATGGGTGCAGCGGGTTTACTGATGCCGATCCACTGGGGATTGTTTGAGCTCGCCCCCGAGGGATGGAGACATCCCATTCAGAAGATCAATCAGCTTGCGGACGAATGCAGATTTAAGTTGTGGAGTCCAGAGCCCGGTGTGCCAACCGAGGTGATGGCCGGAGAGGAAGTTCGCTCCGACTGGTGGAGTGAGACAGCGGGTTATTCTGGTGATGGGCGACCTGCCAAGATGTAAGCCGATTGTCATGCGCCTGTCACTTGAAATTCAAAAACTCAAGCTGAACTGAGAAGATGACGAGTGCAGCGTTGGCTTTGCAAAAACTACCGGTGGAGACGAGAGACTGAGACACGAACTTGGGATGATCCTGTTGCTGTTGAGTGCGATCCCCATGGTTGCGCAAGAGCAGTCGCCGACGGAGAAATCCGCAACTCCTAGTGCCGCCGCACCCACACCGCCGGACGCTGCCGTGGCGACCGAGTGGTGGAATCTTTTCTATCAGGCCACTTCAATCGGGCAGTACCACGGCACGTTTCATTCGCCCTACTCAGGGCCGTTCAGTTTGCAAGATTATCCGGAACGCGACGTTTCGCTGACGACCACGCTTTTTTTGGGATTGCGTCTAGAGAAAAATACTGAGCTTTATTTCGACCCGGAGATTGCCGGAGGGCGCGGGTTCAGCGGCGTCAATGGCCTGGCGAATTCATCAAACGGAGAGTTGCCCAGAGTGGCGACGGCAACGCCGAAACCTTATCTGGCGCGGCTATACATCACGCACGATTTTGGTTTTGGCGATGAAACGGAAACGGTAGAGAGTGATGAGAATCAGCTTGCCGGACGACGGCCGGTGAGGCGCTATACCGTTACCGTGGGCCGTTTTACACTTACGGATTTCTTTGACAACAATCGGTATTCACATGATCCGCGTACGCAGTTTATGGGGTGGGCCGTGATGTATAACGGCGCTTGGGATTATCCGGCGGACGTACGCGGTTATACGTGGGGCTGGGTGCACGAGTTTCATACCCATGATTGGTCTTTTCGCTACGCCAGCGCGGCGATGCCGAGAGTGGCGAACGGGTTGCGATTTGACCGGCGCTTGTTTGTGAATCGCGGCGATGTGTTTGAAGTAGAACGGCGCTACACCTTGAATAACCACGCAGGCACGCTGCGTTTGCTGCACTATGAAAATCACGCCGATGCCGGGACATATGCAGAGGCGATTCGATTGGCAGAAAAGACCGGCAAGAGTCCCGATGTTATTGCTACACGCAAGAACGGCACATTGAAATATGGTTTTGGCGTCAACATAGATCAGGAAGTAAAAAAAGATTTCGGAGTGTTCGCGCGGTTGGGTTGGAACGATGGCAAGACCGAGAGTTTTGCCTTTACGGCCATGGACCGGCTGGCTACGGGCGGCGTCTCTTTCTCCGGTTCAAGATGGCATAGGCCGAACGACACGGTTGCCACTGAGCTAACAGTGGGCGGCATTTCTGGTGTTCATGCCTTGTATTTAGCGCGAGGCGGCTATGATTTTCTGATTGGTGATGGACATTTGCAATACGGGCCGGAAACGATTTGGGAAACGTATTACAGTGCGCGAGTGTATCGTGGAATTTTTGCGAACTTCGATCTGCAGCACGTTGCCAATCCCGCCTATAACGAAGAGAGGGGAGCCCTTTGGATCCCCTCTATCCGCTTACATATTGAATTTGGCAAGAATGACTTTGTGAAGCACACCAAAACCTAAAGCTTGACGATTATAAGGCGGCGATGCCGTTCGCGCCGGCACTTGCGGTGAAAGCAGGCATAGTGCCAATCAGCTTCAGAGTGCCGTTCGCTTGGATGGAGAACATACCGATGGAACCGGTGGCAGTATTCAGTGTGTAGACGAACTTGCTATCGCCGGTGACTGTGATGTCGAGGTTGGTGCTGCCTGCTGGATTGCTCCCGGCAATTGTTCCCGGCACTGGAGTGATGACGCCCGCGCCCGCCAGCGCGAAGCCGGAAATGTTGCCGCTGCCGGCGTTGGAGGTATAGAGGAAACGGCCATCGGGCGTGACAGCATTCCAGCAACTCGCACCACCCATGGTGCCGACAGGAGCGGCCAACGAGGTCAACATCCCGTTAGGCTCGATGGTGAAAGAAGTAACCGAGGCGTTGCCCGCTTCCAGGACGACCACTGCGCCGTCGGGAGCAACCAGCAAATCAAACAAGCCGGCACTCGGATCCTTTGTTGTCACAACGGGACCTAGCGTGCCATCCGCTAACACAGGAAAGGCGTCGATGTTGTTAGTTAGTTTTTCTGTGACTAAGAGGAATTTACCGTCGGTGCTGAATGCCAGTGAACTGGCACCCGAATTGGCTGAGGTGAGATAGCGCTCGGAACCAGCAATCATATTGAGATAGCCGTCGTCTACTTTGAAGCCAACCACATCGCTGTTACCTGCGAAGTTCAAGACATACACTAAGCCACCATGTTCCGCCACAGCCACCGGAGCGCTGCCGCCCGTGGGCTTCACATCCGCTAGTTCCAGTTTGGGCCCTTCGACACGGAAAGAAGACAATTTGCCGCTGCCTGCGTTTACCGCGAACAAAAGTGCATGATCCTGGCTGAACGTGAGGCTGCCCTGCGAACCGAGCGGATCCACTTTGCCGCCACTGCCGCGGCCGCCGGTTTCATAACTGCCATAAGCCTTTAGCGTGCCGTTCGATTGCACTTGATAGCTCAGGATCTGGTTATGGTCGGCAGCATTTGTCATTACAAATACGGCGCTTTTCTCTGCGGCGAGGGCCACGTGCGTCAAGCTCAGAGCCAGCGCGATCGCCGGGAAGGCAATTGTCTTTTTCATTTGTTTCACCTTGTTTCGAAAGAGTTAAATTCTGCCGGCGGACTAACTTCCGCCGGCCAACACTCTGCTATTCGAAGCAAGGGAAAGTAAGGTTACGGTGCGTAAGCGATTTCTTTGTACAAGGACGCCGCTGCTATTTGCCTGCAAGAGAGGCGGCTGAACTGGTGGCGAACTGGAGAAGAGGCGCGGGGAAAAGGCCCAACACCAAAACGCCAATGGCGCTCACCCACATAGCCAACCGCAGAGTGAAAGGCGGAGCCTCTAACTGCATGGTGGCCACGTCGGGTTGGCGCATATAAATGGCCACAATGATTTTCAGGTAATAGTAAGCGGCGATCGCGCTGTTGATCAAACCCAGAACAGTGAGCCACACCAAGTGGGAGTTTAACGCAGCTTGAAAGATATAAAACTTGCCGACGAAACCGCCGGTAAGCGGTACACCGATGAGTGAGAAAACAAAGATGGACAACAGCGCGGCCGCGGCAGGTTGACGCCGACCCAGGCCAGCTAAATCTTCGATTTTCACAAAGCGTTCGTTGCGCGAAGCCACATAGCCGATTACGGCAAACGCACCGATGTTCATAACGGCGTAAGAGCAGAGATAGAACATGGCAGACGAAACGCCAATGCTGGAAGCGGCAGCCAGCGCCACCAGCACATAACCCGCATGTGCAATGGAACTGTAACCGAGCATCCGTTTGACGTTGGTTTGCAGCAGAGCGCCTAGATTTCCAATCAGCATGGTGCCGAGTGCACAGCCCCACATGAGCCACGCCCAGCGTTCGTGAATGGGCAGGAACGATGTCATGAAGATGCGGAAAAATACGGCGAAGGCAGCGGCCTTCGGTCCGGCGGACATGAACCCGCTGGCCGGAGCGGCTGCGCCTTGGTAGACGTCCGGGGCCCACATTTGAAATGGCGCCACGGAGACTTTGAAGCCTAACCCGACGAAGATGAGCGCTACGGCGACGGCAACAATTGCCGAGATAGACGCAGTGGGATTATCGGGCATCATCTTGCGGATCTGTTCGAGATTGGTAGAACCCAGAGAACCAAAAAGCCAAGCGGTTCCATATAAAAGGAACGCCGTGGCGAAGGAGCCAAGAAGAAAATACTTCAAGGCGGCTTCGTTGTTGCGGCGATCATCTCGCAGGAAGCCAGCCAAGACGTAGGTGGCGATGGACGAGATCTCAAGCCCGATGAACACCATGATGAGATCGGCTGCGGTGACCATAATGCATTGGCCCACCACGGAGAACAAAATAAGCGCGTAGAATTCGCCGCCGGCGTTGCTGTCTTCACGATCAAGATAACTCAACGAAGCGAGGATGGATAGAAAACCAACACCGATGACGACGGCGCGAAAGAAAATGCCATAGCTATCGACGGCAAGCATGTCCTGGAAAGCAGCGCCGGGAGACACCAGCAGACCGGGGACGTTCGCAACAAAGGCGGCTACCAAGCCGAGCAAAGCAATCACGCCAAGATAGGTGCGCTTTCCCTTCGATACGGCTTCCAGCATCATGACGACGATGCCGAAAAACGTCAGCAGGATTTCGGGGGAAACTCGCAGATAATCCGCCACGGGCGGCATAAAGTTAGCGGGCATGCGTTACCTCGGGCTGCGCGTTTAGGATTGCGCGTGCACCGGAAGCATCCAACTTCACCCGGTATTGATTGGTCATGTTTGTGTTGTCAAGCAATTGATAGTTGGCGGCTGAAATGCTTGGCATGAACGTCTGGCTATAGCAACCGAGCCAAACCATCATGGCCACCAAGGGCACAACGGGCACCCAGTCTCGCCATTGCAAATCGTGAAAGTGTTCGATTTCCGGGTTGAGTTTGCCGAAGAAAGTCCGCTGATACATCCAAAGCATGTAGGCGGCTGAGAGAATCACGCCCAGGGCAGCAAAGACGGCCCAACGGAAATTGGCGATGGCCGCCCCCTGCAGCAGCAGGAACTCGCCCACAAAGTTAGACAAGGTAGGCAAGCCAATGCTAGCAAATAGCGCAATAGAAAACACGGCGGCCAAGCGTGGGGCAAGCACCGCCACACCGCCGAAATCGGCGATCTCCATAGAGTGTCGCCGTACTTGCAGATAACCCGCCAGCAGGAACAACGCGCCGGTAGACACACCGTGTGCTAGCATTTGGAACACTGCGCCATCGGCCCCTTGCTGATTGAAGGAAAAGATACCGAGCACAATGAAACCAACGTGGCTCAAAGACGAATACGCGATCAAGCGTTTGATATTCGGTTGAACTAAAGCGAGAAGTGCGCCATAGACAATGCCGATGATTGCGCAGAGCGCGATCCAGGGTGCGAAGCGATGCGCGGCGTTGGGTGCCATGGTAATGCCAAAGCGCAGGAGACCGTAAGTCCCCATCTTCGACATGACGGCAGCCAACAAGAATGTAGCGGGCATGGGCGCTTCCGCATAAGTGTTGGGCAACCAGGTGTGAAGCGGGAAAATGGGTGCTTTCACGGCGAAAGCGGCCAGGAGACCAAAGAAGATGAACAATTGGTCGCGCGCGCTGAATGATACTTGTCCAGAGGAGACGGATTTCAAGATATCGACGTAATCGAACGAGCCCGTCAAGCTATGCAGATAAAGGATAGAGCCGAGCATGAGCACGGAACCGGCCATCGTATACACGAAGAATTTGACAGATACTTTGAAAGCGTTCGCGCCGCCCCAGCCACCGACCATGAGGTACATGGGCACGAGGGCGACTTCCCAAAAAACGTAAAAGGCGACCAAATCAAGGGCAGAAAAAACACCGATCAAACCGAACTCAAAAAGCATGAGCATGGCAAAGAAACTTTTGCGGCGCTCTTTGACCATTTTTTCGGTGGCCCAAACAGCCATGGGCAGAAGAAACGTAGTGAGCAGAATGAGCCAGAGGCTGATGCCGTCGACGCCCATGTGCAAACGAATGTTGGTGCCGGCGCCCCAAGACTGGTCGATCTGGGAAGTGAATCCTTCCGGATGCGCGAGCGCGGGACGGATGAGCCGTAGCGCTGCGATGAATGCACCCAGCGAGGAAACCATGGCGTAGAAAAACGGCAGGCGCGAACGTCGTGGGCATGCGGTCACGACGAAAAAGCCGATGAGCGGAATGAACAGCGTCAACGCCAGATAGTTGAACGAGAGGACCGAGGCTAAGAAGGAATCCATGCTAGCGAACCCCCAAGCCAAGAATGAAGATCAACAACAAAGAACCGGCGAGAATCCAGGTAGCCGAATTACGGATGCTGCCCGATTGCCAGCGCCGCGCCACTTCACCTAAGGCTTGCGCGACCCTACCTAAGCCATTCACCAATCCGGTATCAATCAAGCCCTCATCGACACCACGCCAAAGCACAGTCCGAGAAATCAGAGTCAAAGGCTTCACAATGACCGCGGCATAGAGTTCATCCACATAATATTTGTTTGCCAGCAGTGTGTAAATCGGACCAGCCGCCGATTTGACGGAATCACTCAGTGACGGAACGATTACATAGAGCAGTGTCGCGAGCAGTATGCCGCCAATGCCAAAACTGGCAGAGATGATCATGGGCTGCATGCTGCCATGCTCAGTCACAGGGAACATCGGCGCTAACCATTCCGGCACGCTTAAGAATTTGCCGGCGCCAATGGAAAAGACGGCTAAGACCATAAGCGGGAACGTCATGACAAACGGCGATTCGTGAGGATGATGATGGCCGCGGTATTTACCGAAAAAGGTGAGGAAGTAAGCGCGAAACACGTAGAAAGCAGTCATGCCCGCTGTAGCTGCACCTACCCAGAACATCCAGGGCGATGCGCTTTCGTAAGCTGCCGCGAGAATGGCGTCCTTGCTGTAGAAGCCTGCGAAGAAAGGAAATCCGGAAATAGACAAACTGGCGATGCCCAGGGTGACGAATGTTATGGGCATGGCTTTGCGCAGGCCGCCCATATGCCGCAGATCTTGTTCGCCGCTCAAGCCGTGAATCACACTGCCCGCGCCCAGGAACAACAACGCTTTGAAGAAGGCGTGCGTCATCAAGTGGAAGACGCCGGCGGAATAGGCGCCGAGCCCAAGGCCGAGAAACATATAGCCGAGTTGCGAGACCGTTGAATAAGCGAAAACCTTTTTGATGTCGTTTTGCGCGAGGCCGATGGTGGCGGCAAAGACCGCAGTCGCCAATCCGACCAGCGCCACGATGTGCATCGCGCCCGGTGCGTGATCGTAAAGGAACGAAACGCGGGCCACCATGTAGACACCAGCCGTGACCATGGTTGCCGCGTGTATCAAGGCCGACACAGGTGTGGGACCGGCCATGGCGTCAGGCAACCAAACATATAAAGGAAGCTGCGCTGATTTTCCGCAAGCGCCGACAAAGAGCAGCAAGGTGATGATGCTGAGTGCGCCCATGGAACTCTCAACCGGCATACCTTTCACAGCGGTGGCGATACTGGCGAAGTCCAAGGTGTGAAACTGGATGACAAGCAGCAAGATGCCCAACATGAAGCCGAAATCGCCAATGCGGTTAACAATGAACGCCTTGTTGGCGGCATCTCCTGCGAACTTCTCTTTAAAGTAGAAGCCCACCAGCAAGTAACTGCACAAGCCCACACCTTCCCAACCAACAAATAGGAGAAGCAGGTTCTGCGCCAGCACCAGCAGCAGCATGAAGAACATAAACAGATTGAGGTAGGCGAAAAAGCGGCCGTACCCTTCTTCGTGCGACATGTAGCCGATGGAATATGTATGAATGAGCAGGCCAACGCCGGTGACCACCAGCAACATCACGGCCGTGAGGCGGTCGACGCTGAGATCAAAGCCGATCTTCAAGCCGCCGCTCTGGATCCAGGTGAAATCATGCTCGGTAACGGGCGTATTCACCGGATAGATATTGGACAGCAAATAGATGACTAAGCCGAACGAAGCGGCGACAGATCCAACGCAAATAATATTGACTAACTGCTTGGGCAATCGCTTGCCCAACAAGCCGCTCAACAAAAAACCGATCAGCGGGCAAAGAGGTATGAGCCAAAGGTTCATGGTGGGTTCGGTTATAGCTTCATCGAATCGATTTCGTCGATCTGCAGCGTGCCTCGGTTCTTGAAAATAGTCAAAATGATCGCCAGCCCGACAGCTGCTTCAGCCGCCGCAACCACCATCACAAAGAACGAATAGATGTGGCCGTCGATGTTCTTGTTCTGATAGGAGAAGGTCACAAAAGTGAGATTGACGGCATTCAGCATGAGCTCAATTGACATGAAAACCGTGATCACACTTTTGCGGTAGATAAAGCCCGCAACGCCCAAGCCGAACAACACGGCGCTCAGCGTCAGGTACCACCAAATAGGAATATGTTCGATCAATCGATCTCCTTTCGAGCCAGCACGACAGCTCCCAGAATCGCTATGAGAATCAGAACGGAAACCACTTCAAACGGGTAGAGGAATTTGGAGAACAACTGCATGCCTATGGCTTCCGCCGAGCCGCCCGGCACCCACGAGCCGAATTGCACTTGCGAGATCTTTGACGGGAAGGGTGTTTCGCGAATCAGAAAGGCCAGGAGCACCACAAGCACGGCGAGCAGCGGGAAGCCGGCGATTTGCGCGAACAGAGATTTATCGCTGCGCTTTTCGGCACCGGCGTTTAACAGCATGATGACGAAGATGAACAGCACCATGACCGCGCCGCCATAGACAATCATCTGCGCCATGGCGATAAATTCAGCGCCCAGCAACAAGTACAAGAGCGCCAGAGACGACATGACGCCAATCAAAGAAAGGGCGCTAGAGATAGGATGCTTTTGCAGCACCAGATTCAATCCGCAGCCGATTGCGGCCACCGCCGCGATGATGAATAGAATGGAGTCCATTACTTTTGCTCCGGGAACAAAGCCACCATCAATGCGGTTAGTAACAAGTTGATCAACGCACACGGGAACAGGAACGTCCACGCGAAGTGCATCAACTGGTCGTAACGGAAGCGCGGCAACGTGCCGCGGATCCAAATGTAGGTAAAGAGAATGAATCCGGCCTTCGAGGCAAACCAGAAAATCGGCACCAAGTAAGTCTGTAAGAAGGGGATGGCGAAGATGACTGCAAAGCCCAGGGCAGCGATGCCGAAAAGGGGAAATGTAATGTGATCGCCTTTGCGGCCAATTTTTCCGGATTGCAAAAACAGCCACAAAGCCGCACCTACAAACACCAAACTGGGCACCCAGTCTGAATAAGGAGCAGGGAACAACGGGTGCCAGCTGCCCAAAAATAATGTAGTCGCGACGCAGGCGATGGTCACCATGTTGGCGTATTCGGCCATGAAGAAGCAGGCAAATTTCATGCTGCTGTATTCGGTATGGAATCCGGCGACCAATTCGTTCTCTGCCTCAGGCAGATCGAACGGGATGCGGTTCGTTTCGGCGAAACCGGCAATCATAAACACGATGAACCCGAAAATCTGCGGGAACGGGAGTTGGAAGATGCTCCAGCGCGGAATGAAATCCCAGTAATAGCCAGCCTGCGAATCGGCAATGCCGCGAAAGCTCAAAGTATTTGCCAAGAGCAAGGGCGACACAATCACCAGCGTGAACGGCAGTTCGTAGCTGATCATTTGGGCGCTGCTGCGCAAGCCACCCATCAGCGAATATTTATTATTGGAAGACCAGCCGGCCAGCGCGATGCCGTAGACGCTGATTGCGCCAACCGCCAGAATAAATAGAATCCCGACATTCAAACCGCCAATCTCCATGAACGTCTTGCCACCCCAAACCGACACTTCCGGACCGAAGGGAATGACGGAGATGGACACCAGCGCTAACGACACCGCAATAAACGGCGCTAGCAGATAAAAAAACTTGTTGGCGTGCGGCGGCATCAAGTCTTCTTTGGTAAGAAGCTTGAACACATCGGCCAGCGGCTGCAGCAAGCCGTGTGGACCTACCCGCAACGGACCTGTGCGCGATTGAATGTGTGCCAGCACTTTCCGCTCTACCCATTGCAAATAGGCAAGCGTGGTCATAAATACTGCAAACACCAGCGCGATTTTAACCAGCGTAACGATGAGGAAGAAGCTCATTTTTTCTTGACTGCCGGCTCGATTTTATTGGTTGTGAGCTCGGGCGGTACGCTCTCCTGACTCTTCTTTGTTCCGTTATTCGGATCATGGTACAAACCACCGGGCGATTCCATCACAGCGTTCAGCATGTGCGAATACTTGCTCATCGTGCCCGAAGTAAAAAGCGTATTCCCGGAACTGCGCACCAGTTCTGGCTGCGCCCGGAAACTCAATTCACCGGTAGCCGGGGTGGTCGTCGCCACTCCTCCGGTTTCAACCACCGCTAAGGGCAAATCATACCCCAACACCAATCTTCGAATTTCCTGGAAGACGGTATCGGTGGTGGGTGTGACCCAATCGCTGCGCATTTCTTTGGCCAGCAGCGAGATGATTTCGAGGTCGGATTTAGCGCCCATTGTCTTGGCAGCACGCGTCAACTTTTGCAGACCGCCGCAAACGTTGGTGAAGGTTCCATTCTTTTCATACGCCGACGCGGCAGGCAGCACCACGTTGGCACGCTTGGCCGTCTCCGTCAGAAACAAATCCTGAAC
>Ga0182012_10001212_pt1 | contig 28412 bp, 33 predicted proteins | sample 612S2SmetaG_FD_120486 | JGI IMG/M metagenome (GOLD analysis project Ga0182012, IMG submission 120486) | Permafrost microbial communities from Stordalen Mire, Sweden - 612S2S metaG | ecosystem: Environmental > Terrestrial > Soil > Wetlands > Permafrost | place: Sweden: Stordalen | collected...
CGATCTCTGGCCAGCCGGCCATGGGGGCCATGGGGCCATCCCAGCCGGCCATGGGGGCCATGGGGCCATCCCAGCCGGCCATGGGGGCCATGGGGCCATCCCAGCCGGCCATGGGGGCCATGGGGCCATCCCAGCCCGGCTATATGGGCGATCTCTGGCCAGCCGGCCATGGGGCCATCCCAGCCCGGCTATATGGGCGATCTCTGTGGCCATGGGGCGATCCCGGTCTATAAAGAAGTCGCCCGTCCGGAGGAGGGAGCAGCCCCCGGACGGGCCGTCAGTTTAGCGATTCAGCCGGTCCTAGGGGGGATAGGATAGCTTTTATCATCAATAGACTGACATCTTGATATATACCCATGGCCTTTTATTAAGCTATTCCAGCCGCAGCTTAGTAGGATCGCGCCGCAGCTCTCTAAGAGCATGCTTGCCTTCGCGGATAAAGCTAAGAATGCGGTACTCAATACTAGAACAAACTAGGTCCTCGATTAGTATAGGACGATTACCACGGTCAGCCATAGGACGTGCTTCGGCCTGTTGACGTATGATAGGAGAAGTTGGGCTCTCATAGAAGATAAGATAATCCGCCTCGCTAAGATTGATTGACATTCCACCTGTAGCAGTAGTGGCGACTATCACCTGTATCTTACCGGACTTGAAGTCGCTAATAATCTTGCTCTTATCCTTAACGTCGCCGTGTATCCAGCCATGTTTAATCTTAGCTGACTTCAATGCACGGCAGATCATTCCGCCTGAGTACAAAAACTCATGGAATACTACACACTTTGCGTTTAGATCACTCAATAGCTCAATCAGCCACGCCAGCTTGATCGACCCAGGGAACTCGACATTAGTTATCTTGTCGTCATTAACATATGGCAAGAATCCAGACGCAATCTGCCGTAGCCGTATGAAGTTGTTAAGCTGAGCCTGAGGTGATCCATGCTCGTGATGTTCTTTGATCACTTGTGCGACCATATCATCATAAGCGTCTTGCTGAAGTTTAAGCATTTTCAGCTTTACTACATTTGGCACAATGTCACTAGGAGCAACTTCTCCTCTAGTATAAGTTATAGCCAACCTAGATATTTTGTCGTGCAGTATAGCTGTCTTGGTTTTGTCAAACTCCCAACTAAAGCTGACTACCTCATCCTTACCAGTTTTTTCGTTTCGCATAGTAGTCTTCATAGGGGAAAACCAGTTGCGCTTTTTTACCCCGAAAGCCTGCTCAAAGAAGTAGTAGTTAGCACCTAGAGATCGGCCTTCGTCCAGTAGAAACGCTTGTGACCATATAGCCATAGGATTACGTCCGATAGGCGTTCCGGTTAGTCCTAGTCTAAACTGACAATGACGTACCAGTTGCGATGCTATATTAAACCACAACGCTCTGTGATTCTTAGCTCGATGTATCTCGTCTATAATACAAAGTGAAAACTCGCCTGATATGATAGATAATATCTTACTATCTGGGTATAGTTGATTGCGCCCTTTTCGATTTTGCTGCTTGATCGAGAATAACGATTGCAGTCCAGTCCACGGAATAGCGATAAGGTCGGAATCACTTTCAAGTGCCTCCATTAACTCGACCTCGCTACTACGTACACAACTGATTGTCAGATTACTATGCTTAGCAACTTCAGTACGCCAGACATCAAGCCCTACCGGCGCATGTGTGATCACCAGTCCACGACCTTTCCATGCGCCTGATCTTCTGAGGTGCTCTGCCCAGTTTAATGATGTTGCGGTTTTCCCGATCTGCATATCATATATCAGTAAAGCGCGTTTAGCCCACAACGCAAATACCATTCCATCAAGCTGATGCTTACGAAGTGTGGTCTTACCTGTTGGTGTGAACTCTACTCCTGTTGAGTTGTAGATGTAACGTAACAACCGATCAGTGTCAGCTCCTTTGATCGGCGGTACTACCGGCTTTTGATCAAGATACCTAGCAATAGTTTCGGATGATATTGGCATTGATGCGGCCTCTACTGATCAGCCTGTTTTAACGGGCCATCAGGTCGTCTTGCTTTTTCATGATCAATGGCTTCGTCGGTCCACACGTCACTAATATATGGACATTCTCCTAATTCATATGTGGGAAAGTTCGATAGGCAAATAGACGCACATTGCTTATTGCCTATCGATCTACATGCGGCTTTTTGTATCATTCTCTTATTCAAAATTATAGCAGTACGTCTGAGTAGCGTATCGGCGTCTATTCCTGAAGCAGCCGCAAGATCATTTAATGTGATCGCGTTTGGTACTTTATCAGGATTGTCATTTGCCGGATCAGTCGTCATCTTCGCTATCTCCTTGTCCAGTTAGCTTTTCAAGTTCCGCCTGCGCCGCCTGCGACATGATAACTGAGTCTATGCAGAACTGTCCAGATTTGTAGCTTTGACTGATCATAGCAATGAACTTATCGGCCTTATCACGAGCGTATGCTACCATCACTCGCGCCAGTCCCATAGCAGTTTCCTGCGTAGTTCTGCTTAACGTCAGTACAATATCTGCTGCAGTTACCATTCCCCAATCTTCGGCGACCATGGTTGCAGTAACTGTTGTTGCCTCAGCGGATTTTCTGGTTCCCTGTGTTGCGGTTACAAAAGCTGCATTGCGTGTTTTAGCCAGCCCGCGAAGTTGGCGGATAGTACGACTTAATGCAAACCTAAGTTCGCCTTTTCCAGGGTTGATCTCCATCTCGTTGATGTAATCCAATATGATGATATCAGGTACGAATTTATCAGTATGTTCTATGCTCTGTAAATAAGCCTGAAGCCCTCCAACAGTCAGAGTAGCGCTCGGGAACTCCTTAATCAGCAAACGCCCACGACGTCCGAGTGTTTTTACCTTACGAACCAGATCAGCGCGGTTTGCTTCAACCGCAGCCTGTCGTACTACCTCGCTGAAATAGATTCCATTCTCGCTGGTCATTCGCCCGTGGCGATCTTTGTTGAACCGCCTTATCTGTAAGGTCCTAGTTTCATCTGATGTCATAGCAAATACGGCCATAATGTAGCGCAGCGCTGTTTTTTGTGCCGACATTTCACATGTGATGTGTACCACATTCTTGCCGTGCTTTATTCCATGCTTACCGATATTTACTAGGAACCAAGACTTGCCCATCCCCTTAGGAGCAATGAATAAAAGCAACTCACCTCGATCTGGACGTATCCCTAAGTTATCCAGTGCCTCGATACCAGAGGAGAAAAATTCGGATGCGCTGTGGTTTAGAAAAGCTAATGATTGCTCTGGGTCATGCAGCCAGATACTAGGAGTATTAGCCTGCATTACTGGGTGAGTATATAGTAGCTGCCGAGCTACATCAAGATTGCCTTTATCAAGAGCGTCGGTTGCAGCTTCTATGCTATTCATCATCCGGCGGATATCAATAAACTGATGTAGCGAATCAATTACGAAGTCAGGCTTTAGATCATGCCGTAGCTTCTCGGTTTGATCCAGTGTGCGCTTAGTGATTTTCGCTTCTGAACTGCTGCGACGAAGCAGGTCCTCCAATTTATCATAAATGTGGATGCCGGGAGGGCCACCAAATCGTTCTATGTGGTCTATCGCAAGTGCTGCGATACGCTTGTATTCTGGGGTTGAGAAAAGCTCAGGCTCTACCTCCAGCATGACTGCGTGTGCTATGTCATCACGCCAGATCAGCGCAGTGAGGACATTTTCCTCAAGTGCACCTGGCAGTTGATCAGACATTTATAAGTTCTTGTTGTATATGATCAAGTTTTTACTGAGCATTGTCCAGCCCCTTGAACCAAGACGCCTTGTACGCGAACTTCTTATTACGGCGGTCTGTGATATGGACGCGATCAAGCGCAAACCGCTGTTTAATGTGCTCAATCATCGCTTCTACATCGGCTATTTCATTCTCCATGGCGATCCGGTTAATTTTTCCGGTGACAGGCTCAGCTTCATCGATGCCTTGAATAATACAGCGCGCGGTAATAGATGCACACCGAGCAAACGCCTCTATTCCCTCGCATAATTCCTCAACAGTCTTTCCAAGCGTTGCAAGATCACCTTTATCGGTGATCGGCTGCCAGTCGCTAGGAGGATTGACTGGGATTTCATCAGTGTTCATCCAAGTTCTCCGAATGAGTTAATCTCATAAGCGAAGAAATTGATAAGGTCATTTATATCAACTTCTTCGCCTTGAGACGCGAGGTCGGCTAGATAGTTGTATAGGTCAACATTACGGTCCCACTATCGCGATGATGGCTTCTTTCGCTTCTGAGCCCGTTCCAGTGCAGCGGCAAGTTTCGCTGCGTATTTCCGCGCAGACGCTTGTGCGTCCTTACGCGGCGCACTGTATCGCTTATCATTGCGCATTTGGATACGACGCCTTCTGCAAGTTTGTGCAGCACACCCCATGACATAAACTCCTTTGGATGGTCCCAATATATTATATACCGGGCGATTATCCACTCTTACTAAGCAACTCTAACCTAGACCCTTCGGCGCTCTTAGTAACTCGCCATACTTCCGCAAAACTGCTGGAATTAAGCGAGCGGTGGTCGATCAACCAGATGGACTGTTGCGTGGTATTAGCACGAACCTGTAGGTATTCCAACAGCGCGTCTATGCCCTCCTGACTTAACCAATGCGTTGGTTCGTCGAAAGCGATCATATTCCATAGAGTGCCGGAAGTATGCTGAATCAAGGCAGCAAACCCGATAGCAACTGCTAGCCGGACCCGTTGCAACTCGCCAGGGCTCCACTCACGAGCGACTTCCTCGCCGGGCGATGTAACATTGATATATACTCCAGGTCGGTTACTTAGGCCTCCGGATTTGGTTTCTACCTCTGTTGTAAATCGGATGCCCCACCCAGAAAGCCCTAGCTGTTCTGCGATGTGGGCAGTTCCCATTTCAAGACTGTCCAGCACTCGTCTAAGCTGGAACAGCCTTACGCGCTTGAAAGCTGTTTTCCACCATTCAGCGTGAATCAATTGCCCGCTGATTACAGCTTCTTGCTTTTTGGCTTTATTTACGTCACTAGCTGCTTTACGCTTATAATTACGTAGATCATGCAATTGTTTAGTGTATGGGTTAGTAGTGTTCATAGCATTTTGGATTGCTTGCTCAATCCGGTCCATTGCTTTCTGGTTAGCTGATATCGTGGCTTCCAGAGTTGCGATGTCATGCTGATATTGAGCTGCTTTTGTTTTTGCCGCATCACGGCGGTTTATTACCGTCTCCGCGGATACTCTAAGCTCCTGGCCTTTCTGATCAGCTTCTGTGATCAGCTGCTTTGTGTCATTCATCTTAGATGATAGATCATTTAAGCAGCTATCAGCGAAGTGCCCGCTGATCTTTTGTCGGCACACTGGACATATTTTGTTCGTCTTGTAGAACTCATGCGATCGACGGGCCTCAATAAGTTGATTACTGAGGCTATTTGCTGTCGCATTGCACTCAGCAATCTGTTGATATACATCAACAACCGCCTGAAACAGAATATCACTGTTTGGCATACGACTTAAAGCTTTTTTGCTGACCTCGACGTCACGGGCGTTTTTTAGCGTTACCTGCTCTGTGATATCCAGTTCGTTTATTAGCTGGTCTACTATTGTTGTGTTATGATTACTCCATGCGGTTTCTGCATCTAATAACGATTGCTCGTCGGCTAGTCCATCTAGGATGCCTTTAGCATAAGCCAGATCGTTCTTGGCCTCGACCAGATCACGGTTTATCGATTGGACTATCTTGCCGGCTCTATCGGACGACTTGATCCATAAGCCTAAGTTAAGTACATCATCGAACAACAACCCACGATCAGGTACGCCCATGTCGAAGAAAGTAGGTACGCCTTGCCCAAATATCAGTGATTGTAGAGCTTGAGCCTTAGTTGTTTGTAACAGCTTATCAATCGCTGTCTGATCAACTAGCTCACCATCGATTGCAATACGCTCAGGCGGTCCTGACCTAAATAACTCGAAAGGAGTATCGTTGATTCGTATCCTAACCAGTACCTCGGCCTTGTCATACCCAACTGATACCAGCCGGGATGTACGAGCGCCGTGAATGGAGCATCCATAGAAGCACCAAAATATCGCATCGAATATTGAAGTCTTGCCGGCGCCGTTTGCACCTAGTGATGGCTCAACTTCATTAATACCGCCGATATACTTCAATCCACTGTTTTGCGACAGATTAATCACAGTAGGAGTTATGAAGCTTTTGAAGCATCGCAACTCGATTTGATCAATGTAAATATGGATCGCTGACGTCGCAGCAGCTTTATTGGTAGCATCACGATGCATCAAACTTTTACCAACCTTAATAAGCTGTTCGTCTATCCCTTCTGCTTTGGCGAATGCGTCCAGCACAACATCCGGGTCTGCCTCCAGCGATGGGACAGCATCATTATCCGACTGGGGTATCGGCACTACCGGCTCAACGGACGCCAGCACAATTCCTCGATCTGCTGCCCATGCTCGTACGTCGGCCTGGTTGATTGGCCACTCGTTGATCCTAGCACGATCTATTGTAAATCTAACCCGTACCTGATCACCTGGCCTTAGGCTTTTGATATGCTTAAGCTGTTCCAGGTTATCTACCTCCAGGATCGCCTTTTGTATTGGTCTAAGTTTTATGGATCGGCTTATTTTGTAGGTACTAAGATCGACCTCCAGCAGTTGACATGCGTGAGTATCACCAAACTTTACCGGGTGAGGCGCTCCTACATAAGTAACATCACCTATTGCCTGAGGTACGTGCACATCACCGCTGTATATCCTGATACCACGAGGTATCGGCGGCATATTGTCACTATTAGCAAAGATGCCATTACCAAAGTCTGACCCACGTACGGTTTGATGCATCATAATGCATCGGTAGTTACGAAACGGAATCCCGGCCCAGTCCTTCTTAGGATCAATCGATGACGGTAGCCACAGCATGTCTCCGTCTGCGTACGGATTACTTATGTAGTGGATACCATCGATCGCACTTAAGAACTCGAAGTACGATGGGCCATTGATTGCAGTATCGTGGTTGCCGCGAAGGATCGTGATTTCGCACTGGTTCCGCTTGATTAGTTTAATCAGCTCCCGCACAACCTGGTTCACAAAGCTAGCACTGTGGCGATCCTTACGATCTACCATATCACCAAGGATAGCGATCGGCATACTGTGGTAATAGCGATCCGACAGTACATCGAATATTTCCCAGCGATAGGTGTTCGCGGACGAGTCGTCTAAGTGCCAGTCACCAGTGATAATCAAGCCGCTCTCCTACTTCTGGTCAGAACATCAACAAACTTACTAGGTCTGACCTGTTTTATAAACTGATCAAGCCTCATCATTACGACAGTCCCGCCATGCAGTGTATGATATAACAGTACTTGGCCTTTACGGGTTGATGCACTAGCTATACTAGCCGCATTCCCAACCATCGGGCTAGTCAGTATGATAGTAGGCCGGCGGTTCTCCTTTGCTACTACCATATACTCCAGCCCCACCGAACGCGCCTGATCCCGTGCTTGCGCAATGGTCCTGCTTAAGAAGCTGGTGGCGCTATCATTGATTACATAATGCAACAGGTCTATATTATGACGGTGCTTGCATTCAATACTAATCAGAGCAAGAAAATCGAACGCCAGAGGATGTCCTGCAATCAGATCACCTGGCATATTTAGCTTACTACCTTTGCGGGACGCGTTAGTAAACGCGCCTCCACTTAGTACATTACGATTGAACAGATCAGACCGTTCTCCGGTAGTAAGCCATAATGATAGCTGCTTCGCGGTCAATCTCTCGAATGTGTTGCCTTTCTGCTTAGCACCTCCTGTTCTCATGGTATCTTATATCCTTTAGTTTTGTTGCGGTTTCTAGCTTTAGGAATTGGATCGCCGTACCGCATGATAGTAGCTTGCGCTGCAGTATGTGCGTATGGGTACTTATAAACGGCCGTTACCTCTCTGCCAAACATGATTATCTCAGCAGCTTCTAGCTTGCGTATTTCCTGAACCAGGAACTCAGGAGTCATCAGTATGTATTGCAATATACTGACGGCTGACATTTTGATGTTGTTGTCATGGATCGCACGCCTAAGTAATGGAGGCAACATATCGATGCACTCCATTTCCCTATCTAGGTCATCAAGTCGTGTTATTACCGCGCTGCTGACAACTGCGTCGTAAGTACGATTACCCATCACACCCTCTTAACTATCCGCACTTATTATAGTCACACGCCAAACAGCGAATACATCCCTGCTCATGCACTAAAAAAGCGCCGCCGCATTCTGGGCAGCATTCTGTGGACGGTCCGCCGCCATGATGCACAGGGGATGCCATTACGCGCGCTTGCTGTGGTTGCTCGGGCCGCGCGTTGGCGGTTTTATCCATAAGCCCCAAGGTGCGGAACTCCTCCTCCAGCACGCCGCCGATCGCTGCGACGATAGATGGGCGATATTTATGCTGTTCAGGGATGAAAGCACCACTCATAGCAGAATGTACTGAAGTCAACTCGTTGATCAAGAAAATCACATCACCGCCGCGACGCAATACAGCTGTCAGTAATCGTGACATCGCTTGTATCCACTCACTTGCCTGAGCATTGCTGCTAGTGATGAATACTTCAAAAGGCGTGTTGCCGCATCGGCTAATGGCGATGTACCAGTTCTCGCCGGTTTGTGGCCATTTTAGCCTGTATCTCCGGGCCTCCACTACTCGCTGCGCTGGCATCATAGGAGGTACACTTAAAGAAGTAGATACAGGGACAGCAGTTCGTGCATTATCAGCTGCGATTTCATCAGCGCCTACTCCCATGTAAGCCCCAGGATTGGTACCTGCTTTTGGCTCACTCTCCGGCTGTTTTGGTTCCTCAGATAGAACTGATCCTCGCCCGGATGTTGGATCATATCTATAAGTTGTGCACCCTTTGCATCCGAGTGTGTAAGCTGCAAAGTACACTGACTCAAAAGCACTATAAGATGTATCAGTCGGCACGTTAATCGTCTTAGAAATACTGGAGTCAATGTATTGTTGCCATGTTGCGTGTACTTTAAGGTGATCCTCGATTGATATGTCCATTGCACCTACGAAGTACTCTGGCAGCTGATTACGCTCCTTCTTGCCGTACATTGCCTCATACAAGGCATAACTATAAGGCGTTGCTACGAACTCAGTAGCTGATCCATCTGGATTGAGGACCTTTCGATGTGTTTTATTAAACGAGAATACAGGCTCATGACCCGATGATATGTTACCCACGTATATTGAGATAGTTCCATTCGGCGCAATAGTATTTAGTACTCCATTGCGGATTCCGTATTGATTAATATCATGCACCAAGTCCTTAGGAAGATCTTGGATGTTGAACCCACTGCAGAACTTATCAGCGTCAAACAATGGAAATGGTCCGCGTATCTTCGCTAGATCAACAGACGCGGCGTAAGATGAGTGCTTAAATAAAGTACCTATCTTTTTTTCCAGGCGTGTAGATTCGTCAGAACCGTAGGTTATCCCAAGCTGGATCAATGCATCAGCAAACCCTGTGGGGCCCAGTCCGATGCGCCGTTTCTGCATAGACTCGTTGCGCTGCTCCTCTAGTGGGTATTGGGTGATATCCAGTACGTTGTCAAGGAACCGTACGCCTGTTTTAACAGTTCTTTCCAGTATGTCCCACCGAAAAGTAGCACTTGGTGTAAACGGATTATCGACCATGAACGCAAGGTTGCATGATGCCAAACAACAAGCGCCGTACGGCGGTAAAGGCTGTTCGCCACATGGATTCGTCGCACTAATATCCTCACAATAGGATAGGTTATTGCGATCGTTGATTCTGTCGATGAATAACACCCCAGGCTCTGAGTATTTATAGGTCCCTCGCATGAGGTCCCCCCATATCCGCCGAGCCTTCACACGCTTATAGACAAACCAAGGTTTCATCTGTCCTTTTGATACTCCAGTAGGCGTGCTTATTAAACTATTGGTGTAGTCAACTTCATCATAAAGAAACGGCCTATCATAAACATCCACATGACGGCCATCGGCTCGGGGTACATGAAAACCCAAGTCCCAATCCAGGTCCTTATTGACTGCGGTCATGAAAGCGTCGGATATCGCCACACTTACATTGAATCTTAACAGACGACCTTTCTGCTGTTTAGCTGAAATGAAAGTCGGATGGGTCAGGACCAACTCGCCTGTTGATGGGTGAATATGGGTTTTGTATTGATCTTCATCCCACAGATCAGGATGGGTATCAGACAATACCGCCATCATAGCTCCTCGACGTGTGCTGGCGCTGATGATAGTATCACACATAGCCGACTGGTAGTCCATAAATGGGATTACACCACTTGATGTAGAACCAGTCCTCCGAACAATAGCCCCCCGTGGTCTGATAGTACTGAAGCCGCCCCCAATACCGCCGCCTTGCTGCATAGTAAATGCTGATTGGCTGAGAGCGATTTGAATACCTGGCATACTGTCTTGAATAGTACCTTCAACAAAGCAGTTTATAAGCGTTACTGCTCTACCAGTACCAGCACCTGCATTGACGCGTCCGGCTGGTATCAACAAACCTCTGCCGACCACAACCAACGCATCGGATTTAGCAACAGGATCAGGATCGTGTAAATAAACCGCCCTAACCACTCGCTCGCGTGTTGCCATCACATTCGGCTCTGGTGAAGAGCCATCCGCATTTTTAAGCCGGTACTTATCGTCCCAAATATGCCGAACCAGGGGATCACTGTTAAGCAGGTCTTGCTGGAACTTATTGATATCAAAATCAGAGCTGGTCATAACATGTCACTCCTTCATCAGTAGAGATATTGTAGCAAATATGGACAGTGCTACGGCTATTCCGATTATGGCGTATCCAAACAAAAGATTACCGGTCGCCCAACATAAGAAAGTTAGCGAACTGACTAGTGTAGTGACGACCATCATTACCATAATCTCTATCATGGTAGCTCCTTCTCATCTGTATTTATGAACGTTTGGTTGCAGGGCTTGCTCAATTTTAAGCCAATGAGTTTCAGTGGCTTGGCGTAAATCATCAGATAACGCCTTCAGATAAGCGTAGTCCTGCTTTTGACGAGCTTTCGATATCAGAATAGGCAAAGCATTGATATCGATACCAGGCAGTAGTTTAGGATTAGCTTTGTTGCTTTTTAGCCACTCAGCCATGCCTATATGATCATCGGTGCCGTAGTTGAACAGGATTACAATAGGCGCCTCTCGGAACGGAAGAGCCATTTTGTTTTTCCTGATATTAGCAACTATATCGATACCGACAATTCGATCAGCGCCGAACACAGTCCGCTTGATCTTACCAGTCTCCCTTAGCCACACTATCTGCGACGCGTAGAACTCCAACGCCTGCCCACCACTACGGGTTTTTTTAAGTCCGAACACCACACCGATTTTGTCTCTGGTCTGTGAGACAACCATTAAGGTACAATTCGAGTGTGCGATCTCTGAATTTATGCGGCGGAACAACTCAGACATCAGTTTAGCTTTGGCTACCCCGTAAGTATCGCTGCCGAACTCACGCTTCATTTCCGAGTTGTCGGAAAGCGCGTCTAGTGAGTCAATGACATATAAACAGGGAACTCCGGTCTGATGTTGCTTAAGGAATGTACTGAGGTCTTTTTCAAAGTCCTCAATAGTCCTGACTGCTCCAGGCTCAGTACGGCCGATGCCGTCAGGCATTCCGATCACGCGGCCGTACGCCTCATCAAACGCATCCTCTGACTCAGCGTATCGGACTTGTTCAGGTCCGAATAACATTGCGAAGTTAGCGCATGCATCAATTGCCAATAAGGTCTTACCGCTTGATCTGTCTCCAACTAAGTTGATGATACGGCCTGTACCCCAGCCACCACTGAGATTTCCGCCCAGCGCGAGGTCCAGCAGCGTACTGCCGCTGGACACACAACGCGGAGGAGCTTTATCGATTACTCCTCGTTTCATTATGTAGCCTCGCGCCGACCTCTGTACTCGTTACGAAGGCGATCGGCCCTAGACATAGTAGGTGGGTCGCTAGGTTCTTCACGCGGAGACAATACGGCACGACGAGCTTGATAGCGCGACGGATCATTATCCTGCTGTTGGTTTCGTGGTGCTCCACGACGTGGTGGTGGATCGTCATAAGGAGGCGGATCATCATCCTGCTGTTGGTTTCGTGGTGCTCCACGACGTGGTGGTGGATCGTCATAAGGAGGCGGATCATCATCCTGCTGTTGGTTTCGTGGTGGTGGGCCGTCGCGCCGTGCTTCTCTCCCTGACCCTACGCGCGGTGTCGGTTCGTCTGGGTCGGGCCCCTGACTAGTAACCCGTCTTTGTTGCCCCCCACCGCGGCGTGTATCCGGTTCTTCAGGATCAGGATACCGGCGTGACGAGTCGGTGCTGCCACTATCATCACTACGTCTATCACTACCACGTGCTGTATTATCAGGAGGAGCACCTTCATACAACTCCAGTGCTTCTTCGTATGACAGATATTGGAGTAATGAAGGCAGCGGGTTATCGACCGCAAAGTCTATCAGTTTTGGGTCGACTGATGTTGCCTTGCGGGACAAATTCACTCCAACGTATTTGCGTTGTTGATTCTCTCCCTCCGTAATAAAACTTATGTTGTACCCCCTTTCCGGGTCATCCACTGCGTAAATCTCACCAGAGTCCGGGTCCTCTGCATGCTTAGCAATGTCGCTATCCAATGTATGCGGCATTGCCCAAAGTTGAGGTCCTTTTTCTTCTTCTTTTTTGTCGATCAGCCAGACTAGGACCCGACGTCTGGCAATGAGCGCTTTCTTCTCGGCTTCTTGCCCGGCCCGGTCAAACTCATTGACCGCTTCGCAACAAGGGCATGGTTTGTTCAGCATTCGCTTCATGCACAGGCAGCTCTTGCGATCCGGCCCTAAGCCGTAATGCACCCATACATCAAGTCCGAAGTGGTGCGCGTTATCCCAGGTCGGCGGGAAGATACGAATGTAATTATCCCCTTTCCTGACCTGGTAAATCGCTAAATCGCCAGGAAGGAACCCCTCACCACGGTTTTGAGCTGCGCGCTTGCGCCACTCGTTAGGGTCACGCTGTTGGTAGGTGAATCGCTTAGCCATGTGTTGTATTACTCCATTACATGTGGTAGTAGTCTGCAAGTAGTATTTCTGTCGCGGATGTGTCGATCACGCGCACGGAAATACGCAGCGGCGCCGATACCGACAGCTGCGTAGATGAATACAAGTATCAGTGGCACTGATACTAGTACTATTCCAGAATAGTATATAGCTGTCATTATAAAGGCTCTCCTGGCTAATGCCGCGTAGTTGTATTATATACCGCGAGGGTTTTTACTGCTCTTAACGGTAATCAGATGTTCCTCGCCCTCCAGCATTGCGAATCTCTGCTCGTCGTACAGCGGTGACTGATGAATTACTGATGTATCCGCTGATGATAAGCCTAGATACGTTTTCTAGGGATGCGCTTTTAGCGCGGAGACCTTCCATAATAGCCATCCACAAAGAAAACTCAAGTTTAGCATCCTCAAGTCTGCGCTGTGCTCGCTTTACAGCGGGGTAGTTAGGTATTTCGGACTTGATCTGTGCTTCACTTCTACGCTTACCTGTGCCTGGTTTCTTGCGGGCTGGCGGGTCTCTATCCTCGTCTCCTGGTTCAGGAACAGGCTCTATCAATTCTCGCCTCAACTCATCAGCAGCAATAGCCTCAGCGTACTCAACCCCGTTGTGTGCTGTATCTCGAAAGTTTGCAGCAAACGCGACTTGCTCTCCACACTCCATAAGGTTTGAGGGGTTCTCAATCAACTCTTCATCAATCCGCATCATGTTGATCCGGACTGCCGCACGCAATCTATCTCGGACAGCATCACGCTCCCGTTCGGTTGTGTCATTGATCAGTTCTCGTTCTGCGACCGCACGCTTCATCAATTTTATCCTTGTTGTTAGTCTCCCCACATGATGCGGCCTATTGCTGCGTAGAACGCAGCTTTACGGTCGAATGTGGATGATGGGAAAGTTAAGGCATCGATTAGTATCCAGGCTTTCCTAGCATCAGAATCGCTAGTGGCTTTAGCCATGGCTCCCATGAAATATCGACAAGCTATTATACTAGCCTCATCGAACGAATCTCCGTCAATAGAATTAAGTAACTTAGCAATTTGTGTCCATATCAGTTTGCCACTTAATAAAAGCTGGCAGAGCTGTATCAGCGGCTCGCTAGCGTCTTGAAGACTGATGATGCGCCTAACCTCATCACGGGATGTAACGCCATGTAAGACTTGTAATAACGAAAGCGCCTGTCGTGGGCTACCTTCTGCTGATGTGATGATAGCTTCTCTCACATCATTATTAACTGTCCACTCTTCCGCGCCAATCACGGCTTCAAGCAAATCATCGATATCTCGCTCATGCAGCTTCTTAAGCTGTATGTGATAGCTTCTGGTCTTGACAGCCATAGGAACTTTATCAGGTTCTGTAGTAGTCAGAGCAAAATACAAATGACTCGGCGGCTCCTCTAGAGTGGTCAGCAGCGCGTCGAAAGCTCCGCGAGACAACCGCTGTACTTCATTCAGAATATACATACGGGCGCCTTGTCCTGTGAGAGCCCGGTGCCCGCTGCTCTCGATTAGCGTTCGCATATCAGCAACTCCGCTATACACTGCAGCGTCTGATTCAATCATGTTGCATTTGAAATGCGCTCCGATCAGCCGTGCTATAGTTGTCTTACCAGTTCCACTTGGACCTGTTAATAAGTAAGCATGTGGGTGGGTCGGCTCAACCAAAGCACGTTTTAGTGCTGATATAGTATCAGTGTGTCCGATAACATCCTCGAACGAGCGGGGTCTATATAGATTGATCAGTTCTTCGTGCGGCATGTTTTTTCATCCTCTGTTGCTCGGCCACAACTAAGTGGTATTCGTATATTATTTGATCGATACACTCAACGGCGGCGCTGTTGTTGCGTGTCTCTCGACATCTTTTAAGCATGAAGGGGAACCGCTTAATAGCTATATTAAGTGCTTGCTGATCCATGGTTCTCCTCATCTTCTGACAATTTATATACCCAGATCATCGGCGGTAATCCCCTTCAAGCGTTACCAAGTCCTCAAGATCGCACCAGTTCGGCCCGAATTTGATCTCGATCACAAGGGGTACGATCTGCCAGTCGAAGCGTACTTTCAGCATTACATCAGCGATGTCCACGATGTACTTATCCATTCGTTCGTCATTAGGAAGGATGAAAGTCAAATCATCATGGACATTGATTCTTGGGTGCAGGTAGGGGTCACTACGATGGAGTGATAACTGACTTAGCTCGTTCTGAGCCCGAAAAACTATCTCTGCTTCAGCGTTCTGGATTGGAAAGTTGATCGGCTCATTACCTATCTTTATGACGCGGCCTAACACAACTCCTGTGAGGCCGCGTACTGTCCCTGTATCACGGTACTCATTGCGACGTAACTTATGCCAGCTGCGAACATCACGGTACTCCTCCCATAATTCTGACTGCAGCTCCTGACAAATACGAAGTGGGATGCTTGTACGCGCTGATACATTATCAGCGCCACCACCGAAAAAGCTGTTGAACACAAAATCTGACTTAATGATATTGCGCCCTTCCTTCCTGATCTTCTTATCGTCTGTCTCACCAGTCTTATCTGACAGGTGCTGCAGGTAATCAGGATGCATAGTTAACAGATTATTAAGCCAATCGGTGTGAATATCGCGACCGTCAATTAGATGCTTAACCAATTTTCGATCTTCTGACGCCATAGCAAGGTTGCGTACCTGCATCTGTCCGTAATCAATCGGTACAAGTACATGGCCTTCAGGTGATACTACCGCTTTGCGGACTTCACGGTGTTTCCGCTTAGGATAGTTCTGAGCGTTTGGAGCATCACTGGAGCTGCGGTAGGTAGATACTAATGTGGTACTGTAGCTAGGATGGATCAGTCCATCGGTGGTGGTTTTAGGAATCTCGATCAGTGGTATTAGATAAGTGCCATCCAGCTTATCCGCCTCTCGATAATCCAGTGCAGCTCTAGTAAGCGGGTTGTCTGGGGCAAGTTGTTGCAGTATCTGGTCGTCTGTGCTATATTGCTTGCCGCCGGCTGTCTTTGGTAGTGGTACTTTGCCATATTCAGCTAAGGCTATTCCGACATCGGTTGGTGATCCTAAGTTGAACTCCTTACTACGATGGCGCGTGAACTCCTTGACCTCGTATATACTAGACGCTTTCCTGTTCGTAGCTGCTGCTATCCCGCTCCAGTGTTCGTGCATGTCTTTAGCACATGCTGCGTCAACCGGCAGTCCCATGATCTCCATACGGGTCATGCTATCAGTACGGTTTAGGAGTTCATCGTAGTGATCACGTTTAACTAAATTATGTAACTTATCGAATATCCGGCGAGACGCCCAAGAGTCCAGTCCGTTGTAGACTAAAGTGTCATGGATTGGGTACTCAGTGATACGCTCAGGGTTTACATCCATGACCCGCTTAATATTCAAGCCTAAGTGAATACGACTGCCGATCTCCAGACCGAGAATCCGCTCACTTTGATGGTACAGTCGCATCATCGCCATAGTACAATCAAAATTCTTTGGAGGCGCGTGATGCTTTTGCTCGGCCATCCATAATATCCAGACCAGTTCATATCCGGCGGAGTGCGCGACCCATGGATGCTCGGCCACGGTATCCAGCAGCAAGTCTAGCCCCCAGTCAGTGGTGGCCTGAGGACCATCGATCGGAAAAGCGATAGTCGTCTTACCATCACTAATAGACGCACAAAGCAGACGAGCGCCTTTTTGATAAGGCTTAGGGACCCCTTTCGGCGGACTAAATGTTTCAACATCAACACCAAAAGGATGCGACATCAACTTGATATATGATTCTGCTTCCTCGCGTGTTACAGGTAACTTAACATCTTCCGCACCAACCTTAATAATGTGTGGTTTACCCCAGCTATCCACTTCTCGGAAGAAGCGGTTTATGTCGGATCGAAACACAGGAGCGGCGGGGCCTTCATAACCACGCGCCTCCTGATTATTACGCATAACAAAACTTGGATGCATGATCGGATAGTACCAAAGCACTCGATCGCCTATCTGTACTGGAAACTGATAACCGTGAATGTTAGTAATAGTCGTTTCATTGATGAACTTAGAAAGTGGAACCTGCCCAGCTCCTAGAACTACCTTCAATGTTGGGAGCGCGTTTACATCATCATCAATGTACCCACTGCACGCATAAACTTCACTTTTGGTAGGTGTACGGTTGCCGAATGGGTGACATCTTACTGCGTTCTGGAAGGCGATCCTTTCCATATCACGGCCAGGAATATGATCACGTAGAAACTGGCCTGTTGGTCCGACAAAGACTGCGCCTTTTCTATCCTCTTCTTCTCCGGGAGCTTCACCAAGTACTAGAATATCAGGATCACTTTTATTGCCTGAAAGTCGCATGCGCGGGCTGGTGATTCTAGGCCACTCTGACTTAAGCGGGCACACATCACAGCCACGCACGCCGCTGGTAATAGGCGCTGGTTTAGCTGTAATAGGGCCTTTGGTCTTGCTGCGTTTCATAAGCGCAGATTGCTCTTCGTCGGATGTCCAGAACCCCATGATACAGCTCCTTTTGTTATCCTTGTACTCCCGAGATGTAGTAGCAGAACGGCTGTTTTTTGCTGCACAGAACAATGATGTGCTGGTTGATGTAGTCTAGTACGATGCTATCAGTACTTTTCAACGCTCTAGCCAGCTTGCCGGCGTTTAAGCTGATAGGACTTAGTTTTGGGATTTTGTACTGCTTGTCTAGCAGGTGGTACTCTTCGGAGTCGGCTGTGTCCTCAGCAAACTTCAATATAATCTTGCCTGACTCCACGCTTAGGATAACCCGCGCGAAGTTAGCAACCGCTGCCATGGCTTCTACTCGACTGACAAATGTCCGGATTATAGCCTGCGGCAGTGGGACCATAAGCTTACGGGTTTGGTATTTATCGATGATGTCCTTAGTGTCTTTCAACTTAGGAGCTGTGCATGTTACTACTATCAGTTTGGTGTTGGTGTCATGGTAGTACATACCAGATTCATCGATATCCAGACTACCCTGGCCCGGCTGGATTACCTGACTCATCAACGATATAGAGTCTGGTGAGAATGTTAGCGGAGGGGATGCGCTTCCTGTCATTATACCATCAAATCGGTACTCTGATAAGGTGCTGCCATCAGTAGATACGACAGATGCGTTTTTGCTAAGATCAATCGATACGCCATACATACCTGTTGCAGCTAACGCTCTATCGTCACATGATATAGACCCCAGTTTCAGTGCTTCCACGAAGTCTGTGGTGGTTTTCCATGATCTTTGCATACGTCTCCCTATCTTAGGGATATCACCTTCAGCGAGCGGGATAGTAGCCAATCGACCGCTTGCAGTACCGCATTTCCAGGTAACAGTGGTATCACCGGACACTAACTCAACCGGTTGATTTGATGTCATAGAGTTAACTAAGGCAATAAACACGGTACCATTAACGCAGCAAACTTGATTGATCGGGAGCGGCACCTTACGCTCCATAATACCGAACACAGAACAACCCCTGATTCCAACTGGAGATAGCTCAATGCATCGATAAGGCATAGCTATCGCCTTAGCACTTACTAGCTTGCTGAAGGCGCTTAGTACTGACGATAATTCTTGACTATTCATCGCGGGATTTCCTACTTGTGACCTACCAAGATATATACCGCTATGAAAATTTGGTGGCGGCGGTGAGGTTCGAACTCACAAGCTCCTTTGGGGAACCCCTTAACTTCATAGGATAAGTGTATCTGCCATTTCTACTACGCCGCTCACTGGTAAGGGTGACGGGACTCGAACCCGTAGATTCCTTTAGGGAACCCCGCAGATTTGCAGTCTGCGCGCGTCTACCATTCCGCTACACCCTCATACTAATATTATATACCGGCCTTCATTTCCGAGGAGGCTTTCCTAAACCTAGGTAGTGATGCAGCGTTGTGCTTTCGGAGATCATTACGATCCAACGCAGCTTGTTTTTTTACCATCAGTCGGCCCGGAAGCCCTTTGGTCGGTGGCTTGTACCCAGCAACTATTACAGCCGGAATATCTTCATCAAGTATCCATTGACCTAGCTGTATCTTGATACTTTCTCCACCTCCGAGAAGAGCGACCGCCTCATCAGTTGTGATATACCCTTGTGGCCGATCCGCAACTGTGTAACAGACGTCACTTGCCGTCCGGTACTTTCTCTTATGCTTTATGGTCCGCGACTGTGTGTTGGCTCCAACCTGACGGGCCGGTTTATCTACAACAGGCACAGCAACAGGCGCAGCAGCAGGCACATCAACAGGCACATCAACAGGCGCGGCAGCAGGCACGGGATCAGGATTGATGGGGATTGGGGGCGGCGGTGGGGACGGTGCTTGCTGGACCGTACCAGCATCATCGGGGCGTCGGATTAGCCCCTCTCTCGCCAGTACTCTGAACGCGCGCACTATCGCGCGCATGAAGGTGTCCTCGAGTGATTTGAAATCATCTTCGCTAAGTAACTTCATGTCTATTTGCATAGATGGCCCCTCTGATCATCATCATTATTGTATACCACGAGGGCGAGTTGCCATCGCTTAATGATGATGTATCTTACATAGAAAAGCCGGCAAGGTGTGTTACACCACTGCCGGCTTTAATAAGTAGTTGTGTCAGATTAGTTCTTCCAGTGGCCTGCTTCCTTCACCGCGTTGATAGTTGATGTCACCCAGTAGCGGGCAGTTCTGGCCGTTGACTGGTTCATCTCAAAACCCTCGCCCGAGAGGTAAGTAATCATTTCCTCGAACGTGGCTTTGGGATCGTCGATCAAGAAAGAGCGAAGCGCGCCGATTGCCGAGTCACTCGACGGTTGAGCAGGCGCGACTTGCTTTCGTGCCGGTGCAGCCGGTGCAGCTCTCGCTGTCGCTTTGGCCGGTGCGGCCGGTGTAGCTCTCGCTGTAGTTTTGGCCGGTGCGGCCGGTGCAGCTCTCGCTGTAGTTTTGGCCGGTGCAGCTTTGGCCGGTGCGGCCGGTGTAGCTCTCGCTGTAGTTTTGGCTCTCGCTGTAGCTTTCGGTGCTTCCTCCGGGTCTTCCTCCGGGTCTTCATCCAGTATTTCATCATCCGGTTCCGGTTCCGGATCAGGCTTGGCGACAGCGGGGCGTCGCTTACCTTTTGCTGGGGGCGCCGGGTCCGGCTCGACTCCATCAAGCGGCAACGCAGCTTTTTCGGCTGCGACCAGCTCCAGGCTGTCGTTGTACCAGGTTTGGGCTTCGTCACTCAGGACGTCCCATGCTTCACTCGGTATCTCGCCGACCGCTTTGTGTATGCGGGCGAGGTAATCGTTCGCAGACTCGTCAGGCTCCCGATCAGGAAACTCAGTATGCTCCTGCACTGACGCCAGCAGCTCGTCATGGAGCGTGCTGATATCCTCCGGCTCTGGTGCCGGTGCGGCTTTTCTGGCCATTGATGCGATCCTTGTTGTTGCCCCCATAAGCACTATTGCCTGGGCAACGGGATATATACATCGATTGCAACAGGTCGCAAGAGGGATTTAATCACCTCCCACGATTTCTTTGATCGCGCTGATGATATCCTCATTGGTCCGGATATTACACCAGCGCATTAAAGCGTTATTTACCTTCGTTCGGGTTGCTGGGGCGGACAGCACGGAACTGTCACTCCCCCCGATCAGATAGCTCACAACCTCTTGAGGGGCCTCCAGCAGGCGAGCCAGCACACATTGGACAGCATTGGTAGATTCCTGGATAGCACAGTTCAGTACTCCGTCAGGATACTGTACATCCGATGCTTCAAGTTCCCTCGACCGCCGCCAGCCAGACTCGTTTTGATAAGGTGTTGGCGTAAGGTTACTTAACAGGTCCTCGACATGAGTATCGCTCTCGATTGATCTCATTGCCTCATCATTCCATTGCAGTCTGATCCAACGGTAGTAAATCGACTGCTTGAACAGGGCCATGAACCATGCATGGTTGTTAACCACACCGTAACCTTCCTTAGCGTTTTGTTCAGAGTTATTGATGTATCGATCAACGCATTTTGCATACACCAACGCACATTCAGATATAGCATCATCCCGAGTAGGACATACATGGCGGACACGCCAGTACTGTTTGCGCACCCAATGACGCGCGTAGTTCTCATATGGACCAGTCCATTGAGGTCGCCATTTGATTTGCTTTCGTGGTTGCCCCCCTCCCTTAGTAACGATGATCGTGCGGCGGGGTTGCCCTCCCCCAATGCATTTACGTCGTTGATTTCCCATGATTTTCTCCCACTTTCCCATCGGAAAATAAAAGTATATATACCATTTTCCCGCATGTCAATGGGAGGATTTTTTGGTACCTAACGGACCCATTCCCTTAAAACATTGAATGGAGCTTCGCCGGCATCTTTGTAGCCTTTCGGCAGTCTGCGTTTGATTATTTCTCTATCACGCAACAAACTACGAAGAAGAGTAACTACTCGTCTGTTACTATTCAGTGATGCGTCATTATCTAGTGCTACTATTACTCTACTAACTTCATTACAGAGGTCCATTATGCGTTGTCTCTTAGGATCATTTATAGCCTTGCCAAGTAAGGCTATAGCTGAAACATCATCGTGCTCGGTTGCATCTACTATCTTAAGTGCATCCATAGGACCTTCAACTATCACCATAGTACTACGTGGGCCGCGCGGGAGATAAATCATACCATCGCCAGACTCCTTACTCATTCTGTACTTAGGTTCAAGTGTGTCAGAAATATCCCTCCCGGTCCATGCTTCGACTGCATGTTGTTCAGGCAGTGGGAATAATAAACGCCATGCCCACTCGCCTCTCAAGGCGTATCTTAGATCGTAACGCCGGATGGTATCATAAGCGTTGTCGAACCCCCGACGGTGCTTGAGGTAATCGACCATCCTGGAGTTGTCTGACGCCGCGCTAAACTTGTTCCACTCAGCTGTAATCAATACGCGTTGCTTCTCAGCCTGCGTAGAGCTTGCAGTACGGCGGCTTCCTGCCAATACACAACTGTTACGAAGTACGATTGCATGATCTCGACTGATACCCATTTCGGTTAACAGTCTGATTATGCTGGTGCCCGCGTGTCTGTCGTCTCTTAGACAATAGTAGGCTTCTTTTTCTTCGGACACCTTGAGATGTCCGCTGTAGTCACTCGATCCACAGAACGGGCAGTTAATTGTTATGTTGTTACGGGATGTGTTCTTACCTCGATCGCGCCACTGCACATCAATAGTATCAAACAGCTGCCGTACGTCAATAATAGCCACAGCAGATCACTCTGGTTCGTGTGGCATGTATTGTCTGGCAAGTTTATATAAATGTTCAAGATCACGGACAGCATCCTTACCATCTTTATTCGCTAATTCCAGTAGCAAAGGCAATCCGGACAGCATAGCATAATCAACCTCCTGATAAGTCGCGGGCCTTCCTCTTGCAAACCATTCAACAGATGACGGTTCGCTCATGCGGAATAAAACACCTCTATCTACTTCAGGTCGCCACACTTTATAGGCTGATACTGTCCACAAACAGACCACGCCTGGGTTGCGTTTAATGCCAATGCCGGCTTGTACAGCCCCATCAGGCATTCCTTCTACTACCCGTTCTCTTTTAGGATCACTGAGAAATGGACATGCTTGAGCACTGTATCGCCCACATTCCAGGTGCGATGGCGGCTCTGATGATGTACGAGTGATAATACACATAGGACCTACTACGAAAGTCATGTATCTACCTAGTGGTTTGCCACACACCCAACACTGTTTTTTAGTGACACACTTTGCTAAGTATTCGGTGTTCATGACCCGAAACTCAGGGCGTCCATTGACCAAATCGACAAATTTAGGGGTAGGGTACCCTCGGCTATCGACTGGCAAGTAGCTGATACGCACCGGAGTTTTTATTGCTGCCAGTCGTGCAATGACTGGGTTATTATTGCTGTCGGACTCGTTGCTCATTTTCGGTGCCCCAGTTGATGTACCAGATTGCGGATAGTGGCGGCAGCATCGCGCATGTAGATCGCAAACATCCAACTAGTATGCATGGATGCGTAACTCTCCATGGCTTCGGCCAGCTTAAGCGGTGGCATCACAGGTAATGGTGATGTTGTAGTTTCCGGAAACAGAGTATGGTTTGGTATCTGCCGACGCTCCATAACACGATCCTTAGTGCTTGGTTATTGATCCTGTGTTATCTATTAGACTACTGGAGTCGTATCCCGATATGAACATCACTCGCGCTGCGTCTATGACCTCTTGTAAATCACATCCGGCTAATGTCGAAAAATCTATAGCAAGACGTGCCATAGATATTGCATTGTTGGTTACACATGATTGGCAGTCACATCGAGTAGTGACCTGTACGCAGTGATCGGTACCTTCTTTACCACTGCTAATCAATATCGCAGTTTCTCCTATGTGGCCTTTTGTGAGTACGGGAAACTTTAGTTTGTTCGGCATATCATGAATCCCTTCAGACTGTTTTGCGTGGTTGCTTCTTGATAATTAACTCAGTAACTTGCACCTCATGCTGAGTTAATCGGTTTTTGATAGACTTAGCATAAGTCGCATTAAGCTCACACATGATACTGTTGCGGGCGCGTAGTCCAGCTGCTAGAGCAGTAGTACCATGCCCACCGAACGGATCAAGCACGATACACGGTACAGGATCGCCAGCGTTGCATTTGCAACTAGGAGCCCATCCTGTCTGAGGACCTTTTCGTCTATCATTTTTGATAGCTGGAGACGACCGCTCTATTACCCTTATCCACGGATCACCGCACTGAGCACAGCACCCACGCTCGCTAGTACCAGCAAGCAGACATAATGTCGGTAGTGCTTGGGGAAATATTGCTTGATGATCTCCTAGATAAGGCTCGAGTGGAATTTCCCATACATCCCGACGATTGGCCCCTTTTAATTCTTCGTATCGTCGCATGCTTTGCCCGCGCTTACCGGCAAGTGGCCCCTTAGTGAAATCAGATGGAACTGTTACTTTACCTGTGTACCACCCAGGTTTTACTTCATCACGGATTGATTCCTGATCGTAGTAGTATATTTGGGATTTAGTAAGATGAAACACATACTCATGAGCACATGTAGTGCGATCAGTAACACTATCTGGCGCCGGCCTAGGCTTAGCCCAAATGTTGTCTTGTCGTACCCACCATCCATCTTCTTGCAATGCTATAGCAAGACGGAACGGTACTAAGTGTTTATCTTTTGGCTTAAACACAAAAGACGGCTTTTCGTGATTCTCTAACACGCGGCGTTTCGGTTTCGCTGAGGTGCTAGTCGCAAATGAATCACCAATGTTTAGCCATAGCGTACCATCGTCCCTCAAAACACGACGCACTTCACGCATGACACCGACCATAACCTTTACGTAAGTATCTACAGTATTCTCAGCGCCAATCTGGCGATCATCGCAGGTCGCACCACACCTAGGACAGACTCCAACGGCTTTTATCTTGTAGATGTGTTCATTGGCTATATGGGGTGCAGTGGTAGCGACAAGTGGAGGTACCCCGATCTGCATCCGCTTACTGATGACGTGGTCGCATGATGGGTCGCCTCCTTCCCAAGTACCAGTTTCGTAGTCCCTAAGTTTGAAATAAGGTGGCGATGTTATGACACAGTGCACAGACTTATCTGGTAACCGCTGCAAAGTTTCCCGTACGTCACCTTCTAGTATAGCACAAGAACCACTCCACTCCATAAAGCCGCGCTTACGCAGCGGAGGAAACACAAGCCTATTCATTCTGTTTTGCCCTTAGATTGCCAATTGGAAAGTGATCCATGTCACGTTATATACCCCCACCGGCACACGGCTATGTACCGGTGGTGGTTTTTAAGCTGCTTGGGCAATACGGACAACCCGGTTTAGCAGCTTAGAGGCATGGTAACCAGGGAGCGCCCGGTTTATCACAGTAGGCACCATACTGATACTATCTAGTAAGGTGCGTGGTGCGAGTGGCCGGCTACGCTGATCCAGATAATCACACATACAATTAAACACCAGTCTAAGCACGGCTTGGTGCTCAATGCGCGTCAGATCAGCCCCACACCCACTACGAATGAAGTTGTCCATAGCCGCCAAAGCGTCTCGGCACCGCTTAATACCATACGATGTAGCGAAGACGTTAAGTGGTGGGATGTTGGAGACGCCACGACCTTTTAGCACCTGCACGATCACAGCCCAGCTTATTGTCTCATCTGCGCTGAAATCATGAGTAGTCGTGGCTCGCGGTTTATCAAACCGCATGCTTAGTAGCATGTAGAGATTACGAAGCTCGCCGTCATCCATACGGTTGATCAGCGCATCGCGAACTGTTAGTCGTATAGCCATCTGTGCACCAAATCGGGTCTGTACTGGTTAAGCCAATTCACCAAAGCTACCTCATCAAACCGTACTCTAGTAGTCTTGCCGTACCGAGCGACATTGGCCGTGAGCGGCTTGCGCTGCGGAGAGCCATCACGCCAGATCAACAGTGATCTACGCGTTATGCTCAACCGGCGGATGACTTCGGCGGTGGTGACGGTTGCGCCAAGGCGGCGTTGACGGCTCGGACGCGATGCTTCTTTAACTGGGTAGGGCATCGCATTGATCTGATTAGTATTTACGTGTGACATTTTAGTAAAGGTCCTCATTTTGTTCTATTAGGAGGTATATATACATCAGACTTGCCTGGACACTCCATAGGCAAGTGGTAACATTTTCGTGATCGGGCACCCTACAGCCAAATCTCGACTATAGGATGTGGGTCGTTTATCTGCTTATCTATCCGAAACAGCCCGTGCGGAAGTAGATTACGAACACTGTTGATAGTGCTTGCTAATATTACTATGTCGCACTTTCTGTAGTTTCCTTTGTTATCATGAGTCCATGGACGAGCCGCGTAATATTGAGGATAATCTGACGGGTGATCGTACACCACCCATAGCATCAGTTTATTAGCCGCAGTCGCAGAGTTGTGGTACTCCTGCGCCTCTTGCTGTCGCTGAATGATGATATCACCCATTTATGTTAGATCCTTTTTAGCAATCCACTTCTGAACCTCACGCGCCACACGTAGGTATTCTGCGGAGGGGCGTTTATCAGTTTCTTGCCCAGGTCGGTAATTACGCCAGATATCATCACGAAGACGCTTCGGTAACATAAACCAGTGTTCCTTACATCCCCACATGGCCGGCGGTACTTGCTGGCCGCACTTAGGCCAGTGGCAGGTGTGATTACCTGTCGTGGTCTGTTGCTTGACGTACTCAGCCTTGTTAACCATAACTTGCGGCTCTACCTATTATATACATTACAACCTTATTACTAAGCAGTAGTTAAGTACCGCCAAATGACACGGGCGTTTAAGCCTTTGTCATTAGCGCATCGAACTATCTCCACCCATGTCTGATCTTCTGGCACAGCTAGTTTCCATAGATGATACTGGCCACCGGAGTCATACCAATGGATGTCAAAGCTATTCACTGATCTTTCTCCTCGCCACGTCACTTTTTATATACCGATCAGTGAGTCATGCAAGGCTGAGCAATGTAAAGCTTCCCTTCGTTTTCTTGATTTGTTAGATTGACATAACCTGCACCGTGTTTCTGTCCGTAAGCGTCCCTTATGAGGATATTGGATTTGGTAGAGATACCGAACATGATGATCACAGTTCATGGTATGTCTCAGAGGCACACCAAATCTATTAGCGAGCTCGACCAGCTTTGTTGTACTGTGTGTGGGGTCTGGAGTGATTATAACCAGATCGGCCATAGTTACTCGCAATAACTGACTGTTTCGTACACGCCGCGCGTCTTTATCATATGTCGCCCAGTCTGGAGTGTGTACAGAAGTAGCTACATTATGGCGCTTAGCCCATTTATCAGCTATCGCGTCGGTACCTGCCTCTCCTCCATGTACTAAGAGTGTGATCGGTCTTTTGCCATGCGTGAGGTCTAACATAGAGAACAGCCGCGTTGAGTTGTCAAACAGCAACCCGCCGCATACCAGCACAACATATTCGTTTGACTCAACCATTGTGTATTATCCTTACTTAGCATCAACTAAGAAGCCGGATGATGGATCATCGCCGCAAGTTTCACGTCGGTGTTGGGGACACTGTTGAAGTTCATCAGTTGCTCTCCTCCCAAATCTCAACGCCATGGTTAAACCCTTCCTGCCAGCGGTCGGCATCCATACCGGGAGGAAACGGGTTATCGCCCATGCCATCGTTCGCGGCGGCGTTGCAGTAAGCTAAGCCTACTGCAACGCCGAGAGCATACGCGCCATCGACATCAGGGTACTTTGTCATTGCTGTCTTGAACGCATCCAATGCCGCCCTACTGCCGTCGCTGTCATGGCAACACATTATATGGTTTTGCGCGATATTGCGCCACCGTTCGGCCGCTTCAACAAGCGTCCGAAGTCTTACGCCCTTACTGAACCGGATCGGCCCGCAAATCACTTCACATGGCAGCGGTGTGTCCATCGGATCGTTAACACGTTTGCGCATTTTATCACCTCCTTACTATAAGCTTCAGCATCTGTCACACTCATGAACGTCTGCACCGTCGCGCCAGGGTGGCTCTCCATCAGCAACGCGACGCGCTCCGGGCTTGGCGTGACCGGAGCACAAGCGATGTGCCAGCAGACCAGGTAGATTATCACGGTACCGCGTCCCCCTCCACAGCAGCTGGAGGATCATCCTTCTGGCGTTCGACAGCAGCACCGAGCGGTCGCAGAGCGATATTGATATTCATCAGAGCGACGCCGTTGATCTCCAAAAGGTATCCCTGGTCGCGTTTATCAGGGTGGCCCGTCTTTTTCATCGAAGCATATCGGGCCATAAGGGAACGGCGCTGTTTGAGCAAGCCGTCCCGCCATGCCAACAGCGTGTTCAGGTAGTATGCCCGCGTCCGGGTGGTTTGAATCTGTGCATGATCGTGTTTCATAGCAACACCCCTTCGTTGTCAGACACACCTGCTCCAATCGGCGTGTCTCCCCGTCCTTCCGCCGCTGCGTCGTCGATATCAGCGTCGTCCATCCCGAGTTCCAGCAGACACGCTTTGGCTTCCGCCAGAGCCCTGCCGCCGTCTCCGATATTGCCCCAATACGGATGCATCGGTTCTAAGCGAGTGCGTGATGACTTCAGCGACCGCAGCACGTGATAGCAGCGCCTGAGTGCATTTTGGCAGTGGCGCATAGAGTCGCCGTCTGCATCGTCGGATAGCGCATCGTTCACTGCAATGAAGCGGGCATGTGACCGTTCCCTCCTCTGCCTCCATTGCAAGGAGAACTGTCTGAGTTCCTCATCCGACCACGCTGATGGACGGCGCACCACGAAATAGTTCGTCTGGGCGCG
>Ga0182012_10001213_pt1 | contig 28383 bp, 33 predicted proteins | sample 612S2SmetaG_FD_120486 | JGI IMG/M metagenome (GOLD analysis project Ga0182012, IMG submission 120486) | Permafrost microbial communities from Stordalen Mire, Sweden - 612S2S metaG | ecosystem: Environmental > Terrestrial > Soil > Wetlands > Permafrost | place: Sweden: Stordalen | collected...
AGCCAACCCGCAGGCAGCACACGCAAAATGAGCCAGGCACCAGGTGATCAAGACCCAACCACCGCAACGCGGCAATCGCCACCCTCACACTCAGACGCAAAAGCCCCTATTTCGGGCCGAAATAGGGGGCTTTTGCGTCTGCTCGTCGATAGGAAGCGACCCGTGACCATCCCCGCGTTGCCAGCCCCGGACGTACTGGCCGCACGCCAGAAGCTCGTCCTCGACCACTTCCACGACGAGGTCCGCCACGCCTGGGACGACGTGTTGTCGACCTTCCCGCACCCGCGTTATGAGCTGATCCCACAAATGCTCGTGCACGACGGCGACGAGGCGGTACGTGACTACTACACCTACACGCGCACCGCGTTCCCCGACCAGGACCACGAGATCATCGCGCTGCGACACAGCGCCGACGCGGTGATCGTCGAGTTCTGGTTGATGGGTACTCATCGGGGATATCTGGGTAAGGTTCCGCCGACCGGCAGCCGCTTCCGGGTCCGGATGACCGCTTACTTCGTTTTCGACGACGCTGAAACGCTTGTCTGCGAGCGTATTTACTTCGATACGCTGACCATGATCAAGCAACTGCTGGGCGGGCTGGATATGAAGAAGCCGGCGAACTGGCTGCTGGCCGCGCGCTGCGTGCGGGGTCTGCTGTCGATGTCATCAGAGAAACCGGATCCGGCGCTAACCGACACCGTCGCGCCCGCATTCACGCCAAAGGCGCCGTGAGCTGGTCGGCAAGGTCTCCGAAGCCGGCCGCGTTGATGTCGAACTCGTCCGAATAGGCCACGTCGGCCTCGCCGTCGACTCCTAATTCCAGCGGGCGCGCGACGAAGGCCGTTCGAAAACCAAGGTCGCCTGCGGCGCGAATGTCATATTTGTGGCTGGCCACCATCATGATCTCGGCGGGTTGCAGACCGAGGTAGGCCGCGGCCATGCGGTAAATCGCCGGATCGGGTTTGAACACCCCCGCCATTTCCGCGGCAAAGACGGCATCCCAGGGCAGGCCCGCCCGCTTGGAGATGTTGACCACCGCGGATACGTCAGCATTTGACAGGGTCGCCAACGTGAAGTGAGTCTTCAGCCGACTCAGTGCGGGCAGCACATCCGGCCATGGCTTCAGGCGCTGCCAGGCCAGCGTGAGCTCCTCACGTTCGGCATCCGAAAGCTCCACGATGCCGCACTCGTCGAGGACCGGATCCAGGGCGTCGCGATACACCGAATGCACCGAAACCCATCCCCGCTGGCGACGCTGCACGGCATCCAACGCGGCGAAGTAGCCTGCGCGCCAACGCCGCACCACATCGGGCCAATCAACGCCGGGTAAGCGACCCGCACTTATCCGTTGCGCTTCGCCGCAGACGGTTGAAAGAAAATCCGTCGCGGTCCCCTGAACGTCGAACAACAGCGCCTTCACCACACGCCTCATCATGCAACACGGGGCGGCGGGCGTAACGTTACTTAAAATCTCGGCCTTGTAAACACTTGCGAAATGCTTGTCCCGATACAACCTGCGAGGTAACCGTGGCCAGTCACACCAGCGAGACCAGAGCCGACGTCGGCGAGCTCGACTACCGGTTTACCCTCGCCAACGAGCGGACTTTCCTTGCCTGGCAGCGCACCGCGCTGGGGCTGCTCGCCGCGGCGGTTGCCCTGGTACAACTCGTTCCGGAGATGGCTGTTCCCGGCGCGCGCCGCTTCCTCGGCGTGGGGCTGGCGGCGCTGGCAATCCTCACCAGCGCAATGGGGCTGCGGCGCTGGCAGCAGACGGAGCACAACATGCGCCACGGCGATCCGATGCCCAATCAGCCGTCGCCGGCCTACCTCGCGGTGGGTCTGATCCTGGTCGGGATTGTCGCGCTGGGGTTGGTCATCGCCAAGGCGGTCGCGGGTTGAGCCAGCCCGGCCAGTTGCAAACGTTTGCGAACACGCTGCCCGCGGAACGCACGACGCTGGCCTGGACCCGAATGTCTTTCGCGTTTCTCGGCAACGGCGCGCTGCTCGCGCTCAAAGACCTGCACGGAGCCGCGGGGCCGGCAGCCCTGATCCCATGCGTATTTGCGGTAACGGTGGCCGCGGGCACCTACCTGATCGCAATGCGACGCCAAAAGACGCTGCGGCAGCGCCCACTGCCGACGCGAATCTCTCCGCGTCGCCAAGTGTACAACGTCGGCATCGCGGTGCTGCTGCTCATCGTCGTGACCGCGGTTACCCAGCTGATCTAGCGAGCCAGATGGTGTGGTCTCCGCAGGTGGGGTCTGCCACGACGTGACTCACCACGTCGAACCCGTTGTTGCGCAGAAGCACGCGATATTCGTCGCCGTCCAGGCTCGCATGGAACAGCGGCTCGCCCTCGAAGCTCCCTATCGCCTCACCGGCCGATGGACCGCTGATGAACATCAACGCCGCCCCCGCCGCGGCGTGGGATCTGAAGATGGGGAACATCCGGCGTTGATCGTCCTGGGATAGATGAAAAAAGCTGTCCCAGGCCACAATCCCGTCGAACTTGCGTCCGAGCGCCAGCGTTCGCATGTCGGCGAGGTGCCATGTGCGCTCGGGGAATCGATCCGCACATCGGGTGATCATGGCGCTCGACGCGTCAATTCCGGTCACCGCGCAGCCGCGGTCGATGAGGTAGCCGGCAATCGGCACACCGGTTCCGCAACCGATGTCAAGCACTGCGGGATCGGCCGGCAACAGAGCCAGAAACGAATCTAGCCAATCCTTTTCGTACAAGTCACCAACAACATGCCCGGCCCACGCGCCGAAGCCGAGGCCGTCCTTCGAGCCGCATCGGCCCGGAGGCCGACGCCATGATCGAACAGCTGATGGCGTCCAACCCGAACATCCGGTGGGCAGCCACGCACGGCCAATACGTGATGGGTGTTGACAGCCCTCGCGCGTTCCTGGCGTCTTATCTCGACTACACCCTCGCCAACGGCATCGCCGAGCAGATCACCTGCCCCACTCTGGTCTGTGACGCGGAGGAGGACATCTTCTTCGACGGTCAGCCAAAGATGCTGTTCGAGCACCTCACCTGCCGGAAGGCGCTGTTGGACTTCACCGCCGCCGAAGGTGCCGGGGCGCACTGCCAATCCGGCGCTCAGCGCTTGGCCTTCGGGCGCATCTACGACTGGCTGGACGACGTTCTTCGGCTTGGCTAACCGGCCTTCGCGTTCAGATACGCGACGATCCCCTGGGTGACAGCGGCGGCGTACTTTGCCCGGCCGTCGGCGCTTTCCATCCGCGCCGCCTCGTCCGCGTTTTTCATGTTGCCGAGTTCGACCAGGACTGCCGGGTAGGCGGCCAGATTGAGGCCGGCCAGGTCGTCGCGGCCGTACAGTCCGTCGGATCCGATATAGGTAGCTGGGTGAAAGCCCGCTTGCACCAGGGCATCACGCATCGTATGGGCCAACTGGATGGCGCCGCCGGATTGGGCGTCGTTCAGCGGTGGGCTGGAGTAGTTGACATGAAATCCCGAGCCGGACGGCGGCCCGCCGTCGGCGTGGATACTCACGATGGCGTCCGGGTGCATCGCGTTGGCCAGGGCTGCGCGTTGATCGACACAGGGCCCGACAGAGCTGTCGTCACCCCGCGACAACCCGGTGCGCACGCCCATTTGTTCAAGCGAACCGCTGATCAGGCCCACGACGGCCCAGTTGAACGCGTGCTCCGGATAGCCGTCGTCGGTGGCCGTACCCGAGGTGTTGCACTGCTTGGTGCCTCCCCGGCCATTGGGGACCTGTTCGTATATCGAGGCGTCGTTGACGGCGTTGTGTCCGGCGTCGAGGAAGACGGCTCGCCCGGAGACACCGGCAGCCGCGGGTGGGGCGCCAAGTGTTGCGCCCACGGTCAACATCGCCGGTGCGACGCCGCCGTATTTCAAGACGCGGCGCCGCGAAACAGTCACCGCGCGATGGTAGCAATCGGGCAGCTACCCGCGACCGTTCGACCGGCTGTCCGGGATGGACTCAGCGCCGGGTAGATGTAGTGCATGAGCTCGGCGCCTTCGGGACCGTAGATCCCGCGGTCGTCGCCTCGCAATACCCAGTCGTGCTGCCGATCGGCGCGAGCGGCGACGGCGCCCCGGTGGGCCGCCTCGAGATCGGCACGTCTGCGGTTATCCCGCACGATCGCGCGCACCAGGAACAACAGGCCGACGAGGGTGGCCGCCCCGACAATCCACCAGATGAGCTTGATGATGATCCAGATGATCAGCGCCAGGCCCAACAGCCCAGCGAACCCGCCACCCGAGCTCGACTTCGAAGTGCTCATGCCCGCAAGCTACGCACTCCCACCGACATCAACTGTGGTGCGTTTATGCTCGGCAAATGATCACTGAGGCCACGAAGCTTAGGAAGCTCGCGATGGTCATGGGAGCGACAGCAGCGACAGCGGCGTCAGCAATCGCGCTGCCGGCAACAGCACGCGCAGATGATCGGAATTTTCAATCCCCCTCGGGAAATATCTACTGCATGATCGACACCGGTGGAGTCGCCTGCGATATCAGTTATTTCACCTATCAGCCACCGCCGCCTCCCGAATGCGGCAAACACTTGCCCTGGGGCAGCCGCTTCACCCTGGCACCGGGCAAACCTTCGGCCATCGAGTGCCATGGCGACACGCTGCGCGTTCCAGGCGAGCCGATCCTCGATTACGGCCACACCATCTCGGCCGGCACTCTCACGTGCGATAGCGAGCCGGCGGGCATCAAGTGCACCGACACCAGCTCGGGGCACTTTTTTGAGGTATCGCGGGATGCTTACAACCTGGGCTGAGGCCTCACGTCGTCGGCAGATTCGGTAGGCGGGCGGTTTCGTCGAGGTCGACGTCGAGAGCGTTGAGCATCAGCGCCAGGCCGGCATATCGGCCGATGATCATCAACACCTCAACGGTGGCCTCGGAACCGAGGTCCGTGTGCACGTGGTCGACAAGCTGGCCCGAGGCCCCACGCTCGGTTACCAGTTCGGAGGTCAATCGCAACACCGCAAGTTCGACGGAGGTGAAACCGGCTGTCTGCCAATCGAAATCGGAGATAACGGCCTTGATCTCGTGCTGCGTCAACCCAACCGTGAGCGCGATGTCGTTATGCTGCCCCAGCTCGTAGGCGCAGTCCATCAGGTAGGCGGTGCGCAGGACGACCAGTTCGCGCAGCCTTCGGGACAGTACCGGGCTGGTCAGGGCGGCGCGCCCGGCCAGCATCCAGCCGGGGTAGACGTTCTCGGCGTTGGCCAGCACGCGGTAGACGTTGAGGTTGCCGCGCTCCAAGGTCAATTCGCGGGCCCGTTCGGTCATGTCTTCGGGCCGACGGTAAGGGATTCGGGTCATGGCCGGAACCGAGCGGCGACGTCGACGTCGAGGTCGGCCGCGTTGAGCACCAGCGCCAGCCCGTAGTAGCAGCTGATGATCATCAACAGTTCCGTCAACGCCTCGTCGCCGAAGACGCCGTGGGCCGCGGCGAAGGCGTCGTCGGTCAATCGATGTGTGCCGCACAACTCGGTGACGACGTCGAGGGCGACGCGTTCGGCGCGGTCGAAGCCGGCGCCGTCGAGATCCCCGGCATCCAGGATGGCGTCGATCTGTTGGTCGGTCAGCCCCACGGTGCGGGCGAGTGGCACATGCTGGCCGAGCTCATAGGGCGAGGCCTGCAGGTGGGCCACGCGCAGGATGATCACTTCCCGCATGCGCGCGTCGAAGGTCGGGCTGGCGAACAACTCGTCGACCATATCCGTCCATCCGCCAAACACCTTGGGGGCGTTCATAAGCAGTCGGAACACATTGAGGTTGCCGCGACGGGCGGTCCACTGGCGAATAGATTCGGGTTGCTGGTCGAGGTTGGCGAGCGGGATTCGTGACATTGGATTCCTTTCACCGCGAAACTGCTACTACCGACGGTCTCACTCGGGAAACGTGTTGCCAGTTACGGTCTCGCGGCTCGCCGCTATCCGAATTACCGCTTCTCGCTCTGTGGCCACCGGATCCCGCGTTAAGGGCGAGGGGGCAACACCGAAAGCCAGCCATCAGCAAGCAGTTCCAGCAGTTGCCCGTCGGGATCCCGGACCATCGCCGAGCGCGAGGACGCGGTCGAGTCGACCACTGCTCCCCCGAAACCGTCAACCTGGGACAAGACTCCAGCGAGGTCAGCTACCGAGAGCGAGATATGAGTCAGCCCAACCTGATCCATCACTCGCTCGGAACCGGCATGAACTTGACGGCCCGAGTAGTCGAGAAGTTCGAGCACGAACCCGTCGCGAACCAGATACGTCGCATGCAGTCCGACGGGCTCTTCCAACTGCAGAAGCTCGGCGGTGCCTGTGTCGGGCGCATCGAGTTCCCACCAGAACTGGAACCCCAGCAGTCCCTCGTAAAACCGACGTGACCGCTCGCGATCGGCTACACACAACCCAACGTGATTGAAAACCGATTGGTTGTTTGTCATTGCAGCCTTCCGTAGCGAGTCAATGGCAACGCTCCCCCGCTTTCGATCACGACCGTGGCACGTTCCAGGCATCCCCCGATTCCCGGAGCGGCCACCCAGGATTGAACGCTCAACACCATGCCTTCCTCAAGCGTGGCATCGGCTCCCCTGCCTAAACCAATCACGGGTGGCTCAGCACCGAGCCCGAGCCCGTGAGCCAGCGGCACCGGCGACTCAGGGTTTTCGGCGTCCTCCCAGGCCCGATACAGATCGGCACCGGTATTGCCCGGCCGGCAGACCGCCAGCAGCGAATCGATTCCCTGAGCACACCGCGATGCCAGATCCGCGGCCCCCGGCGGAGCCGAGGCACCGGCCACCCGGGTGCGGGCCAACCCCGACTCGTATCCGGCATACAGTGCGCCCGGTGCCAGCACCACCAATTCGCCGTCTCCGACCGGGCGGTCGGATGCGAGATGCCGAAACCTCACCGGGCCGTGGAAAGGGGTGGCGAAGCAGACACTTTCGGACGGTGGATTCGGCGCTCCAAGCGTGGCTATCTGCTCGTGATAGATGCCAAGCAGCTCACGCTCGGTAATCCCCGGCTGCAGGGCATCTTCCAATGCGCTCAATGCCGATTCCGCAATCGCCGACGCTACATCCAGACAGGTGATTTCGCCAGCGCTCTTGATCCGGCGCGCGGCCGCCGTCACCGGGGCGGCATCCACCAGTTCGGCGCCGTCAACCAGCCCCGCAAGGAGACCCGCGAACATCGGCGTCAACCCGTCGGTGCCCACCCGCCGCGACTCACGCAAGCCAGGGATGGCCCCAAGGGCGGCCACCAAGTTGGCAGGATTCCAGCTCAGCCCGTACAGGTCCTCGCGGGCGATCTCGGGTGGCACCCCTTCGTCCCACGTTGAAAGCAGGTGCACCCGCCGGGTCGACCGCACCACGACAGCGACGGGAGCAAAAGGAAGCACACCGGCCCGTCCGAGTTGCCGCGCTCCTGACACATACCGCACGTCGCCGGCACCCCCGAGCATCAGCGCGTCGATACCGTGCGTCTCCATTCGGGAGAAGATTTTTGCGCGCCGCGCCGCGCGCAGCTCAGAGAAGTCGACCCGCGAGCCGTCTTCGAGACTCATCATTCCGACGAGCACACCGCGGTCACGAGGAGCGGGGCTCATGCGGCGAAGCCGTACGGGTCGTAGGTGGAGCCGCTCAGCTTGATGAAGCCGGTATCTGTGACGGCAACGATGTCTTCTGCGCGATAGCCGGCCGCGCCTTCTTCCCAGATGATCGGCTCGAAGACCGCTACCATCCCCGGCGCCAAAATCAGTTTCTCGTCGAACTGCTCGCCGAAGTCTGTTCCAATCAAAGGCATTTCGGCGCTGTCGGTTCCCACTCCGTGCGCCAGATAGAAATGCTCTATCCAGGGCCGGACCCCGTCGTTGGCTTCGATGGCAACCCGGCCCAGCTGCAAAGCCGACACCCCCGGTTCGAGAATTTCCAGGCAAGCATCCACCACCGCCCGCCAACGCCAAAACTGCCTCAGCTGGGCCGCATTTGGATCCGCGCCGACAACCCAGGTGCGCCCATAGTCAGAGGCGTACCCCTGCCACATGATTCCGGCGTCCACCCAGATGACGTCATCGTGACGCAGGAACCGATCGGTGGTCACGGTCGGGTAGGCCAGATCGCCGTGCGACGTCCACGGCCCGAGCTCGCGGTAAGGCGCCATTACCTGCCAGATCGGATCGATCCCGCCCGCGGACGCCCCCAGTTCGAAGACCCGACGAAGAAAGGCTGCGCTCAAATCCGTCTGCCGCACCCCGGGACGCAAAATGCTCAGCGCGTCGAGCATTGCGAGCTCATTGACACGTTGCGCGTGCCGGATACAGGCCACCTCATCGGGCGTTTTCAGAATCTTGGCGGCCCCAAGAACCCCAGAAGCGTCAACCCAGACATATCCAGAAAGCCCGCGCAGCATCGCATGCGACTGGTGGTCCACGCCGATTCGCGCGGCCGCCCCGAAGTGCTCGGCAACCGCCTTCGCAAAGACGTCCATGCCGTCGTCAAGGTCGGGAAACAGCGGCCCATGCAGCTGGACTTCGGGCGGCGCGCCGTCGGCGTACAGGGTGTAAAGGTGCGGCGCCGATTCCCCTCTGACCACAATCGCCACCGCGCGGAACAGCGCGGCGCGGTCGCCGTCTTCGGCCGGCATGGCCGCACCCGTCGCATAAACCACCGAGCTGGTACCAAGCAGCACCAGTCCGTCGATCTCGCGCGCCTCGAGCTGATCCTGCAATCGCTCGAAGCGCTCCCGGCGCATGCGGGCGAGATCGGGTAGATCCGGGATCACAACTCCGCCGATCGTGGCTTCTGCCGACCAATGTTCGATGGTGCTACCTAACTTCTCCGCGGGCCTCAACGGCGTAATATTACAAAGATAGCGTAATTAGCCGACGGCGGGTCGGCTAGTGCAGGAGATATCGTTGTGTTGGAGGACTTTTCGATGGCTACACGCCCCGACGTCAGCGCCGACGCGGTTGTCGACTTCGATCACCATTCCGACCAATTCAACCTCGACCAGACCGTGATCAACGCCGAGCTTCGGCGGAAGTGTCCGGTCGCCTGGAACGAGAATTACGGCGGTTTCTGGTTCCTGAGCAGCTATGAAGCCGTGTCCCACACCGCCCGAGACGACGCCACTTTCGCGCACAAATACGAACCGAACGCCGCCGACGGCGTGGACTACCAAGGCGAGATGGGCGTCCCCCGCCCCGAAGGCCAGCCCGCCCTGGGCATCGGCGAGGTCGACGGGCCCTACCACCTGGCCCTGCGACACGCCCTTGCCCCGTTCTTCTCCCCTGGGGCCGTCCAGAAGATGCAGCCGTTCATGGAGCAGTCCGCGCACTGGTTCCTCGATAAACGCATCGGCGGCGGGCAGATGGACCTGGTACTCGACTACGCCAGCCCGGTTCCGGCCATCCTCACCATGAAACTGATGGGCCTGCCCCACGACAACTGGCAGCTCTACGCCAACCTGTTCCATTCGGTGATGGCCGTGCCGCAGGACAGCGACGAGTACGCGACCGCCATCGCCGCGGTGCCCGCCATGATGGCGAACGTCATCGAATTCGCCTCGGCCCGACGGGCCGACGCTCGCGACGACCTGACCAGCTTCCTCATTCAGTTCGAATTCGACGGCAAACGCCTGGACGACGCCCAGCTGCTCAACATCCTCTGGAATCTCATCGCCGGCGGCGTCGACACCACCACGTCGCAGACCGCACTGACCCTGCTGCACCTGGGCACCCACCCGAAGCTGCGGCAACAGCTCATCGACCACCCCGAGCTCTACCGCACCGCCACCGACGAATTTCTGCGCTACTTCTCGGTCAACAAGTCGCTGAGCCGCACGGTGACCCGCGACGTCGTCGTCGGCGGCCAACAGCTGAGGCGCAACGACCAGGTCATCATCAGCTGGCTGGCCGCCAACCACGACGAGCGGGAGTTCGAGCGAGCCGACGAAGTCGTGCTGGATCGCGCACCCAACCGCCACCTGGCCTTCGGGCTCGGGCCGCACCGCTGCATCGGATCGCATCTGGCCCGTCTGATGTCGGAGGTCATGGTCAGGGCGGTCCTCGACCGCATTCCCGACTATCAGGTCGACCTCAGCGGTGTCGATCAATACCAGTGCAACCCGAGCATGACCGGGTTGGGCAAGCTGCCCGTCAGCTTCAGCCCCGGAGTGAGCTGGGAAACGTTACGTCCACGGTGATCGGCATTACCCCTTGGGCCGCACCCCGGCGGCCCGGTAGACGAAGACCGGCTCGACCGGAAAACGCAGCGTGGCGGTCGGCAGCTGTTGTAGCACCTCGTCGGGAATCTTCTTCTTGTAGTTCAACTTCATCGTTCCGCTGAAGGCCGGGTCGACCCCGTGCAGCGCGATATCGATCACCAGGCCTTTGCTGGTGATGGTCGCGGTCGCGGGACCCTTGTTGGCGTCCCACGAACAATCGATGGACCGCAGATTGGCGTCACCGCGGGTGGGAAAGGTAGCTACGATCCGCGCGGCGCTGAAGCCGAATCCACCCGAATAACGCGACACGCCCGAGGACGAAAACACGCCCGGAACGTGCCCACTGAAGTGCCGGCTGATGCCCACTTTTCCCGCGGTGAATATGAGGCCCTCGGCCTCAAGCTGTTCGCTTAGCGCGGCAGGCAGTTTGCCGATTTCGGACCAGTTGGGTAAGCCAAACACAGCCAGACGGTATCCCAGCCTGTTGCCTACTGAACCGTCACATTGGCCGTGTAGGTGCATGTCGGTTTTGGATCGTGGCCCACGAAACTTGCGTAGCTGGTGGATATCGTTGTCGCTCCGGCCTTTAGAGCCGTGAACGTCCACACCTCGGTTCCAGGCGCTCCAAGAGCGTCGGACGTCGGTTGCACAAACTCGTGACCGGTCTGCTCCACGATGCCTGGATCGCCAACCTTGGTGTTCGGCGCCCACCGGTACGGGGTGCTGTAATTCGAGGCCAACCGCACTTTGAGCGTGTTGCCGACCGCCAGCGTGACGTTCTGCGTGATGGAGCTCTGCTTCAACACATCATCGAACGGGACCTGGAGGGTCTTGATCGGCGAGGGATTCCTGCCCTCATGAGTGCAGCCCAACACCGTCGATGAAACGAGGATCGCGACGCCCAACCCGGGCTTCAGTAAGGCCCTGATCTTCACGAGAATCATTTCCTCCATTATCGCTCAGGGGCCGTATGCACCGGGCGCAATGCTGACCCGTACGGGAAGATAAGCAGGTGTTTGGGCTTGTCGTCATCGTTGTGCTGGTTTCCACGGTCATCGTGGGCACGATCTTGGGCCGACGCTATCGCGTGGGTCCCCCGGTTCTGCTCATCCTGCTCGGTGCCCTGCTCGGTCTGAATCCCACCTTCGGCGGGATTCGAATCGATGGCGAGATCGTATTGCTGCTTTTTCTACCAGCAATCCTCTACTGGGAGAGCATGAACACGAGCTTTCGCGAGATCCGCGCGAACGCACGCGTCATCGTCTTTCTCAGTATCGGCCTGGTGATCGCCACCTCGGTGGCGGTCTCGTGGACGGCGCGAGCCCTCGGCATGGAATCACATGCTGCGGCCGTCCTCGGTGCCGTGCTGTCCCCGACCGACGCCGCCGCCGTGGCCGGCCTGGCGAAAAAACTGCCGCGCCGTGCGCTTACCGTGCTGCGCGGCGAGAGCATCATCAACGACGGCACCGCGCTCGTCCTGTTCGCCGTCAGCGTCTCGGTCGCGGTCGGCGGAAACCCGGTCAGCCCGGCGGCCCTGACCGGCCGCTTCATCGGCTCGTATCTCGGCGGCATTGCAGCGGGACTGCTGGTCGGTTGGCTGGTGACGCTGGTTCGGCGCAACATCGACTCGCCGCTGGAGGAAGGGGCGCTGAGCCTGCTGACGTCGTTTGCGGCGTTTCTGCTCGCCCAGTACTTCGATTGCAGCGGCGTGGTTGCGGTCCTGATGTCCGCATTCATGCTCACGTACTTCGGTCCGACCGTGATCCGGGCTCGTTCACGGCTTCAGGCGTTTGCCTTCTGGGACATCACGACGTTCCTGCTCAACGGGTCGTTGTGGGTGTTCGTCGGAGTCCAAATCCCCGGCGCCGTGCGGGGTATCGACCACGTCGACGGCGGACTTCGGCACGCCGCAATCCTGGCTCTCGCCGTCACCGGCGTCGTCGTCGCATCGCGGTTCTTTTGGGGAGAAGCCACCACCGCGTTGCTTCGTGTCATCGACCGCCGCGAGGTGCAGCGCAGCCGTCGCGTCACCTGGCGTCAGCGCATGGTGACCGCGTGGGCAGGATTCCGCGGTGCGGTATCGCTGGCCGCGGCATTGGCTATCCCGCTGACGACACACGACGGCCGGGCCTTCCCCGACCGGAGCCTGATCATCTTCGTGGTGGTCGTCGTCATTCTGTTGACCGTCATCGTGCAAGGGACCACGCTGCCCGCCGTCGTCCGCTGGGCCCGCATGCCGGAGGACGTCACCCAGGCTGAAGAATTGCTACTGGCCCGCACTCGGGGCACCCAAGCCGCCCTGGACGCCCTGCCATCGGTTGCCAGCGCGCTCGGCGCCGACGAAGACTTACTGCTCCGTATCCGACAAGAATATGAAAAACACGCCGCGCTCGTCGCAGCCGAGGAGTGCCCAGACGGTCAATTGGCCGAGCGCAAGGATCTGGTTCGGCGGGTTCATCTTGGCGTGCTCGACTACAAGCGCCAGGAAATCACCGCGCTGCGCAACCAAAACCTCATCGACGACATCGTGCTGCGCGAGCTGCAGGAAGAGATGGACTTCGAGGAAGTGCAACTTCTCGACCCTTCGGACAACTAGCTCTTATGCGGGGCCTCTATCAGGGGTTCACCGGCGACCACGAGCCGCCCCAACCCGTCGACGCATGGTTCTTCGCGGCCGTGCCGCTGAACTTCTCTGACCTGTGCGAGGCGGGCCTGCGGGCTGCGTTGCTGCGCTGGTTCGGGGGCGAATCGAGCGGATAGCGGATGGCCGCGCAAGCGACCAGACTGGGCGACATGGAGTCCGCCAACCCCGTTGCACCCGCACGGAGCGCCCAGAAGGTCGTCGACGTGTTGACGGCACAGGGCGTGCAATACATCTTCGGGGTGCCCGGCGCGAAGATCGACGCCGTATACGACGCCCTTGTCAATGACGGTCCGCCGGGCGGCCCGCAGCTGGTGGTGTGCCGTCACGAACAGAACGCGGCGTTCATGGCCGGGGCGGTCGGCCGGCTGACTGGTATTCCAGGGGTCGTGCTCGTGACTTCGGGTCCCGGCACCACCAACCTGGCCACGGGCCTGCTGACCGCCAATACCGAACAAGATCCGGTGGTCGCACTGTGCGGCGCGGTAGGCCGGATGGACCGGCTCAAGCGCACCCATCAGTCCATGGACGCGGCCGCGCTGCTCAAAACGGTCACGAAGTACACCGGAGAGGTGGGCGACCCCGACAACGTCACCGAGGCCGTCGTCGCCGCATTCCGCGCCGCGGTCAGCGAGCCCCGAGGGGCGGCAGCCGTGGTGCTGCCCGCCGACGTCCTCGCCGCGCCGACCGCTGCATGCATCACGGCGCGAATGTCTTTCCCTGCGCTGGCGGCTGCCCCGAAGGCGGCAGTCGATCGGGCGCGTGAGCTGATCCGCGCCGCGCAGCGCCCGGCGGTCCTGGTGGGAATGCGCGGCGCCGACCCCGACAGCTGCCGGGCACTGCGAGCCCTGGTCGCCGCAACGAAGCTGCCCGTCGTCGAAACCTTCCAGGCCGCCGGCGTGATATCCCGCGAGTTGGAAGACAACTTCTTGGGCCGGGTGGGCCTGTTCCGCAACCAGCCCGGCGACGTCATCATCGACCGCGCCGACGTGTTGATCGGGATTGGATACGACGCCGTCGAGTACGACCCAGTGCTGTGGAACAACAACGCTCATTGGAAAAACGGCGTACAGCGCACCATCGTGCACATCGACTCGATTCCCGCGCAAATCGACAATCATTATCAGCCGACCGTCGAGCTGATCGGCAATATCGGAGCCACCCTAAGCGCATTGACTGACGGTCTGGCCGGCCTCACGCTGACGGCCGGCTATCAAGCCGAGATAGCCACCCAGCGAAATGAATTGGCCGGCATAGATTTTGCCGCGCAGCATCATCAGCCGGCTAGCCACGGGCTTGATCCCGTCGCGGTCGTCCTGAGACTTCGCGAGCAACTCAACGACGACGCCACCATCGCCTGCGACGTCGGCTCGAACTACATCTACATGGCGCGGCATTTCAGGGTCTACGAGCCCAGGCGGCTGCTGTTCTCCAACGGCCAACAGACCCTCGGCGTCGCCCTACCCTGGGCCATGGCCGCCTGTTTGGTCCGACCGGGCACACCTGTCGTATCCGTCTCCGGTGACGGCGGATTCCTCTTCTCCGCACAGGAACTCGAGACCGCAACCCGGCTGGGCCTGACGTTCACCCACATCATCTTTCGGGACAACAGCTACGACATGGTGGCCTTTCAGGAAATGCTGAAGTACGGGCGCACATCCGGCGTGCAGCTCGCTGACTACGACATCGTTTCTTACGCAGCAGCGTTCGGCGCTCGCGGTTACCGGGTGGAGACGCTGGAAGAATTCAGCGCCACCTTGCAGCAAGCGCTCGCCGAGGACGGGCCGTCGCTGATCGATGTCCCTGTCGATTACAGCCGCAACGTTGACTTGGCCGCTCACCTGCACGAAGACGCCTTCGAATAGCCGGGAGGCCGCGATGAGCAACAGATCCGCCGCGCACGAACACTTCCGCCATTGGGCCGCATCGCTTCTCGCGCACCATGACACCGAGGTTTATCAGTTCTCGACAATCAGCGCCCTGCTGGACGGCGTCTACGACGGAGATGCGACCATCGCCGACATTCTGCGGCATGGCGACTTCGGCCTGGGCACTTTCAACCATCTGGATGGCGAGATGGTCATCTTCGACGGCGTCTGCTATCGGTTGCGGGCGGATGGAAGCGCCACCCGCGCCGCACTGACCGATCGCACTCCGTTCGCGGCGGTCACCCGATTCCACAGCGACTTCGAGATCGCGTTCGAAACCCTCACCGAGCAGGCCGAAGTGACCGGCGCGATCGACCGTCGGATCGACAGCTCCAACTTGATCTACGCGATTCGGATCACCGGGCACTTTGCCGAACTGCATACCCGCACGGTGATGGAGCAGGAAAAGCCGTATACAACGTTGACGCAAGCCACCGAAGGGCAGGCCGAAACGCGATTCAGTGATGTGACCGGCGTGGTGGTCGGCTTTCGTACCCCCGACTACCAACAGGGCATCTCCGTCGCGGGATACCACCTGCACTTCCTCAACAGCGACCGCAGCAGCGGGGGCCATGTCCTCGATTTCAGCCTCGAGCGCGGTCAAGTCGCGGTCAGTGGCGCGTCGCAGCTGCATCTGAGCCTGCCCACCTCGGGCGCGTTTCTCAAAGCGCACCTGTCCGGACCCGACCTCGCCGAGCGGATCAACAAAGCCGAAGGCCCGAAAGCCTGATGCGCCGAACGTCGATTCGTTGTAACCCATCTCGCGAAATTGCGACATCAAGTCGACGCTCGGCGCCGGAATTCACGGATTGTTAAGGCACCCGTTCAGCGCCCATTGTTGAGTGCACACGAGCGCCGCGTGTTCTCACGGTATGCGTGTTGTACAGGTCGCCAACTTCTACGGCCCTCGCTCCGGCGGCCTTCGCACCGCGATCGACCGGCTGGGCGCGGAATACAGCGCTCTGGGCCACGAGGTCTTCCTGCTCGTGCCGGGTCCGCACGCCGACCGCGTCCCGTTGCACACCGGTGTGGTGCGAATCACATTGCCCGCCAAATTAATTCCCTTCACCGGTGGCTACCGCGCGGTGATGCCGGGTCCGGTCAAGGCAATGCTGAAGGCTCTGCGACCCGACGCACTGGAGGTTTCAGACCGGCTTACGTTGCGGTCAATGGGGCGATGGGGACGCGAACACGGGGCAACGACCGTGATGATCTCCCATGAACGCCTGGATCGCCTTGTCGGCCAAATACTTCCGTCTGGGCCCGCGCAGGGGTTCGCTGATCTCGCCAATGCGCGCACCGCCGCCAACTACGACACGGTGGTGTGCACCACAGGGTTCGCGCGTGAAGAATTCGACCGCATCGGCGCGACGAACGTCGTCACCGTCCCACTGGGTGTGGACCTGAAGACCTTCCATCCACGCCGACACTCTTCGCTGGTGCGGCGGCAATGGGCAACACCGAAACAGCTTCTACTGGTGCACTGCGGGCGGTTGTCGGTGGAAAAGCGCGCCGATCGCAGCATCGACGCCCTCGCGGCGCTGTGTGCTGCCGGCGTCGACGCCCGACTGGTGGTCGTGGGCGAGGGCCCAATGCGGGCCAGGCTGGAACGACAAGCTGCGCGGCTGCCGATCGACTTCACCGGTTTCGTCTCCGATCGGCACACCGTCGCCGGCCTGCTCGCGTCGGCCGACGTCACACTGGCGCCCGGGCCGCATGAAACGTTCGGGCTGGCCGCCCTGGAATCGCTGGCGTGCGGGACACCGGCCGTGGTGTCGCGCACATCGGCGCTGACCGAGATCGTCACACCGGATAGCGGCGCATTGGCCGACAACGACCCGGCTGCCATCGCGCATGCTGTCAGCTCCATCGTCAGCCGACCGGAGTACCACCGCCGCAGCTCAGCACGGCGTCGCGCAGAGAAGTTCACGTGGCAACGGGCAGCGGCCGGCATGATGGCCACGATGGGATCCGGGGGTTAGTGGACGGCGAAGTAGCGCTAGGGCCTACCCGCCGCGGCTAGATGGGTGCTTGCTGGGGCAGTAATCCGCCGTGGCCGCGCCGACGAAGAGCTCGGCTTGCTCCTGGGTCAATTGGTGCGAATCCGTCAGCAGATCCACCTCGTCCTTTTGGGTGTTGCCGCCCTCGAGATCCTGGCACAGGGTGCGCGCGAGACTCACCACATGCGCGGGTGAACCAAGGTTGATGCCGTGCGCCGACAGGTAGGTGGCGAATTCAGCGTCCGTTTGATCGGCCGACGCGACGCCCGCGGGCGCCAGCATGACGGCCACTGCCGCGCCGAACGCGCAGGCATACATCTTCTTGGTCTTGGTCATTTCACTCATCACTCTCGAAGCGCTCATATCAAAGCTTGGACTGACATCTCGGATTTACCAGGGGCTGACTGACACGTCGAATTGGCCCCGCTTACTCAATTTTGGCGCCCAAGAGGGTCACCGGTCAATAGCGCCCTCGACATGGTGGCGCCAAGATTCAAACTTCAACCCTTCGTTCATCTTTAATTCGGATAGAGTTAATTCCGTGGAAGTGCGCGACCGGGTGCTGATCACCGCCATCGAGTTGGCCGCGCTCATCCGGGCCGACGGTCCGGTGGCTGTCCTTGACGTGCGCTGGCGCCTCGATGAACCCGACGGGCGTGCCGCCTACCTGCAAGGCCACCTTCCCGGCGCGGTATACGTGTCGCTCGATTACGACCTCAGCGATCACACGATCTCCGGCCGTGGCCGTCACCCGCTGCCGTCGGGGCGCAGCTTGGAGGCAGCCGCGCGCCGATGGGGAATCCGGCAGGACGCGCCGGTCGTGGTCTACGACGACTGGAATCGTGCGGGTTCCGCGCGGGCGTGGTGGGTGCTAACCGCGGCCGGACTGGCGGATGTTCGCATTCTCGACGGTGGCCTGTCGGCGTGGCGGTCAGCCGGTTGCGGTCTCGAGACGGGCCAGGTCACGCCGCAGCCCGGGAATTTCACTGTGCTGCACCATGATTTGTACGCCGGAGGCCGGCCAACGTTGACGGCCCAGCAATGCGGCGCGGACAACGTCACACTGCTCGATGCGCGCGCACCCGAACGGTTCCGCGGCGAGGTCGAACCCGTCGATCCGGTCGCCGGGCACATCCCCGGCGCAAAGAACCTGCCAAGCGGGGCTCTGCTGGCCGACGACGGCACATTTCGTGGCAACCACGCGGTGGCTCAACTGTTGTCCGGCCTCGATACTGACGGCCCCTTGGCCGTGTACTGCGGCTCGGGTGTTACCGCTACGATCACGATCGCGGCGCTGGCTGCGACGGGCCGCGAGGCAGCGCTGTTTCCCGGGTCATGGTCGGAATGGAGTTCGGATCCGTCCCGCGCCGTCGGCCGCGGTCCCGAATAGATGGCACATGGAGGTGTGTTGATGGCGGGACGACGTGCGCTCCGGAATGCCTTGGCTGTCATAGGATCCGCCCTCGTCGTCGCCGCGTGCGCGTCGAACACGACCGACACATCGACAGGATCCACCAGCCCGACGTCGAGTGCGGCTTCGACGACGACCACCAGTGGAGCGCTCGCGGGGGTATCGGTACCCGACGCGTTCACCCCATTGACCATCCAGCCGATCAGCCGGCCGACCTTCCCCTTCCCCGGCAGTGACGGCAAGACTCACCTGGCCTTCGACGTGCAGATCACCAACGCCACCGCGGCTCCGGCCACCCTCGACGCCGTCGACGTGGTCGACGCCCAGGATCCGACGAAAGTGCTGGTCTCGTTCTCCGGCAAGCAATTGGTGGATCCGGCCTGCAATTACGGCGACTGCAATCGGCTGCGGCTGCTCACTGCAGCGCCCTCCCCGGACAACTTCATCCCGCCACAAACCTCGCGGGCGCTGCTGCTCGATTTCGCGCTCGACACGCCGGCGCAATTCCCGAAAGCGGTGATGCTGCGCCTGCACGGCACCGGCGCGACCAATCCCGGCGCAACGACACAACCGAGCCCGATCGACACGTTGGGCGCACCCTTTGATATTTCGGCGGGCAAGCCGCGGGTGATCGGTCCACCGCTTCGGGGCAGCGACTGGGTCGCGCTGAACGGCTGCTGCGATCCGGGGTGGCCGCACCGCGATGCCATCCTTCCAGCGGACATGCGGCTCAACAACTCCCAGCGCTTCGCGATTGACTGGAAGCGGACCAACGAACAGGGCGACTTCTATACCGGCGACAGGACCATGAACGAGAGTTACGCGGACTACGGGACGCCGGTGTACGCGGTAGCTGACGGCACCGTCACCTCGACAGAGGACGACATGGACGCCAATGTGCCGGGAATCCTACCCGCATCCGATCCGGTCCTCGCCGCGAAGCTGACGGTAGAAAACATCGACGGCAACCACATCATCATGGACATCGGCGACGGCGTGTACGCCATGTACGCCCACTTCGTCAGGGGCTCGCTGCTGGTGAAACCCGGCGACAAGGTCAAGAAGGGCCAGCAGATCGCGCAGCTGGGCAATACCGGCAACTCCAATGCCCCGCACCTGCACTTCCAGCTGATGGATGGCCCGTCATTGCTCGAGGCCGACGGCATCCCCTACCTGCTGGACGCTTTCGGATACCAGGGCCAGGTGGACCCCGCATTGATCTGGAACGCCGACAATTATCTCAGCGGCTCGTATTTCGGTCCTGGCCGGCTGCCGATAGCGCAAGGACGGACGAATCAACTGCCCGTTTCGTTGGCGCTGGTGAACTTCCCGAACTAATTAGCCGGTGCTGCACGGCAGTCTTTTGATGCCGTGAAAGAACGAGGAGCGCAACCGGTCGGGTGGTCCAATCACCGTCAGGCCGGGCACCTTCGCGTACAGCTCTTCGAGCATGACCCGCAATTCCAGCCGGGCCAGCTGTGCCCCGAGGCAGAAGTGCACGCCCCCGCCCCCGAATGCGACATGTCCGGCGCCCAAACCGGCATCAGTGCGGGTGACGTCGAACTCGTCGGCCCGCTCGAACACCTCCTCGTCGCGGTTGGCCGACAGGTAATGGAGCAGAACCCAGTCGCCGGAGGGGATCTGTTGGCCGCCGATTTCAACGTCGCGGGTCGTGGTGCGGCGGAAGTGCATGACCGGGGTCGACCAGCGCAGCAGTTCCTCCACCGCGGGCTTGACCGCTTCGGGGTCACGCGCCAGCAAGGCTTGTTGTTCGGGGTGCTGGGCCAGCGCCAATATGCCATGGCTGAGCGTGTTGCGGGTGGTTTCGTTGCCGGCGATCGCCAGTAGTAAGAAGAACTCGTTGAGCTGGTCACGGTTGAGCTTTTCACCGTCGACCTCCGCGGCCAGCAGGGCCGACAAGATGTCGTCGGTGAGGCCGTGCTTGCGCCGATGCGCGACCAGTTCGCCACAGTAGGAGAACATTTCGGCAGCGGCCCGTCCCAGAGCCTCCGGACCCGGGGCGTAGTCGGGATCCTCGATACCGAGGCTGCCGATGGCGTTGCTCCATCGGAAGACCTCCATGCGGTCCTCGGCGGGAACACCGAGCACGTCGGCGATCACCTGCAACGACATCTCCGCGGAAATGTCTGGTACTGCATCGAATTCACCCTTGGCGGTGATGTCGGCGACGATGTCGCGGGCAACCCGGCGCATATGCGGTTCGAGACGCTGCACATTTCGCACGGTGAAGCCCTGGTTGATCAGCTTGCGGTAGTGCACATGGCGAGGTGGGTCGATGCCGGGCAGCAACGCCGACGTCGGCGCCGCCTCCACCTCAACCAGGGTGTTGCCCTTGCTGCTGGTGAAAGTGTCCGTGTCTCGGCTGACCAACCGCACGTCGGCGTGCTTGGTCAACAGCCACGCTCTGGGCAACCCGGGCAACTGCACCGGATGCACGGGCGCGTTGGCTCGCAGCCGGGTCAACGCCTCGAAAGGGGCGCCGGCAACAAAGGTGTCCGGGTCCAGCACCGCCGCTGCGTCGCGGTCGGCCACGCTGTCCTGATTCTCCGGGACCAACGAGCCCACCAGTCCCGGCTTCGGAATGTGCGGGGTTTTCGGGGTTTGCGGGGTTTTCACTGATCCGCCGGTCCTTCCTGCAACGATGCCTTGATCCCGGCAATGATCACGTCGAGTCCGGCGCGGAAATGTTTGGCGCCGGGATTGTTGCCGCGCAGGTCGTCGGTGAGCTGACGTGATTCCTGCAAACTTATCGATCCCAGCAGGTAGGTGTACAACACCGAGTGTGCAGCGGCTGCAATGGGATTCGCTAGTCCGGCCTCAGCCAGTAAGGAGCGGCTCAGCCCGTCGAGACGGTGGGCGGCCGCACCGCCGCTGCCGGTCTGCACTATGCCGGCGATGCCAGGAACGGTAAGGACCACTTCGCGCGCGGCGCAGAAGAGCTCGATGAGCCGGGTATCCCACGGGCCGCTCTCCGGCGTGGGAACTTGAGCGAGCATAGACTCGGCGAGTAAGTCCAGAGCGGCTTGCTTGCCCTGGACGTGGTAGTACACCGAGGGCACGGCGGAGCCCAGTTCGGCCGCGAGGTCGCGCATCGTCACACCCTGCACGCCGACGCGGCGAGCCAGCTCGTGCAGAGATTCCACCACCTGGGCGCGGTCGAGTTCGCCGTAGGGGCGCCGAGCCTCGGCCGTCATTGCGGAGATTCTACCCTTGTTCGAATCTCCTCGTGAGATGCTGACGTCTTGGACATCTTTCAAGAGTGGAAAAGCGGCAGCACGGAACTTCGCTGGCGGTCGACAACCGTCGCCAACGAAGGACGGGAACTCGCGATCTTCAGTCGCCGCTGCGGCACACCCGGAGCACCCGCGCTGGTGCTGGTGCATGGTTTCCCGACGTCGAGCATCGACTATTTCGCTTTGGCGCGCGAACTGAGCTCCGAGTTCGACATCTACCTACTTGACCTTCCCGGCCACGGATTGTCCGACAAGCCAACCGAGCCCTACGTCTATTCGTTGTACGACGACGCGCGTCTGCTCGTGGACGCGATAACCCGGGTCTGGCAGCTGAACGGGTTCCGGATGCTCACCCACGACCGCGGCAGCAGTGTCGGCATGATCGCGCTGGGCATGTTGGCGGCCCGAGATCCGGCGATCGCACCCGTTGACCTCATCTTGACGAACGGCAACATCTACCTTCCGCTCTCGAATCTCACCGCGTTCCAAACCGCGCTGCTGGACCCCGCGACGGCGCGGGCCACCGCGGCGGCGACGACACCGCAGATGCTGGCGGCCGGCCTGGGAATGACCACCTTCATGCCGAGGCGGACGCTGGACGACCCGGAGATTGCCGCGTTGGCGCAGTGTTTCACCCACAACGACGGGATCCGAGTGCTGCCAGACGTCATTCAATACTTGAACGAGCGCGCGGCCGACGAAACCAATTGGCTTGAAACGCTTTCCAAGAGCGACGTGAATACCACGGTGGTCTGGGGTGTGCACGACAACGTCGCGCCGCTGCGCGTCCCGAACCATGTCTGGCAGACGTATCTGAAAGCCAAGCCCGGCCGAAACCGTTACTGGGTGGTGCCGCACGCGGATCACTATCTTCAGTGCGACGCCCCCGAGCAGCTGGCCCAGATCGTCCGCCTCACGGCCCGGGGCGAGGACGTCGCGCTGCAGACTCTCGGGAACGAGCCCAACGGGGCCGTGCTGGTGGACTACAGCCCAGTGACGCCTACCCGGTGAAGACCGGTAGCTTCGCCCATCCCCGCACGCTGGACGTGTGCGCCTTGCTGGCGTTGGCGTAGTCGACGTCCCACTCCGGCCAGCGCGCGATGACCTCCTCGAACGCCACCCGCGTCTGCATCCGCGCCAAGGCCGAGCCCAGACAGAAGTGCAGACCGTGACCAAAGCTCAGATGGGCGGCGCCGCGGTGGATGTCGAACCGCTCGCCGTCGGGAAACTTGCGCTCGTCGCGATTGGCTGATCCGTTGAGCAACAACATGACCGACCCCTCCGGGATGGCCGTGTCCCGGCATTCGATGTCGTGGGCGACATACCGCGCCTGCACCGGCGAAGGTGCTTCGTAGCGCAGTACCTCCTCGATCGCCCCGGGAAGCAGCGCCGGGCTGTCCACGATCTCGCGGCGCTGATCGGGGTGTTCGGCCAGAAGTTGCGCGGTGAAGCCGATCAGACGGGTCGTGGTCTCGTTCCCCGCACCGGCGATCGTGCTGCAGTAGAGCAGCACTTCGGTCCGCGTCAGCCGCCGAGTGGTCCCGTTTTCCTCGATCTCGGCGTTGAGCAGCTGCGTCATCAGATCATCGGACGGATGGTCCGCCCGCCAATCGATGTACTCGGAAAACAACTCCAGCTGCCGCGCGAATAGGTCCTCGGTGGCGACCCGCGGGGCTCCCTCTTCGAGGGTGAGGTTGTCGTCGGTGCTGGCCCGGATCGTTGCCTGTTGGTCTTCGGGGATGCCCAGCAGGTAGCCGATGGTGCGCATCGGGACCATCGCTCCGAGATTTTCGACGAAGTCGAACCCGCCCGAGCCCACTAATGGGTCGAGCGCCCGTGCGCAGAATGCCCGCGTCAACGACTCGATCGACTCCATCCGTCGCGGCGTGAAAACCCTTGAGAGCAGACGGCGATGCAGATCATGAATCGGTGGGTCCTCGAAGAGGATGATGCCGGGCGGAACCTCGACACCGCTTTTGATGATGTCCATGGTGGTTCCGCGGCCCGATCGATACGTCTCCCAGTTCGTCAGTTCCGGGGCCACGTCCTCGTAGCGGCTCAGCGCGTAGAAGTCGTACTTCTCGTTGTAGTACAGCGGAGCCTCGTCGCGCAGCCTCTTCCACGTGGGGTACGGATCGTCATCGATATCGAAATCGAATGGGTCGTAATAAACCTCGGTAGTGCTTGATCCGGTCACGGTCACGCCTTACTCTGCGAAAGCGCCTCGGGCAGCACGACCTCGCCCACGCGCTTGAGGTACGGCCACGCGACTTCTGGCGGCAACCCACCGCAGAGTGGCGACAGGTTGAGCACCTGGCCGGCACGAACCTGCGAGATCGCCTCCGGGACAGAGATGATCACGTGTGACGCAGGTTTAGCGCGCAATTCTTCGACGGTTTTGACGTGTGTGAAGCCCGCCGTCGTCTCGTCCCCGGGATTCCACGCGGCGTACGTTCGCACATCGTGCAGTAGATGCTCGCCGAGCTCCGCCCAGGCCTGGTCCACGTCGTCGGCGACGAAGGTGACCGAGGGAGTGTCGCGACCGGGAAACATCGTCGGACCGGGCTGGTGGCCGTGCTTGCGGCACGCTTCCTCGTAGGCCTCCTGCATGCCGGGAGTGTTGGCGTTGCCCAGCATGCCGAGGCCGTAGCGGCCGGCGCGGCGCGCCGCCGCCAACGTTCCACCACCCCACATCAGTCCCGGTCCGCCCGGGGTCAGGGGTTGCGGCGTCACCGTGATCCGGCGGCCGTCTTCGACGACCGTCTCCCCGGCGAGCAATCGGCGCAGCAGTGCGATCTTCTCGTCAACAAGCCTGCCACGATCGCCGAGTTTCAGGCCGAAGTGGTCGAACTCCTCGGGCCGATATCCCAGCGCCAAGGTGTAGGAAGCCCGCCCAGCACTGAGGATGTCGAGGACCGCCATGTCCTCGGCCAGGCGAACGGGCTCATAGAACGGCAGAATCAGGATCAGGTTCATGGCCAGCCGCTGCGTGCGCGCGGCGATTGCCGGCGCCAGGATCAGCGGGGACGGCAGGTACCCGTCCTCGGAACCGTGGTGTTCGCACAACACGGCGGCGAGGGCACCATGATCTTCGCCCCAGGCACAGATCTCGGGCACCGCGGCATACAGCGCAGCAGGGGGCGCCCCCCACGACGGGGCACGCATGTCGAAGCGCAGGGTGAACAAGGCGACTCCTAGACGACCTAATCTTTGTTTTGACGTACGCTACGTGCGGCCCGCGAGTCGCGTCAACGCAGGGTCGAAGACGTGGTGCGGCAGCGTCATCGGGATGTCGAGTATCCGAAAGTTCGGTGCCGGCCGCCACCGCATAATCTGGCGGAGTGACGTTTAATCTCCTCGAGGAACTCACGCTGCAGCAGCTGCAAACCCGCACCAGCATGAAGTGGCGTGCCCACCCGGCCGATGTGCTGCCGTTGTGGGTCGCGGAGATGGATGTCAATCTCGCTCCGACGATCGCCGAGGCCATTCACGCGGCTATCGACAACGGTGACACCGGCTATCCCTCGGGTACCGCTTTTGCCGAGGCGGTCAGCGAATTCGCCTCGCGGCGTTGGGAATGGCACGACCTGACGGTCAGTCGCACGGCGATCGTTCCGGACGTCATGCTGGGCGTCGTTGAGACGCTACGCCTGGTCACCGATCGCGGTGACACCGTCATCGTCAATCCGCCCGTGTACGCGCCGTTCTACGCTTTCGTCTCACACGACGGCCGCCGAGTGACCGAAGCGCCGCTTGGTGTGGATGGCCGAATTGACTTGGCCGCGTTGGAGGAAGCGTTCGCAAGTGCCCGTGCTTCGGGCGGCAAGGTCGCCTACCTGCTATGCAATCCGCACAACCCGACGGGTTCGGTGCACACCGTCGACGAACTGCAGGGGGTTGCCCAGCTTGCCCGCCGGTTCGGAGTCCGGGTGGTGTCCGACGAGATTCATGCGCCGATCATCCTGTCCGGGTCGCGATTCACCCCGTATCTGAGCGTGCCCGGCGCGGAGGACGCGTTCGCCCTGATCTCGGCGTCCAAGGCGTGGAACCTCTCGGGGTTGAAGGCGGCCTTGGCTATCGCCGGTCCTGAAGCGGCCGCCGATCTTCGCCGGATGCCCGAGGAGGTGAGCCACGGCCCCAGCCATCTCGGCCTGATCGCGCACGCCGAGGCCTTCAAGACCGGTGGCGACTGGCTCGATCAGCTGCTGCAGGGTCTGGACGAGAACCGAACGTTGCTGGGCCATCTGGTCGCCGAACACCTTCCCGGGGTGAGTTATCTGCGACCCCAGGGCACCTACCTGGCGTGGCTGGATTGCCGGCGGCTCGGCCTCTGCGAGGAGCCAGACGTGGTCCAAGACGGGCTCGCGGTGGTATCTGATCTGTCCGGGCCGGCCCGTTGGTTCCTCGACCACGCCCGCGTCGCGCTCAGCTCAGGCCATGTCTTCGGAACCGGTGGGGCCGGGCACGTGCGGTTGAACTTCGCTACCTCGCAAGCCATTTTGACCGAAGCGGTGTCGCGAATGGGCCGGGCGCTCGCCGGCTCCTAGTCCGGCAGCTAGTCCTCGTTTCCGCGGCCCAGGTTGCGGAAGCCCTCGGCGGGTTTTTTGACGCCTACCAAGAACGGCAGCGAACTCGACGCGAGTTTCACCTTCAGCCACAGCCGGCCCGCGGAACTGCGCTCGGGTACCTGCACAGGTGTCACGTCAGACGCGGCGAGGTCAATGTAGTGCGTCGACGTTTCTCCGATGCCCTCGAAGTCGTGCATCAAGGGCTTCGACCGCAGCCGCATCGCCTCGTCGAGGGAATGCGCCACCGGATCGGTCATCAGCACGTATTCCGGCACCGGCACCGTGTTCTTGAGCATTCGGTGCACCAGGATGACGTCGAGGCCGGCCAGCTCGACGTTGCGTTTCACCTTCTGCTCCGCCACTTCGCCCTCGTGCGCGACGAACTTGAGCGACAGAGCGTCCAGCTGTGCGCAACTGGCGCACCCGCAGGAGTGGTCCTTTTTGATCCGCTCCTTGCGCGCGAGGAAAGACTGGCGCATCCGCGATAGCCGCTCGGGCACCAGCACATTCGCATTGGCGTCGGGTGCCCAGAAGAAGGCTGCGTCACCTTCCAGCTTCGCCAGCTTGAGTCCTTTGCCGGCGTCGATTACCGATTCCAGCAGCTGGGCCACCGTCAGCTGCGCGTGTGTCAAATGGGCCCGGTTCCAGTTCATGTAACGGGTGTATCCGCCGATGTCCGCAATGAGGAGTACCGCGCGCCGGATAGCCATAGATTCGCTACTTTAATTGTCTGCCGGGCTCTCTCTCAATGGAATCTCACACTGGACTAATGCGGCACCTCCGATAACCTCAGCAAGAGGCTAGCGGGGGCGGCCGCCCACCCGAGGAGCTGAAATATATGGATGTGCTGCGAACGCCAGACTCCCGATTCGAAAACCTGGAGGGTTACCCGTTCGTAGCGAACTACCTCGACGTGACCGCGAGCGGCACTCCGCCGCTGCGCATGCACTTCCTCGACGAGGGGCCCGTCGATGGTCCGCCGATCGTGCTGCTGCACGGCGAACCCACGTGGAGTTACCTGTACCGCACTATGATTCCGCTGCTGGCTGAGGCCGGGAACCGGGTGTTCGCGCCCGACCTTATCGGCTTCGGCCGTTCCGACAAGCCCAGCCGCATCGCGGATTACACCTACCAGCGGCATGTCGAGTGGGTGACCTCGTGGTTTGAGCGGCTGAAACTGAAGGACGTCACGCTGTTCGCTCAGGACTGGGGTTCACTCATCGGCCTGCGCATCGCCGCCGAGCAGGACGCCCGGGTGGCCCGGCTGGTGGTGGCGAACGGTTTCCTACCCACGGGCCAGCGGCCCCCTTCTCCCGCCTTCTTGGCGTGGCGGGCCTTCGCGCGCCACTCCCCCGTGCTGCCCGCCGGTCACATCGTCTCGGTCGGCACCGTCCGCCGAGTTTCCCCCAAGGTGCGAGCCGGCTACGACGCACCTTTCCCGAACAAGACGTATCAGGCCGGGGCCCGCGCGTTTCCGCAGTTGGTGCCGACCTCGCCCGACGATCCGGCGATTCCGGCCAATCGGGCGGCTTGGGACGCGCTGGGCCGATGGGAAAAACCTTTCCTCGCCATCTTCGGGCGTCGCGACCCGATCGTCGGGCAAGCGGACCGTGCGCTGATCAAGCACATCCCAGGGGGGACGGGCCAACCGCACGCCCGGATCAACGCGAGCCACTTCATTCAGGAAGACAGCGGACCAGAACTGGCCGAACGCGTGCTGTCTTGGCAGAAGGCCCTGGGCCAATAGCCCTGCGGGTGCAACGATCGAGCGATGGACATGGCAATGATGGGCCTGATGGGAACCGTCGTGGGCGCTTCGGCCGTGGGCATCGCGGGCGTTGCGCGGTCTGCCACCGACACCTTGCTACCGGGGATGGTGGAAAAGACCAACCACCGGCATCAGATGAGGTTCCACCTACATTCGCAGCGCCACGAAGCAGTGAAATGCTGGCGGACCGGCTTGGCGGAAGCGCGGGACGTTTACCGGCAGTGGGCGGCTGGCCCGCGCACTGCCGATCCACCCAACGTGGTCGGCGACGAGTGGTTCGAGGGCTTACGGCCGCACCTGCCGACCACCGGCGAGGCGGCGAAGTTCCGCACCGCCCACGAAGTCCACTGCGACAATCCGACGCTCACGTTGCTCTCGCTCGAGATTGGACGCATCGAACACGAGTGGACCGAAGAAGCGAAGGGCCGTCGCCGCCGACTCCGGTAACCGTTCAAGGCCTCACCCCGCCCCGCGAGCAATAGCTCCTATGTCAAGCCGCCGCGGTTTTGGGGGCTTGATTTCGGGTTTGGTGGTCGGCATGGAGAGCATGGAAGACCGCGCGCGATAGTCGGCGTTTGAGGCAGCGTCGG
>Ga0182012_10001214_pt1 | contig 28380 bp, 26 predicted proteins | sample 612S2SmetaG_FD_120486 | JGI IMG/M metagenome (GOLD analysis project Ga0182012, IMG submission 120486) | Permafrost microbial communities from Stordalen Mire, Sweden - 612S2S metaG | ecosystem: Environmental > Terrestrial > Soil > Wetlands > Permafrost | place: Sweden: Stordalen | collected...
CACCACACCCATGCCGCCACGGCCGAGGCACTCGAGAATTTCCAATTGCGGGAAATGCGGCGCGATCTGGTCAGGCGGGAGCGGCGGCTCGGCGGCGGGAGTATCGTCGGTGAAAACGGTTTCGGTCTGGAGATTCAGGGCCATGAGGCAGCGAGGGCAGAGGCCTCCGGGCGCGCCGGCGGGGAGGGCCGCGCCACATTGCGGACAGGTCGGTGATGCTGGATTGCTCATACCCGTTACTTACCGGCAGGCCGGATGATGTTACAAGGAATGCGCCGGGCCAAGGAACCCGGTTTCCTAAATCGGGGCCACCGTCCGGCTGGTGTGAGCCACGATGCGGCTCTCGATTTCCTGCCATTCGGGGTCAGTTGGGAGTTGCGGGATATCCGGCAGCAAAGCAACCAAGGGCGCTTTAATCGGATGCGCACGCCGGACGAGCCAAGTGTCAGCGTCAAGCTGCTGGACGGTAACGGGCGAGCGGGCCGGGAGTTCCGGTGGCATCACCAACCGGCGCCGGCTGTCAGTGACCGTGGCGTTCATGATGGGAACTTCCCAAGACGGAGAATGGTTGTCAAGATTCGTCAAAGGGCGGCCGCGAGGTGGCGCAATTCCGCGTTTAAATCCGCGCCCTCGGCCAGGGTTTGGGAGATTTCCTCGCGGTAAATGTCGCGGAAACGTTTGCGCAGCCGGTGGACGGCCACGCGCGCCGCCCCGGGTTGAAGACCCAGCCGCGCGGCGATCTCCGCATAATCTATTTTGCCATGTCCGGCCAGCAGGCAACCTTTGAGCACGGCGAAATCGCCCGTCCGGCTGGCGCTGGCGAACTCGGCTTCCAGGCGTTTCAAGGTGAGGTCGAGCAGCGTGAGCGCCCATTGGCGGTCGTAGGCGGCGTCGGGGTCGAGTTGGGCGGTGGCATCCACGGCATACTGGCTTTCGGCGCAGGCGGTGTCCAGTTCCACCGGGGTGTGGCCACCGCCGCGTTTTTGGGCGGAGGCGCGGCGCCATTCCTTGTGGAGAAAATGTTTGAGGGCGACGATGAGAAAGGTGCGGAGCCGGCCGCGCTCGCGGTCGGCGGTGGCGAGCCAGTGGTGCTCCAGCAGGCGGGCGAAAAATTCCTGGGTGAGATCCTGGGCATCGTGCGGCGACTGGCCGCTGCGCCGCACATAAGCGTAGAGCGGATACCAATAGGCGCGGCAGAGGGATTCCATGGCCCGGGCGGATTCCGGCGAGGGCGCGCGGGTGGCCGCGAGCACCACCGACCAGCGGGTGGCGGGAAACAACCCGGGCGCGTTTCCGGCGGCGGCCTGCGTGCTCATGGTGGACATGGTATCAGAGTAAGTTACCGGAAACGAGGGCGGTGTTACGGTGACAGACGAAAGCTCCAAATTCCAACATCCAAGCTCCAGAGAATATTCAAATTCCAAGCTTCAAGGCATGGCGGTTGGATTATGCTGGAACATCATCGCGTTTCAAACGTTTGCCCAGGCTGACCACGTCGTCCACTACGTAACCGAGGCAACGGAAGAATTCGATGACGCCGGAATTGGTGGTGCGCACTTGCAAATTAATTTTGGGACAGCCAGCGGCGTGGAGCAGTCGCTCGGCCTCCGTCACGATGGCTCGCGCCAAACCGAGCCGCTGATAGTCCGGGGCCACGGCCAGATAATTCAGCCAGCCGCGATGTCCCTCATAACCCGCCATCACACATGCCACCAAGCGGTTCTCCACCATCCCCACGAGAAACAGGTCGGGACGGACGGCCAGTTTCTGTTGAATGTCCTGGTGCGGGTCATTCCAGGGGCGGATCAAGTCGCACTGCCGCCAGAGCGCAATCACGCTGGCCTCGTCCTCGATTTGATAGGGGCGGATATGCATGTTAGAAAAGGTCGGCGGCCGGAAAATCCCGCAGGCCGGAATCCACCCATGAGCTGGTGCGGACGGCGATCATTGGGGCGGCGGTGGAAGGCATAAAAGCGCCGGTGAGGGGGATGATCTGGGAGGGCATGGTCATGACCCGTCGTCAATCCGGCCGCTTGAGTTCGAAGCGGTCGCGGGTGGTGCAGTACCAGTCGGGGGAGGCCATGCGGCCGACGAGGAAAAGTTGGTCGCCGCGGACACGCTTGGTTTCGAGGTCGAATAATTCATCCCGGAGATGGACGCGCTTGACCACGCCGATGACGACGCGGTTGGCGCCGATTTCAAGGGTGCCCCATTCGGTGCATTCCAGACTGGCCGGGGCTTCCGCGATGCGCGGGGGCTTGACCACGGAGGATGGCAGGGAGTGCAGGCCGGCACTGACGAGTTCATTCTCGCCATAGGGCAGCGAGGCGGCGCAGAGGTTCATGGCGGCGGCGAGCGGCTCGTCCACGAGGTTGACCACGAACTCGTGGGTGAGCCGGGTGTTCAGCGCGGAATCCTTGGGGGTGCCATCGGGACGGTTGCCGGGGGCAAAGGCGACGATGGGGGGATTGGCGCCGAGCACGTTGAAGAAACTGAAGGGCGCGGCGTTGACACGGCCATCCGGGCTGATGGTGGTGACCAGCGCGATGGGGCGGGGGGTGACGAGGTTTACGAGAATGGCATAAGCCCGGCTGGCATACTGGCCTTCGAGATCGAGTTCCATGGGGGGAAGTTTAGGACAATCGGGTCAACCGCGCAACATACGCGCCATCCACGCCGTCCTGGAAGGGGATCAGGGCCTGTTCGGCCAGGCATTTGAAGTGGGAGTGGCCGCTGACAAACTGGGCCACCACTTCCTGGTTTTCCTCCGGCTCCAGACTGCAGGTGCTGTAGGCGATGAACCCGCCGGGCTTGACCAGCGCGGCGGCTTTGTCCAGCAAGGCGAGCTGGGTGGTGCGCAGGCGGGTGATCTCGAAGGGTTGAATGCGCCAGCGCAAGTCCACGCGCCGGCGCATGACGCCGGTATTCGAGCACGGGGCGTCCACGAGGATGCGGTCAAATAATTGCGTGCTGGAGCTGGCCGGGGGAATCAGGGTGGGCTCGACACAGGTCACTCCCAGCCGCTGGCAGTTTTCGCGGATCAAGCGGAGGCGATCCTCACCCACATCGTGCGCCACGAGGCGACCTTGATTATTCATCATTTGGGCCATGTAGGTGGTCTTGCCGCCGGGCGCGGCGCAATAGTCCAAGACACTTTCGCCGGGTTGGGGCCGGAGCTGAGTGACAGCCAGCAGCGTGCTGGGGTCCTGCAAATAAAACCAGCCGTCGCGAAAACTCGGGAGCGAGGCCAGGGGCGGATGAGATTTCAACTCGAACACCTGGTTTTCCGGCCAGGGTCCGGCCTTGGTGAAATCATAGGCCACGCCCTCGGTGCGCCACTGTTCAATTAATTTGGCGGCGTCGGTTTTCAGGCGGTTGAGGCGGGCAAACGTTTTGGGCGGGGTGTTATTCCATTCGAGGAGCTTGGTGGTGCGCTCCAGTCCCCAGCGGTCCAGCCAGCGTTTCACGAGCCATTCGGGATGGGAATAGCCGATGGCGGGCTGGGTGGCCTTGAGGTCGGCGAGGAGCCGGCGGGTTTCGTCCGCCTCGCGCAAATAGCCGCGGAGGATGGCATTGATGAAGCCGGCCTGCGGTTCCAAGCCACTGCGCTTGGCCTGTTCGACGGTCTCATTGGTGGCGGCGTGCGGAGGGATGCGGTCCAGCCAGAAAATCTGGTAGAGGCCGAGCTGGAGGAGGATTTGGACCTCCGGGGGCTGTTCGCGGCCGGGGGTTTTGCGCGCAACCAGCCAGTTCAGGGCGGATTGCGCTCGCACAACACCGTAGACCAATTCCTGGCAAAGTCCGCGATCGGCCGGGGAAAGCCGGGCGTTGGCGAGGGCTTGCTCGAGCAAATCCTCGGTGAATTCGGTTTGGACCTGGCGGCTCCGCAAGATACGGGCCGCAATTTCTCTTGGTTTTTGTTCGTTCAACACGTTTAATAAGGCATAGTGAACCCGTGACGGGAAAATTACGATTTTTTTATGAGAGCAGAATTCGAAAAATTGGCCGCTGCCGGCAAAATTGAGGGACGCCATGTGGACGCGCTCACTCAACTCGCCGAAGGCGGATGTTGCACCCATCGTAGCTGGGGCTTTGGCCGGATCAAAACAGTGGACACGGTTTTCGCCCGGTTCACGATTGATTTTCCGGGGAAAACGGGCCACACGATGGATTTGGCGTTCGCGGCCGAATTGCTCAAGCCCATTCCCAAGGATCACATTCTGGCGCGCAAAGCGGCGGATATCGACGCGGTGCGCCATGAGGCGGCCCATCACCTGGGCCTGATCAAGATCGTGCTGAACAGCTTTGGCGGCAAGGCCACGGTGGATCAAATCCAGCATGTGCTGGTGCCAGACGTCATTCGCGATGATTGGAAAAAATGGTGGGAAACCGCCAAGCGCGAGATGAAAAAGGACGGGCATTTCATCGTCCCCATCAAGAAAACCGAGCCGGTGGTTTACCAGGCCAAAGAAGTTTCCCTGCAAGACCGCCTGCTGGCCGACTTCCGGGCGGCCAAGGGTTTGAAGGCCAAAGTCCTGATCGTCACCGAACTTGCGAAGAGCGCGGAGGATCTCAAGGACAAGACCGCCGCCGCGAACGAAGTGGTGGCCGCCTTGAATCCGGAAATTGCCACCTACCTGCGCACGCAACCGAGCGTGGCGATGGAGGCGGTGCTTGCCCGCGACGAAATGCGCGAAATTGCCGGGCTGCCGCCGGTGGCGGGTGAAGTCACCGCCGGCCAGATCTGGCAACAGGATGGGGTCAAGTTCGGCCCGATGATGGAACTCATTCCCGCCGCGAAACACAATCGCGCGCTGGAATCCTTCAAGATTGCGAATCCCGACCGCTGGCAGGATATTCTGCGCAACGCCCTGAATTACGTTTCTTCCAAACTCTGCCGCGAATTCGCCGGCCTGCTCATCGCGGAAGGCAAATGGGATTTGCTCAAAGAATCCCTCGCCCGGCTCATCAACCAGCACACGGCCAGCAGTGAACTGCTGCTCTGGCTAGGTCGCGAACGCAGCGATTCCTTCGCAGACATCCTGGGGCCGGAAGTTTTCCGCGCCATGCTCACCGCCATGGAGCGCGACCAGTTCAATGAGAAGCGCTCCAACCGTCTGCGCGATTTCATTCTCGAAGACCAGAACCTGCTGGGCGAGCTGACCTCCACCGCCGACATCGAAGTGGTGAAGGATTTGACCCGCGCCTTGCAACTCTCGCCGGTGTTTGACGACATGGACAAGCGGTCCTTGCTGGCCCGGCTCGTCAAAAAGCATCCGGCGGTGCAATCGCTGGTCAGCGGCGAGCAGACCAAACAGGACAGCGCGCTGCTCGTCTCCTGGGAAAGCCTCGACCGCCGCCGCACGGAATACCAGGAGCTGGTGCAGAAGAAGATTCCCGCGAATTCCAAGGAAATCGCGATTGCCCGCAGTTACGGCGACTTGCGCGAAAACCACGAATACAAGGCGGCCAAGGAAATGCAAAAGGTCCTCATGCGCCGCAAAGAGGAGCTCGAGGCCCAGCTCATGCGGGCCCGGGGCACGGACTTCTCCAACGCCAAAACGGATGCCGTCAATATCGGCACGATTGTGCAGGCCACGGATCTGGGGACCAGCCAGCCGGAGACGTTTACCATTCTGGGCGCGTGGGATTCTGATCCCGACAACGGCCTGATCAGCTATCTGTCCCCGGTCGGCGCGGCGTTCCTGAACCACAAGGTGGGCGACGAGATTGAGTTCGAATTGCACGGCACGAAGCGCCGGCATCGCATTGAAAAAATTGCCGGCTGGGTGGCGCCGACGCCCGTCCCATCCCCGGCGCAAGCCCCTGAAGGTCCCGCCGAAGCGGCAGTTACTGAGTAAACAGGAGAGCAACGATATTTCACGAGCCACGCGGCCTAGCCGCGTGGCTTTTTTGCTTTACCCCGTGCCGGTGAGAACCCGGCCTGGAAATGTATTGCGCTTGTAATCAGCAACTTGGGCGAGATGGCATTGACAAAACGGCGCGTTTATGAGATGTGTGCCGGGTAAGTATGCAGCCTAAGCCGGTTGACCTTCCTGTCAGCCGGCACGGGGGAACCACATTCCCCGGATGCCTGGCAGGCCAGGTGTGCGGGGAGGGGGCGCATGGTCGCGGGCAACCGCGGCCAAGGTCACTTTCAAGACCGAGCCCGTCAGCTAACCTCGTCGGCGATTGGAAGGGCGATCCTCTAGTGCCCGCGAAGGCGGGCCACCATGGTTTCCCCGGTTAAACGTGTTGAAGGCAGGCACGGCGACAACCCGTGGCCGCGTTCAACCACATCCAAGAGGGTATATGACAATGAATGTAATGCTGGGCATGGGTTGGACCTGGTTTGGCGTCGGGATTGGCTGGCATGTGCTGGGGCTGGTCGTGCTGGTGCCGTTGTGGAGCTCGGTGCTCATTCGCGAACGTGCGGTGGGGATCGTGATCAAACGCTTCTCCGCGCGCAGTCTCGCCCCGGGGCGGCTGATCGCCCTGGAGGGCGAGGCGGGGTACCAGGCGGAAACCCTGGCGCCGGGCCTGCATTTCGGATACTGGCCGTGGCAATACCGCATTCTGAAAGTACCGGTCGTGGTGGTGCCGCAAGGCGAGATCGCGCTGGTGCTGGCGGCGGATGGCGCGGCGATTCCCGCCGAGCGCATCCTGGGCAAGGTGGTAGAGTGCGACAAGTTCCAGGATGCCCGCAAGTTTCTGTTATGCGGCGGCGAAAAGGGCCGGCAAATGGGCCTGCTCACGGCGGGGACGTATCGCATCAACACCGCGTTGTTCGAGGTGATCACGGCGGCCACGGCGGCGGAGCACGGGATGGCGCCGGAACTATTGCTGCTCGCCCGCGTGGAGCCGGACATGGTGGGCATCGTGACCGCGCTGGACGGCCGGGCCATCGAGGCCGGGGAAATTGCCGGGCCGGTGGTGGCGGACCATGACAACTTCCAGAACGCGCAGGTGTTTCTGGACAAGGGCGGCCGGCGCGGATTGCAGGAGCAGATTCTGCTCTCCGGCACGTGGAACTTGAACCCGTGGTTTGTGCAGGTGGAACAGGTGCCGATGGTGCAGATACCCATCGGCTATGTGGGCGTGGTCATCTCGTTTGTGGGGCTGGCCCATGAGGACGTGAGCGGGGTGGAGTTCAAGCACGGCGACCTGGTGCAAGTCGGGCACAAGGGGGTCTGGGTAAGTCCGCTCTACCCGGGCAAGCATCCACTGAACACGCGGGTGATGAAGGTGGAACTGGTGCCCACCACGAATATCGTGCTGAACTGGGCGAGCCGCACGGAGGCGCATAATTATGACGCCAAGCTCTCGTCCATCACGGTGCGGTCGCAGGACGGGTTTGCGTTCAACCTGGACGTGTCGCAGATCATTCATGTGGGCGCGCTCGACGCGCCGAAGGTAATCTCGCGCGTGGGGTCCATGCAAAATCTGGTGGATCATGTGCTGCAGCCGATTGTGGGCAATTACTTCCGCAATTCGGCGCAAGCCTACACGGTGCTGGACTTCCTGGGGGCGCGCAGTCACCGACAGGTGGAGGCGGCACAGCACATCCGCGCGGCGCTGGGGGCCTACGACGTGCAGGCGATTGACACGCTGATTGGCGACATCAATCCGCCGGCCTCGCTGATGGAGACGCAGACGGAGCGCAAGATCGCCGAGGAGCAGCGCAAAACCTACGAGGTGCAGGAAGCCGCGCAAATTCAGCGGCAGCAACTGGTGCGGCAGACTTCGCTGGCGGACATCCAGCAGGCGGTGGTGGGCGCCGAGCAGGGCGTGAACATTGCCGAGTTGCAGGCGAATGCCAGCGTGAAGCAGGCCACGGGCGACGCGGAATCCACCCGCCTGCGGGCGCTGGGCGAGACCCAGGCCATCCGCGCCACCGGCCAGGCCAAGGCCGAGGCGTACCGGGCGGGCGTGGAATCGCTCGGCGCGCAGGGCTATACAGTGATGCAGTTGATGCAGATTGTCGGGGACCGCAACGTGCGCATTGTGCCCGATGTGGCGGTGAACGGCGCCAGCGCCGGCAACGGGCTGGTCGAGGGATTGCTCGGCGTGATGTTGAAACAACAAACCGTGAAAGCGTAATAACCAAGCGGGGCCTCCGCGAACCGGGGGCCCCGCACTTTGTTTTATGAACCAAAACGAAATCAATCAGGCGGAATGGAACAATCCCGAGAACTGGACGCTGCTCTGCTATTGCAGTCCGCGCGACAGCCGGATGATGGTGCCCAAACGCTGGGGATTGGGCTGGACCATCAATCTCCGGAACAAAACCCGGGCGCGCATCTTTATGACGCTCCTGTTGCTGGTTCCCGTTGTTATCTTGCTGTCGGCCCTGATTCGGAGCCAGCTCGCCGAGCGGTAAGGTCCGGGAAGAACGGGTCAACCGCCAGCCATGACCGGCCGGAAGCCGGCCTCGGTCAGGATTTTGGCGACTTCCTCGCGGCGGTCGCCTTGGATCTCGATGCGCCCTTCTTTCACGGTGCCGCCGGTGCCGCACACCTTCTGCATTTGTTTGGCCAGTTTTTCTTTCTCGGGCAGCCCAATGCCGACGAACCCGGTGACCACCGTCACCGTCTTGCCCCCGCGATGCGCGGTCTGGCGTTTGATGTCCACGCGCCCGCGATTCTTCTTGGGAGTTTCGGGAGCGGACACGGATGGCTGGAACGCCCCGGGCGGCAGGCCGTCACTGCTCAAGGCGGCAAACGGGTTTTGACCGAAGTTGGACTGGCCATCGGTGGGAATGCGGCGTGGGTCGCTCATGCGGGCAAAGTTTGGGGGGAAGTGCACCGGCAATAAAGCACTTTTGCAATCGGCCTGCACTGCATTGCAATTGCAATGAATGCAATCCCGGCGCCAGCCAAGAATGGAATTCCCGGGCCGTAAAAAGGAAACAAACGTCTATTTAAGCGCGCCCAAGAGAAGTTTTGAAGTTGGCTCGAAAGTTGCTTGGATGGGCATGAATGAATCAAGCAACCATGCGACCAAACATTAGCCGGAAGGCGAAGGCCACTGGCGTTCCCTCCCGCACCCAAGGCGATCTGAAGCGATTTTGGAAACCGGGGCAGCCGCTGATTGCGCCTTTCATGATGAATCAGAATCCAATGAAATCCCTGCCGCCCATTCATCTGGAGCAACCGAAGCCAGTCCTAACGGCAGTTTATCCGCTAGCCATCCTGGTGGTGGAGGATAATCGCATTAATCGTCTGCTGGTGATGAAGATGTTGAATCATTTGGGATATGAGGCGGACGCGGTCGTCAATGGCCGGGAATGCCTGCAAGCCCTGGCCATGAAAAGCTATGATCTTTACTTGATGGACCTGCAAATGCCGGTCATGGATGGATTTTTCACCACCCGGGAAATTCGCCGCTGGCACCAGCTCAAGCCGGTGAATCCGCCCCCCTACATTTGCGCATTGACGGCCAATGTCCTGCCGAAAGACCGCGAGGACTCCCTGGCGGCCGGGATGGATGACTTTCTCACGAAACCTCTCCGCCTGGAGGCGCTGAAAATTGTCGTGACGCGCGTGGCGGAAAATCTGGTAAATGTTCGCCGTCAAACCGGCCAGGATCCCCGGAAGCAAGGCGGTTAAATTTTAATCACCACTTTGCCGCAGTGCGCGCCGCTCAGTTGATGCGCATAGCCGGCCGGAGCTTCGGCAAATTCAAAGACCCGGTCCACGACTGGTTCCGTGCGATGCCAGAGCAGGGCGCGGTTCATGGCCGTAAACATTTCCGCGCTGCCGACATAGATGCCCCGGACGACGGCCATTTTACCAATGATGTCCAGTAGTGGCACCTCGCCGGAAAAACCGCTGACTCCCCCGACCAAATGCACCTGGCCGCCGGGGGCCACGCTCCGAAGGGATTTCGCCAGCGTACCGGTGCCACCGACTTCCACCACGTGATCCACTCCCGTCTTGCCGGTGAGCCGGAAGACTTCCTTTTCCCAGTCCGGCGTGGTGCGGTAGTTTATCAGCGCATCCGCGCCGAGAGCTTCCGCCCGCCCCAGTTTTTCGTCGCTGCTGGAAATGATGATCACGCGCGCACCGTGCATTTTCGCAAATTGCAGGGCGAATAGTGAGACCCCGCCGGTGCCGAGCAGCAACACGGTTTCGGCGGCGGTGACTTTACCGCAAACCACCAGGGCGTGCCAGGCAGTCAGTCCGGCGCAGGGCAGAGTGGCGGCGTGGATAAAATCGAGGTGCTGGGGGACGGCCACGATGCCGTGTTCGCTGAGCACGACATACTCGGCCAACATTCCGGGCAGCGCGCCGCCCAGCGCCGTGGCCAGGTAGTCGCGGCGGAATGGGCCGGTCATCCAGCCTTGAAAGAAAGTGCCGGCCACGCGGTCATCCGGGTGCCAACGCGTCACGCCCGGACCCACGGCGGCAATTTCCCCGGCGCCGTCGGATAGCGGGACCAAGGGCAACGGAACCCGCCCGTAACGGCCGTCGGCGACCATTTGATCCCGATAATTGAGCGACACGGCCTGGACCCGCACCAAGACCTGGCCGGGACCGGCGACGGGTTCTGGCAGTTCGACCCTTTGCAAGGCCGAGGGACCGGTTTGGGAATGAAACTGCCAGGCTTTCATGGCGAACGTCTGGGTATCACGGGCCGGGGAGGCACGCCGGGGGAAAAAGTGCTGTTGTCCAGCAATTCAATGCCCGGCGGTTCGAAGCGGATGCGCCGGGATTTGTACAGCGCGCCCAAGGCCTGTTTGAAAGCTTTCTTGCTGCAACCAAACTTTTCGCGGATGGCGGCCGGGGTGCTGTCATCATTGAAGGGGAGGGTGCCGCCGTTTTGCTCAAGGGCGGTGATCACCTGCTCGCGCAACGGAGCCACGCGCTTGTAGCCGGCCAGGTCCAGGCTGAGATCCAGCTTGCCATTGGGTCGCACGGTGCGCACAAAGCCCTTCACGCGCTCGCCCACGGTGAGCGGGGTGGCCATTTGATCGTGGTACAGCAGGCCCAGGCGGTCATTATCCACGATGGCATTGTATCCTAACGGAGTGCGGCTCAGAATGAGGAGATTCACGGGCTGCCGTTCGTGATAGGTGTTTTCGCCGCCCTTCAAGTGGCGGTGCAGCCGCGCGCTGGCCACGATGCGCCGGGAGGTTTCATCGAGAAAAACGTAAACCGTGAGCCACTGGCCCGGGCGCACCAGGCCGTCGTGCTCCCGAAAGGGCAGCAACAAATCCTTGGCCAGGCCCCAGTCCAAAAAGGCGCCGACGCGTGAATTCACACTGATCACCTTCAAACAGGCGAACTCGCCGACCATGACCTTGGGGGTTTCCGTGGTGGCCACCAGCCGGTCCTCCGAATCCAGATAGACAAAAACATCCAGCCGGTCGCCCGGCTTGATATTTGCGGGAATATACCGTCCGGGGAGCAAAATCTCGCCCAGTTCCCCGCCATTGAGATAAAGCCCGGGGGCGGCGGCCCGGACAATGGGGAGGGAGTTGCGCCGGCCAATTATTGCCATGCAGACATTCTAGCGGAAAACTTCGCAAATGTCCAAGGTTTGAGCCTTGGACTTTAGCAGACCAATTGCCTCAGCCCTGCTTGCCAGCCAAGCGGGCCTGTTTCGCGTAGGTGCGCAAATAACGATAACCCACGAGCTGCTTGTTTTCCTCGTCCCAGAGGCGGTAGGCCGCGCATTTCAAACTACCCAGCAAGGTGATGGGCTTGACGGAATGGAACAGGGGATGGGAACGGTGGCACTTTTCCAAATGATAATTGGGGATGCGCGCGCTCAAATGATGAATGTGGTGAAACCCGATATTGCCCGAGAACCATTGCAGGATTTTGGGCAGCTTGTAGTAGGAACTGCCTTCCAGGGCGGCGGAGCAATAATCCCACTCTTCGCCGCGTTCCCAATACACATCCTCAAACTGGTGTTGCACGTAGAACATCCAAACGCCCATCGCACCGGCCACCAAAGTGACGGTAAGTTGCAGAATCAAATAGGTTTTCCAGCCGAAAATGCAGCTCATCCCCACGGCCATGGCCAGAATGGCGAGGTTCATCCAATAGACGGAGCGGCGCTCGCGCACATTCGCCTTCGCCTTGGGAAAACGCTGGTGCACCACGAACAAATACAGGGGGGCGACTAAAAACAAAATCACGGGATTGCGTGAGAGACGGTAGGAGAAACGTTTGGCGCGGGAGGAGGCCAGGTATTCTTCCACGGTCATCGTCCAGATGTCACCCGTGCCCCGTTTGTCCAGATTGCCGGAGCTGGCATGGTGGATGGCATGCTCCCACTTCCAATGATGGAACGGCGTGAGGGTGAGCACGCCGGTGATAAAGCCGGTGATGGCGTTGGCGCGGGGTGATTTGAAATAGGAGCCATGGCCACAGTCGTGAAAAATAATGAAGATGCGCACCAGAAAAGCGCCCGCCAGCACCGCCAGCGGCAGGGTGATCCACCAATGCCAGGCGAGGCTCAGGTACATCAAGTACCAGAGAGCGCCATAAGGAACCAGAGTGTTCGTGATTTGCCAGACGGCCCGGGCAAGGGACGGCTTTTCAAATTTGACCACGAGTTTGCGCCACTCCTCCACTGTGGTGAAGTCGCCGCTGTTTTTCGCTTCTGATTCCATCATAATATCTAGATTTCGGTAATCGTCAAAAACCCGCCGGCAATCCAGCGCCGGCGAAATAATCAATCCATTGAGTACTCTTCCCGAGGCGTTGCCCAAAGAAGCCGCTGTCAAACCGCCTTGGGAACGACTATCAGAGCGGGCTGCCCTCGATTTCGTTCAAAACTAACCCGGCTGGTTTTGAAGGCGGTTGTCCCATTGTCCCCGGTTGGACGCGAAAAAGCAATTAAGTTCTTTCAAAAGACGCGGTGAATTCGCCCCTGGTTTGACGGCCAAACCGCAATTCCCCGCATTGCCTCCCGGTCGGTTTATGGTAGCCTGCCCGGGTATGGCATTTGAATCATTCCGGGATTTTGTCAATCAACTCGAGCGCGCGGGCGAGCTTAAACGCATTTCCCAGCCCGTGGCCACCGAGCTGGAAATCACGGAGATCGCCGACCGGGAGATGAAACTGCCCGGCGGCGGCAAAGCGCTGTTGTTTGAAAAACCCACGGTGAATGGCGTGGTCTCGCCTTTTCCGGTGGCCATTAACACCCTCGGCTCCCACAAACGCATGGCGTTTAGCATGGGGGCGGAGTCCGTGGATGCCGTGGCCGCGGAATTGGGGGCGCTGATGAAGGCAAAGCCGCCCACGAGTTTCAAGGAGGCCATCAAATTGCTCTCGTTGGCCCTGGATCTGCGCCATGCCAAACCGAAAACGGTGAAGTGCGGCCCCTGCAAGGACGTGATTCATAAATTTGACGCGCCGATGGCGGCAACCACCAACTGGCCGCCCGCACCCGATTGGAAAAAGGGCACGGAACCCAATCCCGTCACCCTGCTTAACCTTCCGATTCTGAAATGCTGGCCGCTGGATGGCGGCCGGTTCATCACCCTGCCCTGCGTGGTTACGCGCGATCCGGACACCGGCGAGCGCAACCTGGGCATGTATCGCATTCAAATTTACGACGAAAAAAGCACCGGGGTTCACTGGCAGTTGCAGAAAGTGGCGGCGCGCCATGGCCGGCGCTACTACGAAACTGGCCAGCGCATGCCGGTGGCCATCTTCATCGGCGGCGACCCGATGTTTCCCTTTGCCGCCACGGCGCCCATGCCGGACGGACTCGATGAATTTTTGCTCGCCGGTTACCTGCGCAAAAAATCCGTGGAACTCGTCAAATGCGAGACCAACGACCTGGAAGTGCCGGCGAATGCGGATTTTGTGATTGAAGGTTATGTGGATCCCACCGAACCGTTGCGCGAGGAAGGGCCGTTTGGTGATCATACGGGATATTACACCCTGCCCGAGCCGTACCCGGTCCTGCATATCACCGCCATCACCCACCGCAAGGACGCCGTGTATCCGGCCACGATTGTGGGCATTCCGCCGATGGAGGACTTTTACATCGGTGGCGCGAGCGTGAAACTGTTCCTGCCCATCTTCAAGATGAACTTCCCGGAAATCGTGGACATCGCCCTGCCGGCCGAGGGCGTGTTTCACAATCTCGTCTTTGTCAGCATCAAGAAAACCTACCCCATGCAGGCGTATAAAATCATGCACGGCCTCTGGGGCATGGGGCAGATGATGTTCACCAAATACATTGTGGTGGTGGATCACGATGTGGACGTGCATAACACCAGCCAGGTGCTCTTTCATCTGACCGCCGACACCGACCCGCAGCGCGACAGCATTTTCACCAAGGGCCCGTCCGACGTGCTGGATCATGCCACCAGCGAAATCGCCAGCGGCAGCAAACTGGGAATTGATGCCACCCGCAAAATCCCGGGCGAAGGTTTTAACCGGCCATGGCCGCCGATCATCAAGATGGATGAGGCGGTGCGGCGGAAAATAGACGGTTGGTTGGGGAAATAACGGTGACAGGAATTGAGCAACCGATTATATTTGCCTTGGCCGTATGAAACCGAGTGACCCCGCCAAAACCGCCACGCAAGCCCGACGTTGGGCGCGTCGGCTGAGCGCCCGCGTTGCCAAAGTATTGGCCAGCCATCCGCAGGCCGATCCTGACAACGTCCGTCACACCTTAATTCTGCTGGAACAACCGCCTTTGGAACGATTGCAAAGGAGCTTAATCCGTGGCCGCCCCACTGCCATTTTCAGAAAGTGAAATCCGCCTGCTTCAGGTTTTGCTGAAGCGCAAAGTGCGTTTCATGGTGGTCGGGCTCTCCGCCGCCACCCTACAAGGCGCTCCCGTGGTTACCCAAGACGTTGACCTATGGTTTGAACACCTCGGCGATCCCGGAATTTCGCGGGCCTTGCAGGAAGTTGGCGCCGCCTATGTGCCGCCCAGCAATTTGAATCCGCCCATGCTGGCAGGGGCGGGAGCGGAACTATTCGACATTGTCATTCGCATGGACGGTTTGGGAACCTTTGCCGATGAAATCAAGAACTGCATCACCATTTCGCTGAACCGGCAAAAGCTCAAAGTGCTTTCACTGGAACGCATCCTTGCCAGCAAAATCGCGGCAAACCGTCCCAAGGACACACTTACCATACCCGTGTTGCGTGACGCTTTGGCCGCGATGCAAACCATGAATTCCCCCGCCAAGGAAAAATGAAAGCGCGCACAAGATTCTTGTCAGGCGAGGGTTTTAACCGGCCCTGGCCGCTGATTATCAAGATGGATGAGGCGGTGAAGGCCAGGTTGGAGAGGATATTGGGAATATGAACCAACTGCTCTCCGCTGACCTTTGGCCTACGCTTGCGGAATTAAGCAACAATCATCATCGTCTATGGGCTGCAATTTCGTACGTCTCCACAACTACCCATCTGAGTTTCAGTAAGAATGATGTTCTTGTTTGCGACGCTTCTGACAATGCTATCAAAGCAGGCATGACCTCGGCTGCAGCACTCAGAAATATTTTTCATGACGGGGCAAAAATTTATTCATTCGAAGGACTGCACGCAAAAACATTAATCGTCGATAGCAAGGTCGTGATTGGTTCTGCAAATCTCTCAGAGAACGCAGGAATAAAAACTTGTGAAGCGTCTTTATTGTCTGATGACCAGCAAATCCGGACTTTGGTCCGAGGATTTATTGAGCAAGCGCTGAAAAACTCAAAGCCGGTTGATAAACTTTTTCTGAAGCGAATTGAAGCCATTCCGGTAATGCGAGTAGAAAAATGCCCGGAGCGCAATTTAAGGCAACTGAATGTAGGGATTTCAAAACTTTGGTTGGTTTCGACCGGGAAACTCAGCGAGCGTATTGTCGCCGCCGAGGCCAGTGCTGAAAAACGAGGGCAGGACCAAGCCAACAAAAAACTGATGAATGGCGATTACAAAACTGAATACATTCGCTGGGCTGGAACCAGCCGCTTTAGGTCAGAAGCTCAGGCGGGGCATCTGGTGATTGAGGTTTATCAAAAAAGACGGGGTTGCCGGATCGAGGTCTATCGGGCTGCTCCCATAATCCATAAACAAAACCATGGTAAATGGACGCGTTTCTGGCTGGAAAGACCTTTGCATGAAAACGTTTATTACTCTTGGAGTGAATTCAAAGCTGACCTGGAGCGGTTAGGATTTAAAAATATTTCACCAAAATCGACTCGTGAGTTAACCAAGCGCGCAAGCCAGGTTTTGGCCTGTCTCGAATGAGAGAATAAAGATCAACACTGCCGGATGAAACCGACTGACTGCGACCGTACCCTCCAGCCTTTCAATTGTGCGAACCTATGCGAGCGCCCCTTGCACACACAGCTTCCGCATAGCGTCCCCCAGCAATAGCACCCATTCCGCTTGATATGGGCAGCCACCTGTGCGAATATGGGTGGCCATATTATGAAGACGACGATCGAAATCGCCGATGATCTGTTTGAGCGCGTGCAGCGGACGGCGCGCCAGGAGAAGACGACCTTTCGCGCCCTGACGGAGCAGGGCTTGCGGCTGGTGCTCAAGGAAAAGCTTGTGAAACCGAAAAAGCTGCCCCCGCTAGCCACTTTTGCCGGCGGCGGGCTGACGGACAAATTCAAAAATGCCGGTTGGGACAAAATTCGTGATGCCATTTACGAGGGGCATGGAGCGTGATTGCGGTTGACACCAACCTGCTCGTTTATGCTTATCGCGCGGACAGCAAGTTTCACGCGGGGGCACGGGATTTAATTGACTCGCTTCGCCATCAATCCGCGTCCTGGGCAATCCCATGGCCGTGCGTTCATGAATTTATTGGAATTGTCACGCATCCCAAAGTTTTCAATCCGCCAGCCCCTTTAATTGAGGCGCTAACCGCGTTGGAGAGCTGGCAGGCGGGAGGCAATTTGCATATGCTCGCGGAAAGCCCGGGGTATTTTGAAAAACTGCGGATGCTGGCCGTGGCCGCACACATAACCGGCCCGCGCATCCATGATGCCCGGATTGCGGCCCTGTGCCTGCACCATGGGGTCAGCGAATTGTGGACGGCGGACCGAGACTGCTCCCGGTTTCCCCAGCTTAAGATCCGCAACCCGCTGATTAAAAAGTAGAAATACCGGTGATGGCGAATCAGGCAGGTCTCGGATTTGGCAAAGTCAACCCGGTGGAAACGAAACAAACCGTCAAAACGCAGAGATTCACAGCATCACCATATTTACAGCCATCCTTGCTTTACACCCTTCCCGGAAAAAAGACCGCCGCGCCGGAGGCGGGGGGAAGCTCGATTTTCACCTGACCGCCGGTACTGTCGAGTCGTTCCTCTTTAAGCGGTTGCCACGTTTTTCCAGGCTGGATGGGTGCTCCGGCCAGCGTCACGTCCGCGGTGGCGGTCAAATCCGGCGCCAGCAATCGCCACGCCGTGGCGGTGTGAGTGGAGGGGAGGGAGATACGCAGTGTTTGCCGGTCATGTTTGTTGAGCAGCACGAGCCGGGTTTCCCCGTCGGTTGTCTCGGCCGCCCAGGCGGCGGCATTGGCCGGGGCTTGAGCAAAGCTCACCGGACGCAGGCGGGCGCCGGCGAGGAGGCCGGCCAGTTTCATGCCGTAAAAAATGGGGCGGGCGGAAAATCCGTGCTCGCGACTGCCGGCGATGGGGGTGTAAAAACTGCCTTCGGCCGCCACGGCAGCGGCGCCGGGGGCCACTTGCTCCCCCGGTAGATGACCGCCCAGGGCATTGCGAATCACAGTCCCGCTCCCGCCGTGCAGGTTTACACCCGCGCAACCAAAACTGGCCAGTTTGAGCAAATAATCCGCCGCCCAGAGCGCCGAGCAAAAGGCGTTGCTGACCCCGGGTTTCCCGCCCCGGTAGCACGTGTTGCCCTCGGTCATCCGGTAATCAAGGTGGCTGGCCTGGGCCAGGTTGATGAGATGCGGTAGATTCCGGTCCAAATTGCGATCCGAGCTGAGCAGCCGCCCGACGGTGGAGTGGGGATCGTCCGGCGGTCCCATGACGTAATAATGTCCGCTGCAAGACACTATCTTGCCGGGCAACCGGGGCGGGGCCTCCTGCGCGAAACGGGAGGTCCACTGGCCGCTGGAGCCCACATCCGGCCCGCCAAACCGCGCCTCGGGAACCCGGGCGATCACGGCCTGCGCGAAGGTGAGCCACTGGGCCAGGTATTGGTCAAAGTTCCAGTCGGGCGGCCGCAACCGGTTGTTGGCGTCGCGATAATATTCCGGTTCATTGCCAATCTGAAAAAAGCGCAGGTACGCACCCAAACGCCGGGCGACATAGGCGGCCTCCTCGGCGGCGCGCGCAGGGCTGCCGGTTCCGAGGTTTAAACCGTAAATCGCCGTCCAACCCGTCGTCTTGAGAAAACCTGCCAGCCGGTCAATGGCGAGCGGCTCAATCGCGGTGAAGGCGTGGGGCATCCAGTTGTCGGCCCGGCGGGCGGACGCGGGCAATTCCGGCGGCTGGTCGGCGGCCCCGGTTTTCCACCAGCAAAACTCGCTGGAATTGCCGCCAAGGCGCAAAACGCCCGCCGGGCTTAGCGATTTAAACAACAAGACCAGTTCGCGGTTGTCCGGCGCAAAAAAGGCGGGATCAGCCAGTTCCACGGATTCGTAGCTGAGACCGAGATAATCGCCCGGCACGGCCCCGGTCCCGGGCGGGCCGAAGGTGAGCGCAGATTCCAGCATATCCAGTGCCTCCCCCTGCTGGGCCCAGGCGGGCAAGGCCGCTAAGGCACCGGCGGCCAGGGTGGCCGTGGCCAGGAACCGTCGGCGGTTTAAACGGCCCGCTGGGAACGACATCTCGCCGCCCGAAGTTACATGGGCCCCAATCCGGGTTTGGTTGGTCATGTTTGCAAAAATGGCTTTGTCCCGTTCGAGTGTCAACGAACATTAACCACGGCAAATCAGCCTTAAGGCTGGTTTTTCAAGGTGGCCGCGAACCGGGTGAGGGCGGTGGCGAAATCGGCGGGGCGGAAATCGGGCACGGATTGGGCCAGTTTAAATAATTCGTCGAGTTCGTGATTGGCCCCGGAGCTGGCGGGGGTGGCCGCATTCTGCGCAAGGAGCAAGCGGTCCAGGGCGAGGACGAGGCGTTCGGCGCGGCGGGCGGGCAGTTCGCCGGCATTCGTGTCGGCAACAAACTCCCCGGCGGTGCCGGTGAGGCGGATGAGCGCCTGCCGGGCGAGGGCATCATTCCACAGCGAGCTGGTCGCGGCGGCCCGGGCCAGGGAATCGGCCGCCCGTTGGGCGGCGAGATAGTTTTCGGGGCGGGCTTCAGGTGAAATGTTTTTGAGTCCGGTCAAGGCGGGATTCAGGCCGTCCAGTTTTTGCAGCAGCCATAACAGGGCGCGCCAGCGGGCAATCAACCGGTCGTCATCGCGGGGTTCGCGGGATAATTGCCAGCTCAGTTCGCGCAAGGCCGCGGCCTGGCCTACGAACCAGATTTGCGCGTGACTGGAGGCGGCGCTTTCAGTCCAGTGGCGCGGCTCGGCGGCGCTCTGGCCATCGAGTTCAAACATCCCTTCGGGATGGCCGGCCGAGAGCAACGCCAGGGAGACGGTTTGGTGGCAGGCCACGCAGGTGTTGGCACGGACGTAGAGGTTTTGGAGGTCGCGCAGGCCGGCGGCAACGCGGTCGGCATGGGTCCAATCAGTCCGGGTGTGCGCGCGAAGCCAGTTTTCAGCGGGGCCATGGCAGGTTTCGCAGGAGACCCCCTCGGCGACGGAGAAGCCAGGTCCGCGCCGGGCGGCCGGCACGGCGTCCAACGGGGCATGGCAGGTGGTGCAGCGGGTGTCAGCGGCGGGATCCGGGATGGCTAGCGCGGCGGCAATCTGACGGGAGCGGGCGGTAGCGAGGGTGGCAACGGGTCGTTGGGAATGGAAATCGCGCTGAGACCAGACGAGGTATTGGTTTTGATTCGAGCCGCCGCCGCCATGACAGGCGGAACTGGCGCAGGAGGGCGCGCCGAGGTAGTGGGGGACGGCCACCGGTTCCGAGGTCTGCGCCCGGGCGGGGATCAATAACAGGAGCAGCCCCATTACCGCCAGCCAGAGCCGCCGGGATACGAGTTTGCGCCCAAGTTTATTAAATGATTTACTCAAACTAATAAATTCGTTAATGGAGTGCTGGACCAAATGCAATCCTTTATTGAGACATTGCGAACGGATGCAGGCGGGAGTTTAAGCCTGGCGGCGGGTTTGCTTTTAACCGCGGCGTTGGGGTTGTGGGTGTTATTGGAAATAGCGCGTTCGGCCGGGAGAATTTATGGCGACCGGCGGGAGCGGCTGGCCAACGCCCGGAAACTCGACAGTGAACTGCGGGAGGTCAACTTGCGCTGCCGGGAACTGGAGCAATCGCAATCCGGTTGGAATGGCTGCCGAAAATTCACGGTCGCCAAAAAAGTGGCGGAGTGCGAGGACGTCCATGCCTTCTATCTGAAACCGCATGACGGGCGGCCGTTGCCGGCTTTCAAACCCGGCCAGTACCTCACCTTTCAACTGGATTTGCCGGGACGGGACAAGCCGCTGATCCGCTGTTACTCGCTGTCCGACAGCCCGCATCAGAAAGATTATTACCGGGTCACGATCAAAAAGGAAAAAGCGCCGGCAGACAAGCCCGAACTGCCGCCCGGGGCGGGCTCGACTTACTTCACGGACGTGGTCCGGGAGGGGGACATTTTGAATGTCAAAGCCCCCACGGGCCATTTCTTCCTGGACATGACGCGGACGAATCCCATTGTGCTGATCGCGGGCGGGGTGGGGATCACACCGATGCTGTGCATGGCGAATGCCATCGCGGCAAGCGGTTCCAGGCGGGAGACCTGGTTCTTTTTCGGGGTGCGCAATCAAAAGGAACACATTCACAAGGCCGAACTGGAGGCGCTGGCGGCGGGGCATGAGAACATTCATGTGCATGTGGGTTACAGCCGGCCGGGTCCGGGCGAGGTGAAAGGGCGGGATTATCAGCATGAGGGCCGGGTGAGCATTGAATTGCTCAAGGAATTGTTGCCGTCCAATAATTTTGAATATTACCTGTGCGGAAATGGGGCTTTCATGAAAAGCATCACGGACGGTCTGGAAGCGTGGGGCGTGCCGGACAAGGACGTTCACTTTGAGGCTTTCGGGCCGGCGACCGTTAAGAAAAAGACGGCGCCCCCCACACCCACCGAGACCGTGCATCTGGCGAAGCTGGTGGTGACCTTCAGCCGCGCGGGCAAAGCCTTGCGGTGGGAGCCCGCCGCGGGGAACCTGTTAGATTTTGCCCGGTCGCAAAACGTGAAAATTGACTCGGGTTGCTGTGCCGGGAGTTGTGGGTCGTGTGTGGTGGCGATCAAGAGCGGCGAAGTGGAATATATTTCCCAACCCTCGAGCCCCCCTGAGCCGGGGACCTGCCTGACCTGTGTCTGCCGGCCGAGAACCAATTTGGTGATTGACGCCTGAACCCATGCCCGACCCCGTCTCCATCCTCGAACGGCCCCAGCGATGGGACACCCCTTTCAGCCCGGACATGACCGAGACGGCCGTGGACCGGCTGCTCACCATTCCGCCCTTCAGCCAGATGGTGGCAGACAAGTTTCCACGCCGGATGCCCTTGCGGGACATTCTGCGCAATGACACGCGGATTTTGAACTTTCGCCAGGGCGAAATCATCATGCGCCAGGGGGATTACGGAACCTCGGCGTTTTTGATTTTATCAGGCGGGGCCCGGGTGGTGTTGAATCCGGGCTTGCCAGCGGAGTTGCTGGGCCGGAAGGAGCCAGTAAAGAAGGGCGTGTGGCAAACCCTGGCCCAATTATGGTCGGGCCGGCGGACGCCAGAAAGTTTTCCCCGGTCATGGCGGCGTGGAATAAAAGGGGTGGGCGCGCGGCAGAATGAAAACCAGGAGGTGCGGCTGTTTCTCCAGGACGTGCCCCGGGTGCTGGACGAGCACCGAACGGATGCCATGGAGGAGGGGGATTTTTTCGGGGAGATTGGCGCCCTGAGCCGGATGCCGCGCACGTCCACGATTTTTGCGGACCGGGACATCACAGTGGAATTGCTGGAAATCCGCTGGCAGGGGTTGAGAGATTTGATGAAATATGATGACGCACTGCGCACCCACATCAACAAAATTTACCGGGAACGCGCGCTGGCGTCGTATCTCAACGCGCATGCGCTGTTCCGGCATTTGAACAGCAATCAGCGGGCACAGGTGGCCAGCCAGATCGAGTTTGGCACCTACGGGGATTATGACTGGTCCGGGGACTACAAACGGCTGGCCCAGGCGGGCACCCGGAAACCGGAGCAGGAGCCGGTGATTGTGCAGCAGGGGGATTATCCCAACGGGGTGGTGCTGCTGCGCGCAGGATTCGGCCGGGTCGGCCAGAAGTTTGGGGCGGGCGAGCGCACGCTGAATTACATTGGGGCGGGCCAGGCCTTCGGCCTGCGGGAGATCGCCCACAACTGGCGCGCACCCGCCGCGCCGGTCAACATGCAATACACACTGCGGGCGATTGGATACACCCATGTGTTGATTGTGCCCACGCGAGTGATGGAGGAAATCGTGCTGCCGTCGCTGCCCGCACCGGAACTGCCGCCGCTGGTGGAGACTGCCGCCGGTTCCGAGGAACCAGCCGCGGCGGCGGTCCGGCGGGAAACGGTGAGCGCGGAAACCCTGGAATTTCTCACGGCGAACCGGTTCTTCAACGGAACGGCCACCATGGTGATTGACCTGGACCGCTGCACCCGCTGCGATGATTGCGTGCGGGCCTGCGCCGCGACGCACGACAACAACCCGCGCTTCCTGCGGCACGGCCCGGTCAGCGGCCGCCTGATGGTGGCCAATGCGTGCATGCATTGCACCGATCCGGTATGCATGATCGGCTGCCCGACCGGGGCGATTCACCGGGAATCCTTTGCCGGCCAGGTGATCATCAACCCGGCCACGTGCATTGGCTGCAAGGCTTGTTACAACAACTGTCCATACGAGGCGATCCGCATGGTGGACCTTCGGGACGAGCACGGGGCGTTCGTGGTGGATCAGGAATTAAAACCCATCAGCAAGGCGACGAAGTGCGACTTGTGCGTGGAGAACCGGGGCGGCCCGGCGTGCGAGCGGGCGTGTCCGCACGGCGCGCTGGCGCGAATTAATTTGAACAACCTGGACCAACTGGCGCAGTGGTTGAAACGATGAAGCGCTTTGAAAAACAATTCTGGCAGGGCACGCTCATGTTCGTGGCGGCGAGTCTGGCGGCACTGGGGCTGCATTGGCGCTGGCATGAACGGCTGCCGGAATACGCGAGCCTGTCCGGCTGGGTGCTGTTTGGTTTCATGGCCTTGCTGGCGCTGTTCAATGCGCGTAAAAAGCTGCCCTTCCTACCGTTGGGCCGGGCGGAAACCTGGCTGCAGCTCCACGTGTACGGCGGTTTTTTCACGGCAGTGCTGTTTTTGATCCACTTGAATTTCCGCCCGCCCCGGGGCGGTTTTGAAATCACGCTGGCGGCTTTGTTTGCGGCGGTGACCCTGAGCGGCATCGCGGGCCTGCTGCTGAGCCGGGAACTGCCCCGGCGGCTGCAAACGCGGGGCGGGGAGGTCTTATACGAAAAGATTCCGGCGATTCGCCACGCACTAAAACTCGAGGCCGAGGCACTCGCCTTGGGCAGCCCGGGGGGATCCCCGATTATCGCCGAGTTTTACGGCCGACGGCTGGCCGGATTTTTCGCGGGCCCGCAACATTTCTGGCCGCACCTGCAGGAATCCCGGGGGCCGATCAACCGGTTGCTGGCAGATGTGAATGACCTGCGCCGGCTCTTGAGCGAGGCGGACGCCAAGCTGCTGGACCGGATTGCGGAACTGGCGCGACAAAAGGATGGCCTGGATTATCACCAGGCTCTGCAAGCCACCCTCAAACTCTGGTTGTTCGTTCATTTGCCATTCACTTATGGGCTAATGCTGTTCACGTTGTGGCATATTGTACTCGTGTTTGCGTACTCGGGAGGTGCGCAATGAACGAGCAATTGCCCGCCCCGGATTTTGATGGGCAGCATTATGCCCGGCCGAACCATAACTGGACCTGTGGCCATGCCGCCGAAGGCCGGGGCTGTCCACTCGGGCCGGACCGGCTGGGCCGGTGCCAGGCGACGTATGAGTGCAAGCCGGTGTTGGAGCTCAAGCCGGGCGAAACCAAAGGGCGCTGGCAATGCACACGATCCGGTGGGGTTTGCGAGACCGGACCCCGGCCGGATGGCGCTTGTTGCCGGCCCATTGCGCCCTGTTCGCCCCGCCCCAGCCTCCGCTGGTTGCGGGGGCGGTTCTCGCTGGCGGTGGTCGCGGCCTGTCTGGCCGCATTACTGATGGTGGTGGGCAGTCCGCCGCTGCGGGACCGGTTCTTTAATCCGGGACCCCTTTCCCCGGCTCACTCCGGAACCGTCTTTGCGGCGCTGGCCGCCACCAACCACCTGAATCCGGGTTGCGGGGCGTGCCATGTGGCCGGGGCATCCGGCGCCCACAGCCTGGTGCATACAGCTTTTACCGCGGATCCCTCACCCTTTGAGGTGGTCAAATTGCTGTCCGCCGCCCCGGCGGAAGTAACGCCGTTGGATGGCCACTGTGAAACCTGCCACACCGGGCACTCCTTTCACCAGCCCGAGGTGGTGACGATTGCCTGCACCTACTGCCATGCGGAGCATCAAGGCGGCAAACTGGCGGCGGTGCGGGTGGACGGATGCGTGTTTTGTCATGGCCACGCCGGGACGATGGCGGCGGCGGCCGAGGCGGGGGGGCATCTGCCGCCCGGGGCATTTCGACCGGGCACGGTCCGCCCGACGCTGGACTTCCCCGCGCCGCATCCAGCCCGGGGTTTTACGGAAGTCATTCATAACTTTGCGGATGACCATCCGCAGTTTCGGTTCATCACCGACCACTGGCGCGATCCGGACACGCTAAAGTTCAACCATGCGTTGCATCTCGCCGGGTCGGCCATTCCGGCGCTGCCGAACGGGCGCAAGCTGGAGTGCGCTTTTTGCCATCAACCCGGCGCGGGCGGTGCCTTCATGGCCCCGGTGACGTTCGAGCAAAACTGCCGGGTGTGCCATTCGTTGCAATTTGATCCCGCCACCCCGGGGCTGACCCTGCCGCACGGCCGGGTGGAACAGGTGCAGGCGTTTCTGCACAGCCTGCCGCAGCAATATACAGATTATGCCCGCGCGTCGGGCGTTCCCGCCGGCCGGCAGGCGGCCTATGCGGGCGCGAAGCTGGCGGCATTACAGCAGACGTATGGGGCGGGCGCGGCCCTGGAGCGGCAGGTGTTCTTGAGCACGGCCACACTTGGACCGCCGGTCCAAACCGGCACGGTCAATGGATCCACCCGGCCGGTGTTTCCCGGGTGCGCGTCCTGCCACGCGGTGACGGCGTCCGGCCCCGGCGGTTTTCAAGTCACGCCGCCGGTCATTTACGAGCGCTGGCTGACGCACGCCGCCTTCGACCACAGCAAACACACCGGGCTGGCCTGCGCGAAATGTCATGATGCCGGGCACAGCCGGGAGACGGCGGACGTATTGCTCCCCGCGCGGGAGATTTGCGCGGAATGTCACAGCCCCCAGGGTGGTGTGGCGGACTCGTGCGCCACCTGCCATGCGTATCACAAGCCCTTGGTGACACGGGGAAATTAGCGCATTGGTGGAAATGCCCCAGCCCCGGCTACCCAAGGCGGCCTAAAAAGCCACGGTCAGGTTCACCCCGCCGCCCGCGGAGAAGGCTGGGGCCGAACTCGCCGCCCATCCGCCGGCTGGATGGAACGGAGTCTGGCGGATGGAAGCCAGGTAGCCACCGCGCGCAGAACGCGAGGAAGGTGGGGCGGCTTTGCACCTGCAGCCAGGTGTATATTCACAACGCCGGGTTGCGGGGGAATTTCGCGAAGGGGAGACGGGCGCCGCGGTATTGGGTCTGGTCGGCACGGATGGGTACGGGGGCCAAAAAGAGGGACGCACCGCTGGCGGAGATCAGGTCATCCTGGTCCACGCCATCGCCGCTCACGCCAATGGCACCGATGAGCACACCGTTGCGGTAGAGCGGGAAGCCGCCGGGAAAGAGGGTGATGCCATTCGGCAGGTTCGGATCGGGTTGGTTGGTGGTGACGATGGCGGCGCCATTCAAGGGGTTGGTGAAGTTAGTCGGAGGGGAGGTGATGACGGAAAACATTTCCTGCAAGCCCCGAAAGATGCCCGGTTGGGTGCCATCAATGCCGGGTGGATAGTATTGCTGGGCCAGGAAACCGACGGTACGGGCGGAATACGCGCGGGAGTTGTTGGAAAAGAAAACGGCTGTGCGGGCTTTTTGCACCGCCACATCCCAGCTAAATCGCGTGGTATTGGGCGAGGTGCAGAAGGTGCCGAGCACGACCGGCGGGAAGCCGGGTTGGTTGGGGTTGTTCACCACGGTGATGAAGACCTGCGCGGTCTGGCCGAGCGGCAGCCGGATGCCGGCCCGGGTGGTTCGGGCGCGATTGGCGGCCGCCACGATGATATTCGAGACCTCCGTGACACTCAACCGCGCCGTGCCACCGAGCAGTGGGAGGGTGGCTGGATCACTGATAAAGGGCTGGCGAATCTGGCCCGTTTCCCCGCCCAAGGTCGCCACTGGGTAGGAATAAGGCGCTGGCGAACCGATGAGGGTGAAGGGGGCCAGCACCGCGCCCGGCAGACCGGCGAAGTCGTGGACCGTCCCGAGGCTGGTACTGCTGGCGACGTAGGCCAGGCGAATGCCGCCCACAAAGACATCCGAGCCCAGAATTTTGCCCGGGGGCGTGTAGCCGGTCTGGCCGGCCAGGGCGACGTCCTCATCGCCATCCGGGCTGGCGATGACTGCCGCAGTGACATTGGTGGCCGCAGTGCCATCCCCCGATACACCCACGCCGCCGATCAGGTGGCCGCTTTTATCATAGAGAGGCAGTCCGCCCGGAGTGCCGGCCAAGCCGCCAGTGCCAGCCAGCGGCGGGGCCACCAAATTGGTGCCGGGCGAACTGCCAAACGTGATCACACTGCCGGGAGCCTTGAATTTGTTAATGTCGGAGAAAGCGAGTTGGGAGAAATTGACCCCAACCAAAGGGCCGGGCGCGGTGTTGGAAATACCCGGCGGAAAATGCTGTTGCACAATGAATCCGGCGGTGCGGGAGGAAAACGCATTGTTGTCGCTGCTCAAAAAGGCGGCCGCGCCGGCCTTGGAAATGGCGTTGCCCACATTGGGGTCGCTGAGGGGCAGGTTGGGATTGAGCGCCCACACACCGAGAATCCAGCCTTCGCGGTCGGCAATGGCGATCACCGCATTGGTGGCGAGCGGACTGCCCGGGAGGGCCGTGGCGCGGGTAACGGCCTGAGCGATGATGGTTTGCACATCCGCCAGCGCGAGCTGGGCGGAGGACTTAACCACCGCCAGCAGAAACAAAATCAGGGCCAGCGGGATTCGTTTCATAATATTGAGCATTATAAGCGCTTGATTTATGGAAATAAACAATTTCTCATAGGACCATGCGGCTGGCAAAAACAATCCCCCCTCTTTGCCTGGCGAACCGGGTGGTTTCCAGTCTGGCTGTGAGCGCCCCGTTGGCGCTGGCCGCCGGGCTGCCAGCGGGGTCGGCGCCCATTCAACCGGGTCCGCCGCATCAAGTCGAAAGCACCAACGCGCCGCCGCTGTCGCCCGGGGTGTTTAATCCCGATCCAAACGGTTTGGAACTACCCGAACTGCCGCTGCTCGTCACCAACTGGACGCACTCCGTGCGTGTGAGCACCAATGAACCGACGTTCCCCGCGCCACAATTCAATCCTGATCCCGGCGCGGCGTGGCGACCAGCCACCAATCTGCCACCCGCGCTCTTTGTGGAACCGACGGCACCCGCGCAATTTCAAGCGCCGGTCATTCCCCCGGAACTCGCCCTGCCCCGCCCGGCCGTGCGCCTGAACGAAATCGCTCCGCCAGCTCCGCCGGTGACCAGTAATTACGGGCGGGCGGGGTTGACGAACGGGTTGGCGCTGCCGCGGACCAATACGTGGCGAAACTTGAAGATTCCCGAAGATTTTGGCGTGCCGCACTACCCCGTGCGCCCCGGGGATTTTCCCGCGAACAGCGCGCCGGTGCCGGATCGCTGGCGGCTCGGGTTCACGCCCTGGCAGCGTTACACCAGCGGGGTGGTGGATCAACCCTATGAAACCCCCACTCCTTACCTGTGGGATCCGTACCAGCAAAGTGTGTTGAAAGGAGATCTGCCGGTGATCGGGCAGGAAGTTTTTTTGGATTTAACGGCCTCGGCGGAAACAGTGTCGGACTTCAGCCGGGTGCCGACGGCCAGCGGAGTGAGCACGGCGGTGCCGGGCGAATATGATTTTTACGGCCGGAGCGAGCAGCTCATCATGCAGAATAACTTTGCGTTCGCG
>Ga0182012_10001215_pt1 | contig 28372 bp, 24 predicted proteins | sample 612S2SmetaG_FD_120486 | JGI IMG/M metagenome (GOLD analysis project Ga0182012, IMG submission 120486) | Permafrost microbial communities from Stordalen Mire, Sweden - 612S2S metaG | ecosystem: Environmental > Terrestrial > Soil > Wetlands > Permafrost | place: Sweden: Stordalen | collected...
ACCCCAAAACCGGCTCCAGCCCAAGCCGCAAGTGACTCAGAACAAACCACATCACCCGAACCCTTGATTCACCAAACGACCCGGCGGCTGGGCACTCCGCTGCCCCCGGAGACGGAGGAAATCATCCGTCAGGGCTACGGCCTCTTGCTCGACGAAGAGTTCAGCTTGCTCCCGCAAAAGGCTGCCGCATAGCAGATTCCTGGATCACATCTAGTCCGGAAGCCCCTTTCCGCACCATTGCCTTGTCTTTTATCCGCGTTTATCGGCGTGAATCGGCGGCTCAATACTTAGCCGATCGCCTGGTGGAGGCTCCAGTATCAACCGAATCCTTGATTCACCAAACGACCCGCCGGCTGGGCACTCCGCTGACCCCGGAGACGGAGGAAATCATCCGTCAGGGCTACGGCCTCTTGCTCGACGAAGAGCTCAGCTTGCTCCCGCAAAAGGCTGCCGCATAGCAGCTTCTTGGGTCACATCTAGTCCGGAAGCCCCTTTCCGCACCATTGCCTTGTCTCTTATCCGCGTTTATCGGCGTGAATCGGCGGCTCAATACCTTCGACTAACTGACAAAGCGCGTCCTGACGTCTCGTCAGACCTTCAATTTGCGAAGATACGGCACGCTGGCCTGCATCAGCGGCAGATCCATTTCCACAAAGTAATTCTTCACCCCACCGGTCTTAGCGGCCGTGAAGATCTTCTTCCAATCGAGCGTCCCGCTGCCCACCGCCACGATCTTCTTTTCCGGCGCCGACCATCCCTGCACATGCATCGAAATGAAGCGGCCGGGGTACTTGGTGAAATACTCGGCGGCGTCAAAACCATCGCTGATGGTGGAGACCTGGAATTGAAACTTCACCAGCTTCGGATCGAGCAGCGTCATCAGCACGTCATAGGTCCGCTTGCCGTCCACCGAGCCGGTCTCGAAGCCTTCATTGTGCAGGCCGAGCTGGATGCCGGCCGCCGCCGTCTGCTCGCCCATCTTATTGAACTCATCGGCCACCTTCTTCACGTCATCCATGGTGGGTTTGTCGGGGCCTTCAAGGCTGGGGACAAACATTTGAGTCAGTCCCGCGTCCTTCGCCCAATCGAGCCGCGCGGAAAGATTCTTGCGGAGCTCGCCCATGCCGAAATGCGAGCTGAAGCATTTCACTCCCATGCCGCCCAGCAGGCTCTTCAGTTGCGCGCCGGTGTACTTGGCGACCGGCGAAAAGTCGGGCGCGTACCCCCACGGTGAGCATAACTCAATATCCTGGAACCCGGAGTCGGCCAGTACCTTCACGGTGCCGGGGAAGTCTTTGGAAATCATCTTGCGAACCGGATAGGTCTGGCATCCGATCGGTAAGCCGAGGGGATTTGCGCGCAGATCCTGCAACCCCGCCGCGATCAGCCCCGCCGCCGCGCTGGTGAGAAACTCTCTTCGTGTGGCCATCAATACAGCATAAACGACCACACTGTGTCGCCCGTCGCGGCGATCACATACTGATGCCCGTCGAGCAGGAAGGTCTGCGGCGGATTGGTGACTCTGCCGATCCGGGTGTTCCAAAGCGGCTTGCCGGTGAGCGCATCGAACGCCACCAGGCTCCCCGCGCCGTCGCCTCCAAAGAGCAGTCCACCAGCCGTGGTCAAGAGGCCGCCGCCGGGCAGTCCTTCGGTATAACAAGGATGCCTCCAGACCACCTTGCCGGTCTTGTAGTCGATGGCTGTCAGGTAGCTGCCCACCGACCCGACCTCGTCTTCTTCCTTGCCGCCGAGGCCCATGGACCCACGCGGATCCACGTCGGTCAGATAGAAGAGCGAATACTCATCGGCCTCCTCTACATACAGCAGGCCGGTATCCGGCGAGAAAGCCGGCGGCTCCCAATTCACGGTGCCGTCGGAAGTTGGCGAAACCAGCGAGCCGGGCACCGTGGCGTCTTTCTCGGGATTGTATTTCGGACCCCCGAACTTATTAAGTCCGTCCGCCCAGTTCGTGTACTTCCCATACTTACTCGTAATCAGGTGTTCGCCAGTAACTCGGTCGAGTGTGAAGTAGTAACCGTTGCGCGCCGCGGTCACCGCCAGCTTGCGCATTTTGCCGTTGAACATCCCGTCCACTAATACCGGCGTCTGCGCCGAATCGTAGTCGTGCATGTCATGCGGCGAGGTCTGGTAATACCACGCCATCTTGCCTGTGTCGACGTTCAGCGCGATCAAGGTACAGGTGAAAAGGTTATCTCCGGGGCCGCGCGTGCCTGTTGTGAATGCCGGTGTCGGATTGCCGGTGCCGAATATATAAAGATGCGTCTCCGGGTCGTAGGCGCCGGGAATCCAGGTTTGAGCGCCTCCATGGCGGGCCGCGTCGAGGCTGGCCCACGTGTCCAATCCGGGGTCGCCCTTTTTCATGGGCACGGTGTAGTACTTCCATTGAAGGTCGCCGGTCTCCGGATCGAATGACTGCAGAAAGCCGGGAGCGTCGATGTCATCGCCGGTTCCCACCAGCACATGGTTGCCCACCACGACGGGGGCAGGGGTCGAGAAGTAGCCCTGCGCCAGGTCGGCGATAGGTTTGTGCCAGCGCTCCTTACCGGTCTTTGCGTCGAGTGAAACCAGATAGTCGTCGGGCGTCTCCATGAACAGATAGCTGTTCCACATCCCAAACCCGCGATTGCCGATATGTGTGCCGCCCTTGGTCTTCCAGAAGTAATGCCACAGTTCGCGGCCGTCGTGCGCATCCATGGCCCAGGCGTTGTCCGGCATGGTGAAGTAGAGCGTGCCATCCACTTCCAGCACGGAAGCCTTGATGGAGCCGCCTCCGCCGCCCAGATTGCCGGGGCCTTCGCCGCCTAAGATCACCGCTGGGCTTTCCTCTCCGCGCCTGCGAAACGCGGGACGCGCATCGCCCGGGGTCACCTTGCTCATCCAGGCCAGAGTCAGGTGCTGGACGGTGGTTTTATTTACCTGCTTCAGCGCGCTATATCGCTTACCGGAATAGTCGCCGCTATAAGTGGGCCAGCTATCTTTGAGCGGCTTAGTCAGGTCGGCCGGAGCGACCCCGTGGCCTTGGGCGCTGAGTAACTGCGCGAGCAACAGAAACGGCGCGGCGAGTAAGGAAGTCTTGATCATTATTTTAGGGTCGCGAGAAATGCGGTTACGTCGTGAATGTCCCGGTCGTTGTACTCGGTCAGCAGATCGTGGTGGATCTTCATGGGGTCGTGAACGTCTACCTTCGGCTCAGCCCCGTGGCGCGGGAACGAGCGTTCTGTTCCGTCGGCCAGCCGCAGCGAGACCAGGAAATCGTCCACGTGGAGGAGCCTGCCTTCAAGGTGCTCTCCGCCCGGGAGAACCACGGAGACAGTCACGGTGCGCGCGGCTTCATTGCCTCCGCCGCCGCGCGCCTGACCTCGCACCCACGTCGTTTGCAGGGTTTTGGGATCCGGGATTCGGCCCGCGATACCTTGAAGATCACCCGTGGGTGAATGACAGGTGGCGCACTTGGCTGCGAAGTAAGCCTGGCCTTCCTTGGCGTCACCCACCAGCACGTTCGGTGGCGGCCGGTCGGAGGGCGGCGGCGTGCCCTGCACGCCAATGGTTTCCATAACGCTGCGGACATAAGCAGCCACGGCCAGCCCGTCTTCGGGACTGATGTTGATGGCCGGCATACCCGCGTTTTGGCGGCTTCCCTGGATGATGGGGAGAATCAACTCGCCTTTCTGGTCGCTCAGGGCGACTTGCGAGCGCAGCAGGTTGGGTCCACCCATATCGCCGCCGCGGAGATCGGACCCGTGGCAAATGGCGCAATTGATTCCGTAGAGGGTTTTGCCGCGTTCAATCTGGGCCGGGTCCCCCGGCTCGCGATGCTGTCCGGGTACGAAGCCGCCGACGCGGTGCGGTGGGGGCGTCTGCGCCTGGGACAGACACGAAAAGGCGATCAAGAGTGCGAGCCGAGCGCTATACAAGTATTACCTCTCTATCCAAATTACCAAGACTGCGAAAAGAGTTGAACACTTACGCTCCCGCGCCGGTCTTGTTTGTTGAAGAGAACGGATGCGAGACGCCGCGCGGGAGTCGCTTTTGGTAACCCGGTTCGAGTCCCTGGTGGAGCGGCAGGCAAAGTTCGTTTTCCGCGTGGCCTATGCGGTGCTGCGCAATCCGGAAGGCGCGGAAGACGTGGTGCAGGAGACGTTTCTGAAACTCTATCGAAACCGCGCCTGGGAGGGGATGGAGAATGAGCGGGCCTTTCTGGCGCGCGTGGCCTGGCGCATCGCCGTCGAGAGAATTCCGCGCCGCGGCGCCGAGCTTCCGGAACTGGTTTCACAGGATGCCAACCCGGAGGACGCGCTACTGACGTCGGATTGGATGGGAGCAGTGCACCGGCTGGTGGACGCGCTGCCGGAGGAATTGCGGCAGGTGCTGGCGCTCTCCGGCATCGAGGGGTTGAACTCGCGCGAGATCGCGGAGGTGGCCGGGATTCCAGAGGGCACGGTGAGGACGCGCCTGCAGAGAGCGCGGCAACTGGTGAAGCAGAAATTGGAAAGCATGGGAAGGAGCGCCTGTGGGAAATGATTCCGACGATCTGACGGCCGCGATGGCTCAGTATATTCCGGAGCCCCGCCCTGGTATCGAACAGCGCGTGCTGCGTCATGTGCGGACGGCGCAGAAGCGACGCCGGCGCTACTGGACTCTAATTCCGGTGTTGCCGCTGCTGGTACTGCTGTTACTGATGTTGTGGCCGCGCCCGGTGCCGGTCGTCGTTCGGGTAACGCCGACCAGGACGCTGCCGCTGGTGGGGCAGGCCGTTCCGCCTGCCCACAAGCGCCACCACAGGGAGAAGGTCCAGCCGTTCCCGACTCCTGCCCCGTTAACGGAGGAAGAGAAGGCGCTGCAGGCGCTAGCCGCATCCCGTCCTCAGGAAGCCCAGCAACTTCTGGCCCACGAGGACGACAAACCCATCGAGATTCCACAACTACAAATTCCGCCCTTGCAGAGCGACGGCGGCAGATAGGAGCAACTATGAAGACGATAACGAAGATATGCCTGGTCGCCGCGTTTCTGACGGCCGGAGTCTGTTCCGCCGCTGACGAGCCCACTAAGTTCTTTCATCTCGATTTTGCCGTCAAGGAAGTCGACGAAGGCAAGGTGATCAACAGCCGCAGCTATTCGATGGTCACGTCAAGCTCGGATCGTTCTGGTACTCCTTCCGTGCGAACGGGCAGCAAGGTGCCTATTCAAAAAGGCGGCCCCGATGGAGTTACTTTCATAGACGTGGGAGTCAGCTTCGATTGCCATTTCGAAGGCGAGGTGGGCAATTCCCTTATGCTCCACGTGGGGGCCGATATCAGCAGCATCGCGACCGGCTCGGAGAATTCTTCCTCGAACCTGTTGCCGCCCGTCATCCGTCAAAATCGCTGGAGTTCGTCTGTGATTGTTCCCCTCGGCAAGCCGACCACAATTTACTCGTCCGATGACATCACGTCGAAACGCAAGGTGCAGATCGAACTCACCGCGACGCCGATTGTCCCCTGACCGGAGTGATATGCTTGCGCCGTGCGTCGCGTTGTGTTTGTCATTCTCGTCCTTGCTTCGACCGCTCTCGCACGAAGTAAGCCGGATTTCTCCGGGACGTGGAAAATGGATCCCGCCCGGAGCGAATCGGCGCACCAGGATGCGCCGATCGGGCCCGTGACGCTGGTGATCCATCAAACCTCAGGCACCCTTATGTTAGAAACCCAAAGAAGCGAAACGGAAGTATTGACGTTCCAACTCGATGGCACGGAAGCAGTCAACGGCGGTGTCACAACGAAAGCTCACTGGAACGGAACCAGGCTCGTGCTCGAAACCGTCCGCGACATCAATGGCTCAACCGTCACCACGATGCAGATATTCCAGCTTGTTGCCAACAGCAAGGAGATCATCATCGACAAAACCCTGACCGTTCAGCACGGGTATCAGGGCGTGGGATCAAACACCGTCACCGGCAAAGGCCGCGATATGTTTACGCGAGCCCCTACTTCACCGCGACCGTAACTCCCGGCTGCGAACTCACTCCTCCCACGCTAACCACTAATGAAACCGCCGGTCCCGTCTGCGACGCAGCGGGAACCTGGACGTTCACCTGCAGCACGCCGGAAACCAGTGCCGGCGCATCTCCGGCGAATGCCACCGCCGCGTCGAGTCCGTCGATCTGAACCGTAACCGGAAGCACCGGCAGTGGAATCGTGCTGCCGGTAATCAAGCCATCCACACCGGAAGGCGAGGTCTCGCCGGCGCCCGTGGCGTAGATCACGATGTAGTCCCCGCGCGCCGCCGGATTCGAAGGCGAATTCACGGTGAAATCCTGGTTCAATATGACCCCGCCGCCGGAACCTTCGCCGGACAGCGTGAAAATGGCAGGCGCAGCCGGAACCACCGGCACAATCATAGGAAGCGAAAGAACACCCAAATAGGAGACTTGGACGCTGGTTGTCGAGTTGCCCGCCACCGAGTACGGCGTCACAGCCCCTAACTGCCCGGCGGACGCGTAAACCAACGGCGCAGGAGACCCATCGAAGAACAACTGCGTCCCTTGCAAAATATCGCTTAGCGAACCCGATTCATCGAGCGCCGCGCCCGCCAGAGAAACCGGACCCATCGCTTGTCCGAAGATCGTTACCACCTCGCCCGGCGCAACCCCGCCGCCCTGATAACTTGCCGCGTTCACCAAGCCTTGTTGGGGAAACGATGGGGCACCCAGATTCGCCCCTGGTCCGTATCCATATTGAATGCCGCGGCCCGACGTGCCCACATACACCAGGTCCGCCTGGCGCATGTCCCCTTCGAGCGCGGAGATGTCGCCGAACTGCTGCTGAGTGGGATCGCTGATGGGCGTCCACGAATTCCCCAGATCGGGCGATTGATAAATCTGGTCCGTAGTCACGCCTGCCGCCCTGCCGTGAACGTACATGGCGGGAACTGCGCCCACTCCTTTTCCAAACGCCACGAAATTCGCGCTATCGAGCGCACTCGCGGCGGAGAACGTCATGCCCCCATCGGTCGAGTGAAAGAGCGGAAAACGCGCGGGCTGATTCGGGCTGGCGTCCATGCTGACCCACACGTCGCCGGCCTGCACGGGATTCGGAACGATATTCACGAGCACCGTGTACTCGACCGGAATCGGGGAGGGCCAACCCGCCGCACCGGCCTGCCACGTGGCCCCGGCATCCGCGCTGAGGTAGAACTGGCCGTTGTTGTAAAAGTAAAAGCGGCTTCCATCCACGTGATCGGCCGCCAGCACCTGGCCGGCCCACCATTCGTTCCCCAACTGCCAGCTTCCCGGAAGGGCACCGCCGTTCAGCGTGCATGCCTGCCACGTTGCGCCCGCGTCGGTGCTGTACTGCGGGGTTGCGGAGTGAGTGGGCGCCCACACCAGCCTCGTGGGATCGCTCGCCGAGATCGCGATCTCACCCGCTGAGCCAGGCGCGGTGCTCCCGAACGGCGTCCACGTTTCGCCGTTGTCCGAGGAATAGCCCGTCATCCCCGCCTGCCATCCCAGCGCCTCATCCCAGCCGACCCAGGCCAGAACCTGCGGCTGCGAAGCGCAGTACGCCAGGCTGGTTCCTTGCGCCACGTAGTTGATCGTGCCCAGCGTTGCGGAGGGAACCGTGTCACGCGAGGCGTGCCGGAATCCGATCATGTCGGCCACGGCGCTGAACAAGTCCGCACCACCCGCCAGAGGCGGAACCTTGATGTTCTGCACTACCAGTTCTTCCAGGTTCTGCGACCTCCAGGACCACACTGGCGCCGCGGCCGTATAGTCTTCCGTGGCCAGCACGCCATAGCCATTGGTCTGGAACAGCCGCGTGGGTACGGCTGGATCGATCACCAGAGCCGCATTCCCCCAGTCCCCCGGCTGGTCGTAATAATTGGCTGCCGTCGGGGGAGGGAAGTAGGGAGGCTGGCCGCTGACGTTCGCGGTAGCAACACGCTGCCACGAGTCGCCCTGGCTGGTAGAAAAGAACACGTTCTTTCCCCCGTTTTGCGCTGCCGCCAATTTCCCCGCCGCGTCGAACGTGACACCCGAGTAGGCCGCGTAGATGCCCAGCGGCGTGATGTCGCTCCACGCTCCATTTCGATAGCGCCCCACGCTGCCCGTGGTTGCTCCCTCATCGCCGCCATAACTGACCACCAGCGTTCCGTCGTTGCTCAGCGCGGCGCGCACAGGGTTAGACGGACCGCCTAGCGACGTCCAGGTGTCGCCGCCGTCCGCGCTGCTCCAGACGCCCGAACCGTACACCCCCGCATAAAGCGCCTCTGAGCTTGCGAGGATGAACGTCATCCCCGGACTCACACTGGTATTGGGAAGCGTGGCGGCCCCTGCCTGCGCCCAGCCGTTCGCATCCAATCTCCAGAGCCCGTTCTGCTGCGATGCGAAGTAAACCACCCCTGGCCGGACCGGGTCTACCGCGAGCCGCTCTCCCGTGGTTCCGCGATAGTCGTCGTTCGGGCCCATGTAGACGCCCACAGGCATCCCCGTGTCCGCCCACCAAACGCCCCGCGAATGCGACACCAGCACGCCGCCCCAGGTGGTTTCGTTGTAGTAGCCGCCGCCGGTGGCCGTAAAAACCTGGTTGCTTGCGACGGCGGCATAGACGGTATTCGGGTCATTGGGAGACACCGCGATGCTCTCCACGCCAAAGGCCGAATCCGCCGTCCCGAAGCGGTCCATGAGGGGCAGCCAGCGCGCGGCGGCGCGGTCATAACGGTATGCGCCCCCCACGTCCGTACGAATGTAGATGTCGTTGGGCGGGAGCGGGTTAACTACCATGCCAGTGACATAACCCATGCCCTGAACGTTGACGCTTTTCCACGCGAAGGTGGGGTTCTGGGCCGCTATGGGGAAGATGAAACCGATGGCTAGGGATAGGCGCCACATCGCGCCTATCCTATCAAGAAGTGCGGCCGACGGGTCTGGCCCTCGCGAATCTACGAAGATGCGCGGGGGCCTCAGGTCCGCTTAAAACGTTATGGCCAGCGCGTTGTAGCCTGAGCCCAGCGAGGTCTCGGCGATCGTGTCCCCGGATGGGAAGCTCCGCCCGCTCACAACGTTGCAGTTGTCGTTGCATCCCAACGACCACACGGACGTGCCGTCGAGGCTGAAGGCCATGACGTCGCTGCCGAACGTCGGGTATGTTCCGGGTGGAAAGAGCGGAGCGGGAAAGGTTCCGGTGACCTCGTTCGTTTTGGTGTTGAGCACATAGTACGGCTGACCGCCGGACTGCGTAAACGCCGAGAGAAGCGCCACGTTGCCGACGGGCGACACTGCCATGGTGGATGCGAGCGCGCCGTTGGGCAGATCTATCGTCGACACTGCGAGCGACGCGGTGTTTACGACATAGAACGGCTGACCGAACGTGGTGGCGTCCCAGACGTAAAGGGACTTCCCGTCCTGGCTGATCGCGAGGTGTCCCGCCGGGACGCTCACGTGGGCTGCGAAGGCGGGCACCTGAGGGCGCTCGTACACGGGGCGCTGCACCGTGCTCGCGGGCGCGGGCCCGCCCCCCAGAACCGACACGCCGCTGCCGGTCTTAGTAGTGGAGAGGTAGAACTGCTTGCCATTCGGGGAAATCGCAATATCCGCGGGATCACCCCCCTGCACGCGGGCGTAAGCGCCGACGGATTGAGTTGCCAGGTTCACGATGGCGATGGAGTTCTGGGCGCCGGTACCCTGGCACATGACAAACGCATGCGTCCCGCCCGGCGCCATGACAATCTTCGGTTGGTAAAGGCATGTCCCAATTCCCTCGATCTGCGCGAGCATTTGCCCTGTGCTGGTCGAAAAGCTCTCAAGCATCGATGTCCCGAATCTTACCGCTGCGTAGAGCGCCGAGCCGTTCCGGGCTGACGGCTACGTTTCCGAGGGACCCCTCGGCGTCGATCGGAGGGCGAGAGCTACCGCCGCTGTAAGTAGGCTATGAGAGGTTTTTTTCATCTGATTTGTTCCTACACTGAGATTGACTGAAGGCGCAGTTCCCCGGTGACCGCCGTTCCCGGTTGCCCCGGTGAAAGAGATGACCATCGTGCGCTGCAGTGGCGACGCGAGGTTCGTGTCCTGCTCGTTGTGACTGGTCTGGTTGGCGCAGGCCACCGTCTGGCTGGCCTCGTCGCCCGAGTACGTGGGCGGAAGCAGGTTGAGAGCGCCCGCGTTGACGGTGTACTGCGTCGTGAGGCTTCCGGCGCTGTCGGAAGCGATCCCCATGTTGGTGATGTAGCACGCGGATCCGACGTACATGGTGATGATGTCGGCATTCGGGTTTGTGTACGCTTGAACCGGGGTGCAGGAGGGCTGGCAGTTAGAGACCACTGGCAGGGCCAGCGCGGCGAATCTCAGAAAAAGAACGCGCGATTTCTCGGCGAGGGTTCGGAGTTTCTCCCCTCCCCGGGCCGGGCGGCGCCGATTGAGTGATGCGGCACGTTAGGTCTCAATGTAACCTCCCTCCGTGAGCTACAAGCACACTACAAGACCGAGCGCTCCACAAAGGATTTTTCAGCATTGTCGCGGAATTATTTTCAAGCCGGCTCACGCCGGAACCCGGCTCCTGGCCACTAACGCTTCGGAGATTTCTTCGGCGTCTTCCCGCTATCGGTGATCAACTGAGTCATCAGCGTCACCGCCTCATCTATCGGAAGAAAATTGGCAATCACGATCGGCGTTCTGCCGGCGTTGTCTTCCGGATCCACATCCGCGCCCTTGGCGGCCAAAAACTTGATCACGGAGCAGATCTCCGCCTGGGTAGACTTCTGCATCGTCCCGGTCACGGCGGCGTGCATCACGGTGCTTTTCCGGGTGGTTACGGCAGTCACGTCGGGGTCCAGTTCATAGGCGTATTTCACGGTATCCAGGTGCCCGCTTCCGGCGGCGGCCATTAGAAGCGTGGTACCATCCTGAGCCTTGATTTTCGGGTCCGCTCCGGCTGCCACCAGGGCGCGCATCACGTCTTCATGGTTGGCTTTCGCCGCCAGCAGCAGCGGTGTCTGCCGCCCAACGGGGGCCCGGAAAGGACTGGACTTCGGCGCGGGCGGCGGTGTGGCCGCCGTCAATAAGTTGGGGTTCGCGCCTTTCGCGAGCAACTCATTCACGATGTCGATTTTGCCCGATTGCGCGGCCAGATGCAGCGGCGTGTTGCCGCCCTGGTCGGCCGCGTTGACGTCAGCCTTGTAATCGAGCAGCGCCTGCACCACATCGGGTTCTCCGCCCGAGACCGCCATCTGCAGCGCGCCCACGCCATTCGACAGATAGTGATTGGGAGTGAGCCCCGCCGCCAGCAGAACCTTCACCGTCGGCGCATCGCCTTTCCGCGCGGCGAAAAGAAGCGGCGTAAATCCGCTGGTGGTTACCGCGTTCACATCCGCGCCGCTCTTGATCAGCAGATCCACCACGGCGCTATGCCCTTCGGCCGCGGCCCACATCAGAGCGTTCTGGCCCTTGCGCGCGTCGGTGGCATCGATTTTCGCGCCGTGTTCCAGCAGCAACTTCACTCCGGGAACAGTCCCGGTGCGCGCGGCGATCATCAGCGCGGTTTCGCCGTCCCAGCGCCCCGCTTTGGCATCCGCCCCCGCGTCGATCAGTTTCTTCATCACGGCGAAATCGCCGGTCGCGCTCGCCAGCGTGAGAGGCGTCTCGCCATATTGATCGGAGGTGTTCGGGTTGGCGCCGGCCTTCATCAGGGCGTCCACCACGTCGGGTTGGTCGAGATAGACGGCCCAGGCGAGCGGCGTAGCCCCATCGGGCTGCGCCAGGTTGACGTTGGCGTGTTCGGTGAGCAGCGAGGCCACTAGCACCCGGTTCTGGTCTTTAATGGCATCAATCAGTTCCGGCTTGCCGCCCGCCAAACAGGGCAGCCCAACCAATGCGAAAACAACGAAGCGTCTTGCGAACATCGACTTACACGTCCGAAAGCTGATCCAGTTTGCCCGTGGCATCGCCTAAGTGGTCCGCCGGCACGCCCACCTTATCGAGCATGGTCACCAGCAGGTTATTCATCGGCGTCTCCGGAGCATAGCGAATGTGCCGGCCGCCCTTGATGTTGCAGCTTGCTCCGCCCGCCAGCACTAAAGGCAGGTCATGATGCGTATGGGCGTTGCCGTCGCCGATGCTGCTGCCGAAAAGCACCAGGGAGTGGTCGAGAAGCGTGCCGTCGCCGTCCTTGGTGGCATCCATCTTGGCCAGCAGATAAGCGAAGGTCTGCACGTGCAGTTGGTCGATCTTCATCGTCTTGGCGATCTTGACGGGATCGTTCTGGTGGTGAGTGACGGAGTGGTGCCCGTCGGGAACGCCGATGGAGCGGTAGCTGCGGTTGCTTCCTTCGCGCGCCATCATGAAGCTCACCACGCGCGTCATATCGGTTTGGAAGGCGATCACCATCAGGTCGCTCATCAGCTTGGCGTGCTCCTCAAACTCTTCGGGAATCCCCGATGGACGATCCATCAGGGGTACTTGCACGCTGGCGCTCTGCGCCTCTGCCTTTTGGATGCGCCGCTCGATATCGCGAATCCCATCCAGATACTCATCGAGCTTGCTCTTATCGCGCGCGCCCAGGGTAGGCTGCAGACGGGCCACATCGCCGCGCACGAAATCGAGCAGGCTGCGGTCTTCATTCATGCGCTGCAGTCGCGCCTTCGGGTCGGTCGTTTCGCCGTCGCCGAACAGACGTTCGAACACCGCTCGCGGATTGATCTCCACGGGGTTCGGCGTGGTGGGAGAGCGCCACGAAACCGTGTTGGTGTATGCGCAGCTATACCCGCTATCGCAATCGCCCGCCAGGGTGGCTTCTTCCAGGCCCAACTCCAGCGACCCGAACTGCGTCTTCTGGTCGAGCGCCCGCGCCGCTACCTGATCGGCCGAAATGCCGGCGTGGATGTTGGCGCCGCCCGTGCGCTTGGGATGCACACCTGTCAACCAGGTGGCCCCGGCCCGCGCATGATCGCCCGCTCCATCGCCCAGGGCGCGCCCGCTGTTCTGCATCAGGTTACTCAGCACCAGCATCTTGTCGCGGAAAGGCGCAAGCGGCTGCATGGTGGAAGCAAACTCGTATCCTCTGCCAGTCACGGCCGGCAGCCAGCCCTTCTGGATAATTCCATTGGGGACGTAAACGAACCCGAGGCGCGTCGCGGGACTGGCCGCCGTCAGCCGCATGGCCGACATGGCCGGAACCATGGCGTCAAGTAAAGGAAGGGCCATTGTGATTCCGGCAGCGCCGCGCAGAAACGTGCGGCGATCCAGAGCCTTCTTGGTGAGCATCATAAGTCGGGGGTTCTCCTGGTCTGAAACTGCGGATTGTTTACGATCGCGTGAATGATCGCGGGGATGGTCGGATTCTCTAAAGCCGGGTTTGTGGAAGTCGTCTTCTCGCCGGAGGCGTCGCGAATCACCGCGCGCACCGCGGGTTCGTCATAATACTCCATGCCGCGGCCCAGCGCGTAAGTCATCAGCTTTTCGGTGAAGGTATGCAGGAACTGGCCGCGGAAGTCGGTCACCAGTAACTTCTTCAGTCCGTCCGGCCCTTCAAACTGAGTGCCGTCGGGCAGCTTTCCGGTGGGGTCGATGGCGTTGTCGCCGTCCTTGTCCCGCCATTCGCCGTCCCCGTTGTAGTTTTCCAGAGCGAAGCCGATGGGGTCCATGCGCGAGTGGCATCCGGCGCATGTGGGGTTGGTGCGGTGCTGCTCCATCTGCTGGCGCATGGTGAGTGAGCGGCCATCTTTGGCGTGCGCTTCGAGCGCCGGAATATCCGGCGGAGGCGGAGGCGGTCCGTTACCCAGAAGATTCTCCAGAACCCACTTGCCGCGTTGCACAACGGAGGTGCGGTTGGGATAAGAAGTGACGGTCAGGATGCTGCCTTGGCCGAGCAACCCGCCGCGGTTGGTGCCCTCCAGCGAAACGCGCCGGAACTCCGAGCCGTACACATTGGGAATATCGTAGTGCTGCGCCAAGCGCTGGTTCAGGTACGAGAAATTGGCGCTCAGCAAGTCCGTCACCGGACGGTTCTCGCGCAGAATAGCCGCAAAGAACATCTCGGTCTCGCGTTCAAACGACTCGGCAAGGCCCAGGTCGAACTTGGGAAAGATATCGGGGTCGGGCGTGACCTTGGCCAGATTGCGCAGAAACAGCCACTGGCCGGTGAAGTTGTCGACAAAGGCATCGGAGCGCGGGTCCGCCAGCATGCGGTCCACCTGCGCCGAGAGCACCGCGCGATCCTTCAGCTTGCCTTGTTCCGCCAACTTCAGCAGCGGCTCATCGGGGACGCTGCTCCATAGGAAAAAGGAAAGCCGCGACGCCAGTTCCACATCGCTGATCCGGTGTACCGTACCGGGCCCGGCATCCTTCGGATCGTGTTCCACGCGGAAAAGAAAATCGGGCGAGACCAGCATCGCGCGCAACGCCATGCTGATACCCAGGTCGAAGCTGCCTTCGCGGCGGCCGGTTTCATAAAACGCCATCAGCGGCTTGAGATCCGCTTCGGTGAACGGCCGACGGTAAGCCTGCTCACCCAGATGAGCGATGATCTTGGCGGCGCACGCCGGTTCCTGCCGCTCCGAAGCAGGCTTACAGATAAAGATCGCGCGGCGGCTGGGCGTATCCCCCGGGCCGGCGATATTGTACGGTCCGGCTATGGTGACGCTCGAAAGCTGCGGGTGGTCGCCTGAGTGCTCGATGTCATAGAGCTTGATGCGCGTCCCATCGAGGCGAATATCCAACTGCGAAGTGAGCGGAGTTTTCGGCGTCGCGGAAGCCGGAGCAGCGGGAGGTCCAATATCGGCGACCGTTTCGGAAAGCAGATGCTCGCCCAGGAACGTCGCGCCCAGCCGGTGGCTCCCGGCCTTCACCGGCAGCCGGAGTTCGATGATTTTGGGTGTCCGATCGGGGCTGTCGAAATCCTGCGAAAGCGGCGGGATCTTTACTTTGATCACGTATTCGGCATCCACCGGGAAGTGATAGTCCACTGACAATCCGCCGGTTGAATCGAATGGCAGGTCGTCACTGACTCGAGTCCCGCTTGCGCCCCGCTCCTTGAGCGGTTTGAACTCATTGATTTCCGGTTTTACGGCCGTATCACCGACTGCGGCGCGGCTCACCATTCTGGCGACCGACACGTACCGTTCGATCAGCACGGGAGACAAAGAGAGCACGTCGCCGATGTTGTCGAATCCATATCCGGAGTCGTCCGCCGGAAGCTTCGCGCCCGGCTTCACGTCGAGCGCGAGCAGATCGCGGATCGCGTTGCTGTACTCAGCGCGGTTCAGGCGATGGATGGTGGGGCGTCCCGGATTGGGGCGCGCCAACGCCGCGGCGTCGAGCGACGCAGTCAGCCATTCCGTGAACGCCGCCGCCGCTTCGGGCTTCGGGCGAGGCAAACCGGGGGGCGGCATCTGTCCCGCCCCGAACTTCCGCAGGACCTTTTCCCAGGTTGCGGCGTTTGGACCGTTCATGCCGGGGTCGAGATTCTGGAGCACCACGCCGGCGGTGTGGAGCTTTTCGCTATGGCAAAGTACACAATACCGGTTGAGTAAAGATTGCGCAGGTGTGACGGTGGCCGCGGCTGCCGGCGGATGCGCGGCGTCGTGCGGTTGCGTGCCGGGCGCTACCGTCGAGTCACCTGCCAGTAGTGGCGCGGCGCAAGCAAGAATGAGGAACCATGATTGTTTCACAGTGGCCGTGAGAGAAGGTTATCAAACATCTGGGCATTTCATCAGGTAGATTGCAGTACTGTCATTGCCTGGAATCACTTGCAACAGAGTAGCGTACGGTATGATTCCCCCAGTGGACCCCGAATCCAGTCCTAAATCGGCCCAGATCCTGGCGCAACTGGATCGGGTTCTGAGCAGCACGCCATTCCGCACCAGCAAGCGTTGTTCGGACCTGTTGCGGCACGTTGTCACTGCCGCGTGCGAGGGCCGTCTGGACTTCCTTAAGGAGCGGACACTCGGGGTCGAAGTATTTGAGCGCGACCCCGATTATGACACCAACCAGGACCCTGTGGTGCGCAACACGGCGGGCCAGGTGCGGAAGCGCCTCGCGCAGTACTATCTGGAATCCGGGCGCGATCGGGAGCTTCGCATCGAACTGCCGGCGGGCGCATATTTGCCTCAGTTCCATCAGCCGGCGGCTCGGGAAGCGGAGGTGCCCGCGGAGGCGCGCGCGGAGCCGGCCCACAAGGTGGAAGTCCACCCGAAGCCGCGCTATGCGGTACTCGGGGGTATCGGCGCGGCCGCTCTGATTCTGGGAACCTTGGTATTCGTTCTCGCGCGCTGGCGCACCCCGAACGCAATGGATCTGTTCTGGGCGCCGCTGCTGAAGCAGCCGGGCTCGGTGGTTTTGTGCGTCGGGCAGGGACACACCTACAAACTCAAGGGCGACCGGGACCGGCTGTTCGAGGACGAAGCCGAATCGGCCGATGGCCTCGCCGCGCCGGCCGGCAGCATTCCGCTCAGCGATCTGGTCCCGATCTGGGATCGCGCCATCGGGATCAACGACGCGCAGACGCTGAGCCGACTGTCGGCGCTTTTTGGAGGCTTCGGCAAACCGGTCGAATTTCGCGGCGGCCGGTCCACTACGCTGGGAGATCTGCGCGGAAAGTCGACCGTCCTGATCGGCGCGTTCAATAATTCCTGGACGCTGAGCCTGACGGGCGAACTGCGCTTCTATTTCGACGACGATCCCGCGGCTAAGGTCTACCTGGTACGCGACCGCTTGCATCCCGGGAACCGTGCGTGGCAGGTCCATGCCGACCAGCAGCCGGCGCAGGACTATGAGGACTACGCCATCGTCTCGCGCGTCTACAACCCGACCACCGAGCAGCCCGTCGTCGTGGCGGCGGGAATAAAAGGCGGGGGCACAGCGGCGGCCGGCGAGTTCCTCACCAATGCAGTGTATATGGCGGACGCGCTAAAGAGTGCGCCGGCGCATTGGGAGAAGCGCAATGTGCAATTCGTCTTGAAGACGCGATTGTTCGGTGGAACCGCTGGGCCGCCGCAGGTGATTGCGGCGCATTACTGGTAGCTGTTGTCGCTCGTAGTAGGCGCTCGCATCGTGATATCGTCTTGTAGGACGAGGGGCAAGGGAGTACGGCGATACACTTTCTGGATGCTGCGCCCCTGGCTCTTGACGGAGCGCGCGACATCGATGAGCTTTTGCTGGAACGGATTGACCTTGCCGGGCCGTTCGCGGGGAAGAGGGGCTGGCGTTCCGCCACGCTCTTCGTTTACACTGGGACCCGGTCCGGTTGACGAGGAAGACGGCTCGTCACCTTTCGGGGCTTCGGGGACGCCGATACTTTTCCCGTGGGCCGGATCTTCATCGTAAGCCGTAACCAGCCACTCCGGGCTGCGGCGCGACAAGCGTCAGCTTCAACGGACCTCGGCGGCGTTCACGGTGCCGTCAGCCTCGCTAATCACCACCATGGTACCTGCTGGCGCGACAAGTGGGATGGTGACGGTGGTAACTCCAAGCGGCACGCTGTCGAGCAACGCGCCATTCCACGTGCGCCAGTAACAGGATCGCGCCGCTGTATCAGGCCCCGGTTCCTATAGGCTTCTGGGAAAACACCATGCCTTACACATCGGAATTCGTGTTGCGCGCCTTGTTTATCGGCGTTGGCGCCACCATCGTGATGGACCTTTGGGCCCTTTTGCTAAAGCAACTCGGAATCCCGTCGCTCAACCCTCGCTTTACTCGGTCGCTGGATCGGGCATCTCTTCTACGGTCAATGGACTCATAAAAGCGTAGCGAAAGCGGCGCCATAAATGGTGAGTTGTGGTTGGGCTGGCTGGCTCACTATTCCATCGGAGTTACCTTGGCAGCGCTCTTGCTCGCAGTGTACGGATTGGAGTGGGCGCGAAAGCCAACTTTGTTCCCCGCGCTCACCGTCGGGATCGTGACTGTTCTGGCGCCGCTGTTTATTCTCCAACCGGCGCTGGGGGCGGGAATCGCCTCTTCTAAAACTCCCAGGCCGGTATTCAATTGCGTCAAAAGCCTGATCACGCATACCGTGTTTGGATTGGGCTTATACCTGGCGGCTTTCGCGACGTCGCGATTCCTCCGCTAGCGCATGAACCCTGGAAACATGAAGAACGGTCAGGCCGATCTCTTCGAAAGAAGCCGCCGAACGACATGGCCTTTCCACATCCACAATCCGGAAAGGATCATCGTCGGAAGGAAGACATACCGGGTCGGCGTGGCATAGCCCGGAAGTTTTTCAAACGGACTATAAATGTAGCCGAGTATCGGAATACTAAAGATGATGTGAATCCAGCGAACAATCGTCCGTTGAGTGGCACTACTGATCATGGTCGCCTCCGCGCGCTTTCCCGGTGCATTGTCCTGATACTCCTCAATTCACGACTCTTGAGCCGCCCCAGGCCGCCAGTTGGGCGACTCAACGCCGAACTGCTTTGCGTACTCGGCGTTCAATCGCTGCCAGCCGCCGAACTTCATCGCATCGGGACCCACGGTCCGGCCAATAGGAGCTCCGCTGAGAAGGCGATCCAGAACATCGAAACAAATGTGCCACCCAGCAGCGCCCATGGAGATGAAGCGGCGGCCGATGTTGGTCCAGAGCGTCAGGCGCGTGCCGCCACCGGAACCTTCGAGTTGCCACCGCATATCGAAGCCGCCCCACTTGTACTCAAGCAGATTGTGAGCATCGGCTCGCGTCACCGTTGTTTCAGTAGCGCGCTGCGTGGGCGCTCCCACGGTCGTGAGCTTCACCGTGTTTCCGACCGTACCCAGGCTCCCACCGGCGTCGAAGGGAGCCCACTCGCGAAGATGGGCAGGTTCGGTAATCGCCTCCCACACTTTTTCCGGCGAGTGGCGCAGTTCTCTCACCAGAATGAGCGTCCACTTTTCTCCTTCCTTGCGCACCTCAGCGCCGCCGGCCGGACCCGGCGAATACTGCCCGCGATCGTTCATCTTTCTTCTCGGCTAATAGCGCGCCATCTGGTTGAACTGAATGAGGTTGCCGCAGGTGTCGTTCACCCTTGCAATGGTCGCGCCAGGCACGCTCGTGGGGGGCATGATGAACTCAACGCCGCGGGCCTTGATCCGCTCGCAGTCGCCGTTGATGTCGTCGGTGAAGAACATAGTCGCGGGCTGGCCCTGTTGAAAGATCGCCTCCTGATACGCTTTGGCCGCGGGGTTGTCGTTCAACGACAGCTGCAGCTCAGTGCCATCCGGCTCCTCGGGCGAGGCAACGGTTAGCCAGCGAAATGGGCCGTTACTGAAATCGGCCTTCTTGGCAAAGCCCAGTACATCCGTATAAAAGCGAAGGGCCTTCTCCTGGTCGTCCACGTACACGCTGGTCAGCTTGATTTTCATGTCGTTTCTCCTCTGTCACGTACGCGGTCTGGGCCGCGTCGTCTTTTCCTTGCCTTTCTTCTTCTCCATGATGTCGAGGTGGCGTTCGAGAGCATCTACGTGAGCGGACCAGAACCGGCGGAACGGAGCCAGCCATGCATCCACCTCCTGAAACGGCTCAGGCTTCAGCCGGTAGAGGCGGCGCTGCGCGTCCACCGTGGATTCTACGAAACCGGCGTCTCGCAGCACTCGCAGGTGCTTTGACACGGTCGGCTGCGCCATGCGAAGTTGACGCTCGATCTCTCCCACCGACTGTTGCGACGAGACCAGCAGGCTTAGTATCGCGCGGCGGTTCGGCTCCGCAATGATTTCGAACACGGATTCCACCCTTCTGATATACTCCGATGAGCATATACCTGTCAAGGGATATAGAAGAAAAAAACTTGCAGGCTAGGTTTCAGCCGACGGGCCTGGGTCGCGCCAGCGAGTCCGCCACCACCCAGGCTGCGCCAAGCACGGCGAGATTTTCGGCGCTCTCGGTCCAGTTGAAATTGCTCGCATGATTGGCCAGCAGCATCGGCTCGTGCACCAGCAGGGCGAAGGACGCGAGCATCGCCGTCAGCAGGATCGCGGCGAGGCGGGCCTGCACGCCGGTCAGGATCGCAACGCCCGCCGCGGCGAAGCAAACCCCGGTGGCGTAACCCCAAAACTCTTGCGTAAGTGGCAGCCATTTGGGAACCAGCGGGGCGGTGAAGTTCATATAGATAAAATGGGCGCAGCCGAAGACCACGGCACAAGCCCCAAACGCCAGTCGGCCCAGGTGCGTGAGGCGCGCGGCCAACTCCCCATCCACACTGGCGGTGCTGGCGTAGACCATCAACCCGCCCGCGGAGATCGCGGTCTGTATGGCAAGGTTCTCGTAGGTGCCGAATACCGCGTAGTTGGTGAGCAGCAGGCGGCCGTTCATCAGGATGACGACAAGGAATCCGTAGTAGACGGTGAGCGCCACCGCGCCCCAGGCAGTGGTTCGATGCCACTCGACAGCCGCGGCCGCGAGGACCATGAATGCGCCGGCGGCATACGCCAGCGCGGCGCGCGCGGGAAAGTGCTCGGGCACCGGTTGCCCCGAGTCGAACTCCCCAAACGCCAGACAGGTCAAGCCCACCGCCATCACGCCGAGGCCGTAAATGCGCCAGCCGAAGGCCATCTCTTTCTCCGCCGTCATCACTGTTCTTGCTTAGTGTAGAGGATGTGTTGTGGCTGGCGGGAGGCTCCAGATTCAAATCAATCGTTCCGCAAGCCCGCGAGATGCGGGATCTGTTGTTGTTGCTCTCTGCTCTCACTTCACGGCAGTCACTTCCAGAATTTCCACCGGTTCAGAGTCCGGAAACCTGACGGCCACGCCGCGAGCCCAATCCGACTTTGTGAAAGTGCCGATGTCCTGGTTGGTGACCACGGAATGTACCTTGAATTTTCCCTCCGGCAGCAAAGGCAGCGCCACGTTTGCAGAAGCCGCCTTCGAGCGGTTCCGAAAAATAGCAATCACGCCGTTCCCGGTGTGTTCAAAACGGCCGAAGCCATCCCATTCCGCCGGTGAAGGCTGGAGCCAGCTTCCCAGCGGAAAGAAGCTCTCGCTGATCCGCGTGGTCCGCCTCAGCCGCTTGAACCAGGCGATCCTCTCGTGGTACCACTGCTGATCGGCGGCGGTTAGGTTGCGCAGGTCGCCCAGCAGCAATGGCGCAGAGCCGATTTCCGTCGCGAAGCTCTCCTGAATGGTGGGGAGTTCGCCATGGATGTTTCCGATCAGCATACTCTCCACAGGCATCGAGACGGCGCGTTGATAGAGCAAAGTGCGCGCCTGCAGCGGTCCCGCGGAGTGCGGCTGATTATCGTCCACGTTACTGAGCCAGTCCAGATCGCCGGCCGCGAGCAGGCCCGCGTCGATCACATGCTTCTGGCCCCACAGTTCAAACGTGAGATCCAGGAGAACATCGGGATGCTTCTGGTAGATCCTGCTGGTCACATGCGCGATGCCTTCATAGATCATGTTGAGCGATTCGGCCCAGCTTGCGTGATCGTGCCCCTTGGCCCAGCAGCCCGGCGCTTCGCCATAGGCATTGAAGATGGTGGTAAGGTCCAGCTTCACGTAGGCCAGGTGAAAGCGCTCGATGGCCTGGTTGACGCGGTCCGCGGCCGCGTCGCGGAAAGGGCTTGCCAGGCACATCACGATCTTCTGTCCGGCCGCGGTGCCGGTGGTCTTTGGGTTTCCCTGTTGATCGAGCGCGGCCCATTCGGGATGGCTCCGGTAGGCGGCCGTGCCTGCGCCGATCGCGGCCAGCGGAATCCAGAGGCCCAGCCGCATGCCCCGTGCTTCGACCGCGTCCTGTATGGGCTTGAGTCCGCCGGGAAAAGCGGTCAAGTTGACGTCGTTTTCGCCATATTCCTGCTGCCAGCCGTCGTCGATGGTGAAGATATCGAGGCCGATGTCGGCGGCGACATCGAGAAGTTGGAGCACCGTATCGCGATTGATGCGCCGCTGGAATGGTTCCCAGGTGTTATAGATCCAGGGCGCGCCCTGCGCGTCGACGCGGCGCATCAGAACTTGCGCGGTGTAACTGGGCAGCACCCAATGCGGGTCGTGGAACCCGTCGCCGTTTTTGAACGTGACCAGCGAAACACCGGCTGTGTTGAATGCCTCGCCGGGCGCGATGGTGCGCTCGAATGGCATTAAGTCGGTGTCGTAAAGCACGCTGATGGGTACATGGTCGGCGCTCTGCCACCCATTGATCTCGGTGCGTTTCATGTACCCGGGAACCTCCGTCAGGATGGCGAAGCCCGCGCCGGTGACTCCGTTTGCAACCAGCAGGCCGGCGTCTTCCGACCGGCCCGTGTAGAAGATTTCGCGCGGTATCGCTCCGTACTGGGTGCTCAGAATGGTTTCATCGGCCGGTCCCAGCGAGGGGTCGATCGCTTCAATGCTGAGGTGCGAAAAGCGCAGCGGCGTGTCGCCGGTGTTGCGCAACACCAGATGCTTGCGGATCGCCGGATGCCCCTCGTAGACGATGTAGATCACGGAGACTTCCAGCGCAAGCTCTTTGTGGCGCAGCACGATCGTCAGCGATTTCCCATTTGGAAGCGGCTCTTCCGCGGCGTTCACCAGCGCGAAATGACCACTGGACCCGTAGTAGGTCTTTCCATTGCACTCGAATGAGAACTCGGCTCCGCGGCCTTTGCCCGTGCCCTGCGGCGTGATGAAGTTGGTATGTGTCGTCAGGTCGGAAAGACCTTCCGTGAACAGGCCGGATGCGTCATTGAAGGTGACGATACGATTGATTTGACTGTTGCCGATGTTCCACGACCGCGACGCGGCGGATGATGTGAGCGGCAGCAGAATGGCCGCCAGATAGGCTATAAAGGTTCGCATGTGCTTTTTTCGGATGGCGTTTGCCGTCACTGGCGTTCTCGTGCTTCTTCACACGCCTCTCCACGCGCAGGATACCAGCTATCCGGCAAACGGAGGGCTGATCCCCGTGCCGCACTGCCTCGATGAGCCTGGAATTTCGGCGACTCACGAGGAGTGCGCCGCCCAATTGCGCGCCTGGCGGAAGGACGTTTTCCGCTGGCGCGATGAGATGCGTATCCGGGCCGGCTACAGCGATGCGGAGTACCAGCGTCCGGAGTTGAAGTGGGCGCAGTCGAGCTTCATGCAGGCCCAGATGATGGTGGAAGACCGCTATTTCTATGACCGTGCGGCGGGCAAGTACACCGTCGACCGCTATGTGGATGACTTAGACCAGCGCTTCGGTGGTATCGACAGTGTACTTGTCTGGCAAAGTTACCCGAATATCGGGATTGATGACCGCAGCCAGTATGACCTGATTCGTGCGCTGCCCGGAGGCATTCCCGCTCTGCGCGCCATGATCGACCAGTTTCACCAGCGCGGCGTGCGCGTCTTGTTCCCCATGATGATGTGGGACCAGGGCACGCGCCCGGAAGGCATTCCGAACTGGGAGGCCACGGCCAAAATCATGGCCGGCGTTGGCGCCGATGGAGTGAACGGCGACACCATGAATGGTATACCCAGGGCCTTCCGTGAAGCTTCGGATCGGACCGGCCACCCTTTGGTTTTCGAGCCCGAAGGCTACCCTCGCTCCGCCGAGATGCTGGCCTACAACAACATGAGCTGGGGTTACTGGCGCTATCCGTTCGCACCGCTGCTGAGTGAAGGCAAACTGCTGGAGCCGCGCCATATGATCAATATCTCGGACCGCTGGAATCGCAGCAAGACGGACGATCTGCAGTTCGCCTTCTTCAATGGCGTGGGCCTCGAAACCTGGGAAAATGTGTGGAGCATCTGGAACGGGATCACTCCCCGCGGCGCGGAGACCATCCGGCGCGTGGCCGCCGTGGAACGTGCGGTGGCGCCGTACCTGATTAGTCAGGATTGGGAGCCGTTGACTCCGACGGTCCAGTTTGGCGTCTTCGCCACCGGATGGCCGCGTAATGGCCAGAAGGTATTTACCATCATCAACCGCAATGAATATAACTCGACCGGGCCGCAGTTAGAGTTGCCTGATCAGCCGGGGCTGCATTACTACGACCTTTGGCACGGCGAGGAACTGAATCCCCAGCGTGAGGGTGGCAAGATCGTGCTGTCTTTCGATATGGAAGGACATGGCTTCGGGGCTGTGCTGGTAACTCCCGAACTGAACGATGTCGGTATCTCAGCGCTCATGGCCAAAAGTAAGTCATGGTCCGCCGTGCCCCTCGACTCTCTTTCGGATGAATGGAAGGCGCTGCCACAGCAGATCGCCCCGATCGGGAAGACGGCGCTGCCGCAGTCGAATCCCGAAGGCATGCTGAAGATTTCCGCGGCGGATTTTTTGTTCCGGGTGGATGGCCTGGAGATTGAAGGGGACAACTGGGCGGGCCTAGACGTGCAATATCCCTGGGAAGATACGCCGCGGCGCCATCACGTTCATCAGATGCCTATTGCGAGTTTCTGGATCGATCAATACCCGGTGACGAATCAGGCGTTTCAGAAGTTTCTGGACGCGACTCGCTACCATCCGAAGGATGACTATCACTTTCTGAAAGATTGGAAGGAGGGTAAGTACCTGCCGGGATGGGGTAACAAGCCAGTAACCTGGGTTTCGCTGGAAGATGCCCGCGCTTATGCCGCGTGGGCCGGTAAGCGCCTCCCGCACGAGTGGGAATGGCAGTATGCCGCGGCGGGTAACGACAAGCGTACCTATCCGTGGGGAGATAAGTGGGACGATGCGGCGGTCCCTGTTCCCGATAAGACCAGGGAACTGACTGCTCCTGACGATGTGGACGCGCACCCCAAGGGAGCCAGCCCGTTCGGGGTAATGGACCTGGTCGGTAACGTTTGGCAATGGACCGACGAGTTTCAGGATGATCATACGGGCACGGCTGTGCTGCGCGGCGGAAGTTACTACCAGCCGCAGGGGTCCATGTGGTATTTCCCGAAGGCCTTCAAGAACACCGAGCACGGGAAATATCTGCTGATGGCGCCGTCAAAGGACCGGGCGGGCACTCTGGGATTCCGCTGTGTGATGGACGCGGAATAGAGTCGCTCGGCGAGGCGGCTTGCCGGGTCAGCGCGCCCATCTGAGTCTGGGCACCAGCGCAAGGTTATCCGTCATCACAAAGATCGCCAGCGCCCCAAGCATCAGGCACATTCCCACCCAGAACTTCCAATCGTGATGCGCGCGCTGCCAGTATGGCCGGTGGTCGAGAACCGGCGCCGCGTTGCCGTGGTGATGGGCCATCAGGTCCTGCTCTTCCATTTCCAGTTACGAATCTCCGGCATGTCTTCTCCGTGCTTATCGATATATTGCTTGTGCTCGATCAGCTTATCTCGCATGGCCTGCTTCAGATAGGCGCCCGGGGAACCCAGATTCGGAAGCCGGTCCACCACGTCCTGAACCAAGTGGAAACGATCCAGGTCATTCTGCACGCGCATGTCAAACGCCGTTGTGATGGTGCCCTCCTCCTTATAGCCGCGGACGTGCAGGTTCCGGTTGGCCCGGCTGTAGGTGAGCCGGTGGATCAGCCATGGGTATCCATGGAAAGCGAAGATGATGTGTTTGTCTTTGGTAAATAGCGAGTCGTAATCCTTTTCTGTCAGCCCGTGCGGATGTTCGCTGGATGGCTCAAGCCGCATCAGATCGACGACGTTGATCACGCGGATCTTCAGTTTCGGCAGATGCTCGCGCAGGATGGAAACAGCCGCTAGAATCTCTAAAGTGGGCGTGTCCCCGCAGCAGGCCATCACCACATCCGGCTCGCCATCCTGATCGTTACTGGCCCACTGCCAGATACCGATGCCTTCGGTGCAATGCACAATCGCCTGTTCCATCGTCAGCCATTGCGGCAGGGCGTGCTTGCCCGCCACTACGACATTGACGTAGTTGCGGCTGCGCAGGCAGTGGTCGAAGACCGACAAAAGACAGTTGGCGTCCGGCGGGAGATAGACTCGCACAATGGAGGCTTTCTTATTGATCACGTGATCGAGAAAACCGGGATCCTGATGCGTGAAGCCGTTATGATCCTGCTGCCAGACGTGCGACGCCAGCAGATAGTTCAACGATGAAATCTTCCGCCGCCACGGCAGTTCGTTGCAAACCTTTAGCCACTTCGCGTGCTGGCTGAACATGGAATCGATGATGCGAATAAACGCCTCATAACTGTTGAACAGTCCGTGGCGTCCGGTCAGCAAATATCCTTCCAGCCAACCCTCGCACTGGTGTTCGCTCAGCATCGAATCCAGCACTTGCCCGGAAGGTGCGAGGAACTCGTCGTTCTTCGCCTTTCTCGCGTCCCACTGGCGGTCGGTGACTTCAAACACAGCGCCCAGAAGATTCGAGAGCGTTTCGTCGGGGCCGAAGACACGGAAATTGCGCTGGTCCCGGTTCTTTAGCGCGATATCGCGCAGGAACTCGCCCAACACAAGCGTATCTTCGGCGTTGCCCGCGCCGGGCGAAGGCACGTTCACAGCGTGGACGCGAAAATCCGGCATGCACAGATCACGCAGCAGGATGCCGCCGTTGGCATGTGGATTCGCCCCCATCCTGCGGTCGCCTTTCGGCGCGAGTTCCGCCAGTTCGGGTATCAAGCGGCCCTGCTCGTCAAAGAGTTCCTCGGCTTTATAGCTTTTCATCCACTCTTCCAGTAGCGGGACATGATCGGGATGCTCGGAATCCACCAGCAGTGGAACCTGATGAGCCCGGAAAGTGCCCTCGATTTGGAGGCCGTCCACTACTTTCGGCCCGGTCCACCCCTTGGGTGACTTGAGAACGATCATGGGCCAACGCGGCCGCGTATTGTCATTCCTCTGCCGCGCGTTCCGCTGAATCTCGCGGATTTCTTCAATTGCCCGATCCAGGGTGACGGCCATCAACCGGTGCATCTTTTCCGGGTCGTCGCCTTCCACAAACAACGGCGCCCATCCGCAACCTTCAAGGAAACGCTCCAGTTCTTCGTCCTCAATGCGCGCCAGTACCGTCGGATTGCTGATCTTATATCCGTTCAGGTGCAAGATCGGCAGCACGGCGCCATCGGTGATGGGGTTGAGAAACTTATTGGACTGCCAGGAAGTGGCCAGCGGACCGGTCTCCGACTCGCCGTCCCCCACCACGCACGCGACGATCAGACCAGGATTATCGAACGCCGCCCCGAAGGCATGGCTCAGCGAATATCCCAGTTCGCCGCCTTCGTGAATCGACCCCGGCGTGGTGGGCGCAACATGGCTTGAGATCCCTCCGGGAAATGAGAATTGCGTGAACAGCTTCTTCAATCCGGCTTCATCCTGGCCGACGTTGGGGTAAACCTCGCTCCAGGTGCCTTCCAGATAAACCTGTCCCACAATCGCCGGCCCCCCGTGCCCTGGGCCCGCGATGTAGAACATATCGAGGTCGTACTTTTTGATGACCCGGTTCAAATGCACATAAATGAAATTCTGCCCCGGCGTGGTGCCCCAATGCCCGACGACCAAAGGTTTTACGTCGGAGAGTTTCAGCCGTTCTTTCAGAAGCGGGTTGTTATAGAGGTAGATCTGGCCAACCGAAAGATAGTTGGACGCCCGCCAATAGCCGTTCATTTTCCTGAGCAATTCCGGGGTGAGTGAAGCGTCCTCGCGGGACGGATCACTGGCCAGCATGTCCACGGGCTTCTCGAGCGTACTTTCGAGCATCTTTGTTCTCCTCTGATGAAGTCATATGAGGAGCACGCACGTGGCCAACATATACAACCTTTAGGGCTCAGAGGGAGTAGATGTGCTCATGAGTACCGCAATGCGGCAGTCAAGAGGCGACTGGGCGATCCAGTTTCGACGACGCTTTCCGCTTGCGCGCCGGCGACCCCAGGGCAGCAATCACCGCCTTGGGGTCTCGGGCGATGACCGTCAGGAAGGCGCGGGCAGGGGCTTCCGGTGTTCTACGACCTCCCTCCCAATGCTTGATCGCATCGAGGCTGAAACCAAACGCGCCGGAGAAAGCGGACTGAGTCATGTGGAGGCCTTTGCGGATGCTCTTGACGTCGATCTCGGCGGGAACCGTGGCTTTGTAGCCAACACGCCTCCCGGAGAGGTAGGCATCGACCTCGGTAAGTCCTTGCTTTAAGTCGTCGAACATTTTTCCCATGGCACTATCTCCCGCAGTTGTTGAAAGTCGTGTCTGCCCGCAATAACGCGAGCACGTTGGCTTCCGGCTTCGGCTTTCGTATTTCCGAAAGGATGTTGGTGTCAGGGAGCCAAGCCATTACAGGGCAACGTCACGCGCCGGTAGGCGGTAACGTGCTGGCTCAATATCGATCTCGCAGTAAGGAGAAGCCCGCAACGGTCGGCCCCGGTCCGGGGTTCAGCCGTTCTCCCGGCGTGCTACGGTAGTCGAAAAACGCCCCCGTTTTCGCGTGAGCTTTGCGGGGTTCATTTCCTGCTCTAATTTGTAGCGATTCGGGTGGATCGGTCAACGAAACACCGGGCGTATTCGAAAGGCCGGACGAACAAAAATCTATGTAAATAATATGGCGGAGAGGGGGGGATTCGAACCC
>Ga0182012_10001216_pt1 | contig 28359 bp, 25 predicted proteins | sample 612S2SmetaG_FD_120486 | JGI IMG/M metagenome (GOLD analysis project Ga0182012, IMG submission 120486) | Permafrost microbial communities from Stordalen Mire, Sweden - 612S2S metaG | ecosystem: Environmental > Terrestrial > Soil > Wetlands > Permafrost | place: Sweden: Stordalen | collected...
AGGTCATGCACCTTCTTCGTCAGGTTGAGCAGCTTGAGCTCTCCGCCGGCGTTCCGCACGCTGGTATAGGCGCTGACCAGCTCGCCAATGCCTGAGCTGTCGATGTAGGTTACGTCGCCAAGGTTGAGTAGAATCTTCTTGTCGCCCTGGCTGGAGAGGTCCTTCACTGTGTCGCGAAGAACAACACTGCCTTCGCCAAGCGTGATACGCCCGCTCAAATCGACGATTGTGACACCGTCCACCTTGCGCGAGCTTGATTTCATCGTCACTGGGTAGCCTCCTTGCTGCCGTCGCGGTCCGCGCCGCGTACGAATTTGACCATCGTGATTTCAGTGCCGGGAGACAGGGCGCGAAAGCGAATTTCGTCCATGAATGCCCGGATAAGGAAAATTCCACGTCCCGATTGTTTGAGAAGATTCTCTGGTGCTAAGGGATCCGGGACGTTGGATGGATCAAGACCTGGCCCTTCGTCGCGCACTGCGACGGTTAAGGCGTGGGCCGTAGCTTCAAAGGAGACAGTCATGCGTTTGGCAGGGTCATAGCGATTTCCGTGCAACACTGCGTTGACGGCGGCCTCGCGAACAGCCATGGCGATGCGACCGCATTCGTCCTCGTCAAATCCGGACTTTGCGGCTAGCTCCGCGGCGGCTTGCTCGGCCTTGTTTACACTGGCCAGAGTTGATTCAAGCGTGTAAGAGACCCTGGTTGCATTCATCGCGTGACGTCTATCCGTGACTGTCTGTCCTGGTACAGCGCTGGAAGTGAAAAGAAAATCCGCTTCCGGCGGGATTGCGTAAGTGTGCCTGTTGCCTAGCGGCGCTGTCAATTTATGAGCCCTTGCCAACCGGGAATCAACCTACCAGTTGAGTAGGATGCAGTCGTCCACAATCGTTGCATGAAGAGCGGCTAGCGACGGAAGCAGCGCCGTAGCCGCTGCCAGCTCACTTGTAGGATAGGTGGTGGGCACGGCCAGTACCGGCATTCCGGCGGCCAGTGCCGAGCGTACACCACTCGGCGCATCCTCCACGGCCACACATTGCACGGGAGGCAGGTTCAGCAAGTCGGCCCCGCGCTGGTAGGGCTCGGGATGCGGTTTGCCGTGCTGAATATCGCTGCCGGTAATCATCAGTTCCGGAATGGGAAGCCCGGCAACCTCCAGACGATGGCGAGCCAGGTTGCGTGTTCCGCTGGTGACGATTGCCCAGCGGCGTGGCGGCAGGCTGGTGAGCAGGCGGGCCGCTCCGGCGAAGACCTTCACGTCGTAGGAGTCGGCGATTTCGCGGCGCTCCAGGTCGAGCAACTCGGCGTCGGCGTCAAGCGCAGGCGCGAGCAGCCGGACGGTGTCAATGGCGCGACGTCCGTGCGCGGTGTGGGCGGTGGTATCCGGGTCCAATCCATGACGGATGGCCCAGTCGTTCCAGACGCGGGTAACTCCGGCAGTGCTGTCGATGAGCACGCCGTCCAAATCGAAGAGAATTCCATGCACCTGCAATGAAGACATTCTTCGAGTGTAAAAGAAACCCAGATGGGATTTCAGAGAACTTCGTGTGAATTGCTTAGCCCGCGACGGAGCGATGCGTCCTATGATGCCACTGAGAGTTGGTGATATGCGGAATTGGATGTTGTTGCTGTTGCTGGCCGTGTTCTGTGTGCCGTCATTCGCGGCAGAAAAACTGATTGCCTTGACGTTTGATGATGGCCCGCGTCCGTATGTGCTCTACGGGATAAAGCAGCCGGGCGCACCTCCTGGAATGCTGGAGGTTCTGGATCGCAATGGCGTGAAGGCGACATTGTTCTACATGGGCTGGCGGCTTACACCAAAGACCTGGGGCGAGACTCCGCACGAAACCAACATCGGCATCACCTGCCTGGACGCTGCCCACGACGTACTCAAGCGCGGACACGAGATTGAGAACCACACCTATAGCCACGCCGACCTTCGCATGGCCGAGCGCAAGAAAGGCGAGGCCTGGGTGCTGGCTGACGTAGAGCGCGGTGCCGAAGCCGTGAAGGGCGTAACCGGTACCAAGCCAGTATGGCTGCGTCCGCCGGATTGGGATTTAGCAGACGACGCGCGACAGGATTTGGAGAAGCATGGCTTCCGCATCCTGACCATCTCCAGCCAGAACCCGGTGGCTTTGCGCGATGTGAACTCGCTCGACTACCTCTGCGCTGGTAAAGGCGTGGGATGCCCCAAACCATCGCTCGCGCAAAGCGTCCTCAAGACCATTGAGCAGCGCGAGAAACACGGTGTGACCACACACGTACTGGCCTTCCATGAACTGACGACCACAACCGCACAGTTGCCGGAGTTGATTGCAGCGCTGAAGGCGAAAGGGTATCGGTTCGTGACGGTGAGCGAGTATATGAGGCTGGTGAAACAGTAATATCTGGGGGTCATCCTGAGCGCAGCGAAGGACCCTTTGCCGATGGAACAACCGGAACCTTGCCAAGCTTCTCAACCAGAAAGCCCAGTGTTTAGTGCTTTCTCCTTGCGCATCATTCCGCGAAATGTTTTCATTTTTCGCATACACGAGCGCTTCTTGGTTTACATCATGTCGAGCACGAGCGGCACGCTGTATGTCGGCATGACCAACAGTCTCGACCGCCGCGTCAATGCACACAAGCAGCACCTTATCGCAGGATTCACAGCGAAATACAATTGCACCCGGCTGGTGTACTTCGAGGAGATTTCGAATCCACTGAATGCAATCGCTCGCGAGAAGCAGTTGAAGGGTTGGCTTCGGTCAAAGAAGATCGCTAATCGAGTCCATTAATCCGCACTGGGATGATCTCGCGAAAAACTGGGGCGCACAAATGTGCCCTCCCAATCGATCCATCAAAGAGATGTAATTGCGAGGGCCACAATCGAATGCTGGTTGAAAACTAGACTGGCACGGGTAGCTTCGGCCCACTGGGGTCCTTCGCTGCGCTCAGGATGACCCGTTAATTCAAATCCTCTACCCGCAACTCAGTCCACCTGCTTCTTCAACTCATAAAGAAGATTCATCGCCTCGCGCGGACTCAGTGCGTCCAGGTCCGCTTCGCGCAGGCGGTCGAGCACGGTGTTCGAGACCGGAGTGAAGATGGTCAACTGCACGGGCCCGGACTTCTCCGCCTTGGGCGAGAGTTGTGTGGTTGCCTGGTGCTCGGCGTTCTCGTGCTGGTGCAGGACCTCGCGGGCGCGTACGATGACCTCCGCCGGAAGGCCCGCGAGTTTGGCTACCTCGATGCCGTAGCTCTTGTCTGCCGCGCCGGGTGAGACCTTGCGCAGAAAGACAATACTGCCGCCTGTTTCCTTCACGCTGACGTGATAGTTCTTCACCGAATCCAGTAGGTCTTCCAACTCCGTTAGCTCGTGATAGTGCGTGGCAAAAAGCGTCTTTGCGCGGCTGTGCTCGTGGATGAACTCGACCACGGCCCATGCGATCGCCAGACCGTCATAGGTAGCCGTTCCGCGTCCAATCTCGTCGAGCAGGATGAGCGAGCGTGAAGTTGCGGTGTTTAGAATTGCGGCGGTCTCGGTCATCTCCACCATGAAGGTGGAACGTCCGCGCGCGAGATTGTCTGAGGCTCCGATGCGGGTGAAGATGCGATCCACCGTGGAGAGGCGTGCACGCGTGGCAGGCACGAACGATCCCATCTGCGCCATCAGCACAATCAGCGCGGTTTGCCGCAGGTAGGTGGATTTGCCGCCCATGTTCGGTCCGGTAATGAGCAGGATCGCCTGCTTGGCCGCGTCAAGATAAAGATCGTTGGGCACGAAGCGATCATTTGATCCCGTCAGTTCAGGCTGCTCGATGACCGGATGGCGGCCTTCGAGAATCTCCAGCATTTGCGTGGAGTCGTCGAACTGGGGACGGCAATAGTTGTGCAGCGCTGCGAGGTGCGCGAAGGAGAGCAGCACGTCGATCTCGGCCACGGCCAGCGCAGACTGGCGGATGCGTCGAGACTCGGCAGCGACGGCCTGACGCAGCTCGGCGAAGAGGCGGCGCTCAATGGCCACAATCTTTTCTTCCGCGTCGAGCACCTTGGTCTCATACTCTTTCAGCTCGGGCGTGGTGAAGCGCTCGGCACCCACCAGCGTCTGCTTGCGCTCGTAATCGGCGGGCGCGTGATGCAGATTGCTCTTGCTGATCTCGATGTAAAAACCGAATACGTTGTTGAACTTTACCTTGAGTGAATTGATGCCCGTGCGCTCGCGTTCGCGCTGTTCGATCTGGGCAATGTAATGTTTGCTGTTGCGGCTGATGTCGCGAAGGTCATCAAGCTCTGCATCCACTCCGCTGCTCATGACTCCACCATCATTCAGAGTAATTGGAGGCTCGGCCACAATGCTGCTTTCGATTCGTTCACGCACATCGGCGAGTTCATCCAGCAGATCGGTGAGAACTGCAAAGCGCGCGGCTGGGAACTGTGCCAGCGCCTTACGCACGGCGGGCAGTTTGGCGAGCGAAGCGGCAAGGGCGAGCACGTCGCGCGGGTTGGCCGTCTCCAGGGTGATGCGGCTAAGCAGGCGCTCAATGTCCTGGATGCCGTCAAGTCCGCGGCGCAACTCTTCGCGATGAATGATGGAAGCGAGTGCAGCAGCCACGGCGTCCAGCCGCTGGTTGATTTCCCCAACATCAATCGACGGGCGCAACATCCATGAGCGCAACAGGCGCTTGCCCATTGGGGTTAGCGTGTGGTCGAGAGCGCGGAAGAGTGTCACCGCATCCCCGGTTCCGGCAAAGAGTGGCTCGATCAGTTCGAGGTTGCGGACGGTGACCGCGTCGAGAATAAGGCAGTTCTGGCGCTCATAGTAGCTGATGCGATCAACGTGATCGAGCGAGCCGCGCTGTGTTTGCTGCGCGTAGTGGAGGATCGCTCCCGCAGCGCAGGCAGCAGCGTTGTGGCCGCTCAGTCCAAAGCCGTCCAGCGAGAGCACGCCAAAATGATTTTCAACCAACGGAATGGCGTAGTCGGGAGAAAAAATCCAATCGTCGAGCGGCGTCTCACTCCAGCGCGCGTAGGGTGCAAGCTCGGTGGAAGCCATTCGGGGCGCAGCCGCTGCAGCAGCCGGAGAGAGGTTCGCCGCAGCCAGGCTGGGTTGCGCGGAGGCGAAGAGCGGTAGTGACGCGGCGTAGAGCAGCTCACGCGGGCGCAAAGTCTGCAACTCGTCGGCCACGCGACGGTCGGCATCAGGGCCAGCGAAATCGGTGGCACGAAACTCTCCTGTGGAGAGATCGAGCGCGGCGAAGCCCAAGGCGCTGGCATGGCGCGCAACTGCACAGAGAAAATTGTTTTCCTCTGAGCCGAGCTGCGAATCGGCGGCGGTCCCCGGTGTGACCACCCGCGTGACCTCGCGGCGCACAAGCTTCTTGGTGAGCTTGGGATCTTCCACCTGGTCGCAGATGGCGACCTTATAGCCCTTGCGGACCAGCTTGGAGATGTAGCCCTCGGCAGCGTGATAAGGGACGCCGCACATGGGCAGGGCAATGCCATCCACTTTTTGGCGTGAGGTGAGCGTGATCTGGAGTTCGCGAGAGGCGGTAACTGCGTCGTCCAGAAATAGCTCGTAGAAATCGCCCACACGGAAAAACAGGAGCGCCGTCGGGTGCTCTTTCTTAATGGCGGCGTGTTGCCGCATCAACGGTGTTGAAGCTTCACTCATGAGGAAAATTGCGGTCTCAAAAGGCCGAGTATAGCAGAGCCGCACCTCGCGGCGGGCAGTGCAAAATGACGATGACCCGAGTACGAACCTCCTCTTACTGTTTGATCGCGGCCTCTAACTCCTGCGCGCGGCGCGTCGCCTCTGCAGCAATGCCTAGCTGATTTGCGGAAGTAGCCAGTTCGGCAAGCTTCTTCCAGCGGTTTGCTGATTGCGGTGTCTGGTGCGTGGCGTCCTGCTGGAACTCGATAGCCTCTGGGAGTTTCCCCGATTGACGTGCGGTTTCGGCGCGTCCCTCAGCAATCTGGGCGCGGAACTCGCAGGCAGATTGGCTGGTATCCCCAGCGGAGGGACCGGCGCGCTCGGCACGTAGTAGATTTCCCTGCGCCTGCGCGGTCTTGCTGAGCCGGAGTTGCACCTGCGCTAGCGCCTTGTATTGGTTGGCCGGAGTCGGGGTCAACGGGATGGAGTTGGTGATGGCTCGCTCAGCCTCCGCGTAGCGATGCTGGCCCGCGAGCAGGCGACCCAGCGCATACCATGCGGGACTGCTCTCTTTCTGATCCAGTGCAGCGCGGTATTCGCGTTCTGCCTCGACCGGGCGTTGCTGCTGGTAAAGCTGTGCGAGGAAGAGATGGAGGTTCGGATCGTCGGGCTCAAGCTCTTCAGCTTTGCGCCAGGCAGCATCGGCCTCAGCATCGCGAGCAAGTGCGTAGTACACCGCGCCCGAGTTGGCCAGGAAGTTGTACGACTCAATCTTTGTGGGATGCGAAGGCCCTGTCAGCGATGCGCTCTGGCAGTGAATCGAGAGACGATCCAGCCATGGCTGGTTTTGCGGCGTGCGACGCACCAGAACCAGCGAAACTTCGTCAAGATAAACGGGCTGCCACGTGGAGGCCTCACAGTATGCAGGGAGGTCGAAGCCGCCTAGTCCCGCATATCGAGCCAGCGAGAGCACGATGACGTTGATGTTGCGACGCGCCGCAACCTGCTGCCACGCTGCGGAGTCGGGCGATTGCGAGAGCAGCAACTGCTCTTCCGCCGCGACCTCCGGGCTCACCGCGCGCCCGTCAATGTAATCCAGATAGGCCGGCCCAAGGCGGAGCGCCGTCCATCCGCCGAGGTTATAGGGTTGAAAGATATTTCCGGGCAGCTTCTCGCGCTCGATAAATTCGGCAGCTCGCTCAGGAAACCACCAGGACTCGCCGGGTCCAAAGGTGGATGGCGATGCGTCCACCACGTAGTATCGGTTCGACGCGAGGTCTGCCACTCGAAGCGCGGTCAGCGCGCACAGAACAGCCACCAGCGTTGCACCTGCCCAGAGCAGCACGGCATTCGTCCGCTGACGCGTCGATGGACGTGCTGCAAGTTCCGCGAAGGCATCCGCCAGCAGCGTGCCCACAACCACCGTCACTACGATGGCGAAAAGTCCCTGGTAACGCAGGCGCTCGATAGCCGCAGCCATCGCGGTCACGAGCAGTACGGCAGCACCGAATTGACGCCGCCGCAGCGCGAGCAGCACTCCCGCAGCCGATGCCACCAATAGCCACCAGAAACTGCTCTCAGGATCGCGTAATTGAAATGCGTGAGGGATGAGCCGCCATGAGAGTGGTGCGGCAGAGAGCTCGCCCACAAAGCGCTCAGTGCCTTGCGATGGGGCAACGCCGGCCAGATGCAGCGCCTGACGAAAGGTTCCTGCTCCCCATGGATTCAGCAGAGTGACTGCGGCGCTCGCTGCCAGCCAGGGCCATGATTTTGCGAGTCGGTTGCGCACTTCCGGACGCACATCGCGGAAGGGAAGCAAAAGAATTTCCATCAGCAGATAAGCTGCTAGTAAGCCAAGTCCGGCAATGAATCCAGGGTGCAGGTTCACCCACAGAAACATTACGGGCGGCAGCAGCCAAAGGCGGGCTGATTGTCCGCGATGGAAGCGCCACAACTCGGTCAGCATGATGGCGAAGAAGAGCGTGGTAAACAGATCGGCGCGGGGCGTCAGGCGATGCGCCAACGAGGGGACGGCGAGCACCAGCAGCGCGGCCGTCGGGAGATTTCCTGTGGGCACGGCACGCCACAGCAACCACCCTGCCAGTAGCGTGGCGGCTATAACGCAGAACCAGGTTAGCCCGGCATAGCCAAACCCTTGAAACACCGCGTACAGGATTGCTCCAGCAAAGCACGGATAGAACCACGGCGTTCCAGCCGATGTGTAGGAGAGCACGTCCGTAGAGGGGATTGCATGATGCTGGAAGTGGTAGCGCCCGGTGGCCAACTGCCAGCCTGTGTCAAAGTCTCCGACCGTGCGCAGGCAGGCCATCGCGGCATACACCACGGCTACAAGCGCAAGCAGCAGGCTCAGGCGGCGAAGCAGTTTCGGATCCATGAGAGTGCCCAGAATAACGCAGCAGCGCTCGTCTCACAATTCTGAAACTCGTTTCCTATTTGACTCCGGGGCTGCGTAGTGGTTTGCTATCGCAATGGAACTTCGGAAGGATCCAATCACGCGCTCCTGGGTAGTCACCGGGGATCAGCCGTCGCCGGGCAGGAATCTCCAGCAAGTCTGCCCTTTCTGTCCGGAGTCGCCGCAGCAGCCGCAAGTGATCTCCTCCATGGCCTCGGTGAGCTACGGGCCCTGGTCGGCGCGCGCCGTTGTGCATCCGCAGCCTCTCTACCATGTCGAGGGTGACCCGGGACGGCGCGGTGTAGGTCTTTATGACGAGATGCGCTCGGTGGGCGCACATGAAGTCGTAGTCGAAAACCCCCGCCATGACCGTCAGCTCTGGACCGCATCTGACGCGGAGATCGAGCAATTTCTGCTGCTCTGCGCGCATCGGCTGGAGGACCTGCAAAGCGATCACCGCTTCAAGTACGTCAGCATTTTCAAGGATTTCGGCTCGCTCAGTGGACAGGAGTTTGATCATCCCACGTCCCAGATTGTAGCCACTACGTTTGTTCCGCGCCGCGTGCTGTACGAACTCCGCTCGGCGCGCGAGCACTACGCGCAAAAAGAACGCTGTGTTTTTTGCGACATCCTGACCCAGGAACTGCACCAGCGTGACCGCATCGTGGAAATTCGAGGCGATTACGTGGCCTGCTGTCCTTATGCTTCGCGTGCTCCCTTTGAGACCTGGATTATTCCGGCAACGCACAGCGCACATTTTGAGCGCACGGCCGAATCGCGTCCGGGAGCCTTGCGGGAATGCGCCAGTCTATTGCGCCGCATGTTGAACCGCATCCGCTCGATTACCGACAGCTTCCACCTGGTAGTGCATACGGCTCCCAATACGCAGCACCAGTCAAAGGTCCTGAATTACTGGCGCACCATCGACGACGACTACCACTGGCATATCGAGATTCTGCCCATTCTGCAGGAGCGCCAAAGGTCTTACTCTTTCAAGGAAACCTACCGCTCGGCCGTGATGCCGGAGAACGCCGCTGCCCGCTTGCGCGAGGCGCCGACCGATCACACGCTGACCAGCAGCTAGCCTGAGTCGGAGAAGGTGTACTCACAAACGCGGCGGGGACCTTTTCCGGTGGTTGTATCGAGTGAACTCAACTCTGGCGGCGCTCAAAGAGCAGAGTGGGGTGGCAGAGAAGTGTAAAAACTGCTTCGCCGGGCGTGTTATACTCAGCCGTTGCCGCGCTCGCGCGGTAGTGGCTGCCCGCTTGCTGGATGGGCAAAAATCTTAAGATTTACTTTACAGAAATCACACAATCAACGAGGTCGGTATGTCTGGCCATTCAAAATGGGCCACAATCAAGCACAAAAAGGGCGCGCTGGATGCTAAGCGCGGCAAAATCTTCACTAACCTGATCAAGGAAATCACGATGGCCGCCAAGTCTGGTGGCGATCCGAACATGAATCCTCGATTGCGCACGGCTGTGGCCGCGGCTAAGGCTGAAAACATGCCGCAGGACAATATCAAGCGCGCCATCCAGCGCGGCACCGGCGAATTGCCGGGCGTGACCTACGAAGAGATCACCTTTGAAGGCTACGGACCGGGCGGCGCGGCGGTACTGGTCTTCACCATGACCGACAATCGCAACCGCACCGTCAGCGACATCCGCCACCTGTTCGGCAAGAACGGTGGCACCATGGGCAATGCTGGTTCTGTTGCACACCTGTTCAGCAAGAAGGGCGAAATCCTGGTGCTGAAGTCTGCCGCCAAGGAAGACGACCTGATGAACATTGTGCTCGAGAATGGAGCAGATGACCTTCAGGACGATGGCGATACCTGGGACATTATCACCGAACCCGGTGCGTACGAGGCAGTGCTGGCAGCCGTGAAGGCCGCCGGTATCACGCCCGAGCACAGCGAAGTCGGTATGATTCCCTCCACCTATATCAAGTTGGAAGGTCAACAGGCACGCACTATGGCCCGTCTGATGGAAGCCTTTGAGGAACACGACGACGTACAGAACGTCTACTCAAATGCCGACATCGACCAAAAGGATCTGGAAGAAGTTGACGCGTAAGCGCCATAAATCTTTGCAAGTAGGAGCCGCCCAGTCCGGGCGGCTCTTTCCTTTTCCGGCACATGCACTTGGAAGCAGGGCTGAATGCCTGTTACCGTATTTTTGTGAATCTCATGCGGGCATCCCGGCTGGTCATTCTATTTCTGCTCATTCTGTGTGCGGCATCCGCCTTGGCACAAAGCGATGATGATGCCGCGGCCATTCGGCGCGAGCATTGGGTCGCAGGTGTGCTGGTAAGTGGCGGCACCGGATTGATTGACCGCACGAACGTGCAATTTACGCGTGCCGGATTTCGCGTAGGGCGGGTTTTGACCGGGGAACTGGGCAAGGGCTTAGTGCGCGGAACCTTCGAACTGGACGCAGAGGTCATGCCGCTCGATTACGTGTTGTGGGGCGGCTACAGGGATGTGTACGGCGTTGGCGGCAATCCAATCGTGATGAAATGGAATTTCACGCGTGGACGTAAGTTGATTCCATACTTTATGACACAGAGTGGAATCCTGCACACCAGGGTGAAGATTCCTCCGGGCAACACGTCGACGGTGAACTTCACCACTGGCGCGGGCGTGGGCTTCAACTACTTCTTGAAGCCGGGGCGCTCGATGAACTTCGATGTCCGCGCGACGCATCTATCGAACGCCTCACTGGGTGATCACAATCCGGGAGTCAATGCGAGTCTGCAATTTTCTATAGGTTACAACTGGTGGAAGCAATAATCGGAGAGTCGGAGCATGTCTGTACTGATTGAGTGCGTACCAAATTTTTCAGAGGGCCGGGAGAAGTCGCGGGTTGACGCCATTGTGAACGCGATGAAGCGCGATGGCGTTTACCTGCTGGATTGCGAGATGGACGCCGACCATAACCGTTCGGTGGTAACACTGGTGGGTGAGCGCGAACCGCTGCTTGCTGCCGTGCTGGCTGGGATCGGAAAAGCCACAGAGTTGATAGACCTCAACGTGCAGCGGGGCGCGCATCCGCGACTGGGCGCAACCGACGTGGTGCCTTTTATTCCCATCGAGGGCGCAACGCTCGAAGACTGTGTGCAGATGGCGAAGGAACTGGGGCAGAAGGTTTGGGACAGCTACCAGGTTCCTGTGTACTTCTATGAAGCCGCAGCGTCGCGACCCGAGCGCACAAATCTGGAGAATATCCGGCGCGGGCAATTTGAAGTAATTCGCGAAGAGATCAAGACGGTGGAGTCGCGCCGTCCGGACGTTGGTGAACCGCGATGCCATCCTTCGGCGGGAGCCATCGTGATCGGCGCGCGCAAATTTCTGGTCGCCTACAACGTGTATCTACAAACCAAGGATGTTGAGATTGCCAAGAAAATCGCCAAGGCTGTGCGCTTCTCCAGTGGAGGCTTTCGCGCCGTGAAGGGCATGGGCGTGGAGGTGCGTGGGCAGGCGCAGGTTTCAATGAACCTGACGGACACCGACCTGACGCCGATGGCCCGCGTCTTCGAGTTTGTGAAGCGTGAGGCTGAGCGCTATGGCGTGACCGTGCAGTCCAGCGAAATCGTGGGTCTAGTGCCAAAGCGCGCGCTGGAGAACGCCGCGGAGTGGTTTCTACAGGTGGAGAACTTCGACTCCTCAATGATTTTGGAGAATCGGCTTGCCTCCGTCATTGGCGGTAAGAGCGCAGTTGGCGGTCTGCGCGCCGGAGTAGAGCCCTTCATCGAGCAACTGGCCGCGCCAACCGCCGTGCCCGGTGGCGGCAGCGCCTCAGCCGCCGCAGCGGCAATGGCTGCAGGACTAGCGGCGATGGTGGCCGGAATGTCTCGCGGCAAGAAAGCGTATGTAGCTTTCGACAGCGAACTAACCGAGGCTCTGGCAAAGCTCGGCGCATTGCGCGCAGAAGTGAAGGCAGCAATCGACGCCGACGCCGAATCCTATAAGGCCGTGGTGGCTGCATATAAAGCGCAGAAGGCCGCAACGCCCGAGGAGGGTGCGGCAGGAGTTGCAGCGGCTCTGCGTGGCGCAGCCAGTGTTCCTCTGCGTGTGGCGCAGGCCTCTGCGGAGATCGCTGCGCTGGCCAGTTTCCTGCGTGCGAAGACCAATCCAAAGATGGCGAGCGATCTTACCGTGGCGATAGCACTGGCCCGTGCAGGGTTGGAAGGCGCGCTGGCCAACGTGGAGATCAACCTCGACTCCTTCGAGCCAGGGACAGAGGGCGGATTCATATCTGATATCCGCAATAAGGTCGCTGAATTGCGAAAAGTCTCTCAGGTATCCAGCTCTGCCCATTCTGAGACTTTTGACTAAGTGAAGTGTTTAGTCTGACGGGGGTACAATGTAAGACTATGAAGATGATTTCAACCGCATTTCTGCTTGCTTGCGTGCTTTGCACGGGCGCTTTGGCCGCTCCGCTGGGAACAAACACGCGAACCGTGCTCCCGGCCCAGATTCAGCAGGTCATCTCGGTGGACTACCGCGTTCTGCGCAATTCTCCCAGTGGAATCGCTCTCAAGAATCGTGTACTGCCTGATAACCTGAAGAGCTTTGAGACCTCGTTGCGTGGCATGGGCGTCAATCCTGACATGGACGTGGAGCAGCTGACCTTTGTCAGCTACCGCAACGGCAAGGGTGCCGTGCGCAGCTTTGGCGTGGCCAACGGACAGTTTGAGCCGAAGAAGGTTCTGGCTCGTTTCAAGGCGAAGAAGCAGAAGAGCGAGAAGTACCACGACTCTGACTTGTGGACCGTGGGCAGCGGATTCATCATGACTTTCCTGGATGACAACACAATGCTCTTCGGTGAGGCTGCTTCGGTGAAGGATGGCCTCGACGTTCGCGATGGCGAAACGCGCGGCATCGCCTCCTCTCCCGACATGATGGAGATGATTGTGGAGGCCGAGTCTGGCCCTGTCTGGAGTGTGCTTGATCAACAGGGCACGCAGAATATGTTGCGTTCCGTCCTTGGCGAGGCTGCCGCACTGGCCGACTATGACACCATCAAGAAACGCCTGCTCGGTTCGCACTACAGCCTTGATCTGCAGCACGGCATCGACTTCGGGTTGAACGTTCAGACCTCGGATTCGTTCACCGCCGGAACGCTCTCGGCCCTGATGCAGGCTGGCATGTTGTACAAGAAGGCTTCTGGCACAGCCGTAGAGAAGAGTGCAATGGACAGCATGGTAGTGAACTCTGACGGCGGTCGTCTGACAGTGAAGTTCAAGGCCGATGACAGCAAGTTCCAGGCGTTGCTGAAGAGTGACCTCTTCCAGGCGGTTGCGCACTAAAGATGAATTACAAGCAATACGAAAGGCGGCCCGATGAGGCCGCCCTTCTTTTATGATACCGAATCATCCACCCGAACTAGATCTCTTCCAATAAACCTTTGCGAAGGGCACGCAGCGAAGCTTCCACGCGGCGATAACGCACCCATGTGCCCTGCTTATGAGCTTCCACAAGACCCGCGTTCCTCAATATCTTCATGTGGTGAGAAATTGTCGGTTGGGCCAGCTTGATGCGCTGCTCCACGTCGGAGGCAGTCCAGCCCTCTGTTAGTCCGGCCTTGTGCGGTGTAGTCGGATGGAGCAAACGCAGAATTTTACGCCGGGTGGGATCGGCGACGGCGCGGAGTGCCAGACTTAGCTTATCGGTGGCAGCTTTCATGGTAGTGTCCCATCATAATGCATCCAGAGAAGAGGACAAGCAACAAACGTACCACAACTTACGGTAGGAATCGCGGTGTGACGCCATGGACATTTTGCAAAGACTTATCGCTTCAGAAACGCATTGTATCCGGCACTGATAAGCCGTGTGCGGATCGCCTCAGCGTCTCTGATGTCGGCATACGGACCCACCTGCACGTGGAATAACTTATCGCCGGGCTGGGTGATGATCACCGGATATTGCTGTTTGTGGAGGGTCTCGCTCAGCAACTTGGCGTCCTCCTGATTGCGCACAGCCGCGATTTGAACAAGATATCCGGTGCCGAGCGTGGTTCGGGTTTCTGCCGGACGGTTCACCGCTGGTGCGGGCTGCTCAGGAGGCGTCAGTTGCGGATGTGCATCCTTCTTCTGTACTGAATCGTAGAACGTCAACGGCGTAGCTGCCGGCGCTTCCGCCGTCTGTTGCGGAGTGCAGTTGTCGCCCGCGGCGCAGTCTGAAGCTTTGGGCGGAGCCGTCTGCGATGCTCCTGGCTTGTTGGCCGAAGATGGCGCGGGAGCTGCCGGGGTGGAGGAGACAGAAGCGGCGGCGGCCGCTGCCTGCTTCGCCGAGTTGCGGCCCAACGAATAACCAACTGCCAGCGAGACACCGCACAGAATCACCAGGCAAAAGAAGAGCACAAGCAGTTTGCCCACACCCAGCGTGATCTCGGTGTCTCGACCATCGACGGTTTTTGTTTCCTGTTCCCGCGTAATCATCTCTGCCAATTATGCACCGGTCTTGGGATCGGCGTCGCTGGCTGGGGGTGTGAATTTTGGTGCATTGCCCGTTAATCTCTGGATACCTGACAGCAGATCGATGGGAACCGGGAAGATGACAGTGGTGTTTTTCTCGACGCCAATCTCGGTAAGCGTTTGCAGGTAGCGCAGTTGAATGGAGGCTGGCTCGGTCTGCAACAGGTGCGCAGCATCCACCAGGCGCTGCGCGGCGGAGAATTCGCCCTCAGCGTGAATGATCTTGGAACGCTTTTCGCGCTCGGCCTCGGCCTGCTTGGCCATTGCGCGAGTCATACCCTCTGCCAAATCCACCTGCTTCACTTCAACGTTGGAAACCTTTACGCCCCATGGCGCTGTGTGCTGGTCCAGAATCGATTGCAGACGCAGGTTGATCTTGTCGCGATGCGCCAGCAGTTCATCCAACTCCACTTCGCCGAGCACGCTGCGCAGGGTGGTGAGCGCAAACTGCTGCGTCTGATACTGGTAGTTCGTAACCTCAACCACAGCGCGGCGCGGATCGAAGACGCGCAGGAAGACAACGGCGTTTACCTTCAGCGTCACGTTGTCACGGGTGATCACGTCCTGCGGCGGGACATCAAAGGCAACCTGCCGGAGATCGACACGCACCATACGATCCAACGGAGCAAAGACAAGGATCAGGCCCGGACCTTTTGGCTCGTCCAGCAGTCGGCCCAGGCGGAATATCACGCCGCGCTCATACTCGCTGAGAATCTTGATGGAACTGAAGAGGTAGAAGGCGACGATCAGGAAAACAATGCCGGTAATAGGAAACATGATGCCTCCGGGCCTGCTTGCAGGTCACCAGAATTCTATCGTACCGGAGCCAACTTTGATGGATGCAAAGTTCTCCACCGCGAATTGCCCCATGCGATTGCTGTAAAACGAGCAGCGGTGTAATCTAAGTTTGCTCACCTGTGAGCGGGAGTAGTTCAGTGGCAGAACGTCAGCTTCCCAAGCTGAATGTCGCCGGTTCGATCCCGGTCTCCCGCTCCACTTTTCTTTTAGCCTTTGAGTTTTCAGCACCGAGTGCACGTGTCATGGCCGCGCCACGCCTGCTGTTGCTGGCCGTATTCCCGCGGGCATTATCGGCGCAGGGCAGCAGTCCACTGGACACACGTCATGGCAGGGGCCATGGCAGCCGAGTGCAGGCCGCACGGCTGAGGCTGTCATGCGCTCCACGATCAGCTCGCGAATCATGCTGACAAATCGGGGATGCGTGCCTGCGGTATGGCCGCGCTGATACGTGATGCCGAGTTGCTGGCAGCGCTCACGCGCCTGCGTGTCGAGATCGAAGATGATCTCCATGTGATCAGAGACAAAGCCGATGGGGACCACGACAATATCCAGTGCGCCTGTTGCGTACTCCTGATCGATTGCTTCAAGTACGTCTGGGCCGAGCCATGGTTGCGACGGCGAACCGCTGCGGCTCTGGAAGACGAGGCGGTGGTGCGGATGCGCCAGCGATTCAGCAACCAGGCGCGAGGCTTCTTCCAGTTGCTCCACGTAGCGCGAAGTGTTCGCCATGCTCATGGGGATGCTGTGCGCGGTGAAGAGCAGGCGCGCGTCACTGCGGCGTTCAGCGGGTACTTGTGCCAGCGCTTCAATCGCGTGCGCCGTGACGGTCTCGATGTATCCCGGATGGTTGTAAAATGCGCGGAGTTTATCAACCTCCGGCGCGCCCTCACCCACAGTTTGCTGCGCCACGGCAATGTTCTCGCGGTACTGGCGGCATCCGGAGTAGGAACTGTAGGCTGACGTAAAGAAGCCGAGCGCTCGCTTGCGTCCGTCGCGCTTCATCTGCTCCAGAGTATCGGCCAGCATGGGATTCCAGTTGCGATTTCCCCAATAAACAGGCAGGTCGATTTCGTGTAAGCGCAGCTCACGCTCGAGTGCAGCGATCAGCGCACGGTTCTGGTCGTTGATGGGGCTGTAACCCTTGAAGTGATAGTAGTGCTCGGCTACCTCCAGCATGCGCTCGCGGGGAACAGGCTTGCCACGCAGAACGTTCTCTAGGAAGGGAAGCACGTCATCGGGTTTTTCCGGACCACCGAAGGAGACAAGCAAAATGGAGTCATACATAGTTTGCATACGTGGGCTACTGCTAGTCAGATGTGCGGGGCGAGTGAGAGATTCAGATTCGCGCAGATTGTTTCCGGCAGGAAAATACGAGCGCTGAAATTCTCGTTCCAGTAAAATGCGCGAGTGACTCTTGGCGTGATTAGTGACACACATGGCGTGCTCCGTCCGGAGGCGAGCCGGGCTTTGCGCGGCAGCGAACTCATTCTGCACGCAGGCGATGTAGGCGGCTGGGAGATACTGCGCGATCTGCGACAGATTGCACCTGTGGTGGCCGTTCGCGGCAACATCGACATCCATGATTGGGCCAAGTGGCTGCACGAAACCGAGGTGGCCGAGTGTGCAGGGCAGAGTCTCTACATCCTGCACAACATTGCCGAGCTGGACTTGAAGCCGAAAGCAGCAAAGTTCGCGGCAGTGATCTACGGGCACTCGCATAAGGCGAACATTGAGTGGAAAGATGGCGTGTTGTATTTCAATCCAGGCAGCGCTGGACCGCGCCGTTTCTTACTGCCGGTGACTGTCGGCAAGATTGAAATTGTGAACGGTGAACTGCGTCCGGAGATCATCACCCTGCTGCGTTGACTGTTACCAGATTCCCTTGTCGCTGCCGGTGAGTTTGTAGCTGATGGCGGCGGCCGATGCGAGATATGGCAGCAACGAGAGCCGGAAGGTTCCCACAAGATCGCCGCGTAACGCGGCGTCCGTGACTTGCGCGGCGTAGAGTTGTGTGCCTTGCGGCACGATGGGCACGCGTATGAAGCGCGACTTGACGTACACCTTCTCGCCTCCGAAGAGCGCTGCGGCGATTACTTCAGTGGGCAGCAAAACTGGCGTGCCCCGATACTGCATGGTGTAGTCGCTCACAATTCTCAGCAGGGAACAGACGCCTTTCCAGATGCCTCCCATGGTGGCTGAGCGGTGTAACTCAGCGAAGTCCACTTCACCAGATTCGACGAGCGCCGCGATGTTTACGATGTCGCAAACGCGGAAGTAGAAATGGCGGTACATGCGCTGCAAGGTCGCAACGATGACGCGCTCCTCCGGCGCAGGCACACGAAACTCCAGACCGAGCACGCTCTTGGTGACCCTGCGCGAAACAAAGCGCTGCGCCATGGCAATCTGCTCGCCGGTTTGTCCCAGCCGCTGCGCGTGAACCTCGATGGCCTCGGGCAATCCGGCGATGGCGAAGTTCCACTTGTTGGCCAATCGGTCTCCCCAACTGCGCGGCTCAATGTGGGCTTGAAAGCGGGAGGTCATTACCTCGCAGACTTGCGCGGCACTGGCCGTGGTGTAGAGGTCGAGATCGTTGCCGAGGTCGGGCCAGTGGTCGAGCGACTTCATCACCGTGGTTGGACAGGCGGCAGATTCCAGCGCTCCAGTGATGAGGAAGAGATGCTGCACGGCGTTGGCGATGCGCTCGCGCTCATACTGAATGCTGGCAGCGCAGCGCGCGGCGAATGCAGCGTCACCGGAGCGCTCGGCTAATTGTTGCAGAGGAAACAGCGCTCGAAGCACAACATGGTTGGCGTCGGCGAGAGAAATCAGCGCTGCAAATTCAGCATCATTGAGCGTGCTCAGTTGCGGATAGACCTGCCCGGCGCGTGAAGGAGCCAAGGTGAGCATGGAGAGAGCATGAATGTATGCTGCTTCAGTAGTGCTTGTGGTGTCCATAGGCATATATCTAGCGGGTGAGATGAAATCGCGGTGGCTGGAGTTGGCAGCTCTGGGGCGAGGATTGGAATAAGTGTGCTGCAAAAAGTGAGCAAATGACGATTGGCGAATGAGTTAATCGTCTTGGAACGTGATATTACCGGTTGAGCACTGGTTGAGAGAATACTGAAACCATTGGCGAAGTGGGCAACTTTGAAAGTTTCAAGGATTGATCAATGAGGTAATCATTGGTGAGTTTTGTGGGTTGCTGCCGGGCGCGTGTTGGACGCGCCCAGTTTGTGCAGACGTTCGCGAGCCTGAGTGGCCTCGATGGATTTGGGATAGCGCTGAATGAGAGCGTTCAATTCACGGACTCCGGCTTCCTTGCGTCCGAGTTCGAGAAGTGAGTAGCCCTTCTTAAGTTGGGCGGCGGCGGTTTTGTTCCCGCCCGGGAATTGTTCGATCACCTTGTCATAGTCGGCCACTGCGGCCTCGAAGTTTCCTGAGCGGTACTCCATGTCGGCGATGTAGTACTGCGAGTTGCCAGCAAGGTCGGTGGTTGGGTAGTACTTGAGGTAATCCTGAAACTGCGACTGCGCCAGATCATAGCGGGCGGAGTTGTAATCGCGAAGAGCATTGTTGTAGAGCACGTCAGCTGGCGGGGCCTGCATGGCGGCGGCACCGGTAGGGACACCGGGCGTTGTGCCGGATGCAGGTGTGACGGGAGCTGCCAGATTCTGCTGCTGCGCCTGAATGTCATCGAGTTGTTTGTTGGCCTTGGCAAGACGCGATTTAAGCTCGTCGATAGAATCGTTGAGAGATTGAATCTGTCCGGAGACCTGATCGACCTTGGCCTGGGAGTCGGCGTTCTGCTGTTGCAGACTCTTCTGCATGGTCTGGACCGACTCGGCGAGTTTGTTCACGTTGTCCGTGCTCTGCTCAACGAGGTTGCGCATTACGCCCATGCGCTCGTCAAAGGATTGCTGCATGCGAGCCATGCGGTCGGCCAGATCCTGCACCTGGGTCTGGAGTTGGACCATATCCTTCGAGGTTGCGAAGGCAGGAGTTACGGGTGCTGCCACCATCAGGAACATCACTACCGCGGCGGTAAATTTTCTCAGAATCATTTTCATCTCCGGGCGCCCTTAGCGCCGGACTCCCCAGGCGTTTCGCTCGGGGAGGTACATGGTTGGCAAATCGAGTTTAGCGAAAAAGACCTGCACAGTCTTGCACAGCTCGTGGCCCAGCTCGTAATCCAACTCGTAATACAGTAACGGTGGAGCAATGTGGCGGGGCGCCCTGAGACGCCCCGCCGGATTTGATCTGTGACTGGTTGTTACTTCTGCCCATAGACGAAATGGTCGCGACGATTCTGCTGGTAGCAGGATTCGTTGCTCTCCGTGCAGAAGGGCTTTTCCTTGCCGAAGCTGATGACCTTGATCTGGCTGGCGGGAACGCCGGCGTTGACCAGAGCATTGCGGGCGGCATTGGCACGGTTGTCGCCGAGGGCAAGATTGTAATCGGTGGAACCACGTTCGTCGCAGTGTCCCTCGATGGTGAAGCGGATGGAAGGATGAGCCTTGAGGAACGAAGCGTCGGCGTTGACGGCAGCCTGATCCTCAGCGCGGAGGTCGTAGCGGTCGTAGTCAAAGTAAATATCTTTGATCGACGATGCAAAGAGCTGCTCTTCGCTCAGGTTTGGCACTTCAGCCTGCGGCGGAGGTGGCGGAGGTTCTACCACGGTGAGGCGCGCAGTGGCATCGGTTGAGCCACCGGGGCCAGTGGCCGTGAGGCGATAGGTAGTAGAGGCGGCAGGCGAGACACTCTGCGAACCGCTCGGCTGCACAGCTCCAATGCCTTCGATTTTTACGTCGGTAGCATCCTGAGTTGACCAGGTGAGGGTCGCCGAGCCGCCACGGCTAACGCTCTCCGGGCTGATGCTCAGGGTTGCCTTGGGCTCTGGCGGAGGAGGCGCCGCTGGTGGAGTTGCAGGAACCTGCTTCTTTTTGCAGCCGCCCACCACAACGATCGTGGCCAGGGCCAAAACCATAAGAGTCCATTTCAGCTTGCTGTGATTCAATTCATCCTCCAAGGCGAGAAAGCTCGCATTTGGCCAGGCGTTTAAGCACCAGACCAGTTCTTCGTGAAACGTGATAGAGCCTATTCAACAGCCCCATTCAAGCCAACAGGCGGCTTGAATGGGCCACCCAAATCAACTCCGTAAGAACTTAGACGCACTACTTCCAACTCCAATTTGGTTGTGAGTTGGAACCGGTAAAGGTTAACTGGGTGTGCTGGCTGCCATCTGCCAGCATGGACCAGATCTGTTCGCTGCCACCGCGGGTGGACTGATACACGATGTGACGGCCATCCGGTGACCAGGATGGAAAGTCATTGCGACCGCCGTCGTGAGTGAGCTGCACCCATTTGCGGCTTGCAATATCCATGAGGTAAATGTCCGAGGCGCCGGGCGATCCGGGACCGTAGTGGCGAACCCATGCGAAGGCGAGGAATTGTCCGTTTGGAGACCACGAGGGCGAGACCGCATAACCCTGGTCGGTGATCCGCTGCACGTTTGTTCCGTCGCTATCCATGATGTAAATCTGCGGCAGGCCGGAGCGCCCGCTGACCCAGGCGATCTGCGCGTTGGTCTTAGGATTCCATACCGGCGAGACGTCAGGTCCATGATACGCCGTCAGGCGCTTGAGGTTATTGCCGTTCTGATCGCAGACGTAGATCTCTGGATCGCCGCTGCGAGAAGACGAAAATGCAATATGACTTCCGTCCGAACTCCAGGCCGGGGAGAGGGTGGTTCCACCGAAGGCCGGGAAGTTGACCAGGCGTCCGAGTTCCAGCGACCAGATAGAGATGTTCGGTCCGCCCTTGAAAAATGAGGCGAAGGCGATGCGCGAGTTATCCGGCGAGACGCGTGGAGACAGCGAGATGGAGTTGAGATGGGTGACAGCGTGCTGGGCCGCTCCGTCGTAATCCATTGACCAGACTTCTTTGTGTCCGCTGCGGGCGCTGACGAAGTAAAGCTTGGTTTCCGCAATGCCGGTGAGGCCGCCGCCGAGGCGGAAGATGATTTCATCGGCGAAGCGGTGGGCGATAAGACGCGCATTGTCATCCGTGGCCGATTCGCGATACTGCTTGGCGAGTACCTGCGGGCTCTGCGCGCTCTTGACGTCGAAGAGCCAGCCTTGCACCTGGAGAGCTCCGTTGCTTACGCCCAGGTTGCCAAAGGCGAGCATGGAGGCTCGCGGCGGAGCAGCGCCCCAGACATCAAGATGCGCGTCAGATGGACCTCCGATGGCACCCAAGGGGTAGAAGCTCTTGGAGACCACGTCAAAGATGCCAGCCTGCGCGAGGTCACTGAAGAGGACATCATTGAAAGTTTTATCGAGCGCCTGGGCGGAACCTTCCTCGCGCACGATTTTGAAATCCGGAACTGCGATGCGAATCTTTTCGCCGCCTACGCCGGTGCCCGTGCGAATCCAATCCTGCGCAACAGAGGGCAGCACGAGTGCTACGAGAACAGCGAATAGAGTCAGGAAACGCTTCATTCCACTCTCCATATAATCGAGGCGCGAAACTCAACGCCGATAATCAAACCAGAACTCCACGGAAACATAATTGCCGTTGTATCCCTGCGGCAACGGGCCAAAGGTGTCAATACGCTGCAAGGCTCGCACAGCCGAGAGATCGAGCGACGGAATGCCCGAGGACTGCTCGATGCGAACATTGGACGGCGAGCCGGATCGCGATATGTCAAACAAGATATAGACGCGCTTGGCGGAGCTTATGCCGGGATTAACTTCACTCTGCCACGCCTCATGAACCTTTCTTGCCACTACATCGGTGTACCAGCCGAAGCGGCTGCCGAAGGTTCCGCTGCCGCCTTCGCCGAACTTCAAGCCGCCTGCGGTATTGCCATTCTGAAACGTAGTATACGGACCGGCGACCGGGCCGCCTGAGCCGAATGGAACAGTATTGTCGATTTTTGCGATTTCTCGCGGTTTCACGTTTGAGGGCGCGGGTGCGTAGGCCTGGGGCTTCTGTTTGGGAAGATCATGGGGCTGCGCGGCGATGCCGGGCTTTGCTTTCGACGGCTTGAGCTTGGCGTCGCGGTCTGGGATTGCGATGGCCTTCTCATCTTCCTTGGCGGCTGGAGCCGGCAGGGATTGCGAGAGACCCTTGCTCTCATTGGCGAGCACGTTCTCCGGTTTGGCTTGGGGATTCGGTGGGAGCGGGATTCCGCTGACGAGGGTGGCGCTCATAGCTCCGCCCTCGGAACCGCCGGAACCGTTGTTGCCCCAATCCGCGCCATTGTGGCTGAGCACCGCGGGCAGGAAGACGATGCAAGCCAGCAGCGCGGCGTGCATTGCCGTAGCCAGAGCCAGCGACGGCGCAAATGCTTCCTTATGACCGTAAATTTCAGCGTCGAGCGGCATTGGTCTTGGCGTTTAATGGTTGCGTAACAATGCTGACATTGGTGATGCCGGTTTGTTTCACGGCGTCCATCACAGTGGCAAAGGCTCCGAAAGGAACATTCTCATCGGAGCGGATAAAGATGCTCTGACCCTGCGGGTCGCGAATCTTTTCATGCAGGCGGTCAGCAATCTCGTTGATGTTGATGGGATCGTTGCCGAGGAAGACACGCTGATCCTTGTCAATGGTGATGACGAGGCGCTCCTCGGTGATCTCCTTCACGGTTCTGGTTTTGGGCACCTCGACCTCGATGCCGGATTGCAGGACTGGTGCGGTGACCATGAACATCACCAGCAGCACGAGCACGACATCGACAAACGGAGTGATGTTGATATCCGAAAGCGAGGATTGGGTGCGTCCCTTGTTGTTCGTAAACGCCACCAGTGTCTCCTAACGCGCGTCGCCGTTGCGGTCGATGATGTTGAGCAGCTCTAGGCTGAAGTCGTCCATACGGGCGGCGAATTCACGAATGCGCTGCAGAAAATAGTTGTAGGCGATCACGGCGGGCACGGCGGCAAAGAGTCCGGCGGCGGTGGTGATGAGTGCCTCGGAGATGCCGGGAGCGACGGCGCGCAAGGTGGCTGCGCCCGCGGTGCCTAGCCCGTGGAAAGCGTCGATGATGCCCCAGACGGTTCCGAAGAGCCCGATGAACGGAGTGATGGAGCCGGTGGTGGCCAGCCAGGTGAGGCGGCTCTCGAGACGCGTGAGCTCCTCAGAGGCGGCGATCTGGGTGGCACGCTGTACGGAGAGTGTGCGCGGCGTGGCTCCGCAACGCTTCAGCTCCTCGACAGCACCATCAAAGACCGCAACGAGTGGCGAAGGCTTGAACTGCTCGGAAACAGCGGCCAATTCCTGCAGGCGATTGGCGCGGCGAAAGACTTTGACGAAGCGCGCGCTCTGCGCGGAGGCGCGGCGAAAAAGTCCGAGCTTGGAAAGAATGATTCCCCAGGAGAACAGACTGAAGAGAAGCAATATCAGGAGAACAACCTTGGCGACCAGACCGGTGTTGGACACCATGTCCATGACCTCTCCGCCAAGCGCGACAGCTAACAAGTTTAGAATCGGCATCCTTTTCTCAATGGAGCGGGCACTGAAATCGCATGGCAGCGAGCTGCGAAGAAAAACTGCGATGCGAGATCAATTTCATTATAGTCAGCTCTCTGGCGGTTTGTGGGCGCGCTGTGTGGATATCGAGCAAACCCGAATACAAGTGGATACGTTGAGAGAACCTTTTGAGGCAACTTGGCGGGAGATGTGCGCGCGCGGTGTAAACTTCTTTGACTTGATACAACTCTGGATGGGAATCAAACAATGATGAAGACGCGTTGTGTATTGTTCGCCCTGGTGATCGCATCTGTTGCTGCCGTGGCGCAGAGCGGCTTGCCTACCAATGCTCCAGCACCGTCCGGTGTGGCAACTTCGAAGACGAAGGCCGCGGAGCGCCCGTTGGAGTCGCTGCCCTACACACCCAGCCTCGACCTGCCGTCGATGGATCGCACGGCAGACCCTTGTGTGGATTTCTATCAGTACACTTGCGGCGGTTGGATGAAGCGTAACCCTATTCCTCCGGACCAGGCTCGCTGGGATGTGTATTCCAAGCTGGCGAATGACAACCTCCAATTCTTGTGGGGAATACTGGACGATCTTTCAAAACCTGCAGTGGCTGGAGCGGCACCGCGCAATGCGACACAGCAGAAAATTGGCGACTACTTTGCCTCCTGCATGGACACGGCTGCGGTTGATAAACGCGGCGTGGAGCCGATTGCCGGATCGTTGAAGCAGATTGCGGAGATGAAGAGCAAGGCCGAATTCGGGCGCTGGCTGGCCTCGCAACATTTACAAGGATCGCACCCTGACTTGCTCTTTGGCTTTGGCGCGGACCAGGATTTTGGCGACGCAACACAGGTCATCGCGTTCGCGACCGGCGGAGGGCTTGGGATGCCGGATCGCGACTACTATCTGAAGACAGATGCGAAGTCGGTGGAGCAGCGTGCGACGTACGTGGAGCACGTGGCGAAGATGCTGGTGCTCTCAGGCGAGAGCGAGGCGCAGGCGAAGGCCGATGCGACGACGGTGATGCGCATGGAAACCGCGCTAGCAACGGCATCACTCTCAAGGGTGGACAAGCGCGACCCGTACAAGCTGTATCACAAGATGGCTCCTGCGGAGTTGGCAAAACTTGCGCCGAGCTTTGACTGGACTGCGTACTTCAGCGGCGTGGGACTTGGCTCGGCGCAAGCGGTGAATGTGACGGAGCCGGAATTCTACAAGGCCGTGGAGACGGAGTTGCAGAGAGAGACGCTGGAGGACTGGAAAAGTTACTTCCGCGGGCACGTGGTGAACGGCGCTGCGGAGTTTCTCTCCAAACCATTTGTCGACGAGAACTTCAATTTTAACTTCAAGTATTTGCGTGGAGTAGCTGAACAAAAACCGCGCTGGAAGCGCTGCGTGGGCGATGTGGACCATCTTCTGGGCGAGGCGCTGGGGCAGGAATTTGTCTCCCGGACATTCAGCCCGAAGACCAAGCAGGAAACGGTGCGTATGACCGAGCTGATTGAAAAAGCGATGGCCGGGGAGATCAACGGGCTGGACTGGATGAGTCCTGAGACGAAGAGACAGGCGCTGGTGAAGTTGAACGGGATTCGCAATAAGGTTGGGTATCCGGACAAGTGGCGCGATTACAGCACGGTGCAGATTGCGGCCAACGATTTCTTTGCGAACTACAAGAGCGCGGCATCTTTTGAAGCGCATCGCGACCTGAACAAAATTGGCAAGCCGGTGGATCGTAATGAGTGGCAGATGACTCCGCCGACGGTGAATGCGTACTACAACCCGCAAATGAACGACATCAACTTTCCGGCGGGAGTGTTGCAGCCGCCGCTCTACGATCCGAAGATGGACGACGCGCCAAACTACGGCAACACGGGTTCCACCATTGGACATGAGCTGACACACGGCTTTGACGATGAAGGCCGGCAATTTGATGCCGCAGGAAACTTGAAGGATTGGTGGACCGCCGAGGACGCGAAGAAATTTGAGGAAAAGATTAACTGCGTGCGCGATCAGTTCGCGCAATACGTGGTGGTGGATGACATCAAGATCAACAGCAAGCTGACCAGCGGCGAGGACGTGGCCGACCTGGGCGGCACGCTGCTGGCCTATGTGGCGTGGCGCGAAGCGACGAAGGAGTTAAAGCTGGAGCCGCAGGAAGGTTTCACGCCGGAGCAGCGGTTCTTTGTGGGCTTTGCGCAGTGGGCCTGCGAGAACGCGCGTCCCGAAGAACTGCGGGTCAATGCGGTGATTGATCCACATTCGCCGGGGAAGTACAGGATCAACGGCATTGTGAGCGATCTGCCGGAGTTCCAGAAGGCGTTTGGCTGCAAGGCCGGGCAACCGATGGTAAGGGCGCAAGCTTGCAAGGTCTGGTAGGTATCTTCGTTGGAGGCGCGGAATCAAAGACCCCACTCAACGAAAAGAGCGTTGAGTGGGCCCACTCGGCTGTTCTTCGCGGGTTGAAATAACTTCCGGGCGCCACGGTAGATTTGAGCGTAGTAGGGGTCCTTCGCTAGGCTCAGGATGACACAGCGAAATCAATCCGAGTCGTACCCAGTTTTTGGGATGAGGCGAGGAGAGCGCTGGCGTGTTATCCTCGCCGGGAAATCTTCTTACGAACGGGTGCCTAGTGCTCAGGGAATTGCGGGTCGAAAACTACGCCGTCATTGATAACGTGGTGGTTGAGTTTGGAAGTGGACTGAACCTGCTGACCGGCGAGACGGGGGCGGGTAAATCCATCCTGATTGATGCGCTGGCCCTGCTGCTTGGCGAGAAGGCGTACAGCGATGTGATCCGCCATGGCGCGGAAAAGGCCACGGTTTCCGCGGTGTATGAGAGCGATGATCCGGCGATTGCCGCAGTGCTGGAGGAAAATGGCATCGACGGAGCGGGCGCGGAGATCATCTTGCGCCGCGACATTGCGCTCAACGGCAAGGGGCGCGTTTTCATCAACAATCAGCCTGCTACCGTGGCAGTGCTCAAGGCGCTGGCGCCACGGCTGGCGATTGTGCATGCGCAGAACCAGGCCATCCTGATGTTCGATCCTCCGGAGCGGTTGGCTTTGCTGGATGCGGCCAGCGGGGTGGAGCTGGGAACGGTGGCTGAGGCCTTTGCGAAGTGGAAGCAGACGGCCAATCGCATTGCCGAGCTGGAAAAAGGCGAGCAGGAAAAACTCCGGCTGGTGGATTTGTGGAAGTTTCAGCTCAAGGAAATCCAAGACGCAAATCCAGCGGTGGGCGAAGACCAGAAGCTGGAAGCGGAGAAGCGCGTGCTGGCGAATTCCGAGCGCGTATATGGCGCGGCGATGGGTGCGTTCGACGTGCTGTATGAGGTAGAAGAGTCGGCGATTGCCCGGCTGCGGGCCGGGGCAAAACATTTGGAAGAGTTGTCGCGCTTTGACGAGTCATTCAAGGAAGCGCTGGGACAGCTTGAGTCCGCACGCATTACGGTAGAGGACGTGGCGACCACGCTGCGCGATTTCGCGGTGGGGATGGATGCTTCTCCTGAGCGGCTGGCCGAGGTGGAAGACCGGTTGGCAGTGCTGGATAAATTGCGGCGAAAGTACGGAAAGAGCCTTGACGATGTGTTTGTTTTTCAGCAGGATATCGCGGCAAAGTTGAACGATGTTGAGAACAAAGACGAATTGCTGGCGGCGCTCCGAAAGGAGTTGGCGGCGACGGCGGCGAAGTACCTGGCCGAGGCTCGGTCGCTGAGCAAGCGTCGATACGAGATGGCGCGCAAGTTAGAGAAGACGGTTGAGGGCGAGATCAACGACCTGGCGATGAAGGCGAAATTCAAGATTGAAGTTTCCGGCTCGGATGAGGAAGGGAATTGGAGCGCTGCGGGATTCGACCACGTGGCGTACCTGATTTCGACCAACCCAGGCGAGCCGATGGGTCCGATTGAGCACATTGCGTCGGGCGGCGAGCTGTCTCGCGTGATGCTGGCGCTGAAGGCGAGCGTTGAAGCCGGGCGGGTTCACAGCAAAGGCAAGGATGCGCAACGCTCACTGGTCTTCGACGAGATTGACGCGGGCATTGGCGGGCGAGCGGCAGACGCGGTGGGGAAGAAGCTGAAGGCGCTCTCGCGGACGAAGCAGGTGCTGTGCATCACGCACCTGCCGCAGATTGCGTCGTTTGCCGACCAGCACTTTCTGATTGAAAAGCAGGAAAGCGGCGGACGGACGAAGACGACAGTGCGTCCACTTGAGGCTGACGAGCGGCGCGAGGAAATTGCGCGAATGCTGAGCGGGGCGAAGGTGACAGAGGCTAGCTTGAAGAACGCGGATCAGTTGCTGAAGGCAAATGCGTAGGGCAGGTATGTTGCACAGGTAAGAGCAAGGGCGACGCGCGGCTTCCGAATTCGTGAGGTTTTCTCTCCGGGGCGGGCCACTCCTGATAAAATCATTCAGTTGACTTGAAATTCGAATGCGAGGTGAGTGCAATTCGCTGCGCGATTTGCGCTGATGGATGCGGGTTGTGGCAGTTCTATGGGTTGCGATGGCGTGGAAGGTGCGCGCGGTCGGAAACTTAGGCAATGTGGTGTGGCCAATTGAACACTTGTA
>Ga0182012_10001217_pt1 | contig 28359 bp, 26 predicted proteins | sample 612S2SmetaG_FD_120486 | JGI IMG/M metagenome (GOLD analysis project Ga0182012, IMG submission 120486) | Permafrost microbial communities from Stordalen Mire, Sweden - 612S2S metaG | ecosystem: Environmental > Terrestrial > Soil > Wetlands > Permafrost | place: Sweden: Stordalen | collected...
AGGAAAAACCGTGTCATCGTCCTTCGGTCATGAGAGATCACGATCCTCTCTTGCTTTGCCGCCAGGTCAAGAATGAATGGATCTTTGACTCCCCGCATACCAGCATTCTTCAAGTCGAGATCTAGCGACGGGCGGCTTCCAACCTTGAAAAAAGCTCGGGCTTCGCCTGACTTAGGGGAACCTCAGACCGCTCGGCCTCTCGTTCGCCTTCGGCGACGTACTCATTGATTGCCCGTTCGTTCTCGAGATAGCTAAGCAATCACGCCGTATATCTGCGATAGTTTGAGCGTCGGGAAAGACGTCGCGATCTTGTCGGGTGACGCTCCCTCTTGGAAATGAATCACCAACGAGTCCAACGAGACGCCGGTACCCGCGACGTAGAGTCCGCCGCTGCGCTCGTCAACGTACTGGGAGGGTGGATAGGCCACAAAGATTCCCTGATTTAAGCGTAGCACCGGGAACTAAGAATCGCCAGATACGCGACTGCTACGGATGGACCCGATAACTTCATCCATCGTGAGGTCTTTCTGCCAGGCGTCGCGATCGCGGGTATAATCGCCCGGACCGGAACAATTCAGTCGCAGGAATCGGGCAAAACCATCCGCTCCCAGTCCGCGCGCCAGCACATCGAGCACGTACCGCTGAAACTGCTCGTCAGTCATTTGGTCAACTGTCATCACGCAAATCCATGCTGCTTCCGATGATGCGGCCCCTCATGATCCGCCGTACTCTTAAACGTCTCGCAACGCCCATCCCCAGACCACTCCCGGGCGCGATCGATCAACTGCTCCTGCTCTTCCGATCCCATCGTCACAAGCGGAATCGCCAGCGCGGCGTCGGCCTCCAACTGCTCCATCGTCCGAATGCCCATCACCAGGCTGTCGATACTCTGCGACATGGCATAGCGGTAGCATTCCGACGCCGAAAGCCGGGTCTTGTCCAAGAACTTTGCCGTGGGCGACCCGCCGCCGAGCGCCTTCATGCCAATCACTCCCACGCCGCGTTCCTTACACACGGGAACCACCTGCTTCTGGAAACTCCGGTAGTTCGCGTCCATCACATTGATGGGCATCTGGCACGCATCCCAAAGAAACGGCCGCGCCAGCATCTCCAGGTGTAGGCGCGGATCTTTGTGCCCGGTGAATCCAATAAACCGGACTTTGCCCTGCTCGCGCGCCTTGATCGCCACGTCGATTCCACCGCGGGTGAAAATCCACTCCGGGTCGTTGTCGTAGTTGATCTCATGGAACTGCCAGAGATCGATATGATCCGTCTTCAGCCGTCGCAGGGAGTCTTCCAGATCCTGCATGGAGCCGTTGAAATCGCGCTCGCAGTTCTTGGTCATCAGGAAGACCTTGTCGCGCTTGCCATCCTGCGCCAGCGCTTTGCCCATGCGCTCTTCCGAGTCGCCGTCGTTGTAATCCCAGGCGTTATCGAAGAAATTGATGCCCAGGTCGATCGCGCGGTGCATCAGGCGGATCGCTTCCTGCTCGTCCGGGATCGACCCGTTGCCGATATGCCAGCCGCCCAGACACACAACTGAAACCGATTCATTGGTGAGACCGAGTTTGCGAAGTTCCATTTGGCTTGATGATAGCGGCTTCCGGCCCGCCAAACACTACACTAGAAGTAAGGGAAGCGAGTTAAATCACACCGGCATGGCCGAACCGCCAGTACAATCATTCATCTTCTACGATCCGTCGGGCAAGCGTTGGACGCGTTTTCAGCGCGCCGTGCAAACGTTTGGAATCGCTTTTTTCCTTCTGCTCGCGGTGTTCGTTCTGGCGCTTTTCGCCAACTACAAGCTTCCGGCGATTGGCCTTCCGGAGGCACAACTTGGAACGCCCGCCCAAACCGAGGTGCGTTCCATCGTGCGCGGCGAGAAAGTGGAGCGCAACATCCCTTTCAAGACGCAGCGCGATATGCGCAAAGACGCGCGCGACCTGAAGTACGTCCGTTCCAGTTCGCCCGTGATGAACCCGAAGAAGGCGGCCGTGGTGGGCGAGGGGCGTCCTTACGTGTTCGGATTCTACGTGAACTGGGACCCCGCCAGCATTGTTTCCCTGCGCATCAACCTTGCTCATCTGACGCATCTGGTACCCGAGTGGTTTATTTTGCAGAACGCCAACGGTGATATTGACGACCAGTCCGACCCCACCGTGGTGACCATTGCGCGTCAGGCGAATCTTCCCATCATTCCGATGTTGACGAACTATCGCGACTCGTGGCAGGGCGGCGATGTCCGGACCATTCTGCGGAGCGCGGACCGGCGCAAAACGATGATCGATAACATCGTCAGCAACCTGGAGGAACATAAGTTTCAGGGAATTAACATCGACTTCGAAGAGTTGAAGAACGGCGATCGCGCAAACCTGATCACCTTCATGACGGAACTGAAGGCGCGGCTGGGGCCCCTTGGTTTACTGGTGACGCAGGACGCTCCGGTGGATGACGATGCCTATGACCTGAAGCGCCTGGCGGCCGTCGACGACTTGGTGCTGCCCATGGTTTACGACGAGCACTATCAATCGGGACCGCCCGGGCCTGTGGCGTCGGAGGACTGGTTCGAAGCTCATCTCGACAAACTGGCCAAGATTCTGCCCCCGGAAAAGACCGTGATCGGGCTGGGCGCTTATGGGTATGACTGGATCATTGATCGTTCCACCAGCGCGGAGATCGGTTTCAACGAAGTGATGTCGAGGGCTCTGGCGAATGCGCCGGGCTCCACGGTGGAATGGGATGCGGACCAGGAAAACCCGGTTCTTCGCTATCAGCGCAACGGCGAGAAGCATGAGATCTGGTTTCTGGACGCGGTGACCGCCCTGAACATGGCGCAGGCCGTGCACGATGGCGGATTCAAAGGTGTCGGCGTGTGGCGCCTGGGCGCGGAAGATCCCGCTGTTTGGGAAGTGTTGAAGCGCGAGGCCTGGCCGGAGGACAACTACGACCCTGGCCAGTTGAACTTCCTCACGGCGGAAAAACAGGTGAATCCATCCTCCGGCGGAGAGTTCCTGCGAATCACCCAAACCCCGCACGATGGCTCGCGCGATGTCCTCAAACCGCCGAGTCCTGATGGAGATTACAGCGAGTCGTACAAGGTATTTCCGACTTACTATGTAGTGGAAGATTCCGGCGGCACTACGAATAAAGTAATCGCGCTAACGTTTGACGACGGACCGGACCCGAAGTATACCCCGCGCATCCTCGATATCCTCTCGCACTATCATGTCCCAGCTACTTTCTTTGTCATCGGAGTGAATGCTGAGCAGAATATCGATCTGATCAAGCGCGAGTACCGCGAAGGGCATCAGATCGGGAATCACACTTACTCACATCCGAACATCGCTACTGTGTCTGAAAACCGGACGGAACTGGAGTTGTCCGCCACGCAGAGGATTATCGAGAATGCCACCGGCCACTCCACCACGCTGTTCCGGCCGCCCTACAATGCCGATAGCGAACCGCAGACGCCGAATGAGTTGCGTCCGATTCTGCGCGCGCAGCAGTGGGGATATATAACCGTTGCCGAAAGTATCGACCCGCGGGACTGGCAAACGCCGACTACCGCCGCCGCCATTCTTGATGAGATCAAGGCCGAGAAAGACAACGGCCATATCATCCTTCTTCACGATGCGGGCGGCAACCGCGAGGCCACCATCCAGGCTTTGCCCGAGATCATTGCGTATTTCCGGTCGATGGGATATAAGTTCGTCCTTTGCGGCGATCTGATCGGTCAGACCCGCGCGGAAGTAATGCCGGTGCCATCCGAGGAGGAAATGCGATGGGCGCACATTGAAGGCCGCGCATTCGACATCAAGAGCAATCTGCTGGGGATATTAGGGATTCTGTTTCTATCCGCCATCTATCTCACGGCCGCTCGCTCATTGATCTACGGCGTGCTGGCGGTGATTCAGAAGGTGAAGGCGCGGAAGCTGGTATTCGACCCCGCGTACAAGCCTCCGGTATCCGTTGTTTTGGCGGCCTATAACGAAGATAAGGTGATCGTCCGGACGGTTCAGTCGATTCTATCGAACGGCTACGAAGACATTGAGATCGTGGTGGTCAATGACGGGTCAAAGGACCGGACTTATGACGTTCTGGTTGAAAACTTCGGTCAACATCCCAAGGTCCTGATCCTCACGCAGCCGAACGGTGGCAAATCGGCGGCGCTGAACAATGCAATTCTGCACGCGAAGAATGAAGTTTTGATCGCCGTTGACGCGGATACGGTCTTCGCCACCGGAACGATCGGTCATCTGGTGAAGCACTTTGACGATCCGAAAATTGGCGCGGTCAGCGGCAATGCGCGCGTCGGGAACCGGGGAAAATGGATCACGCGATTCCAATCCATCGAATATGTCTATGGCTTCAATCTGGACCGCCGGGCGCTCGACCTGCTGAACGCCATCACGGTGGTTCCCGGCGCGGTGGGCGCGTGGCGCAAGTCACTGATCATCGAACTGGGCGGTTTCCGCGGTGACACGCTGGCGGAAGATACGGACCTCACGCTTTCCGTGCGCCGCCTCGGATACCGCATTCGCTACGAAGACAAGGCCATTGCGTACACCGAAGCGCCGGAAGACTCCAAGGGCCTCGCGAAGCAGCGCTTTCGCTGGGCGTTTGGGACACTGCAGGCGGCCTGGAAGCATCGCGACGCAATGTTTGTGCCGCGCTACGGAACGCTGGGCTTCGTGGCATTGCCAAGCATCTGGCTGTTCCAGGTGCTGCTTTCCGCGCTTTCGCCTTTTGCGGAAATCGCCATGATCGTGGCGCTCTTTTCGGGCAATGGCGGGATTGTGTTCGTTTACTATGTCGCTTTCTTCTTGCTTGAGTTAGTCACGGGCTTACTCGCTTATGGCCTTGAGGGTATGTCACCACTGGATCTGATTCTCTTGTTTTTCCAGCGCGTCTACTATCGCCAGCTGATGCACTATGTTCTAGGTAAATCGCTGATCTTTGCCATGCGTGGCCGCTTAGTGGGCTGGGGCAAACTCGAGCGCCGGGCGACCGTGCAGCATGTCCAGTAAAATTGTGTTCGTGCGCCTGTTGTCGGTTATAGCGCTCGTCGCGGCATTGTCGGCACAGGATACAGACACTGTCCTTCGAGTCACCAGCCGCCTGGTGCAAATCAGCGTCATCGCGCAGGACAAGAACGGCAATCCGGTCCGTGACCTGACGAAAGATGACTTCGTACTTACCGACTACAAAGAGCCGCAGCCGATCTCGATCTTCTCACTAGAGGCTGCCGAGCCGAATTCAGCGCCACCCGAACCAGCCGAAAAGCCCGGCCCGTTGACCATCACCAACCGCGGCGTCCACGCCAACTCCAGGCCCATGGCCGTTACGGTAATTCTCTTCGACGCCCTAAACATCGGGTCCGACGATCTCCAGTACGGTAAGAACGCAGTCGTCCGCTTCCTCAGAACCCTTCACCCCGGCGATCCGGTCGCGGTGTACTCCATCCGCGGCCCCCAGGTTCGCGTGGTTCACGATTTCACGGAAGACACGGCTTCGCTGATTGCGGCCGCGAACAATCTCTCTGGAACCAGGGTGCTGGGCGGCTCGACGCTGATAGGCAGCGGGGCCGACGATAGGGCGCCAACCCGTCTCAAGGCGGAATGGACCCTCACCGCTCTTGAAGTGGTCGCGCGGCACCTCAACGGTGTTCCCGGACGGAAGAACATGATCTGGATCTCAAGCGGCATTCCCATGAACATAGGGCTCGATCCCGCGTTATTCAACGCAGCGCGACAAGCCGGTGTAGACCAGCAGTTGGAAGATTACGGGTCGCGCCTCCATCGCATCGCACGAATCCTGGCGGAAGCGAATGTGGCCGTCTATCCGATCGATCCAGCGGGAGTCCGGACCGATCCGCTGAAGACCGCCCTGCAGATAGGCAACGAACAGTTCTCCGGCCACATGGTGACGGCCGGGGGTGCTTCCGCGCCGCAACTGGAAACCATGCGCACCATCGCCGCGCTTACCGGCGGCCTGGCCTACTTCAACAACGATATCGAAGGCAACATCCGCCGGGCCACTGACGACGCGCGCATCACGTACACACTCGGGTTCTATCCGGCTCAGCAATCCTGGGACGGAAAGTTCCATGATCTTCAAGTCATCGTGAAGCGCCCCGGTGTTCAGGTTCGAACGCGCTCGGGCTACTTCGCCGCGTCGGTAGCGGAACTGCGGCCGGAGCGTGAGCAATCCCTCAAACTGGCCGTGGCGAGTCCGCTGGAAGGTGCGGCTATCGGAATCAAGGTCAATGTTCAATCCAACCCCTTGCAGTTTTACGGTCAGGAAATGACCGTTGAGATTGATCCGCGCGATCTCCTGTTTGAACAGAAGCAAGGCCGGATGCGCGCCAACGTCGATGCGGTATTCGCGCAACTCTCAAAAAACGGCCGCCTGGTGCGAGGCGAGAAAAAAACGGTGATCTTCAACCTGACGCCGGAATCGTACGACGACGCGCTCGCGACCGGCGTTTTTCTCACCGAGCAGATCACTATTGAGAGAAATACGTCTCGCGTCCGCGTGGTTTTGCAGGATGCTTCGACCGGTGCGGTGGGATCGGTATCGATCCCAGTGCGTGGAACGGGGTTAAACTAAGCACGGCGGCCGAAATACGCGTCCGCTCTCAAGCCTGCACAACGTTTAGGCCGGGCACCACCCTGAAATGGCGAACCTTGCCAAATCGTGACGACGGACAAACCAACCTCAATCTCCCCAAAATCGGCCTTGAACTGCTCGAGAATTTGTTTGACTGAATGGCCTCGGCGCTCCGCGAGAATCACCACCGTCGAGTCAAGAATAAATCCCACAGCGGCAGCTTCCGCGGCTTTCGGTTGCGAATGATCTCCTCAACGTCGGCTGCGAAGTCCGGATCGAGAACCGGCCAATCCGATGCAGTCCGAAATCGTCGGGCGCGCCGGGCCCGCGGCGCGGATGATCGCAAGCGGTTGCGCATCGCGCTCGATCACAACCTCGACCCCTGCCTGAACCGTCTTCAGGAGGGCGGTCAGGTCGCGCGCAGCGTCCGCTCCATAACTGGGATCATAACGTAAACCAGCTTCGATTCGTTGCGCCGTGAAAAGTCCATCCATGGCTGCGCCGCAGCAGTCAGTTGTCGTATGAAGCGGCAAACAATTCGGTCCTGAAGATGAATCCAGCGGATTCGATGACAGCGCCCGCTTTCCTTACGAAAGCTCTTCCAGATCAGGTTGAAACTTGAACATCACCATAATGACTATCTCCATGCCGCTCACCTCCGGAAATTGCTCCCGGAGCTGTCCGCTCTCAACGAATGAAAGATACGTATTGAGCTTAGCCTGCAGATCATAGCGTAAACTCAGCTTCGATGCCCGGTCGCCAAATCTTCTACGGCTGGTGGGTAACGCTGGCTGCCTTCTTCACGTTCGGAATCGCAGTCGGCATTCCCTACTACAACATGCCGTTCTTCTATGACTATTACGAGAACGCCTTCAACTGGCCGCGTCATAGCATCACGCTCGGCTTCCCCATTGCCGCGGTTTTGACCTTATGGGTCGGCCCGCTGATGGTCCCGCGCTTCCGGCCGCGCAACCTGATCGTCGTCGGCACCGGCTGTACGTTCCTCGCGTTTCTCGGCTTCAGCCGGATGACAGGCTCGCTCGCCGTCTACTACGGACTCTGGTTCGTCTACACCATCGGCTACGTCCTTTCCGGACCCATCCCGCACCAGATCATCATTTCGCATTGGTTCCGCCGCCGCCGCGGCATGGCCATGGGCATCGCTTACGTCGGCGTCGGACTCATCGGCGCGGCATTTTCCTGGGCCGTGAAGCCACTTGCCGAGACCTACGGCTTTCGCGGCGCGCTGCTGGCCATGGGCATCCTGATGTTTCTCGCGTGGCCCGTCGCGCTGCTCGTGTTGCGCGACCGTCCTTCCGAAATGGGACTTTACCCCGACGGCGACCCCGGTCCGCATGCCGACCAGTCCGCCGCGGCGCACTCGTTCCGCTACTTGCTGACCCGCTGGGATTTCTGGCTCTTGCTCACCGGAAGTTTCTGCTCCATCGGCGCGATCGGCGCGATCAATCAGCATATGAAGCTGGTCTTCAAGGACGCAGGCTTCGTCAGCCAGTCGCTTCTGAATTCCACGTGGCGCACGGCTTCCACAATCATCCTCATTTCCAGCGTGGTGGGCCGCGTCGGCATCGGATTTCTGGCCGATAAACTCCCGATGAAGTACGTGATGACCGCGACTTACTTTGTGGTGGCGGCTACTATCCCGATGCTCCTGATGGTGCACCCGCCGGACTCCCCTGCGCCGTTCGCCATCATCTTCGGATTCGCCATGGGCGCGGATTATATGCTGATCCCGCTGATGGCCGCGCGCCAGTTCGGCGTGAACTCGCTGGCGCGGGCGATGGCCGTCATCTTACCAGTCAATACCATCGGGCAGACCTGGGTCCCGGAAGCGGTCTCGGTGCTGCGCGAGCACTTCGGGAGCTATGGAGTGGCGCTGAATGTAGTGCTGGGTATCGCGCTGCTGGGCGCGATCGCAATCGCGATCCTGCCCAGGGAAAATTCGACAAGTCGGGAATAAGCGGTGGCACTATCGCCGTAAGTCGGATCTACCGAGACCGCGTTTGAAGGTGACAAAGCCCACAACGGTGTAACCGCTTTGCAGCGCTCGTAGACATTCACTCGCAGTTCTTGCGGAAAGGCTTATCTTCTCCCGGGCTCACCTCCGCTCACGATATCCTTTGTGGGGTCGCCGCGACTAATTCGCGCTCGCCCCCCGTCAGCGTCAAGGACCGAGGCAGGCCGCCGAACAACCCGCGGCCCGCCTTTACTGGGTGCTCGACAAAGCCGTTGCGACTCTTGCGCCATACAGTCGTAGCATGATAGCGTCAATGTCGTATGAGAAGCAAAACGGTAGGCCTCACCGCCTATGGCCTTTTCTTTACTGGGGTCTCGTTGATCATGTTGAGTGTGCTTGGTGCGGAGAGCTGGCACTGGCTGGCGTGGGTCGCCGCGTTCGTCCGGGACGTCGGCCTCTTGCTTTCGGCCGTGATGGCGGGCACGATTTTCCACGAGAAGCTGCTGCGGGACGAAATGCTTCGACACCTCGTCCACGAACTTGACAAAAAGCTGGACGCGAAGATCCCGAAACTTCACGACGCTGCTGCAGAGACCGCCAATGCAGTGCATGAGCTTTTTTGCGAACGACCACCGGGAATCACTGGCATTCGGCTCGTACACGGGGTGCGTCGCAACTACGCCGGATACTACAGCTGGGTGAATGAGCAGAAAGCACAAGAGCTTTTTTTTGCGGGCCGTTCAGTATTGCACAGGATTGATGCCGATATCCGGTCCAGAATGGCTGGGACTGCAGAGGACATCCTATTCCGGCGACTGAAGGAGGGTTCAAAAATCAAGGTTCTATTCCTCGATCCGCGCTCCGACATTCTGGAGCGGTTAGCGAAGGAGGAAGGTCAAACACCGGACGCGATGCTGGGAGACATCGCCACATCGATAGGAATATGCGACCGTCTTCACAAACTCCTCCAGGCCAACTTCTCCACCCTTCAACCCGGCGCGGAGTTAAGTATTCGAGTATACGACCGGGTTCCCTACTTCGCCTACCACAAGCAAGATACGGAGGTGATCGTTGGATTCTACTTCTTATCCTCAAAGGGCTCCACCTCCGCGGCGTACGAACTCATCGATGACACAACGAAGCAGGTCTTTGGGGATCACTTCATCGGGATTTACTCCGAGGCCGTAACCAGCACGCTCGTCGAATTCGATGGAGCCAGGGGACGCCCGACTTTCAATGCGAAATTGCTCGGCGACCTGCGATCGTGCCTATCCACCAAACTTGGCCAGGATAAGACCGACGAATTGCTCAACCGAAAATTCGTGATGCCTGCGCGTGCGGCGTCGGCTTAAGCAGCGGCCCGCCTTTAGTTAGCTGGCCTGCGGCGCCGCCCGGAGCCTCGGTCTAGCGCAGCCAGCGGATCCCACCGTGCGTTTCGCCAAATAAGCCTTCGTCTCTTCCCCAACAGCATCCAACAAATTCCCTATCGCGAGATTGACGTCAATCAAGTGAAGACCCCAATCCTTCAGCACCTGTCCACCAAAGACAAGGTCGCCGGATATCTGATTCGTCCGCCCGCCGCCAGGCGTCGGATGTGTCGATATCGCCAAATAGTTGTTGTGTTCGTTGGCCACGCACTCCGCGGTTAACAGTCCCGGCACGCGCACGAAAGGAGTCTCCACGGGATTGGGCGGATCCGTCCAATCGGGCCCCGTCGCGCCGCCCACAATAAACCTGTGCCGGGCCGGTAGATAAGACTTCAAGTCTCCCGCACCGCCGCCCAACGCGGCCGGGTTGACGCAAGCGGCAACCGTCTCTCCTTGCGACGCGCCAAATCTGCTGTTGGCTGGAGGCGGCGGGTCGGCGCGATAGGAAGAGAACGTAATCACGCAGCCCGTCTGCGCGGCGCTCCGGCAAAGAGGAATGCTTTTGAAAGTGCCGCCGACGTCCGCTCCTTTCGGAACCTGTACGCTGGTGCCCATCAGGATAGCGGAAACCAGCTTCGCCTGCACCGGCTTCCCGTCAATCTCGGCGGCGATCAACTTAAGCAGCACGCTCGAACCCTGGCTATGTCCGATCAGCACCACGCCTCGCCCGCGATTATCATGCGACAGATATTCATTCCACGCATCCAACACGTCGTGGTAGCCGGTGTTCGGATCTCCCGGCATCACCTGGCCGCCCAATCGTGCGGTGAGTCCGGCCAGCGTAATTTGACGGTACATGGGTGCGTAGAGCCGGCATCGCGAACCAAACCGCGCGAACTGATGCAGCACCACGGTTCGCTCCTCTGCCTTGATGACCATGCTCGAGTTCAAACCCGGATCGGTTGAAACCGTGGGGTAGACGTAAAAACAGTCGATGGGCGCGTCCGGGTCCGCGCGAAACACCTCCCTGGTCATCGAACCGTCGGCGGCAATGACGGTGGCATCCAGATTCACGGAACAAGCGTCTTGCCTGCCTGGCCGGCAAAGCCAGTTGGCGGGATCGGTATAGTCGTTCTTCGCGACGGTCTCCGCGCCCAGCCCGAACGCCAATGCAACTCCTACCAATATTTCTTTGATCACGTCAGTGCCCTCCCTACAAATCCAGCTCAACAACAATCGGCGTATGGTCCGATGGTTTCTCCAACGCGCGAGGCCCTTTGTCGATCACACACGACACCAGTTTGACGGCAAGAGGCGGCGACAGCAGGAAATGGTCGATCCGGATCCCGCGGTTATGCGAGAACGCCTGGCGAAAGTAATCCCAGAAGGTGAACTGCCCCGCTTCCGTTGGGTGTAATGTCCGGAACGCGTCCGTATATCCAAGGCCGAGCATGGTCCGAAATCGTCCACGCGGCTCCGGCTGGAAGAGCGCGTCGTGAATCCACGATGCCGGCTTGTGGCAATCAATGTCCTCTGGAATCACATTGAAATCTCCGCCGATCAACACCGGGATTTCGCTCGTTCGCCAAGCTCTCATCCGCCTTTCCAAACGGTCCATCCAGGCGAGTTTGTAGGCAAAGTTTTCGCTGCCCGGAGGGTTCCCGTTTGGAAGGTAGATGTTGACGATGCGGATGTGGTTCACTTCCGTTTCGAGGAAGCGGGCGTGGCTATCCGCCTCGTCACCCATCAACGCCGTGCTGACTGTTTTGATCGGAGAGCGCGACAGAATTGCGACGCCGTTATAGGCCTTCTGCGTCACCGCAACAGCCTCATAGCCCAAATCTCGAAATGCGTCAGCCGGAAACTCCGTCCCCTTTAGCTCCTGGAGAAGCAGCACATCGGGCTGGCGCGATTTGAGCCAGGTAGTCACATGCTCCAGGCGCGCCCGGATCGAATTGACGTTCCAACTGGCGATGATCACGACTCCGCCATGGTAACTCAAGATACAATTTCCTATCGCCCTTCCAAGCTTATGACGCCCGTTGCAGTCCGTCGATGGATTACCCACAAGGACCGACTTCAATTCCACGCCGACGGCTATCTGGTGATCCGCAATGTAGTTCCGGAAACCATCACGAACAACGCCGTTCTTGAGGTTTCCGCCTTCATGGGCGCAGACCTTTCGGACAGTGCGACGTGGTATGGCGGCGCACCGGTGCTCGACGGCATTGTTCCCTTGCACCATGCCCAGTCGCTGTGGGATATCCGGCAGTGTCCGAATCTCTACCAGGTCTTCACCGAGTTCCATGGGCGAGCGCAACTCAGGGTAGATATCAACCGTTGTGTCTTTCGCCCTCCGGTCCACCCCGGCTTTCCAACCATCAGTCATGGGACCATTCACTGGGACACCGACCCGAGGCTGCCCGGACCGGGTTCTTTGCAGGGCGTCTTGCTGCTCACCGACGTGGGCCGCAATGGGGGTGGTTTTCAATGCCTGCCGAAGGTCTATCAAAACCTTGACGCCTGGCTGGAAAGGAACGCGAAGCGGAGCGATTTTGATTTCTTCAACCCAGGGTTGAAGCGCTTGCGGACCAAACAGATCACGGGTAAGGCGGGCGACGTCGTTTTGTGGTCGACCAAGCTACCGCACGGCACGGCAACCAATTCGTCAAAAAGCCCCAGGGTGGCCGCGTTCGTTTCGATGCAGGTCCCGCTCGACGACGCGCATCTGCGAGAGTCGATGAAGACGTGGTGGCAGACGAAACGAGCCCCGGATTACTGGCGAGGCCTGCCGGGACAGGTCGATCCCGAGCCGGGCGCACCGGCGGTGCTTTCCGACCTGGGCCTGAAGCTGATCGGGGTTCTGCCCTGGTAGCGGGTCCGGCGACCCCGCACGCTACACTCTCCCTATGGCGGTTAAGACCCTTGCAACCCCGGCCGTATCCGAACTCGCCCAATCCCGCCAGATGCGCGAGGCCCTGCAGTGGCTCACCCGCGAGAAACAGTGGATCACAGAGACTCATCTCCAACTCTGTCGCATCCCCGCGCCCACCTTCCTGGAGCAGGACCGCGCCGCCTGGATGCTCAGCCAGTTTCGGGAACTCGGCTGCACCGCGCATATCGATCAGACGGGTAACGTGATCGCCGCGCCCGAACCGATACCGGACGAGCAACCCATCATCGCCATTACGGCGCATCTCGACACGGTGTTTGCGCCGCGGTTGAAAGAAGATATTTACATCGATTCCGACGGCCGGTTGAAAGGCCCCGGCGTCGCCGACAACGGACCTGGCCTGGTGGCTCTGCTGGCCATCGCGCGCGCGGTGAAAACCTTCGGAACGCCGGATGACGCAGCCGCCGGCCTGCTGTTCGTGGCGAACGTAGGTGAAGAAGGCGAAGGCAATCTGAGCGGCTTTCGATTCCTCTGCGGCAAGTCTCCACTGGCGCACCGCATCGCGGCTTTTCTGGTTCTGGACGGGGCGACAACAGACCATATCATCGTCCGCGCACTGGGAAGCCGCCGCTTCGATCTCACGTTCACGGGGCCGGGCGGGCACAGTTGGAGCGATTTTGGAACCGGCAATCCGGTCCACGCGCTGGCCCACGCCATCGCCTTCTTCACCGACACCAGGCTCGATGCGCACCCGCGCTCCTCCATCAATGTCGGGGTGATCGAAGCAGGCGGCGCCGTTAACTCCATTGCCGCGGAGGCCCGCGCCAAGGTGGATATCCGGTCGGAGAGCAACGAGAAAATCAACGAGCTCGTGGCGGTTCTTCACGAATGCGTGGAGCGCGCGCAGGAGATCGAAAACCACCGCGCAACAACCGGAAAGGTAGTTGCCAGGCTCAAGGAAATCGGCTCACGTCCGGCTGCGCAGTTGCCTGAAAAGTCGCCCATCCTCGCTTACTTGCGCGCCGTCGACGCGCATCTGGGAATTCGTGCACAGCTCGAATGCTCGTCGACCGACGCCAACATCCCACTGTCTCTCAACATACCCGCCATCTCCATTGGAGCGGGCGGCCAGGGCGGCGGCGCTCATACCATCCACGAATGGTTTAACCCGGAAGGGCGCGATCTGGGATTGAAGCGCATTCTGCTCACGGCGGCCATGCTCCTGCGGTTCGGAGCCGCATAAGGCATTGCGAACGTGGAAGGCTGACTTAGCGTTACTGGGCAACACCGTCATCTGGGGCGTCACCTTCGTGCTGGTAAAGGACGCCTTGCATGACGTCTCTCCCCTGGTCTATCTGGCGCTGCGCTTCACGCTGGCCGCCATCGTCCTTGGCCTGGTTTACGGGAGGAAACTCAAGCGCGCTTCACTCCGGGATGGGGCCATCGCCGGCGTCTTTCTCTTCCTCGGCTATCTGTTCCAGACCACTGGCCTGCAATACACTTCGCCCTCGAAGTCCGCTTTCTACACCAGTCTCTCGATCCCGATGGTACCTTTGCTCGCTTCCCTCGTCTATAGAAGTGCACCGAAATGGATGGAGGTCGCGGGAATTGTAGTTGCCACGGGCGGCATGCTGCTGCTCACCACCGAAGGCTCGCGGATTGTGTGGGATCGCGGGAGCCTTCTCAGCCTGCTCTGCGCGGTGGCCTTCGCGGGGCATATCGTGGCCGTGGGTTATTTCGCGGAGCGCTCCAGCTTCGAGACCATCGCCGTCATGCAGGTGACGACGGCCGCGTTGCTGGCCGCGGTGAGCATTCCTTTTTTGGAGCATGCCCGCCTCAAGACCAGCCTTGTTGTCGTAGTCGCGGTCGTCGTAACGGCCTTGCTGGCTACGGCTCTGGCGTTTACCGTTCAGGCCTGGGCGCAACAGATCACCACCTCCTCTCGAACCGCGCTGATCTACACGCTGGAGCCCGTTTGGGCCTGGATTACTTCCTGGGCGCTCACCGGAGAGCGGCTCTCCGCGCCGGGCGCGTTAGGGGGATTGCTGATCCTGGGCGGCGTCCTGCTAGTGGAATTGAAGCGTCAGAACTCCCCGGAACATCCATCTGTCAGGGCAGTGAGTCCAGAAGTATAATGAAGCTTGCGCCCAAGGCGCGTTGGAGTCAGGTCGACCATGAATTTCTTTAACAGTTTGAGACGTCAAAAGTTCCTTTCGTTTACAGTCGTGCTGCTCACTCTCTCGATCGGCGTTCTGATTGGAACGCTGATCAACACCGGCGTGAAGGCCGCGAAAGAGTCCAGCGCACCGGGCGCCACCCCGCTTCAGATTCCTCCGGCCGTGGAGCTACAGAATTCGTTTTCGCGGATCGCCAAGCAGCTTGAGCCTTCGGTGGTCAACATTTCGTCTGAATACATTCAGAAGGTGAGCGCCCAGACGCGCAACCCCCACCGCCAGATGGCTCCCAACGACCAGGGCGACGAAGGGGAGCAGGGCGGCAATCAAGGCGGCAATCAGGGCAGCATGGAAGAGTTCTTCAAGCGGTTCTTCAACGCCCCAGGCGGACAGGGACAAGGCTCCCCGGAGGAAACGCCCCATGGCGCGAGCCTCGGTTCGGGCTTCGTAGTAGACCGCAACGGCTACATTCTGACGAACAATCACGTGGTTGAGCGCGCCAACCGGATCCGCGTGAAGTTCAATGGCGACAGCACCGAGTACGACGCGCGTGTCGTCGGTACCGACTGGCAGACCGATCTCGCCGTCATCAAGATCGAAAAGAACAATCTGACGCCTGTCAAGATCGGCAATTCCGATGCGATCCAAGTGGGCGATTGGGCCATTGCGATTGGCTCGCCTTTCGGTTTTCAGGAAACCGTCACGGCAGGAATCATCAGCGCGAAATCGCGTGACATTCCCGGCGAGAGCCGAAGCTTCCAGCACTTCCTGCAAACTGACGCGGCTATCAATCCGGGCAATAGCGGCGGTCCGCTGCTGAATGTGAACGGCGAAGTGGTGGGCATCAACACCCAGATCGCCAGCCGCACCGGCGGCTATGAAGGCATCGGCTTCGCGATGCCCGTGAACATGGCCGTGAAGGTCTACAACCAGATCATTAAGACCGGGCACGTTACGCGCGGCTCCATCGGCATCTCGTTCCAGCCGGAATCCGCGCAGACTCCCAGCCTTCTGCGGGCTTATGGCGCGTCTTACGGCGTTTTCGTCCGGACCGTCGAGCCGGGAGGCCCTGCGGAAAAGGCCGGCTTGAAAGCTCAGGACATTATCACCTCGATCAATGGCCAGAAGATCCTGAAGAGCAACGACCTCATCGATCTGGTGGCCGACTCTCCCGTGGGGAGCGACATCGCTATCGATTACCTGCGTGAACATAAGCTCATGGCGACCAAGGTGACCATTGGCGACCGCGCCAAGGTGTTTACCCACGAAGACGGCGCCCCGGATGTGGAGGAAGACCGGAACAACGGTGACCAGGGCGGCTCAACGCAGGCTCGCTTCGGAATCAGCATCCAGAACCTGAACGACAAACTGAAAGAGAACATGGGCATCAAGGAGAATGGCGTTCTTGTACAGAATGTGGAACAAGGCTCCTTCGCAGACGATCTCCAGTTGTTGCAGGGTGACGTGATCACGCAGATCAACGGGCGTCCGGTGACCAACGTGGACGAATTCAAGAAAATGCAGGGCACCCTGAAGACCGGGGATGCGGTTGCATTGACTGTGCTTCGCAACGCCGGGCCTCCGCAAAAGCCGAACTGGCAGACGATATATCCTGCCGGAACGGTTCCGGCGGCGGGCCAGTAAAACTTCGGGCCGTGCGCTCCTTCTGAATTGATGAGTCGATTTTTGTGCTTCGTATTCGCTGTCTGTATGCCGCTGGCGCTGTCCGCCGTGACCGCGCCGCAGCATAAGAAGGCGCCCAAGACAGTCGCCAGGACGGTCAAAGGGAAGCCGAAGCCGACGTCGAAATCACGCGCGCTGACCCACGGCAAGGTTTCCAGCCACGGCGTAAAAGCCAAACGAGGGAAGACTGGCGCGCACGCCGCGCCAGTCCAACGCTCGCAGGCCGCGCCCACTTCAGACCGCTATCGCGAAATCCAGCAGGCTTTGGTTGCCAAGGGCTATCTGAAGTCCGAACCAACTGGCGTTTGGGATGCGGATACGCAAGCCGCCATGCGCCGCTTCCAGACAGATCAGAAACTGGACGAGACCGGGAAAATCAATTCCCTTTCCCTGATATCGCTTGGTTTAGGCCCGCAGCACTGAGCGTAACCGGGTAGCGGCGGCCCTGCCTGCCCCCGCGCCAACGATGGCGATGCGCGGCGGGTTGGAAGCACGCGTGTTGGAAGCGAAAAGGCGGCGCGCGAGGGCGAACGCGCCCGTCAGCGCGCCGGCGGACTTCATCAAGTCGCGGCGTGAGAACCGGCTGGCATGCTGCGGATCGCGTTCCGCGATGTTCCGGCGGATGGCCGAGGAGATGCGTCTCAAGACGCGGGCGCGGGACATACTTTGCCGCACATCTCCATTGAAGTCAGCAACGGCGAGTGAAACAAATTCGGTCCCCGTATTGTATTTTAGCGGCGACTGAAAGGTTCCGTCGCCGTTCCCAAGTAGCACCGCAACGCCTTGATGGGTAAGGGGAGTCGGAGGCGACGGCAACGTCAAGATTTCCGTCGCCATTGAAAAGCCCGGCCGCCATGAAATCAGCGCCGTAGATGGAGAAGGACTCAAGGGGCGACTGGAAGCTCCCGTCGCCACGTCTCAGCAAGACCGACACATTGCCGGAAGACTCGTCGGGGGCCACGATGTCGGCGAACCCGTCGTGGTTGAAGTCCCCGGCTCGTGGAAGCTTGGCCGGCAACCAGAGCCGCCGGTACTCATCCAAGAACGTCGTGAGACGAGCCGAGCCTCCCTCCCGTTACCCTCCGTGTCAACATAGAGGCGATGATCATCGGCGTCCCGAAAGAAGTCAAAGACCAGGAAGGCCGCGTGGCCCTGGTCCCTCACGGCGTAACCGCTCTCTGCGAAGCCGGTCACGAAGTTCTCGTTCAATCCACCGCCGGCGAAGGATGCGCGCTTCCCGACAGCGACTATGCGTCGGCCGGCGCGCAGATCGTGAATGGCGCGGCGGAGGTGTGGCGCAAAGCCGACGTCGTGGTCAAGGTGAAGGAACCGCAACCCTCCGAGTACGACTTTCTGCGTGAAGGGCTCACTCTTTTCACCTATCTGCACCTCGCGCCGCTGCGCGAACTCACCGACCGGCTGCTGGCTTCGAAAACAACCGGCATCGCCTACGAAACCATCGTGGAGAAGGATGGTTCCCTGCCCTTGCTCACGCCGATGAGCGAGGTGGCCGGACGCATGGCGGCGCAAGTGGGAGCGCAATATCTGGAGGCGCCCAACGGGGGGCGCGGCGTGCTGCTGGGCGGCGTGCCGGGAGTTGCGCCGGCGAATGTCGTCATCGTGGGCGGAGGAGTGGTGGGCACCAACGCGGCCAAAATCGCGCTGGGGATGGGCGCGCGGGTCAGCATTATCGACCGCAATCTGAACCGGCTGCGGGAACTCGACGACATCTTCGGCGGACGGCTGCGCACCCTTGCCTCGAACATCTGGACGGTGACGGAATCCATTCGTCATGCCGACCTGGTGATTGGCGCGGTGCTTATACCGGGAGCTTCCGCGCCGCGCGTGGTACGTCGCTCCATGATCGCCAACATGCGGCGCGGCACGGTGGTGGTGGACGTGGCCATCGATCAGGGCGGATGTTTTGAAACCAGCCATGCCACCACGCATACGGACCCGGTCTACTTTGTCGACGGTGTGCTGCATTATTGTGTCTCGAACATGCCCGCCGCGGTGCCCAACACATCCACGCTGGCGCTGACCAACGCGACGTTTCCCTACCTGCTGGAAATCGCCAACAAGGGCGTGGAGCGCGCCCTCCAAATGCATCGCGGCTTGCGCAGCGGCGTCAATACATACAATGGGTTTATTACGTATCCCGCAGTGGCGTCATCCCAGAATCGGGAGCACCGCGATCTCTCGACGCTCATGGATATTCAGTAATGACCCCTCTCACCGAATTCAGCGAAGAAGAGCAGATGTACCGCGCCCAGGTGCGGCAGTTCGCCCGCGAGCGCATCGGCCCGCATGTGCGCGAGATGGACGAGCAGTCAAAGTTCCGTGCGGATCTTCTGAAGGAGATGTTCCAGCTTGGCCTGATGGGAATCGAGATTCCCGAGGAATACGGCGGCCAGGGTGGCTCCTTCTTTCAATGTGTGATCGCGGTGGAAGAACTCTCAGTTATCGATCCATCGGCAGCGATTTTGGTGGATGTGCAGAATACGATCGTCAACAACGCCATTATCAAGTGGGCCACGGACGCGCAGAAAAGGCAATATCTGCCGGGGCTGGCCAAAGATCAGGTGGGTTGCTACGCGCTATCCGAAGCCGGTTCCGGTTCGGACGCTTTTGCGATGGCGACGACCGCCGTGGACGAGGGCGATCATTTCCTGCTCAACGGTCGCAAGCTCTGGATCAGCAACGCATCTGAGGGCAAGATCTTCCTTCTGTTCGCCAACGCCAACCCGGCGGCGGGATACAAAGGCATTACAGCCTTTCTCATCGAGCGCGAGTTCGCCGGCTTTCAGGTGGGCAAGAAGGAAGACAAACTGGGTCTGCGGGCCTCTTCGACCTGTGAACTGATCCTCGACAACTGCCGCGTTCCGCGCGAGAACGTCCTGGGAGAAGTGGGCAAAGGCTATAAGATTGCAATCGAAACGCTGAATGAAGGCAGGATTGCGATTGGCGCTCAGATGATTGGACTGGCCCGGGGAGCGCATGACGCGGCCGTCGCTTACGCCAAGCAGCGCAAGCAGTTCGGAAAAGCGATCAGTGAATTTCAGGGCGTGCAATTTCCGCTGGCGGAGATGGCGATTGAGATTGAAGCGGCGCGGCTGCTGGTGTACAACGCGGCGCGTTTGCGGGATGCGGGAAAACCCTTTGTCACGGAGGCCGCGATGGCCAAGTATTTCTCCAGCGTGATGGCTGAGAAAGCGGCGTCGCTGGCGGTTGAGACGTTCGGTGGAATTGGGATCACGAAGGATTGTCCGGCGGAGAAGTTCTACCGGGACGTAAAAATTGGCAGGATCTATGAAGGCACCAGTAACATGCAGTTGATGACCATCGGCAAGAAGCTCTTCGGGTAAAGCATGATTCGTGCTTGCGAGAGCTGCGGGGCGAAGAACCGAATCCCGGCCAAACACCTGTCCGACGAAGGCCGCTGCGGATCGTGCAAGGCCGAATTGCAGCCGGTGAGCGAGCCGATTGCAGCCGACCCAACTCTGTTCGATGAAGTGATCAGCGGATCGCGCGTGCCGGTTCTGGTGGATTTCTGGGCGGCGTGGTGCGGGCCATGCCGCGCGGCCGCGCCGGAGGTGAGCGCGCTGGCGAAAGAGATGGTGGGCCGGGCGGTGGTGCTGAAGGTGGATACGGAAGCGCATCCCGGGCTCGCCAGCCGGTACAACGTGCAGGGTATCCCGAATTTTATCGTCTTTCGCAATGGCCAGGTGGCCTTTCAGCAGGCTGGCGCGGCTCCGCGCGCGCAGATGCGGCGCTGGCTGGAGTAACAATGACCACCCCGAGTGCGTCAAACTGGAGTAAGCCCTCATGATCAAAGCTCTCTTGTTCACGTTTGTGATCGCCGGTGCATGCCTGGCGGATTCTCCGGCGGCGACGGCGGGCGACGTCAACCCCGAGGAAATCATCAAGAAGTTCGCCCAGAAAGAGTCGTCATTCCTGAAGGCTCGCGAGAGCTACACCTACAAGCAGACTGTGAAGCTTGTCGAACTGGACGCCGATGGAAATCCCAATGGCGGCAAGTACGAAATCGTCGAGGACGTCATTTTCGATCGCGACGGCAAGCGCATGGAGAAGGTTTTGAGGGCCCCTCCAAATACTCTCAAGAACATCCTTCTGACGCCCGAAGATGAACAGGATCTGCGCAACGTACAGCCGTTCGTCCTGAACGCTGAGAACATCGACAAGTACATCATCAACTACATGGGCAAACAACAGGTGGATGAGATCAACTGCTATCTGTTTGCCGTGCGTCCCAAGCAGATGGTGAAGGGCGAGCGGTATTTCGACGGCCAGATCTGGGTGGACGACCGCGACCTGCAGATCGTGAAGACCTATGGAAAAGGCGTGGGACGGCAAGGCCGCGGCGGTGACAACCAGTTCCCCAAGTTCGAGACCTATCGCGAGCAGATTGACGGCAAGTATTGGTTCCCCACTTACACCATCGCCAACGATACGCTGCACTTCAAAGACTCCACCCAGCGCATCAAGATGACGGTGAAGTATGAGGACTATAAGCAGTTCAAGAGCGACGTCACCATCCAATACGGCGAGGAGGTGAAGGATAACGGCAAGCCCGAGGACAAGAAGCCTGAAGATCCTAAGCCCGTGCCATAATGGCTTGTGCCATCTAAGTTAACGATTAAGAGCGACGGATCGATTCTGGTTGAGGGTGATTTTGAGATCTGCGACCAGCAGGGCGCTGTTTTCGGGCTCGCGGGGCGGACCAAGATTTCCCTTTGCCGCTGCGGCGCATCGCAGAACAAGCCTTTCTGCGATGGTTCTCATAATAAGATCGGATTTAAGGATGTCGTGGTGGCGCGAGAACTGCCGCCGCCAATCACGAAACCGGCTTCTTAGGTAACATCGCGCGCAGCGCAGCGGATGCGATCGTTTTCTTCACCTGGCGGGCGCGTCCCGCGCTGTGCGCTTCTCAGTAAACCGCCCGCAAAACCGAGTGCGCGGGACGCTTTCCTTGGGGTTCCACTATCATTAGATCCAAAACGTACGCTAAGCGCCGACGCTTCTGAAATTCTGATCGGACGGGCGCACCTCGGCCAGAAGGCGCGAAATGGCAGCCGGATGTACGTTGAAAAGTCGGGCGGCTCCGGCGGTCCCCACTCCGAACTATCATGTCAACTGTGCGGCACAATCGCCGGCTAATCCTGCTGATGGGCATCCTTGCATTGGCGCTGGTTGCTTATATCAATCGCGCGCAGTTTGTCCGTGCCCTCGTCGCAGATTCTATTTATCGCAAACACATCTTCACACCGCCGCCAGTGTCGCCGGGCACTTCTCGTTGGCATCGGCTCCGCGAGGAAGCTCAGTTCTTTTGGGATTTCTCGGAGATTCCAATCGCGCGGGAGAGACGGATGGACCTGCTGAATCCGACTTTGCGGCCTCTCGTCAAGGAGATAGGTCGCCGGCAGGCTGCGGGCGAAGACATGGAGTACCCGATGCACATTTATCGTGAGGTACGATGGCGGTTAAATTTCACATCCAATATTGCTGTCACCCAACATCGCATCACCGAACTCAGTCAGAGCCTTACGCGGCCCGCGAAAGAAATCCGCACTGCCGATCAGCAGGACCCAGACGGAAGCTGGGCGCCAGGACTGAATGTCTGGTATTTGAAGCTCTACTATTCCGTCGATCATGTCTCGCAGTGCAAGGAGACTCCGCAATATCCCTTAACCTTTCTAGATCGAATCAACTCACCTGAAAAGCTCGACGCTGTGCTCAGTGCGGACCTGCAAGATGACTTTACGCGAACCGGCGTCTTCAACCGCGAAGAGCTAGATGAAACATTCTCCGCTCTGGCCCGGATGCTGGTTAGGAATTCTCGCACTGGCTGCTACGACTTCGATCCCCGGCTCGGAGGTGCCCTTGCTGCGTTCGTGAATCGCTGGCAGAATCCTGCGACGGGCTACTGGGGCCAATGGATGGTAGATCGGCAAGGAGGGGTTTGGAAGATGGACGACATGGGAATGACTTTCCATGTCATCTCGGATCTGAACGGCCACGTGAACCATCTCGACCAGATTGCCAAACGTACGCTTCAACTCGATCAGATTGATTTCCCCGCCGGCATTAGGTTCAACGGCCACTACGAAGACCATTTGAACTGGGACGTGGTCAAGATCTTCCGCGAAGCATGGCCGGCTTTGGACGAACCGACGCGGCAGCAGGCCCGAGCCGAAATGTCCCGTATGCTTACCTGGTGCCTAGCCCACTCCTATCAGCCGGATGGCTCTTTCAAAGTGAGCGACTTGGATGACACTCCAGGGGACGCCTACAGATACGGCGTAGACTTCCTGGCGGAACTCGGTTACTTCCAGCGCAAAGACCGGTTCTGGACCGACCAAGAATTCCCGGGATCAAGAGCCGTTCATGACCGTATTGAGGCCAAACTGCGATCGATGGGGACCGGCGACCCTGGGCTGAAAGAAGCCTATGACACCTTGCAGGCTTTTGATTAGCGTCGAGAAGATGTCTGTGCACATCCAGCGTACGATTCTTGACGTTTGGTGTAAGCGATCCCTGCGTGGGCAAAACACGGCCGAGTCTTTCCTTAGCGAATGCGGGCGCCCGACGCATCCTTTGCGAGCTATTTAGTCGCTAAGTTCGAAAAGTTAGCAGCGCTTTCCTTAGCGGCAACCACCGCCGGCGCGGCGGATACATCTAACCGCGGATGGGGAAGCAGATGGTCGGTAACTATGCGCGACACCTTCACGGGCGCGCATAAGGCCTTCTGGCCCGGCCTCTGCTCTTCACTTCGAGCGTCTTTCCAATAGACACGCTGACGGGCAGCAGCCGCAGGGTCCATCTGGGCCAGCCGGTCAATCAGCGCCGACGCCTCATTGAGGTTGCCGCCGCAAAGCCCGACGGGCTGCTGAGTGAGCTCGATCAAATCTTCGATCGCGCCTTTGTTATCGGGCTGCAATTGAATCGCCCGAATGAAGCTCTCGCGCGCCTTGTATGTCAGCGTGAGCGGAAACGCCGATTGCTCGGCTTGCCGCTCGTATGACCGGCCCAACATGTCGCGATAATCCGGATCGGTGGTCTCCAGCTTCACGGCCTTCTGGTACAGGTTGATGGCGCGCTTATAATCCCCTTCGCCAAACGCGGCATTCGCGTGAGCAGCATATTGCGTGGCCGACTGATACTCCTCAGCCGCCAGAGATCCCGTTACGAGTAATAGAGAGGCGGCCAACCGCCCCCAGGCGTTAAGTTTCATTCATTCCCTGCGAATACCCTTTGGATGTCCGTCGCGCGAACGAGGTTGCGCGAACTATTCGGAAACCGTGATCGTGGGACCTGTGGAGGCGAGCGCCCCGGACACGATCGAATCGATTTCCTGAGCCAGGTCGACGAATAGATTTGTCCGCAGAGCGACGGGAGTTCCGCAGTCGCCGCCGATGCGGACGGCAGGATCGAGCGCCAGCTCTCCCAGGAAGCGGATTCCCATCTCCTCAGCGGTCTTCTTTCCACCGCCCGTGCCGAACACATCTATATGGTTGCCTGTCGAGGGGTCGACGAAGTAACTCATATTTTCTATGAGGCCGATAACCGGAACTTTCACCTGATGGAACATATGAACGGCTTTGCGGGCATCATCGAGCGCCACGGTGGACGGAGTGGTTACGATAATGGCCCCTGTTACAGGCGCGGTTTGCATGAGGGAGAGCTGGACATCTCCCGTACCGGGGGGCAGATCGATCAGCAGGTAGTCGAGTTCGCCCCAATCGACGCCACGCAGGAATTGCTGGATTACGCTGTGCAGCATGGGCCCGCGCCATACCAGCGGCTTGTCTCCGGGATTCAGGAATCCCATGGACATGATGCGCACCCCGAAGTTCTCCAGCGGCTGAATGCGTTCGCCGTGAGCGAGGGGCGTGCGGTTGATGCCCATCATCAGCGGGACGTTGGGACCATAGACATCGGCGTCCATCAGGCCGGTCTTGCGCCCCAGCCCAGAAAGAGCGATCGCCAGATTTACTGCGACGGTAGTTTTGCCGACGCCGCCCTTCCCCGAACCGATGGCGATGAGGTTTTTGACGCCAGGGATGGGGACTTTGGGCACGGCTGCCGGCTGTGGGGGAGTCATCTCATTTCAGGGTAACAGTTACACTAATCCGCATGGCCGACTTCAATCAGTATCCGATTATCGCGTTTATTGCCACGACGGACGTGGGGCGGGCTAAGGAATTTTATGGCGTGACGCTGGGGCTCCGTTTGTTGCAAGACAGCCCTTTCGCGGTGGTGTTCGATGCGCGTGGAACCATGCTGCGGGTGACTCCAGTGAAGGAGGTTGCGATTCGTTGATATACGGTGCTTGGCTGGCACGTTCCCGATACCGCTCACAAACCACCCCAGCCGCCTGCAGCTCCCGCGCCGCCGCCAAGATATCGGTAGCCACCGATATCCTGGGCGCCACCGGACGGGGCATCATCCAAGCGATCATCGCGGGCCAGGAGCATCCCGATTGGCTGGCGGATAAAGCCAAGGGTCGGCTCCGCGGCAAGAGGCCGGAGCTTCGTTTGGTGCTGCGGGGGCGCCTTCGGGAACACCATCGGCTCATGTTGCGCGAATTAATGGAGGAGATGGAGTTTGTGGAGCGCAACATCCAGCGAATCGAACATTGCTCCCCAGTCCGATCTGGAGAAGATCGCGCGGCTCTGTACGATTCAGGGCGTCGATCTGGTCACGGCGTGGACCCTGTTAGCGGAACTGGGTTCGGATATGAGCGTATTTGGGGTCCCAAGAACGTCTCCAGTTGGGCCGGCTTGTGTCCAGGTAACCGCGAAAGTGCCCGCAAACGGCTGAGCAACCGAACCCGCAAGGGCAACCGCTGGCTGCGCCGCGCGATGTGCCAATCGGCTTGGGCGGCGACCCGCAAGAAGAACTGCTTTCTGGCCGCTTTCTTCTATCGCAAAGCGGGTAAGCACGGCCTGCGGAAAGCTATTGTGGCGCTCGCGCATCGCATTTTGGTGATCGCTTTTTGCATCCTCCGGGATGGCACCGAATATCGTGAGGTGGGAGGCGATTATTTCGACCGCATTCATCCGGAACGAACTCGCAACCGGCTCGTACGCCGCCTCCAAAGGCTGGGTCAAGACGTGCTCCTCCAACCCCGTGCCGATGCGCCGTCGGCTCTGGTTGGTAACCTCGACTCCATCAGTAAAAGGGGGCGTCCCTGTAAATGCTCCCAACGTGGTATTCCCTGCAAACACGGGCGTTAATAATTAGAGGTTTTCGAAGGAATCGGTCGGCTGAACTCTATTAGCGACGGGCTTAGGGCACTAACTCGAAGACCGTGCCGTTTCCTGATGTCCCGCCGGCGGAAGCCGTTCCGAACAGGACGCCGTTGCTCCCCAGGGTCAGGCCACTTAGCGGGTCCCTACCATCCGGGCCGGAGAAGCTATGGAGGATTGTCTCGGTCCACGCTCCGCCGGCTTCAGATGGGGGCGATAATTCGAACACGCAGCCCTTATTCGACGCCCCTCCCTTATAGGTCGTGCCGAATAGCGCCCCGTTTGCACCGATAACGAGCTGGCCTTCAGGCCGGCTGCCGTCGGGCTCGCCGGAGAAGCTATGGAGAGTGTGGAGAGTCCACGCGCCTCCGGGTTGCGAGGGCGGGAATAGTGCGAAAACGGTTCCGTTATGTTCGCTCTCCATGGCGCCGCTCGTTCCGTACAGCGTGCCATTCTTACCCAACGTTAGAGCGACCGAGGGTTGAGCGCTCGCAGGGGGGAAGTTGTAGATTATCGTTTCAGTCCACTCGCCTCCGGGTTGAGCCGGGGGCGAAAGCGAGAAGGCCGTGCCGACGTTCGAGGTCCCTCCGACGGCCGTTGTCCCGTAGAGGATTCCCCCTGGCCCGGCGGCTAGGGGGCCGTTGGGATCCTCGCCGTCGGATGGCGCTCCCGTGAAGCGGTGAAGAATCGCCTCTGTCCACGAAGTAGAGCCGTCGGTTGGGGGAATTAGTTCGTATATCGTGCCCGCGTTTGTGGTTCCTCCGCCGAGGATCGTTGTTCCGAAGAGATTTCCTGAGACAAAGATCGGCTGTGACGGTTCCAATCCGTCGCTGCCGCCGACGAAGGAGTAGACTGTGGTCGCGGTCCAAGGCGACCCGTCGGTTGAGGGTGGGGACAGCATGTTTATTGTGCCGGCCCCAACGTTGCCGCCCGTGCTCGAGGCACCGTACAAGCTGCCTCCTTCTGGGGTTACTGCTGTAGGGCTTGGTACGAGGGTTTCCAAAACGTTCTCGGCCCACGGCTCTCCCGATCCTGCGGGCGGGATCAACCTGAATATCGAACCGATCCCTGGGGACTCGCCACCTTGGGTGGTGCCAAACAGAGATCCCGACGGCCCCAACGTGAGGCGGGCCTCCGGGAGGCCGCCGCTGACAGACCCGCCAGGAAAGTTGTATATAGTCTTTAGGCTGGGACTCTGCGCTAGGCCGATATCGGCGCAAAGCGACGCGGTTAGCGCAAGGAGCGTGGCACCGCGACGCCCGCCGCAGCTTGAAGAACTTACCTGCGTACGCATGAAATCAACTGTGAGCCTACGCGAGCGAAAAGTCAAGCTGACGCTGGTACCGGTCTTCGGCCGATGCCTTTCGCGTGAGGGCGTTCTCGCTACATGTCGGCGTGGGGGCGACTGTCCTTTCCGGTGCGCGCCCTCGGCGGATGATGGCCGCCTCACCTGGCTGAGGTCGAGTGGAAAAGAAGCACTTTGCCCTGAATCAGGTGGTCGCGCGCGGCGTACGTTGTGGGTCCCCAGGCGTACGCCGCCGTAGTCTGTGGATGAATGAGCAGCGAGTCCTGCACGTTGGGTGCGCCTGGTGCGCCTTGCGCGAAAAATTCCTGTTTGCCCGAACTGACCCCGCACTCCGTGGGCGTCGGACAGATGGCGTCGTCGTACTCGGGGTAGTTCACAAGGTTTCTATATGTGAGCCTTCGGGTGTTGGTTAGGATCACGCTTCCGTTCTGGTACCGAAGTGAGGCGCCGTACATATCCATCGGCGTAAAGTCCCCCGCCGCGTTCCCCCAACGAAACGGGTTCCCGTAGGTTGTTGAATAGGTAAAGGCGGACCCGTCTGGGGTCACGCCGCAGTGCTCGGTCCACTGCGCGGCGTACCCTACGAGCCCGACATATGCGTGCGTGACGATGTTGAACGCGCCAATGTTGGGGTTGTAGTACACCTGCCCGGCCGTGTCGCCACTTTCCGTGAAGAAGACCCAATCGTTCTCCGTATTCTGCGAGGGAGTAGGGGAAAACGTGCCGCCAGCCGCGCAGGGCTCGACCCAGCCCGGATTCCCGGCCATGGCCGGTAGCTTAGGGGCTTCGTATTCCGGCATTGTTCAGGATGAGCTGGGGATTTGGAGTTCGCCAGCGGGTGATGCGAAGGTGGCTTGGTTCGAAGACCCGGATGGGAATACGCTGAGCATTTCGCAGCATTGATTTTGGAGCTCGCCAAGCAGGCGCAGTTCTGGCGTGAGGTTGGACGGGGGCTTTGTTTTGGAGGCGGATTTTCGTTAGGCAGCGGTCCTTTCCGGGAACAAAGTGCTCTCGATTTCGGTGAGAAGGCCGACATCGTGCGCCGTTTTGAGGCTTTCCCGAGTGATTTTGGTGAGCGGAGTC